>VFQS010000197.1_pt1 | contig 79292 bp, 59 predicted proteins | sample 3512361 | NCBI WGS metagenome assembly VFQS01 (sample SAMN10412375, study PRJNA504923) | tailings metagenome | isolation source: Relicate 1 Philex TSF3 active mining | place: Philippines | reverse complement strand
TGCCGTGCCCAAGCTACAATTTGCGCAGCTGGCATCACACCACTTTGACGCGCCAGCTCGCGTCCACCCTTCACTAATAGCAAAGTCGGAATACTACGTATGCCATAGCGCTGACTAGCAAGCGGCGCTGCATCGCTATCGACTTTCACAAAGCGAATATCCGGCGCCATCTGCGCAGCCTGTTCAAACTGCGGTGCCATCGCGCGACAAGGACCACACCACCCTGCCCAAAAATCGATCAATACCGGTAATTCGGTATGAGATAAAAATTTTGGCAAAGCCTGTTCACTAATCGCCACTGGCTGCGCCGCCATCAAAGCATGGCCACACTTGCCACAGACTGGCGCATCACGCAAACGCTCGTCTGGAATACGATTCGTTGCTGTGCAACTAGGACAAACTAAATGCATGGATTTACTCCTTTCCATTTTCCAATTTTTGATAACACTGGCACAACACGTATGGGTAGCGAAAATTAATCGCCAGCCTTAAATCCCAATTTACGCATGATTGTCTCCATCAAACACCACTTGGTAATCCCACTCTGCAAAATATTGACGCCAACAAAAGCAGTAAATGCCAAGAACCATTGATTCATAAATATTGGGCTAGCTGGAATACCTAAAGCCAAACTCAAAAGAATAAATACACCAGCAACCACTCTCACCATTTGCCATGAAGTCATGCTATTTCTCCTTAATATAAACACGTAAAAAATTTCTGATCTGGTCTTGCTACCGCCACTAAAACCACGTTTTTCAAGTGCTATTTAAACTAAGCACCAAGCTGATTTTTAAACTACCTCCTCATACTTCTTTCGATAAGCCATAAAGTACAACAAAGGAATCACGACCAAGGTCAACAACGTCGAAACAAAAATGCCGAAGATCAAAGAGATCGCTAAGCCATTAAAAATAGGATCATCGAGAATAAAGAAAGCGCCCATCATCGCTGCTAATCCAGTTAAGGCAATTGGCTGTGCGCGTGTGATCGCAGAGTTGACTACCGCTTCTTTAAACGCAATACCTTCCGCGATTTGCACATGAATAAAATCAACCAACAAGATCGAATTGCGCACGATAATGCCGGCCAAAGCGATCATGCCTATCATGCTAGTTGCTGTGTATTGAGCACCCAAAATGGCATGCCCAGGCATCACCCCGATGATAGTCAAAGGAATTGGTGCCATGATGATCAATGGTGTTAGGTAAGAACCAAACTGCGCTACCACCAATAAATAGATCAGGATTAAGCCGACCGCATAAGCAGCGCCCATATCGCGGAAAGTTTCATAGGTAACTTGCCATTCGCCATCCCATTTCAAACTAAAGCCACGATACGGATCTTGCGGCGCACTGATAAAGAATTCTTCTAACTTGCCACCACCAGGCGTTACCAATTTGGCGATTTCGCCACGCATACTAAACATGCCATACAGCGGACTATCGATTTTTCCAGCCATATCCGCCACTACAAAATTTACGGGCAGACCATCTTTGTGAAACAAGGGTTGTTCACGTAAGGTATCGGTGACCGTGACAAGTTCACGAATCGGCACAATGTTGCCTTGTGCGTTCTTCACTCCCAAAGACAGCAAGGTATCCAGATTGCCTTGCTCACTAATCGGCAAGTGCAAATTCGCTGCAACCGGATATTTACTCTGGTCATGCAAATAAGCGGCAGAATCACCAGCCAAACCTGCGCGCAAAGTTGTTACGATGCTGGACTGAGCAATGCCCAATTGCGCTGCTTTTTTTCTATCGATGATCAGCAATTTACGTGGTGCATGCAAGATACTGCTGTCATCAACATCGACGATGCCTTCAGTTTTTTCAAACACTGCACGTACTTGTTTGGCGACTTGACGGCGCTCCACATCGCTAGGTCCATAAATCTCAGCCACTATCGGTGCTAACACTGGTGGACCAGGTGGTACTTCCACCACTTTGACATTCGCATCTGGGTCTAACTTTTTCGCCAATGCTTGCAAATGCGGACGCACACGTGTCGCAATCACATGACTCTTATCGGAGCGATGACTTTTATCGACAAGATTGACTTGAATATCACCAACCTCACCACCGGCACGTAAATAATATTGACGCACCAAGCCGTTAAAATTGATCGGTGCGGCAGTGCCGGCATACGCTTGATAATCACTAACTTCTGGCACTGTCTGTAAATAACTGCCAAGCTCACGCAAAACCGCTGCAGTCTTTTCTGCTGGCGTACCCGCTGGCATATCAACAATGACTTGGAACTCTGACTTGTTATCAAACGGTAGCATTTTCAATTGCACCCAACCGACCACTGGCAATGCTACTGACAAAGCAATTAATGCAGCCACGCCAAGACCGAGCTTTTTACGATTTTTACTTCCAGCGCTGTCGTCTAAAAATGGCTTGAAAATCTTACGGAATGTGGGCTCTAATTTGCTCGCCAAACCATCTTGTGCATGGTGACCTTCTTTCATCCATATCCGCGCTAACCAAGGCGTGACTACAAAGGCAATCGCCAATGACAACAACATACCCATGCTCGCATTAATAGGAATCGGGCTCATGTAAGGGCCCATCAAACCACTAACAAAAGCCATCGGCAACAAGGCCGCGATGACGGTCAGCGTTGCTAGAATCGTTGGGCCACCAACTTCATCCACCGCACCTGGAATAATTTCTGCCAATGTTTTATGAGAGAATAAGGCTTGATGACGGTGAATGTTTTCGACCACCACAATCGCATCATCCACCAAAATTCCGATAGAGAAGATCAGTGCGAATAACGAAACCCGATTGAGCGTAAAGCCCCATGCCCATGAAGCAAACAATGTGACTGTCAAAGTTAAGATCACAGCCGTACCCACAATCGCGGCTTCACGACGACCCAGCGCGATAAACACTAAGGCAACCACCGACAAAGTCGCGAACAAGAGTTTTTGTATCAGCTTTTTCGCTTTATCGTCCGCAGTCTGTCCATAGTTGCGACTGACAGAAACTTCGACATCTGCTGGAATAACCGCATTTTTCAAAGTATCAACGCGATCGATTACCGCATTCGCGACTTCGACTGCATTTTGTCCGGGCTTTTTAGTAATCGCAATGGTAATAGCGGGATATTCAGCAGCCTCTTTTCCCGCAGTGCCGTGCCACACGTAGCGACTTGCTGGTAAAGCACCATCTTCGATTTTTGCGACATCTTGCAAGAAGATTGGACGCTTGTTTTTTACGGCGACGACTAATTCGCCGACACTTTGCGCATCACGCAAAAATGGTCCCGCTTCAATCGCCACAGTTTGATTGCCCGCGCTTAGTTCACCGCTAGGCAAACCCAAATTCGCTGCGCGCAAAGCGCCTTGCAAATCCATCACGGTCAAGTCATTGGCGGCCAATTTAGTTGGATCGAGCTCAATATTAATTGCGCGTCCTGGCCCACCAATGCTGACCACTTCACGTGTTCCTGGTACGCGTTTAATATCTGCTTCAATACTATGAGCGACGCTCTCTAAAGCGGCAGCACCAGTTTCTGTATTTTTGCTCCACAGGGTCAGGGAAACGATAGGCACATCATCGATGCCTTTAGGTTTAATCAAAGGCTCTAAGGTGCCAAGATTGGCAGGCAACCAATCACGATTGCTATGAATGGTGTTATACAAACGCACCAATGCCTCGGTACGTGGCACGCCCACTTCAAATTGCACGGTGATGATCGCGATACCTGGACGCGCCACCGACATCACGTGTTCAACATTGGCAATTTGGCTCAAGACTTGCTCAGCAGGGATCGCCACCATTTGCTCAACATCTTTGACCGAGGCACCGGGGAACGGAATCAACACATTCGCCATCGTCACATTAATTTGCGGTTCTTCTTCGCGTGGCGTTACCAATACCGCAAATAGTCCTAGTAGAAACGCGACTAATGCCAGTAAAGGCGTAATTTGCGATGCTTGAAAAAATGCAGCAATCCGGCCAGATACGCCCATGGTTTTCGCTTTGATCATATCGATGTCAGACATGTTCGCTCCTTATTCTTTGGGTACAAGCTTACTTAGCGACAAGTTTGCTCGCATTTGCCGCTGCTAATGGATCTACCGCGACCATCTCACCAGCAGCAACGCCACTTAATATTTCCTGTTCATTCGCCATCACTGGGCCAGGTTTGACCTGACGCAAAATTGCTTTTTCTTGGGAGTTAATAACGTACACAACGTGCAACTCCGCACGACGAATGACCGCACTGCGCGGCACATACAAACGCTGGGCACTTGCTGATTTCGTTTCATTCGTTTCGGCTTGCAAAGCGAAATTGACGCGTGCAAACAAGCCAGGGTTGACCGCTTGTACATCTGCTGGCAGGTCGAAGCGGACTTGTACCGTATGGGTAGATGCATCGGACAAAGGTAAGACCGTCATCTTTTTAGGTTTCACAAAACGCTGTGCAGCAGGTAATGAAGGAAATTCAATTTGCAGATGCTGATCCGATTTCAATTGACTCACACGTGCTTGCGGTACCGTGACGATCACACGCAATTCTTTGGGATCATAAACCGTCATGATTGGTTTGCCTGGCATCACCATTTCACCGACTGCTGACGGCATTTCCGAGACGATGCCGTTATATGGCGCATTGATCGTATAGAAGCCTGACTGCGTTTGCACCGCGCCAGCTTGGGCAATTTGGGCATTCGCTTGCGCGCTGGCTGACTTAAACTGCGCTAAGGCACGATCCAATTGCGCTTGGCTAATGTAATTTTTTTCAAACAATAGTTTTTGACGCTCGTAGTCTTTTTCTGCGACGGCGAGATTGGCTCTGGCCGCATCCACTTGCGCTTTACTTGCATAGAACTCTTGTTGGGCTGCACGTGCATCCATACGCACTAAGAGTTGGCCAGCTTTGACCACATCGCCTGCTTGCACCGGCAATTGCACGATGGCACCCGCAATTTGCGCAGAGATCACGGTGTTACGCACAGCTTCCACCACACCATCAGCACTCAAATTGCCGTCAGCATTCACGGCTCTCACGGCAACTGACGTCAAACTCGATTTACCTGCCGGCGATACAGGTGTCTGGGGCGACGTTGATTTTTGTGCATAGGCTTGCGTTTGCACCAAGCTAGTAACAATCAAGGTAAATAGCACAACAGATCTACGCAGCTTCATGGTCATCAATGGTGTCATGGCGTTGACTCTCTCAAGTTTCATAAAAATCAAAGTTAAAAATAGCCAAAAAAATTTAATTGCTATCCGATACTTCGCATAATATACTTATTTGCGTACATGCGCAAATAGTAAATAAAGTTTTTGCGCAAATAGACAAAAATTCATTATAGAGGGTATCATGCTGCTTTCAACACATCATTCATGCTCGGTTATGGAAGGCTTGTCAGAACTTGCGCTTAATCACGTCGCTCAATACTTTTCTGCGTTATCAGAACCAACGCGATTAAAGATTTTGAATAATTTGCGTGACGGCGAAAAAAATGTTGGCGACTTAGCCAGCGCATGCGACTGCTCACAGGCGAATGTCTCTCGCCATTTATCAACACTGGCAAAACACGGCATGGTGGTACGCGAGGGACGCGGCACTGCAGTGTATTACCGCATTGCGGACGAATCGATTTATGCCTTATGTGATCTAGTCTGCGGCAATGTGGCGCGACAATTGGAATCACAAGCGTCGTTATTGGGTGGTTTGCAGGCTAAAAAGTGATAGCCGCTGCTACGAATCTTTAGTCTGCACAAAGACGCTCTTCACGACCAACAGCCACGCACAATTAACAAACGTGAACTTGATTTAGCTTCGAGCGCGGCTGTCACACGAACTTCAGTCAGCCTCGAGTCGCCAAATTGAAGCATCATAAATGCTTGAGTAATCAGGCACACAAAAACTGTCTACACCGACCGCCCTTAAAAAATACAACTTACCTAAATCCTGCTCATGTTCGGTATGTACATACCATGCCGCTTGTGTTCGATCAGGAAAATCTTTGTAATATTTTGCGCGTTCAATTAGTAACCAACGCAAAAAGACTTCGTTCTCGGCGAGATTCAAACCAATAATCAGCAAAGGCTTATGAAACAAAATTTGTAGCCATGTATTCGCGCCCTCCCAGTCATTGATCGCACCACCAGCCGACAAGCGTTTACTACCTTTGTGCAAACGCGCGCGTGCTCTCTCGACTGAACCCATGTAATGTGTCAAACCCAATCGAATACTACGATGGTATTTCTGCATACCATTAATATGCCAAATACCAAATCCGCCGCAAGGATGGTCAAGTTCACTGTTACTAAAATAGGTTTCCCAGGGATAAAAATCGGTAAACGCGTTTTTACTAGTGACAAAGGCGGACGTCTGCACCGACTCACTTAGCGTATGTTCAAAATTCGTCGTCAATATCGGACAAGCAAAATGCCGTGCCCAACGTGCAATGCTTTGGTGTTGAACAGCAGGTTTCCAATCCGCCATTAATTGACAAAATTGCTGCTGCAAACTAGGTAGCTTCGTAGATGTTTGAGGATCTTTCAGTTGTCGACGCGAACCCAGCTCTAGCACATCATAAAACTCAGTCAATGAAATTCCTGCAGGGAGTTTGCCATTCAATTCTGGCAAGCTACTTTTCGCCAATGTGCTTAACAGCGCATCCCAAGAGTTGGTATTTGCACGACTGTTATAGCGATTGATGCCATTCCCAATCAATAGTGCCAGTTGATGTTGATGATGTTGAATTAGATCTCTTAGCAGCATAAATTTTTCTCAAATGAAGCACTTCTAAATTCAGCAAACCGTCAAACTGCCTTCAAGAGAAAGCTCAGAGCAACGCCGCTCAACATCGTAGCGAAAATCAATTGCACCGTTTTAGGATCAAGAAAATTCGCTAGTCGACGCCCTATCAACACACCCGCAATCGAAGCGGCAGCGAACCATAAAGAAAACACTATCGGCAATTCGACACCATGAAGCACTGCTGAACCTACGCCTACTGCACCTACTAACGCAATCACCATCAAGGAGGTCGCAGCGGCACTCTGTATCGTCAAATTGGTGAAGTGACGCAATAGTGGAACAATAATAAAACCACCACCGACTCCCAAAAGTCCGGTCGCAAATCCAGCACAAGCACCGATAAGGCCGATGATCGCCGCAGTTGACCAACTCCAATCAAAGCGACCTGTTTGTTGGTTGACCATTGCCAACGCTTCATTTTTTACTGCAGCACTAAGCGCGGCACGAGCGTCGGCACGCACTTGCAAAATCAAACGCGTGACGACTAACATCAACACCAATGAAAACGCCAACATCAAGCCTCGCTGTGACATTTGCTGCGCCAGCAAAACACCTAAGGCCGTCATCGGTGCGCCAGCGACTGCCATCAGTGTCGCCGCCTTATAACGAACTTGACCACGTCGCAAACCATCGATCGCACCGATCATCGCGCCGATACTGACAGCCAATAATGCAACTGGCGTTGCCTGCTGCATGGTCCAGCCTTGAGAATAGACCAAGGCTGGAACCGCCAACATGCCACCACCTGCGCCGGTCAATCCCATAATTAAACCGACCATCAGACCGATCGATAGAAGTACAAATAAGGCAAATAAACTCATGAAGAAAAAGAGGTAATTAGAAGTTACTGCAAAAAGTCACATTACCTTAGAAAAGAAATTGCGACAAGCAAATCACAAGCGCGCATAGAAAATGTATTTTTCATCCTATGTGAAAAATCAAATGAACGCCAATTGCCTGTGGTTTCACACGCAGATAACTGAATTTGTCTTGCATTCAAAGACTGGTTTGCTATGATTGTCTGTCACGACTTCTGTTCAAACCAATCAACGTATCCAATTGACGTGTTCAATTAACGCATTCAATCAAAGTATCCAATTAAAGTATGAGACCGCAGATACAAAGTTTTTTTGATCCTAGCACTTGCACAGTCAGCTATCTTGTTTTCGACCACGTTGGCGGCCATGCTGCCATAATTGATCCCGTGCTTGATTATGATCACAAATCTGGTCGTAGCAAAACGGTTTCTGCGGACAAGCTCCTGCACGCGCTCAAAGAACAGCAATTAACGCTAAGCTGGATCTTAGAAACCCACGCCCACGCCGACCACATCTCCGCAGCACATTACTTACAACAAGCGGCTGGTGGAAAAATCGCAATCGGCGCGCATATCAATCAAGTACAAACTGTTTTCAAACAGATCTTTCATCTCGAACCCGCATTTGCGGTCAATGGCTCACAATTTGATCACCTGTTTCAAGAAGATGAAATTTTCAATATCGGTGAATTGACTGCTACGGCTTTATTTGTCCCCGGCCATACGCCCGCTGACATGGCATATCAAATCGGTGATGCAATTTTTGTTGGCGATACCATGTTCATGCCCGACGTTGGTACCGCGCGCTGCGATTTTCCTGGGGGTGATGCACAGATGTTATTTGCATCAATTAGAAAGCTCTTGTCCTATCCCGATGAAACACGACTCTTTATGTGTCATGATTATCCGCCGAATGGACGTGAAGTTAGTTTTGAAACGACCGTCTTTCAACAAAAGAAAAATAATATCCATGTACATGATGGCATCAGCGAAAACGATTTCATTGCAATGCGTAAAGCGCGCGATGCAACACTCGATATGCCACTCTTGATTTTGCCAGCAGTGCAGATCAATATTCGGGCGGGCAATTTACCACCACCCGAAGCGAATGGCATTAGTTACTTAAAGATTCCATTCAATGGTATCTAAAAGAGCATCAGCAAAACAGTCGCAACACATGCATATTTGTTTTGATCAACGAGCTTCACTTTTCATTTTTTACTTCAATAGGAGAGCGCTATGAAAGTCAACGTCGGAACTACAGATCGTCTAATTCGCATCATTGCCGGAGTCGCTTTAATCGCAGGTGCTGCGACAGGCTATATTGGCATGTGGGGCTACATCGGCATCGTTCCTATCCTTACTGGTACTTTACGCATTTGCCCTGCCTATTTGCCGTTCGGTATTTCTACCTGTAAAAAAGATTAATCCACTTCGTTTGCATCTGGAGTTTGCATGACAAATAGCCCTGTTCCAACCACAACACTCAAGCCAATTCGACGAATCGCGATTAGCACCGGCGGTGGCGATGCGCCGGGCTTAAACGCGGTGATTCGAGCAGTGGTGCTCGCTGCATTGCAACGTGGTTGGGAATGCTATGGGATACGCGAGGGCTTTAATGGCATTCTGCGACCAGATCGCTTTCCCGTCGATGGCGTATTCAAAATCAGTAAGGACCAAGTGCGCGGTATTAGCCATCTCGGCGGCACCATATTGGGCACCACCAATCACGGCAATCCCACGCGTTTTGTCATGAAAAATGCAGATGGTAGCGAATATGAAGTTGATCGCACCGATGACATTATTCAACACCTACGCCAGATGCAGATCGATGCATTGATTTGTGTGGGTGGTGATGGAACGCTGACCATCGCCCATGCTTTGCACCAACGTGGATTAGCACAAGGCTTACGCGTGATTGGTGTACCGAAAACGATTGATAATGATTTAGACAAAACCTACACCACCTTCGGTTTCGACACAGCAGTCGCATTTGCTACAGATTGCATTGATCGCTTGCATAGCACGGCTGAAAGCCATCGCCGTATTATGGTAGTTGAAGTGATGGGGCGTTACGCAGGCTGGATCGCCTTACATGCAGGAATGGCGAGCACAGCACATGCGATCTTGATCCCAGAAATTCCCTACGACATAGCGCAAGTCGCAAAAAAAATTCATGCCCGCACCAAAGCTGGTCGTCATTACAGTATCGTCGTAGTCGCCGAAGGCGCGCGCGCAAAAGACGGACAACGCGTGCTTGAGGAACAAGCGCAACTAGGCGGCGTTGAACGCTTAGGAGGCATAGGTGAGCAACTCGCACGCAAACTCGAGGCGCTTACTGGAAAAGAAGCGCGTGCAGTGGTTCTTGGTCATTTACTGCGTGGCGGTAGCCCCACTTCTTTCGATCGTTTGTCGGCATTGCGTTTTGGTGCGGCGGCAGTTCGCGCATTGGACCAAGGCTTTTCCGGCATTATGATCTCGCTGGCATTCCCGAATGTTGAATACGTCAATTTAGATGAAGTCGCGGGCAGAATGAAAGCAGTGCCCTTAGATGGAGATACTTTGCAAACTGGGCGCGATATTGGTATTTGCTTCGGAGATTAAAGATGCTGATTCATCATTGTTGAACGATCTTGCGTAAAGACCTGCGCATACACACGTATACATACAATCACGACTAAATAACTTCACGTCCCTGCATGAATTCTTGAAACTTGAGCGCATCTAATGGCTGGGCAAAAAAGTAGCCCTGCACTTCATCACATTGATGCGCTTGTAAAAACTCAAGCTGCTCATTAGTTTCAACGCCTTCGGCAATCGTGCGCATGCCAAGACTCTTCGCCATGCTAATCACCGCGCTGATGATCGCCTTATCTTCGGGATCAGTGCCGATATCTCGTATAAACGATCGATCGATTTTTAATTTAGAAACCTGAAATTTCTTGAGATAGCTGAGGGATGAATAACCGGTTCCAAAATCATCAATCGCCATTCTGACTCCGCGATGATGTAGATCATTCATGGTTGCAATTGCAGCAGGTGGATCAAGCATCGCAACACTTTCCGTCAATTCTAATTCTAAGAATTGCGCATCTAAGCCAAGCTCTCGTAAGATTTGCGACACAGTACCTGGTAAGTCGGTGTGCCGAAACTGAATTGCTGACAAATTCACCGCCATACTCAATTCGCGCCAACCGGCATCATGCCATTGACCTAACTGAGAAACGGCAGTGCGCAACACCCATTCTCCGATAGCCAAAATCTGTCCAGTTTCTTCCGCCACCGGAATAAATTCGGCTGGTGAGATTGAACCCATTTCAGGATGATGCCAGCGCAATAAGGCTTCCGCACCAATCACTTTACCTGTCTGCAATTGAATTTGTGGTTGATACAAAACTTGTAGCTGATCACGCTCTAAGGTATAGCGTAGCGCATTCACCAATTCTAGATGACGACCAGATCGTGCTTGCATTTCTTGCGTAAAGAATCGGAAGTTACTGCGTCCGTCTTGCTTGGCTCGGTACATCGCTGTATCCGCGTTACGCAGCAAGGTTTCTAGGTCTTCACCATCATCTGGATAAACCGCGATGCCAATCGATGCAGATACATTTAGATCGTATTGGCCAAGTACATAAGGCTGATTCACCGTTTGTAATAATTTTTCTGCGACACGCTCGGCACCAACTTCATCAGCGCCCGCTAATAGCAAGATGAACTCATCGCCACCAAGACGCGAAATGATATCGTCTTCTCTGAGGACATCACGCAAGCGACGCGACAATTCAACTAAGAGCGCATCACCAGTGCTATGCCCAAGCGAGTCATTGATATTTTTAAAGTGATCTAAATCGAAAAATATCAACGCTAAATTATTCCCCTTACGTTTAGCTGAATTGATCGCAAACTGCGAACGCTCTTCCAGCAATACGCGGTTCGGCAAACCCGTCAGCACATCATAGTGAGCCAAGTACTGAATTCGCTCCTCGGTACGTTTTTTATCGGTAATATCCTCTTGCAAGGATAAGAAATGAGTCACCACACCATTCGCATCACGTACAGGAGAAATGTGCGCCAATTCAATATGTTCTCGACCATCACGGTAACGATTGATCAATTCACCCTGCCAACTTTCTCCTCTGCGTAAGTGATCCCACATTTCTTCATAAGTAAACAAGGGCGTTTTGCCAGATTGCAGAATGCTCGGCCGTTGTCCAAGCACTTGATCTAAACTGAGCCCCGTCTTGTTGACAAAGGCTTGATTCACATACTCAATTTTTGCATCAATGTCCGTAATGATAATAATGTTGGGACTTTGTTCGACCGCTTGCGATAGCTTGCGCAAATTACTTTCTGTGCGATTTTTTTCTATAGCAAGCGCCAAAAAGTGAGACGCCATTTCCAGCATATTCAAATGCCAGGCTTCAGGCTTCGCTGGCTTTGCGTGATAAATCGCGAATGCACCCAGAATCTGATTGTTCGATGCACGTATTGGCTCCGACCAACACGAAGCTAATTGCGCACGCTTTGCTAATTCTCTAAAAGCAAACCAATAAGGATGATTGTCGATATCTTCAACTATCGTCCTTTTTCCGGTCGCCATCGCATGACCGCAGGAACCAATACCATCTCCAATTGCTAATCCATCTATCGCTTTCGCAAAAAAATCCGGCAAGCCTGGAACAGCACCAACACGCAAATGCACCCCATCACGATCTAACAAAACGATAGAGCAAATACTTTCCGGTATCAGATCTTCTAAATGCAATATCACGTCGCGAAACATGTGTGCTAGCGACTTGGCGCTATTAATCTGCTCCAACATAAAACTACGCAAAGCTTCGGTTTGTCTTGACCGTTGGCGCCCCATTTCAAGTTCAAAGCGATTCAGTGCAAAGCTCAAATCCATCGCCAATTCGACTAATAGTGTTTGAATCTCTTTATCAAATGCATTGACGTTTCCGGCAAATACATTAATCACACCGTACACAGTCCCATTTTTAAATAAGGGAATCGCAGCGGAGGCTTCCCATCCATGCTGCTGCGCCAACATAGCCCAATCTGCATCGTGATTTTCATTCGCAAAATCTTGTGACCAAGTGGCAATCGCGTTACGTACCGCAGATACGCAGATATGCTGAGGATCGTCTACGTCCTTCGCCAAATTCGTATCGGCGTCAACATGAAGATTCGTAATAGCATCCGCCGCACGATCAAGTAAAAATTTCTTACGTTCGAGAATTTCGATTCCCGTACCGACAGCAGTCGTCGGCACGATCTCATTTTTCTCTGGCACATACACGCCTATCCACGCCATTTTGATGCCGGCGTATTGCACCATATCGCTACAAATTTGCTGAAATAATTCTTGCTCGGAATGACTACGAACAATCGCTTGATTGCATTGGCTTAAAACATTATAGAACTGCGTCAATCGTTGATTACGTAATTCGACCCTTTGCCGACGTGACTCAATACTGGCAAGAGCAGTGCGTGCAACGGCGATCAAGCCCAACACACTGCGCTCTGATTGCTCAGGAACAGAAATAGGCTGTGAAAAATCTCCGCGCCCCAAATTATCTAAATGACCGCGTAACTCAGAAATCGGCGCCCCCAAAGTTCGATGCAAACTTTGGTAAGCACGCCAAAGCAAGGCCGTCATCAAAATACCGATGCTAATCAACAAAACTCTGAGCCACATCGCCACCTGCTGCGCATTTTCAACCGCGCTACGTGTGCGTGCTTCCATCAATTGATTATACTCAGCAATCGGCCACATCACCCCTGCTTTGGCAACCCGATACGCTTGATTGGTTAGCATGCCCAAAGCAATTGCAGAACTTTGGGTGTTATTAGATTTGGAAAAATGTTCCTGCGCTAACGCCATTGCTTGGCGTTCGATCACGCTTAATCGATCAGAATTGTCTAAAGCTAATTGCAGTTTGGCGCGCTCGGTTGAATTGATCGCAGCTCCCTGCATTAACTCTTTAAAGGCAATTTTTTTACCGCTCGATGGGCGCGGCCTTTGCTCATCGACTAGCACCAAATCCCAATAAACTTCATCATAATTGATGGGACGCTCTGCGCTGCCGTTCCGAATCGCCAGCACTTCCTCGTAATATTGTCGGTAGATTTGTTGGCCCGACGTGACATAAGCGCGAGACATGCGCGTTAAGTCTTCCGAAGATTGACGTAGCTCGTTACTCAGTGCATGCGCAGCGAAGCGCGCTTCATTCGCTGAATCAACACGTTTTTCTGCTTGTACATAAATTGTAAAGATCAGAAAAAAAGCCAATATCATGACCAAACTGAGCCAGAAATTTCGTGTGAATCTCGGCAAATGATAGGTGATGATCATTAATTTTCTCGATAGATAGCTATTAAAAAATGTATTTCATAAGAAAAAACATAATTGATGATCACAGTCGATAAATTGCAAATATTTAACACACAACAAGGAGCCGCTCTCGGTACCATTTTATTCATTAGAAGGCACCGTATCTCCTTTGTTTATAACAGCTAAACGGCTCACCACCTTGATCGAAAACAAGAAAACTATCTAGTTTCAGTGTGCAAAAACAACAACACGAAAATCCGCTATTTTGAAGCTTCTAGATACAAAAAAAGGATGCTGTACGTACAGCATCCTTGCCACTATCAATTTCCGCAAAACCACTGATTCGAGTACAAAGCCTCAAGCACAATTCAGCACAAACTAATGCTCGTATTCAGAGCGCCCAAGCTTAGGATGGACGCGCACCAAAATGATTCTTGGTCCATTCATCTTCTTCACCACCACGTCAAATTGCGGAAACTCGATCTTTTGCCCTTCTTCTGGCAAATCCCCTAGTACTTGCATGATCAAACCGCCGATGGATTCAACTTCTTCATTATCAAGATCAATGCCTAGCGCAATTCCTAGTGTGAACAAAGGCAAACTACCTTTACCGATCAAAGTGCCATCATCCAGTAAAGTCCAATCATTATCGTTTTGACGGAATTCATCACGAATCTGACCAACCAAGGCACTTAATAAATTATCTAAAGTGAGAAAGCCAACCGGTTTACTATCACGGTACCCTACCATTGCGAAGTGCGGCGCACCTTTACGGAAGCGGCGGAATAATTCTAGTGCAGGGGTATTTGGCGGCACGTATTCCACATGACGTAAATGCTTCGATAAGTCATCTAAGGATTTGCCGCTCTGCTGCGCCAAAAATAAATCTTTCAAATGCAACATTCCCAATACCGTTTCACCATCACTATCGATATACGGATAGCGGCTAAATCGATTGCGCGCCGCCGTCGCCATATTTTCTTCTAAGCTGACGTCTTTATACATCGCCACAACTTCATTGATGGGTCGCATCAAATCAGAAATTTCAAGATCACCAAAATCGAGCATCTGCGCCATAATGCTCCATTCGTCTGGCGTCAACTGCTTACTAGCGTGACTACCACGCAAAATCATTTTCAATTCTTCTGGCGAATAGTGCGCATCGCTGCCATGACTAGCATCCAGCCCCAACCAACGCAGCACCGCATTAGCGCTTTTATTCAGCACCCAAATCGCCGGGAACATCATCCAATAAAACAAATATAAGGCGGGAGCAGTCCACAAAGAGACGCGCTCTGGGGTGCGAATCGCCATCGATTTCGGTGCGAGTTCACCGACCACAATGTGCAAGAAGGAAATCACAAAGAAGGCAAAAAATAAGGAGATGCTATGAATCCATTCAGCGGACTCGATACCAATTGCGGTCAATAAAGGCTCTAAGATTTGCGCAAACGCAGGTTCTCCGACCCAACCCAAACCAAGCGAAGCCAAGGTAATACCCAGTTGGCAAGCAGACAAATAAGCATCCAGATTCTGATGCACGGCAACCAATAAGCGCCCACGTAAGCCGCCCACTTTGGCTAAACTGCGCACACGCGTTGCCCGCAATTTGACTAATCCAAACTCCGCAGCAACAAAAAAACCATTCAACAGCACCAAGAAAATTGCTGCGACGATATACAAAATATTATCCAACGCCTTGCTTTCAAAAATGAACAACCGTTACTTTACCCTAGAAATACGACAACTCTGTGGCAAAAACCATAGAAGCACAAATCAATCCCGACTAAAGGCCAGTTCGTAAGGAGATAAACCACGATCAATACATCAATTGCGGTATTAACTTCCGTTCACGCCGCGATTTTGTCATTTCATGATTGTTAAATTCTGTGTCATCGCATTTCTATTGACAATCGTTAATGCAAAAGTGACACTCCTCAGCATTCAAGCACTTGATTCAATTGTCATTTTTTAATGGAATAGCACAATGAACACAATCGTCCGCGACTCTTTATTACTCACATTACTCACTTCAATTGGCTTTAGCATCATCGCCCAGCAGGCACACGCACATGAATACGAAGCCTTAATCAAAGCGAAAAAATATGCTGAGGTAGAGAAAGCCACTAGCCTTAAATTAACAACAGAGCCGAATAATCCTGACGCGCTTGTGGCAAAAACTGAATTGATTTTAATTGAAGGCAAAGAAAATCGACTTGATGAAGCAAGCAAAATCGCTGAACAATGCATTGCGCATAATCCCAAAAACTCCGAATGTCATGAAGCATTAGGCAACGTCTTGGGAACCAAAGCGATGCGCGGTGGCGTGATGTCAGCAATCAGTTACGTTGGCAAAATTCGCGACTCTTTCCGCAAAGCGATTGAACTCGATCCTAACAATTTCAGTGCACGTAGTTCATTAATGCAGTTCTATCTACAAGCACCTAGTTTTGTTGGCGGCGGTAAAGATAAGGCAAAAGACTTAATAGTCGAGACAATTAAAGTCAGTCCATCGGCAGGCGCGTTACTGCAAGCCTCTTTAGACTTATATGAGGACAATTTTGATCGCGCAAGTTCAGTCGCATTGGCGGTAAATACGACGCAGTCAGAAGCCTTGGCTAAACATCAGCGCAATGTCTTATCTGGGATCGGTCATGCACTGATCACCGAAAAAAGAATGGCGCAAGCTGAGAAGATTTTTCAAGAATTATGCAATCGCTTTCCTGACTCGATTCACGGCTATTACGGTCTCGGTAAGGCACTGCAAGAACAAGGCAAAATCAAAGACGCCTTACCACATTTAGAAAAATCATTAGCAATCGAAGCCAATGCGAATGTGCTGTACCGCTTAGGCAAAGCATGGCAAAGCTTGGGTGACAAAATCAAAGCCATTGCTGCATTTGAGAAAGCACTTAGTTTCAAACCGGAGTTAGCGAAAAAAACCAAAGCAGATGCGGAAGAACAGTTAAAGGCTTTGAAAGGTTAACAGGATAAATACATTTATTTACTTACATACTTACGCTAGCGCTGCGCAACCGCTACACTGAAAGTTGCAGGTTCTGCCATATTCCTCGCAATACCAATCTGGTCTAAACGATGCCAACAAAGTCAATCACCGCGGCAGTTTGACACGTATCAAGTAAAGCCTGAAAAGACGCCACCAAGCGCCTTTTCGGGCGACAAGCAAATTACAATGCGCAATCTTTCCTATTTTGCTTAGTATTCGCTTGACCATGAAATCTGCAATGTCTACCCCACCACGCCCACCTGTTGCCGTCCCACATAATTTGTTTGAAGACGTATTGGCGATCTTGACCGGGACATTGTTAGTATCACTCGGCGTTGCCTTATTTAATCAAGCTGGGTTATTCACAGGCGGCACCGCAGGTTTAGCATTTCTGATTCATTACGCCAGCGATTATTCTTTCGGTTCGGTATTTTTCGTCTTGAACTTGCCTTTCTATTGGCTGGCTTGGAAGCGCATGGGATGGCGTTTCACACTCAAAACATTTATTTCAGTTGGCTTGGTTTCAGTGATGTCTGGCTTACATCCGAAAATGGTGCAACTTAGTCAACTCACTCCGTTTTACGTTGCCTTAATTGGTGGCTCTTTAATGGGAGTGGGCTTTATTGTCTTGTTCCGCCATCAAGCCAGTTTAGGCGGTATTAATATTCTGACTTTGTATCTGCAAGAAAAGCATGGTTTACGCGCAGGAAAAATCCAAATGGGTATTGATCTTTGCATCGTCCTCGCCTCGTTTTTAGTGGTCTCACCGGTTGCCATGCTCGCGTCTATCCTTGGCGCGGTCGTGCTCAACTTGGCGATTATGCTCAATCATCGGCCTGGCAGATATTTAGCGGTTTAATATCGGTATTGGTTGGAATATTTCCTCTAAGTTTTGCCCATATTTAAAGCACTTACAAAATACCCGTGTAAAATCGGTGTGCTAAGCACCGCCTACAGAAGCGCTGCAATTCACTACGCCAACCGAGGAAACCCAGATGAATCAAGTCGTCATCAGCGGCACAGGTCTATACACGCCGACCGAATCTATCTCCAACCAAGAATTAATCGCCAGCTTCAACGCCTATGTTGAACAATTCAATCAGGATAATGCCGCAGCTATTGCGGCTGGCGAAATCACTGCACTCGAACCATCAAATGAAGCCTTTATTGAAAAGGCTTCTGGTATCAAATCACGCTACGTCATCAATAAATCAGGTGTGCTCGACATTCATCGCATGGTGCCGCATATCGCAGAGCGTAGTGATGATGAACCATCCATCATGTGCGAAATGGCGGTCGCGGCAGCGAAGCAAGCGCTGGAACGTGCAGGAAAAACCGCCGCCGATGTCGATGCCGTGATTTGCGCGGCGAGTAATATGCAACGCGCTTATCCGGCTATGGCAGTCGAAATCCAAAACGCGCTCGGCATCGATGGCTACGGCTATGACATCAACGTTGCCTGTTCTTCCGCCACTTTTGGCATACAAGCAGCCATGAGCGCAATTCAAAGTGGTCAAGCACGTGCTGTGTTGGTGGTTAATCCTGAAATTACGAGCGGACATTTAAATTGGCGTGATCGCGATAGCCATTTCATTTTTGGCGATGCATGTACGGCGAGCTTATTAGAACGTGCTGATCTAGCGACTTCTTCTCACCAATTTGCAATTTTGGGTATGAAGTTGAAAACTCAATTCTCCAATAATATTCGCAACAACTTTGGTTTTTTAAACCGTGCGGATGAAAGCGGTATCGGCAAAGCGGATAAATTATTCCGCCAGCAAGGGCGCAAGGTTTTTAAAGAAGTTTGCCCTATGGCTGCGGAAACCATCACCAATACAGTCCAAGCAGCAGGCTTAGATGTTAACACGGTGCAACGCTTCTGGTTACATCAAGCCAACTTGAATATGAATCTTCTAATTGCTCGATTGATTTTAGGACGCGATGCAACACCAGAGGAATCACCAACGATTTTAGATACTTATGCGAACACCTCATCCGCTGGTTCTATCATCGCTTTCCACAAACATCAAGATGACTTAGTCAAAGATGCAGTTGGCGTCATTTGTTCTTTTGGCGCAGGTTATTCAATCGGTTGTGTGGTGGTGAAGAAACTCAACTAAAAGCGACACTAGCACCAAATAAAAACGCCAGCCGGTGGAGACAAACAACTGCTCCGGCTGGCGTTTTTTTATGCGTTCTTACTGATTCGCAATTACACCAAGTCCCACCTATTTCGGTGCTGTCAGTTTATCTTTTTGTGCTTGCGCCACCAACCAATCCAATACCGGGAGCAATGCTTGATTAGCCTGATCTTCGCTTGGTCGGCCATGCTCGCTACCCGCCATCGATGGAGATGTTTGAAAACGTCCATCGACAATCAAAGTCGGCCAAGAATTGATTTCATAATCCGACATCACGCGAGGTGCACGTGCTTGTTTAGTCTTGATCGTAAATGAGTTGTAAGCACTAAAAAACGCTGCTTTATCGATCGTCGTTTTATTGATGAAATCACGTACTTGCTCATCCGTCATCAGGCGATTACGTTGCACATGATAAGCATCAAACACTTGATTATGTAATTCTTCTGTCTTACCAATCGCATCTAGCGCAAAGAATAATTTTTGCTGAGTCTCAGCACCAGGGTTCAGAACATGGATACGTTTGAACGCAATTTTATCGCTGTTTTTCTTTACCCATTCCGCAAGGCTAGGTTCTAAATGGTGACAAAAGTGGCAGTAGTAAGCAAAAAATTCTATCACTTCAATTTTGCTTCCCGCATTGGCGGCTTGCGGTTGCGACAGCAATCGATATTCCTTACCAGCCTCTGGTTTAAGAATGCTGGCATTGCTTGCCAAGTTCAGCAAACCCAATCCAGTTCCTGCAATCAGTTGAGAAAACCGACGTCTGTTAATTTGAATAGGCGACATATTTTTATCCATAGAAGCAAACAAAAACTCAGTATAAACGCAAATATAGTTTCGCGTGCATGCTTCAGGATGCCATTCTAGTTAGGTGTAAATTTGACTTGCAATTGACCTTAGCGCTTACAGTCAAACTCAAAGATGGCGTTTGACACCTATCCACGCGCCAAACGCGGGCAACAACAAACGAGCCTCTTCTTTTTGTCCCGCCAAGCCGTGACCAGACAATGCGATTGCATCTTGAATTAACGGCCACTCGAAACTTTGAGGATTAGACGATAAATTGAATATCGCGACCAAAGCAGGTGCTGCATCAGATTGGCGACTTAAGGCCAATAAAGGTTCTGGTACATCGTAGAATCGAATATCGCCACGCAGTAATTGTGGAATACTCTTTCGCCAACGCATCACGCGGCGCGCAAAATTCAAGACAGATTCCGCATCTTTCTCTTGCTCAGACACAGCCAAACTCAAATGTTCCATCGGCACAGGCAACCACGGTTTGGCCTTAGAAAATCCTGCATATGCTTGCTCACTATCCCACACCATAGGTGTGCGACAACCGTCTCGACCTTTGGATTCTGGCCAGAAAGTCAGCCCAACCGGATCTTGCAAATCCGCATAAGCTAGCTCAGCTTCGGTCAAACCTAATTCATCACCTTGATAGATGCAAGGTGTGCCTTTCAACGTCAATTGCAAAGTCAAAATCAACTTAGCAAATGCAGCACTGGCATCGCGGCCTCCCCAACGCGTATTTACGCGAGCCACGTCATGATTCCCAACCGACCACGAGGCGCAGCCATCTCTCACACGTTCCTCAAACGCCTCAACTTGTCGCCGAATATGTGCGGCAGAATATTCTGCTGTCAACAAATTAAAGCTATAGGCCATGTGCAAACGTTTATCGCCTTCGGTGTACTGCGCCATCACTTCGAGCGCATCGTCAGCACCAACTTCGCCAATCGAAATCGCTTGGTATTCATCTAACAAAGCACGCACTCTTTCCAAAAAAATTAAATTCTCTGGACGGGAATTATCAAATAGGTGCGCTTGCATACCGTAGGGATTAGACGCTGCAACATTCACCGTATTACGCTTCTCTGCGACTGGATTATCACGCAACTGCGAATCATGAAAATGATAAATACATGCATCCATGCGGAAGCCATCCACACCGCGATCCAACCAAAAACGCATATTTTCTAAATGCGCTTGTTGCACCTCGGGATGATGAAAATTCATATCCGGCTGGCTGCTAAGGAAATTATGCAAATAGTACTGGCAGCGACGAGTATCCCACTGCCATGCTGATCCACCAAATATCGACAACCAATTATTCGGCGGCGTTCCATCTGGTTTTGGATCGGCCCAGACATACCAATCAGCCTTGGGATTATGTCGATTACTACGACTTTCAATAAACCACGAATGCATCTCCGCTGTGTGCGATAAGACTTGGTCTATCATAATCTTCAAACCTAGCGCATGCGCACGCGCGATCAATGCGTCAAAATCAGCTAGGCTGCCGAATATGGGATCGACATCGCAATAATCGGCGACATCGTAACCAAAATCTTTCATTGGTGAAGTGAAAAAAGGAGAGATCCAAACGATATCAACGCCCAAGCTTGCAATGTAATCGAGCTTTTGTGTAATGCCGCGTAGATCGCCAATACCATCATCATTACTATCCTTAAAACTACGCGGATAAACTTGATATATGACGGCTTCACGCCACCAATTTGGATGTTGAGTAGAAATCATAGGTCGTGCGGTTTAACAGATGACACTTCGTAGTAGGAATGACGATTAACACAAAGCTTTGTCGTTATCGTCACCAGAACAAACAATATCGTAGATAAAAAAAGCCCCTCACTTACTCTCGTAAGGAGGGAGCCGAAACTCATCATCGAGCTGATTACCCCTCCGATGTGAGCAAGAAATACCGTAATAAGGCTGTAACAATAAATACTGTATCAAATACTTGTCAAAGAGTAGCTTACACCAAACTAACGCGCCACTGTCAATAGCTGTCGCGCCGGAATGCGCATTTCTTTGCCACTGACATACAGCATTAATCCCAAGTCGGATTCATTTTCTATCATGATCGTATTACTTGCAACTGTCACCTTCAACAAACTACCGCGGAAAGTAATACGGAAAGAGTAGCCTTGCCACTGTTTAGGCAAACTTGGATTCAGATGCAGCACGCCTTGACGCACACGCACGCCACCAAAACCTTCCACCACCGACATCCAAGTACCCGCCATCGAGGTGATATGCAAGCCATCGTCGGTGTCGTGATTGTAATCATCTAAATCCAAACGCGCGGTACGCAAATAGAATTTATATGCCAGATCCTCGTACCCCAATGAGGACGCCAAAATCGAATGAATACATGGCGACAGCGAAGACTCATGTACGGTTAGCGGTTCATAAAAATCAAAGTTCTTTTTGATCGTCTCTTTATCGTAGTTCGCTTCAAAGGTATAAATCCCTTGCAAAACGTCGGCTTGCTTAATGTAGCAAGAGCGCAAAATCCTATCCCAAGACCAGTGCTTATGAATCGGATATTCGCCTTTAGGAATCGCTGTCATTGGCAGCAGTTCTTTATCCATAAAACCATCGTGCTGAATAAACACACCGGTTGGCGCATCTATTGGCAACACTATTTTTGCCGCCACATCTGCCCAGATAGCTTCTTCGTCTTCGTGTCCACCAAATTGGGTTTTCGCGACAATCTCGGCGTAACGCTCTGGATCACTTGCTTTAACTTGTGCTAAAGATTCGCGGGTGTAGTTTAAAGTCCATTGCGCCAGCAAGTTGGTGTACCAGTTATTGTTGACGTTATTTTCGTATTCATTCGGTCCAGTGACGCCCAGCATGATGTAGCCATTACGACGATCTGACCATTGCACACGTTGACGCCAGAAACGAGAAATTGCGATCAACACTTCCAAACCGTATTCCGCCAAATAGCCGACATCACCGGTGTGATTGATGTAATTGTAAATCGCAAAACTCATCGCACCATTACGGTGAATTTCTTCGAAAGTGATTTCCCATTCGTTATGGCATTCTTCACCATTGATGGTCACCATAGGATACAAAGCCGCGCCATGTTTAAAACCCAGCTTAGCGGCATTTTCAATCGCGCGACCGAGATGCTTATAGCGATACACGAGCAATTGACGCGCTACTTTAGGATCAGCGGTTTTCAGATAAAATGGTAAGCAATAAGCTTCGGTATCCCAGTAAGTCACACCGCCGTATTTTTCACCTGTGAATCCTTTCGGACCGATGTTCAAGCGCTCATCTTCACCTGTGTAGGTTTGATTCATCTGCAAGATGTTGAAGCGTATCGCTTGTTGAGCCGCGACATCGCCTTCAATTGTGATATCGCACTCTGCCCATTTTTGCGCCCAAGCAGCACGCTGCTCGCTGAGCATCGTGGCAAAACCTTTGCTATAAGCAGCAGCCGCAGAAGCTTCTGCATTTTCTTGTATCGTCGCCTTATCTGCATACAAGGAAGAAATCACGGCGACGTATTTAATCAGGCTAACGGATTGCCCTTGTTCTATATTGCAATTAACTGTATTGCCGACTAGCTTTTCTTGAGAAAACGGTGCGATCGTGTAAGACGCATCATCACCATCATGCTCCAGCGCTAACTTAAATGCACAGGCAACGTGAAAAGCTGTCTTCTTAGTCTCACCCGTGATCGCTGCACTTCCTTGCGCTGCAGTACGTGAAATTTCGACCCAAAATTGTTCGTCGTAATTGGAATCTTGGTTGACGACATTCAAGTCAAGCAAAGGTGAAAACGTGAGTTTTCCGCTGAAGTTGAGCGCTTTCACGGTATAACGAATTACTGCGTTGTCCGTATCAACTATGCTTGTAAAACGTGTAGCTTGCACTTCGACTTGCTTACCAGAAGCGAGCGTAGCGACGAAACTACGCTGCAAGATGCCCTCTTGCATATTCAGCACACGTTTAAAACCAGTGACTTGTGCTGTCGCCAAGTCTAATTCTTCACCATCAATGCTGACGTTAATGCCTATCCAATTCGTCGCATTGAGAACTTTCGCGAAATATTCTGGATAGCCATTTTTCCACCAACCTACGCGTGTTTTATCGGGGTAGTAAACGCCCGCTACATAGCTACCGCGTAAGCTGCTACCGCTATACTTTTCTTCAAAATTCGCGCGCTGGCCCATCTTGCCATTGCCTATCGAAAAAATACTTTCGGAGATACGATTCAAAGCAGGATCAAAGCCTTCTTCGATAATATTCCAAGGGTCTTTTTTGATGTAGTCTCTCATCGCTATCTCATCCGTATTGGTCTAACTAATTTCTTTTCTGAGTTCTTTCCGAAGTCTTCTCTGTATCGAAGTTTGAATCGGCACTGGTAACGACTAGTTACAACTAATTACGCGAATTTAGCGAGCACATCAGTAATGCTCAATCCCGCAAAATTCGGCAATACAAAATGCGCTTGATCGAGCACATTCGCAGCACCAATTCCCACCACTTTCATACCCGCGTGACGCGCTGCTAAAACACCCGCCACAGCATCTTCAAACACAATGCAATCGCTAGCTGCCACACCTAACTCTTCTGCCGCTTTTAAAAATACTTCGGGATCTGGCTTTGCTTTACTCACTTTATTGCCATCGACAATCGCATCAAACTGATCGAGTAATTGAATGCGCTCTAAGATCAACACTGCATTCTTGCTCGCTGAACCCAAAGCTACTTTCATACCCTGTGCTCGCGCTGAATTTAAAAATGCAGCGGCTCCTGGCAAGATTTCTTCTGGACCAATTTGCTTGATGTACTCCAAGTACCAAGCGTTCTTGTGCACCAACGCAGCCTCAAACTCTTCCGCATCCAATTGCCTATCGCCTAAGCGCAAAATCAATTTCAAGGATTCAATTCGACTCACACCCTTGAGTTGTTCATTGTCATGCTCAGTAAAATCAAACCCCAAACTGTTCGCTAAACGCTTCCACGCCAAATAGTGATACTTAGCGGTATCTACGATGACTCCATCGAGATCAAATATGCAGGCTGGTTTCATAGGCTTAAGCGTCAACAAATTTAAATAAATCGCGCTCGATTGATTTTGCTTAGATTTTTTCGACAACAAATTCAAAGCGCTTTGGATTCACGCAAAGTTTAATTCAAAGCGCTTTGAAAAGTAAAGAAAAAAAGAGCTGCTTTTGTTGTTTTATGCAATTACAGAGAGAAGGCTTGATCACCGTCTCAATAGAATCAAGCTTAAAAGGCAGCGCATTAGAAATCTTCAACAGTAGCTTGAATTTTAATTGTTACATTATTGCAATTCAGAGTAACATTATTTATTGCAAATCTCTTATTGATTTAGGCAATCAGGCAAACTAGGCCTACGCACACTCAGCGCACTAAGTATTTTGATAGATTCAATTCAGGAAATGGTATGTCGATCAAGTCTTTACTAATACGCTTTACCTTCATTTACATCGTCTTACTAACCGTCATCGCCTTCGTCGTCAATTTACTAAAGCTAAAATCCAACTCAGGTGCCAACATGGGAGCGCTGATTGGCGCGGTGTTCGCCACTTCTTATTGGTTCTACTCCAGCTGCAAACGTTATTTCACATCAGACGAAAAGAGAAACGCTATCACCGGTATGTGTCTGATTAATGTATTTGCTCAAACAATCGCCACAATTGCTATTAGCAAAGCTTCAGGCATCACTCTCCCATACGATGCACTGCTACTCGGCATCATCCTAGTTGGATTGATACAAAGCATAGGAATCTATTTTTTTGTCACTCTACTCGGCAGACAACTTCGTAATCGCACATAAATTGATTTGGAAAATTTCTTGTAATGTTCCTTCTAGATTGACACGATTCAAATTATGAACAAAGCCAATAAATCTGCCCAAAAAGCCAAACTCAAAGCCTGGCGTGAAGGTGAGCGCAGTAAGGCGCAAAACTTGTTCCCCCGAGCTAATTCGAGATTACAAGAGTTTTTTGAGATGTTGGAAAAGCTACGAGCTAAGCACGGTTGCTTTCATGATATTCGACATACTTTGCATGTCATTCAAGCGATGCAGTTCGCAAAAGAAGACGCCGATAGATTACTCAATTGGTGCAATCAACATGGCGGCTATTGTGATTGCGAAATTGCTGCGAATACATTTATGCATTGGCATGAAAATCGCGTTCGAGGTTAAAAAACAAACTTAACAGTTTCAATTTTCAGAGTTGGACTTCACAAAATTTATCGATGCGTTCATTGCATTATCTTTTCACTTCATTAGAGCACTTATCATGAAATTACACATACTCGCAAAGTCTTACGATACTCACGGTGCACACAGTACGCTTTCTCCCATAGGCGACTTTCTGCTAACTGATGCACCGAACTTTGGCGACGCAGTTGAAGAGATTACGATCACACTTTGTTTTCATGATTCTGGTCCAGTAAAACGAGGTTTACAGGGATTGCTGGAACTACATCAAGCTTATCGGGCATCACTGCCCAAGGTCACTTTCCGAAAATCAAAACGACTTTTTGAAATTGAGATCGCCAGCGAATTAATGGATGGAAGAGAATGGAGATCTTCGGAAAAAATATCTCTGCCCTTATTTCAAGCTGGCGTCGAAGAAGTCTGCCACGCCTTGCAGTTGATAAAAAAACGGATCACTGCTGCAGATCAATTTGATGCTGGTGCTTTCTTAAACCACTGCGAGATAAAAAAGAGCGAACTACCGACATCACTCAACGCCCTACAAAAATTGTTGAAAGAATTAGAGATGTATCCACAAGCATCACTTTCTAGCGACTCACTCTGGGAAACCCTAGACATTGACTGGGACTACTTTCATCCAGATGCAATCCACATCCTTGATTCAATATTTTTTTGGGACGACTGTGACGATTTCTCTCCGCATGGCAATGATACCGGTGCTGATGTGCTCGCCGAATATTTGGAATGGGTAGAAGTACATCCAAAATCAAACCCACTAAAACTACTTGAACTGCTCGCAAAACAATGGGGCTACGAATCATTTGCATCGATAGAAGAAGATGTTCGCGCAGATATGATTCTCGCTTTGACGTTTGCCGAAATCAAAGTGAAGAACAAATGCGATGAGACTTTGCGACAAATGGCACTTTCTGCACTTGAATCGCAAGGGCAACAAGCTGAGGCGGCGAAAGATTGGGAACATCGACTCGACAGAATCAAATCAATCAAAATCATAGAGGATAAGTTACGCTCATTAAAAATGACACAACACAATCCTTGACAATCCATAACAATCCATGAACAAGCTACACATTCAGTATGAAGAGAACATAACATGAGTACTTTCAAATTTCACGCAAATTGTGTTGTCACCCAAGACCCTAATTGCGAGGGCCATTTAGTGGGCTTCGCCGATCAAGATGCAGCGCAAATTTATTTGATGCTGCAACGTGCGTATGAATACGACAAACAAGATCGCGGGCTTGGTATGGATACCTATTATGTCGAATGGTGTAATCAAGAGAATTCAGGTTATGGAGGCATTAGTCAATTCAGCTTACATCGTAACTTGGTAGAACTCGTATTCGATGCCGATGTCAGTGCGGAGTTAGATGGTTTACATCAGGTATCAATCAATTTCGAGCTTGAAGAAAATCAGTTTGAATCGCTCAAACAAGCGCTGCAAAAAATTTTTGAAAATAGCAATTGTTTAAAAATATAAACGAACATTTCATCACTTGCGTTGTGAGAAAAGCCTACAACTCACACATGCAATCAAACATTCGCATGACTTTTCGCTTCAGGTCGACCACAATTAGACTTTCCAACACACAATTCGGAGTAGCTATATGAAACGCGTCACTGGCATAGGCGGCATTTTCTTCAAAGCAAACGATGCACCAACTCTACACGCTTGGTATAAGCGCCATCTTGGCATTGATGTACAGTCTTGGGGTGGCACCGCGTTCTCGTGGACTGATGAAGAAGGTAGACCGACTGGTGGCTCAACAATCTGGTCAATCTCGGCGAGAGAAAGCGATACGTTTGCGCCTAGCTCCGCGGCTTTTATGATTAATTATCGCGTCGAAGATTTGCATGGCTTAGTCAAATTATTGAAAGAAGAAGGCTGTCAGGTGCTCGATAAAATCGATGAGTCCGAATACGGAAAATTCGCTTGGGTGATTGACCCAGAGGGAAACAAAGTCGAACTATGGCAGCCTCCAGAAGGTCAATGATTTTCATACTTTTCATCGCGTACATTTATCTGCATGCAAGCTGGCGCTGAGCTGAACTGACCAAGGCTAAGTAAGACTGTCTAAGGCGTACTATAATGCGAGCCCATTTGATTTTAAGGAGTCTTTATCTATGATCGATGCATTAATCGCTGGACGCCTGCACGGTATTGCCGAACAGAGAACAGGCCATGCTGGTTCTATTTACGTTACTTGTAAAGTCAAAGCGATGACCGATGATGGTGACAATATTATTTGCAATGTGATTGCGTTTCATGACGCCGTCTGCGCCCATCTACTACAACTGGAAGATGGTGCGAGTGTCAGTGTATCCGGTGCGTTAACACCCAAAGTCTGGACTGATAAGCAAGGCAATGTGCGCCCTGCCTTGGATTTGGTTGCGCACAGCATACAAAAGCTAGCTGCACGCAAAGACAATTAAAAAACGGCGACTTTGAACTGAAGCCCAATCATGTCGCCGTTTATTCTTAGAGGATTTCTAAAGATTTTCAACAGATCAATCGTTACGAACCAAGCGTCCATCTACAAGTTTCACGCGATCTCCACTACGCCACTCAGGTTCGCTCTCTGATTTTAAAGTACGCACTTCACCGTTTTCCAACTTAACACGAACCTCATATGTGATTCGTGTATTGCGGCTCTTTTCAATTTCATTACCCGCATAACCACCACCAACCGCACCAGCAACCGTCGCTAACTTACGGCCATTACCTCCGCCAATCTGATTACCGATCACGCCACCGTTCACCGCTCAAGCGACTGCGCCGACGCCACTTCCCTTTTCTGCCTTTTGCTCAATACTGCGTACGGACTCGACCGTGCCACATTGAAGACAAATCGGTTTCTCAGATTTTTCAGCAATAGAATTGGACGAAATTTTCTGCGATGCTGCTTGTGTAGAATTTTGATTCGCAGCCTTGCCTTCTGTCTTGGTCGAACTCTGCTTTCTATCAGGAGTAGATGTAGGCTGAACAACTTGTGCTGTCGCGGATTTTTCAGCATTCTTTACATCAACCATCGAAGCATCAGCTACATTAGAAACGGTGCCACTGTCACTTACACTGGCGATCTGCTTATCGACCTCAAGCTGGGGCTCGCCATTCGAACTAGGCAACAAACCTGTCATCGCAGCAACACCCACCAAACTGAATACAATGACAGAGCCAGCAGCGCCCGCGATTAAAGGATGAAGAGATTTTTTCTGGTGATCACTCATTTTGTACTCGTTTTGTAGTTAGAAGTAAGAGTTTAACGGCAATACCTGATGCCTGGTTGACTAACATAAACCCCGACCCATTGATCTTACAAGAAATATCGATGTTGAACTCTATACAAAACTCTCATAAGATGCGAGTCTCACTGTTTTATTTATAAGGATTTCTATGTCCCTACATCCATGGTCCGTATTAGGCGCCACATTCGTAATTGCATTAAGTTCTTCCGCCAATGTCAATGCTCAAACAAACGTGCCTCCAACAGTTCAAGCACCAATGACAACGATGCCTGTTCCCCCAATCGCAGCTAAATCAAATTGGTCTGAAGTGCGTCACGGCGAAACCGTGACCGATGATTATCGCTGGTTACAAAAGAAAGAAGACCCCAAGGTCATCGACTATTTGAATGCAGAAAATGCCTACACCCAAGCAATGACATCTGGCGTGCAAGCACTTGCTGATAAGTTGTTTGCTGAGACCAAGGGCCGCATGAAAGAGACCGATTTATCGGTACCTGTACGTCGCGGAAAATACTACTACTATTCACGCACCGAAGCTGGCAAACAATACGGGATTAATTGCCGTCGCCTCGCTGACGCAAAACTCAACTATGATGAAAAAGCGGTTGAAGAGATTTTATTAGACCAAAATGAATTAGCAAAAGGACAGAAATTCTTCATGGTGGCGGGCACTTCGGTTAGCCCAGATGATCGTTATTTAGCATATCTAACCGACACTACAGGTTACCGTCAATTCAAATTACAAATCAAAGATTTGAAAACTGGTGAGTTGCTCAAAGATACAGCCGAGCGAGTCACTAGTATGGCGTGGGCGGCAGATAACAAGACCATGTTCTATGTACAGGAAGATGCGACTACCAAACGTTCTGATCGTTTATTCCGTTTGACACTGGGCGACAAAGCGACCGAAATTTATCATGAAAAAGTTGAGCAATTTAGCATTGGCGTTGGTACAAGCCGAGACCGTAAGTTCATTCAATTGCAAGCATACGCAACAGATACCAGTGAAGCTTGGTTACTACCTGCAAATCAACCGCAAGCGAATTTTAAATCGGTATTGGGACGTGAAAAAGGACATCGTTACAACGTCGAACATCGCGATGGTAGCTTGTATATTCGCACCAATAAAAATGCAAAAAATTTCCGCATTGTTACAGCACCGCTGGCAAATCCAATTGAAAAAAATTGGAAAGAAGTGGTTAAACATGATGACAATGTCTTGGTTGGCAGCTATGAAGTGTTCCGAGACTACTTAGCCGTTACCGAAAAAACGCAAGCCTTAAATCGTACCCGTATCTTCAATTTCAAAACCAAACAATGGAAGAGCGTACAGTTCAATGATGAAGTGTATTTAGCAAATAGCGCAGGTACACCTGAATTCACTGCACAAAAATTGCGTATGTCTTACCAATCGCCAACCACACCACCAATGGTGATGGATGTAAATATGGCGACGGGTGAACGCACGATCTTGAAACAACAAGAAGTCGTCGGTGGTTTTGATGCGAGCAAATATGAAGCGCGTCGCTTGTGGGCGACGGCCAAAGATGGTGTCAAAGTGCCTTTATGGGCAGTCTACAAAAAAGGCGTTAAATTTGATGGCACCGCACCTACACTATTGTACTCGTACGGTAGCTACGGCATTTCTACCGAGGCGACTTTTGCTTTGAGCCGCTTAAGCTTGCTTGATCGTGGTGTGATTTATGTGCAAGCACACATCCGTGGTGGTACAGATTTAGGTGAACGCTGGCACGAAGATGGTATGTTGATGAAGAAGAAAAATACCTTTACTGACTTCATCGCCGCAGCAGAATTTTTGATTCAAGAAAAATGGACTAGCAAGGATAAATTGATTATTCAAGGTGGTAGTGCTGGCGGTTTATTAATGGGCGCAGTTGTGAATATGCGTCCTGATTTGTTCAAAGCTGTCCATGCTGCGGTGCCATTCGTCGATGTCATGAACACCATGATGGACGCTAGTTTGCCGTTGACTACAGGTGAATATCTAGAGTGGGGTGACCCAAACAACAAAGCGGCCTACGACTACATGCGCAGCTATTCTCCTTACGACAATATCGAGAAAAAAGCCTATCCAGCGATGTTGGTAACGACCGGTTTAAATGACAGTCAGGTGATGTATTGGGAGCCTGCAAAATACGTTGCTAAATTACGTGCGCATAAAACCGACAATAATCCACTTCTATTGAAAACGAATATGGCTGCCGGACATGGCGGCGCGTCGGGGCGTTACGATGCGATTAAAGAAGGTGCATTTAATTTTGCTTGGATGCTGTCGCAATGGGGTATCACGGAATAACGCCAACCCAGAATCGCTCTAATTTTTTCGAGATAAATTAGAGACTTAAAATGCTAGCTTATTGTTAGCCGAATGCCAGCCTTAGTGCTGGCATTTTTTTATCTCAAATCGATTGATCAAGATCGCCACAAAAGCATCGCTAGCCGTTCCCAACACGGTACACAGAATAAAACCCAATGTCGACCGCGCACTACATCCCATAAAGAACGCTTTAGCTTCATTTAAAACAACGACTACTTAAAAAGTATTGATAAAAATAGACATTTATTTACTCATACATTACTCTGCGACTTAAAACCGTGCCTAAAAAGCATATTTTAAAAACACAAAAATAAATCATCAGGGAGATCACTATGGACATCGCTACAAAAATCAAAACTTGGGCAGGCAATAACCTGCCACTCATCTTCGCCATATTACGTCTCATCAAACCGAATCTCGTACTTAAAGAATTTGCCTTGATCACTCGCTTTAGCGATGTGCAAGAAGCACTATCTCGTCCGAATGCGCTCGGCGTGACTTATGCAGAGAAGATGGAGAAAATTACCGCTGGCAGTAACTTTTTTCTCGGAATGAACGACACCCCACAATACGCCCGCGATGTATCCAATATGCGTTTAGTAATCCGGCGCGATGACCTAGCTCAAGTCGTCGCCCCTATGGTCGAGCGATTTGCGGAACAGCTGGTTAACAAAACGGCTGGACAAATCGAGATGGTTAGTCAACTCAGTAGCATCGTTCCTTGCCAATTTAGTGCTGCGTATTTGGGTGTTGCAGGACCAAGTCAAATAGAACTATTCGACTGGACTAGTAGTATGTTCGCTTATTTGTTTTATCCCGATAATCCCCCAGAAGTCGATCAAGCTGCACTCGCCAATAGTGTGAAAACTTGTGCCTATTTGGATCAACTCATCGCGCAAAGAAAACAAGCAATAAGACAAAATACCGCATCAAGCCAAGTCAGTGACGATGTACTTAGTCGTTGTCTGCAATTACAAGCCAGTGGCACGCCAGGCATGAGCGATCTGGATATTCGTAACAACTTGATTGGCATCATTATTGGTCTAATGCCGACCACTTCTAAATGCGCGGTCTTGGTCATCGACTATTTACTCGATCACCCCGCATTACTTGCAGAAGCACAAGCAGCGGCACTACAAGACGAAAATGAAAAACTCCGTAAGTTTGTACTTGAGGCATTACGATTCAATAGCTTTGGCGCCGGAATTTTCCGTATCGCCAATGAAGACTATGTGATCGCCAGTGGTAGTTTGCGCGCAAAGAAAATCAAAAAAGGCACTAAGGTCTTAGTCGCATTGCAATCAGCGATGTTGGATGGACGCGCACTCGATGATCCGAAATCTTTCCGACTCGATCGCCCTGATTATCATTACATGCACTTTGGTTATGGCATGCACACCTGCTTTGGTCAATACATCAATATGGTGCAAATTCCAATGATTATCAAAGCCTTGCTTCGCAAAAAAAATCTACGCCGTGTACCTGGAGAAGACGGCAAAGTTAGCTATCAAAATAGCTTCCCGACTAGTTTGCATTTGGCTTTCGATCATGTGTCATAAGTGACTCAATAGATCTTGGCATACTCAATGCCAATCGCTAAACCCGAATATTCATTAATCCTCATCACAAATTGAGAGGTCGAGATTATGCAAACCCAGCACCAACTTTCCCAAGAAGTGATTGAGGCCGAGCTGGAAGAAATCAATCAACGTCAATTCTTAGACAATGACGGCAAGCTGTTATCACGTCATGAACAAGCCTTGATCGATTTTGAACGTATCTTGCTTGCGCCTGAAAAACGCTCGCCAGTTCTGAATGAGGTGCTGGACGAAATTCACAACACCCAAGCAGCGTGGGATGCAGATCCTGATGTGGCACATCGAGGATTAGTTGGCCTAGCATTTTCTGGTGGCGGCATACGATCAGCAACGGTCAATTTAGGCGTGATACAAGGACTACGCAAACTAGGCTTGCTGAAAGCGGTCGACTATCTGTCTACGGTATCTGGTGGTGGCTACATTGCCTCTTGCTACAGCGCAGTACACGCGGTTGAAACGCAACAACAATCGGAACATGCAATTCGCACGAAAACACAGACTGACAGCAATTTGCAAACTGAAATAGGAACAAGCCAGGAAGCTGAAAAAATCAAGCAAATACGCGCCCATGATGCCTTATTTGGACACCAGCCGGGCGTTCCAGAAAACGCCGTTTTTCGCCATTTGCGAAATAATGCAAATTACATGGCACCTGGCGGATTGATCGATGTATTACGTGTACCAAGCGTGTTCTTGCGCGGCATGTTTGTCAACTTCTTGATCGTTTTTCCACTATTGTTGGTAATGGCCGCAATCAGTGTTTTGCTCATCTCTAACACTTCAAACCCACGTCATCTAATTGCCTCGTGGTTTGCTCAATTTCATTTACCTATCATTGAAAGCTTCTCCATCACGCTTGCGCTGATTTATGTAACGATAGCAATGTATCTGCTCTCGCCGATCGCCAATTTACTACTTGCATCAATCAAACAAAAAAGAAAACTAACGACAGGAACTGAAAGGAAAAACGCGAACTGGATTCGTCGCGACAAAGCAAGCAAAGTGTTAGGCTGGTGCATCGCTGCCATACTGAGTAGTTTCTTCATTGAGTTACAAGTCATCGCAATTCGGCTGTACGGCACTGAAGTTGAAGGCCGATTTAGCTTTCAAACTTTAGTTCTGTTCGGAAGCTTCTCTGCTTTCGGATTGAGTTATTTGGCGTCCAAGCTTTTGCCTAGCATCGCAAGTCTCGCATCGCGACTAACGATCTATTTCTTGGGCTTGATTGGTTTTGCGGTGTTCTGGCTATTCTATCTTCATCTATGCAATGACTTACTGCGCACCGCACCCTCCCCGCTACTTGAATTTACTTGGAAGAGTCCAATCGGATTTTTCACTATTGCTTTGATCTTGTTCTTATTCAATCATTACACGGCGAATGTCAACTTTACTAGTTTTAGTTGCTTCTACCGAGATCGCTTAAGTAAAGCCTATATCTTTGGCTTAAACCGACAAGCCACGGTGCAACAAGCAGATGAGCTAAAACTATCGGAATTAGATTCGACATTCGCTCCCTATCACTTGCTCAATTGCACCTTAAATCTGAATCGCACTAGTCAAGCCTACTGCGATGACCGACGTGGAGACTTTTTCTTCTTCAGTAAGCGCTACGTCGGTAGTGTCAGCACCTCTTACTGCCGTACCGAAGAATTAGAAAAACAAAATTCTGACCTCAACTTAGCTTCCGCAATGGCCATATCGGCAGCAGCAGTCGCACCAAATCTTGGAAAGAGCACTATTAAGCCACTAGTATTCATCTTGGGCATGCTCAATATTCGCTACGACTATTGGTTGGCAAATCCCACTTGGATTAAGCACAAACGAGTAGTCAAAAACCGTCCAGGTCCAAATTACTTTCTGCGCGAACTAACTAGTAACTTAACTGCCGACACCGCTTATATCAATTTATCCGATGGTGGTCATATCGAAAATTTAGGGATCTATGAATTAATAAGGCGAGAATGTAGGCTGATCATCGCTGCCGATAGTGAGGAAGATTTAGGCCTGACTTTTTCTAGTCTTGCAGATGTCATTCGTTTGGCGCAAATCGATTTCGGTGTAATCATTGTGATGCAAGGTTTAGACAAGATTCGCAATGGTCAACAGCACTATGCGATTGGCAGTATTTATTATCGCAATGAAAAAGTGGGGAAATTAATCTACTTAAAAACATCCTTGTTGGGTGATTTTAGTTTGCGAGATAGTTTGTCAGCAGACGCCTATTTATCCTCACATTTGCGCCGCGATAATTTCGCCTTCGATCACAATCCCTATATCGCGCATTACAAAATGCAAGACCCCGCATTTCCACATCAATCGTCAGCAAATCAGTTTTATGACGAAACTCAATTCGAATGTTATCGCTCCTTGGGATTTCAAATCGCTACCGAATCACTAGGAAGACGCTGATACGCACTTCAATGTCGAATCCATATAGAATCACCAGAGGCCTTCACTTCTTCACTCAACTCTATTCTTTAAGCGCATTCACACGTAATCATCCTTTTGATTACGTGTAATACAAAAAAATTATTCTCTTAAAATCAGGCTCTTGCCACTGACAAAAGCCCATCCATATTTGGTAATTCTGTTTGGCATAAAAAATGCTAAAGCATCTACACCAGCCGATTTCACTTCTCATTCAATCATAAAATAAATCGGTAAATTTGACTTCATATCGGGTAAAAAAACGGGGGTGCCTCAATGCCAAATCAACGTATTGTGGTGCAAGCGACGCAAGCTTGGACCGATACTGGAATCATGATTTCAGCAGAAAACGCCGTCACAATCAGTTTTCAAACAGGCGCATGGACTGCCGATCCGCAAACCAACCAGCAGCAACTTTATGGTCCCGCTGGCGACTCACAAATTATTGTTCCGCTGACTCAAACACAATATCCTTTAGTCGGTGCACCATTGGGCGCCTTAGTTGGACGAATTGGCAGCAACCCGGTATTTCTAATTGGAGCAGATCCGACCGAAGTACCTCGCGGCCAGACTGGCTCTTTGTCCTTGTGTATCAACGATGATATTCACGCGGTGTACGGTCCAGGGCTAGCCGACAACCAAGGTCAAATTGCTGTCTTCATCTATTACAGCAACACGATACCCAATCTAACCCGCAGCATCATCAATGAGCCAGTGCAAGCATCACCAGCAGCGCCAACTTCTAGTTTAGGTCCACTCGAATATTTAATTGGCACATGGACGAATAAACTCACCGATACAGACGACCTACCCTATTCATACAATGTCATGCCCTTGCCTCAGCTTGACCCTTGTTCACCAACAGGCTACATACTCAAAAATTTTGCCTACTACGAAGAACTTAGCTTCAGCGCGATTCATGGCAGTGCAGCAAATCGTGGTGGAATCGGTACACAAAACTGCAATGTCTTATTCTACGAACAGCGCGTCTATTTCGCCGAAGGTCCGAATAAGAATGCGTTAGTACATGCAGAAAACGGATCACTACTCTTTATCAACGATCAGCTACAACTGCTTGGCCCTTACGGTAATGGAGACCAAGCAGGATTAGGAAATCAAACCGTCAAAGATAGCGTCGCGCCTTCACAGCAGTTTAATATTATTAAGCAAATATCGGTACCACATGGCAATTCCATTTTAGCTGCAGGTAGCTATCAACAGCACTCTGGTGCGCCAACGATCCCTGTCGTTTCAAGCTTGCCAGAGGGTGTCGATACACAGCAATACACACAAATCCATCCTATTTCCAATCCCAATCCAAGCTACACACGCAATCCCAATCAAGCACTCGCCGATGCCTTACTCGCTGCACCTGTAACAACATTTCTTGCATTGAATGTCAGCAGCAAGAACGGCGGCGGAGGTGTCACTAACATAGGCGTTGATCAGCAACATGTACAAGTCGAATCTTACCAATGTACCTACTGGTTAGAAGCCTTGAATGAAGCAACAGAATTCACTCAACTCCAATACTCACAAACCATCATGATGCGCTTACCCATCGGCGACCAATTCATTCTTTTCCCACATATAACGACGAACACCTTGAGCAAAACCTAGCAAAGTTTGAGAATGCGATTTCAAAATCCATTGCTTGATTTCAAATCGCTGGCGTGAAAAAAACGCATAACAAACAATTGAGAAAAACAAGATTATTCAATGCTATGATGCATGTAAGTTTTTTTCAGTTGAACTCTCATTTGAACTTTCATGCAGCCTTCTGATCCCCGCTTTGTTTCGTCAAATCGCCCCCTCAATCGTCGTACTGCCTACCTCGCTGCGCGCAAAACACAAGAGATCAATCCGAGCGTGCAACGTCAACTGGCTGCAATCAAGGCTAAGCACACGCTTGGACTGCCCTTACTTGATCAAATACAGACACAATCCAGCACAGTGACTCATGTTCAGTTGCATCCAAAACAAATAATCCTCGGCATCGTCGCTGCGACTTCATTTATCGCTGGCTTATTAGCAGCGATAGAGCAATCGATGCTAATTGCGAGTGCTAGCGGCTTGTGCTTTTTGCTTAGTACAACTTGGCTTGGACTTACGCGCCGTCACAATCGACAAACTAGTTCGACACAATCTACTTCAGTGGCTTTATTCACTGTTGACAATATCATCGCATTTGATCGTGCTATTGCTGCACTTTACGATACACGCGAAAAAGCTGAGCTGCCGCCACACGATTCTGAACTACAGCACAAATTAGATAAGTTGAAATCGATTTTGCTCTCGATCAAAGCACAATTTGTTCGCATCCACCAATTGACAGCAAAGTCGGATGCACAGGAGGTGTTAAGTTATGACGATCAATTTTATTTGAATGCCTGCTTACAACGATATTTACCAGATAGTCTTGAAAGTTATTTACGCGTGCCACAAGCAGCTCGTTTCACGCAAGCGGTTCAAGGAGAACAAACCGCCTTGGATTTGCTGCTGCATCAATTGCATCTCTTGCATAACGAAATTGATCAACGCGAACAAGCACTAACAAAAAACGCTGCTGAGCAATTAATGCGTCAGCAGCGTTTTTTAGAAGAAAAGAGTCGTAGCTCGCGCTAGTATTACTGCGTAGATTGATTTGATTGCGTTGATTGCGCCTGAACGTCGCTGGCAGCGAGGTCGGAACGTGCCATCAAATCTGCCTCATGCGCATCGCGTATTGTTTTTGCTAAGGTAAATGTGGTGCTGATCAAGAATAACCAACTGACTACCATATAATTCTTTTCCGCAGCAGGAATATTCATACGCCACAGTCCCCAAGCTGTTAATAAAACAGCGGCTGCGAATGCAACCCAAACCGTCATCACCCATGAAGGCGTATCGACTTGCCCATCACGATTGTCACGTATCATTTTAGCGACCGCAAAGCAGGCAAATAAGCTAAAGAACAAACCCAAAGCAACGAAAGCCCGATCTAACTCCTGACCAGGTAATTGAATCGTGCCAACCGCACACGCCACCACTGCGATCGCAAACGCTAACCAAACCTGCAAACGCCACGCATTACTATCACGATGCATAATGTACTGTGTTGCCATACTCAATTCCCCTTTTTTATAAGTCATCACTACATTCAAAAACTCGTCACACCAAATACTATTTTGAAAACCTAGTTGAGCGACTACAAAGCGACTGGTCCAGATAATTCTAGCTGTGTTGCTGCACGCGCCTGTTGTTGACGATGCTTATCTAGATAGTGTTCTGCCTTTTGCAATTGCTGTTGCAGAATATGATTGTTCTGTCCCATCACATCAATTGCCTTCGAGCGAAACGTATCCATCGCATCCATCGCTTTAAATGTTTGCTCAAACATTTCTTTCAGTTTGTCGATTCCCAACATCGGATTTTGTGCAAACTGACCAACCTTATCCGCATGTTGATTTAACTTTCGGCCTGTTTCTGCGACCAAATTCTCTATCGTGCTATTTATTCCGCTTAAGGCATCCATCACTTTCATTTGATTATCAGTTGCACGAGCCAGCGTTTGCGCCACCGCCAATGCACTCATGCCAGTTGTAGCGACGCGACTACAACCATTCATCATTTCGCGGCCGGTCTTCTTTAACACATCTAAGGCCAGATAACCGTTGGTACAAACTGCTTGTTGCGTCAACATATCTTGTAGACTCTGCCTTGCATAAAACAATACCTCTTGTTCTAGAGCTTGCGCACGCAATGCATCAGTAGTCTTAAGAATTTGTACGCGTTCATACAAACGGCGATCTAAGGTTTCTGCAAAGTGAATAGCGGCATTCAGTTTTTGCATGGCTTCCCATAACTTTTGACGCGTCGCTTCAATATCAATCACATCACGTTGCATATCGTCACGCGCGGCATACAACTGTTGCATACTCTTTTGCAATTGTCCTGCAGCGCCCTGATATTTACGAAAATAACTTTGTAATTTATTCCCATAAGGAATCAAACCAAATAATTTTTTCGCTTGAAATAAATCCCCCTCTTTACCTGGATTTAAATCATCCAAATGCCCGCGCATCTCTTGTATCGCCTTAAATGCAGAACTATCTTCCATCCCAATAAAATTCGCTTGCATCAGGCGACCTTGCATTAATGTGGAAGCAATCGAGATTTCCTCGCGACCAAGTGCAAAAGCACTGTCAAGCCGTGCCTTGAAGCCATCACTTTGCAGATCTTCGGTCAGCAATCCTTGCATAAAACGATCAACTTGCTCTTCCACTGCATTTTTCAAGTCATCGGTCAACGGTACGGCTGTTTTTGCCATTTGCTCACTAACAGGTGTCATCACCTCTGGTGCTTGCAATACAAATGTATCGTTAAAACTACCCACAATCTGCTCGGTCATCTTATCCCTTTCGGTTAGATTTAAGATATTGGCAATTTAAATTGAATATGCCTAGATAGCTACAATTACTTTGGCGCGCAATCTCAATAAACTGCGCTTAACCACCTCTGTAAAAATAGTTGCGTGGGCCGGAGTTTGGAATTGATTGCGACTGATTTCCACTCAAGATTGAATAGTTTCAAGTTCTTACTCAAAAGGTGTCTGGATACGATACTCGGCGGCGACTTTTCAGAATGTCGCCAGAAAATTTATACGCAACCGAGATTCTACGGAATCAGTTTGCTTGTAAAATGAGAAACTACTATCAATCGCTATTTCATCTCATCTGGCTATGCGCCCTGCAAACAAACTCAAACTTAGTTTCGCCATCTTTATTTTGCTCTGTCTATTTTCTTACTTGGACAGACCATTCCCCAACTCAAAAACCGTCTACGACAGCGTGCCTCTACCCGCAACAACTGAGGGTAATCTACAAGCGAGTTTCGAATTTTTATCTGCCGACAAAAAGAATGCGCAATCGTGGTCATTACCAGATTACATCAACTCCGTCACCGCGGAGCACCCGCAAAAAACCGGGGCGTATATTTTAGAAAATGGATTCGAAGCGTTACTCGCGCGTGCATGGTTGGCCGACCATGCAACCACGAGCATCGAGGTCCAGTATTTTATTTGGAGCAATGACAACATCGGTACCTTAGCCTCGGAAGCCTTAATCCGCGCGGCCAATCGCGGTGTTAAAGTACGCGTCATCGTTGATGATTTGCTCATCGAAGCAGAAGACGAAACCATACTCGCGTTAGCCAAACATCCCAATGTAGAAATTCGCATCTACAATCCCAAACATCGCGTTGGTACCAATATTGGTAAACGTTTATGGAATATTGTCGCTGACTTTAAATCAGCCAATCAGCGCATGCATGACAAAACCTTCGTGGTCGATGGCTTAGTCGCGATCACTGGTGGCCGTAATATGGCAAGTGAGTATTTTAATTTCCATCATGAATCTAATTTTCGTGATCGCGATGTATTAATACTCGGCAGCGCCGTCGCCAAAGTCGGTGACAACTTTAATAATTTCTGGCAGCACCCATTAAGTGTTCCTGTAGAAACCATTTTTGCGGAACATCGCTTCATGCAAGCATCACCGGAAATTAGCAATCAAGAAGTGGCCAACATCTATCAACAATTACATGCCTATGCGAATCTCGACAGCAATTTTGATCCATTGCTCAAACAGGCGATACGCAGCATTCCAGAATCATTCGAACGCTTGTCAAAAGAAATTGTGTGGACAGACGTGGAATTTATTCATGACATACCTGGGAAAAATCGAAGTGCCGATTTGCAAGGTGGCGGCGATAGCACGCGCGCATTAGCGACTTTGGTGAATCAAGCGCAGCAAGAAATCTTGATCCAGTCACCCTATTTAGTTTTATCCGACAAAGCAATCGCGATGATTAAACGCAGTTTAGAGCGAGGCGTAAAAATCACGATCAATACCAATTCCTTGGCTTCTACCGACAACTTACAAGCCTTCAGCGGCTATCGTAACCAACGTGAAGAATTGTTGAAGATGGGAGTAAAAATCTTTGAATTTCGACCAGATGCAGAAAGTCGAGGGAAATTGCTCAACTCTCCGGTGATCGACAAATACAAACCCGCGGTATTTAGCTTGCACGCCAAATCGATGGTGATCGACAACAAGATCGCTTATGTAGGAACATTCAATTTCGATCCACGTTCTGAGAATCTAAATACCGAAGTCGGCGTAATCATCCGCAACCAACAACTCGCTAAACAACTGGCACAAGCGATAGAACAAGATATCCAACCCGGCAATAGCTGGAACGCCGAACTCGATGATCCTGATCAACACGTCGCATACTCGAAGCGATTTCAGGTTTGGCTAATGCAGTTACTGCCGCTACGCCCCATCTTATAATTGACATGTGAAAACGGAATTTACACGTAAAAAACCTTAAGACCTAAGCATTTAAACCTCAGCCGAAAAAAAGAATACGTCTTATTGTCATTCATAAAAGACTCGCACATTTTTTCGATTCATTTTTAGTCAAGAATCTTTCTTTAGAGATATATGCGGCATAAATCGTGCTAGCATAAGATGCAAACTTCGCGAAGGTGGCATCATGTCAGATCACGTCAAGCTAGATGAAGGGCAGCATAAGACGGCCGATGTTCACTATCGGCTATTAGTCGATAGCATCACCGACTATGCCATCATCATGCTAGATCCAGCTGGATATATTCAAAGTTGGAATGCTGGCGCACGACACATTCTGGGTTACTCGCTAGAGCAGATTTTGGGGCAGTCCGTATTGTCCTTGTTTTCTGAAGAGATACTGAACAATCACTTTCCCCCATCATTATTAAGCCATGTCGCCCAACACGGGCAATACGAAGTTGATACTTGGTTACACCGACAAGACAGTTCTGAATTTTGGGCTAATGTGTTGATTACCGCACTGTTTGAGCCTGACGGGAAGTTAATCGGCTACAGCCAAATCATCAAAGACCTCAGCGAACGGCGCCGCATTGATGAGCGTTTTCGACGTGTAGTTGAGTCCGCACCTAACGCGATGGTGATGGTGAATCACCACGGCAGTATTGAAATGGTGAACACCCAAGCAGAGCGTTTATTCGACTACAGCCGTGCTGAGATGTTGGGACAAAAAATCGAAATTCTTGTGCCTGATCGCTTCCGTCATGGACACCCAACAAAACGCGATATGTTTTTGCATGCACCACAATCGCGACCAATGGGCGCGGGACGCGATCTTTTTGGCAGGCGCAAAGACGGCAGCGAATTCCCGATTGAAATTGGCCTCAATCCGATTGAAACCGATGAGGGCATGATGGTGCTGTCTTCGATAGTTGATATCTCAGACCGCAAACAAAAAGAGTTACGAATTCAAGAGGCACTCGCTGAAAAAGACGTCTTGCTCAGTGAGATCCATCATCGCGTTAAAAATAATCTCCAAGTCGTACACAGCTTACTTAGCTTGCAATCCTCATTGATCAATGACGAAGCGGTCAGAAATATGCTGATGGATAGTCAGAATCGGATTCAATCGATGGCATTGATACATCAAACACTGTATCAATCAAATAATTTTGCGCGTGTCGACTTTGCTGATTTTTTAGAGGCCTTAATTCCAACTCTAGTAAATTCTTACTCAATATCGGGGACAAATATCACGCTTTCGGTGGATGTCGATGAAGTGTATCTACCAATCAATTCAGCAATTCCTTGCGGCTTACTCATCAATGAATTAATCACAAATGCACTCAAACACGCATTCACAGATCGAAGCGAAGGCACAATCAGTGTTTCCTTATCAGCCAAAGATAACAAGGAAATTCAGTTATTGATCAGCGATGACGGTAATGGCATTGCAGATCATTTAGATCTGGATGAGGTCGAAACTTTGGGCTTGCGCCTAGTGAATTTACTATCGCAACAACTGAATGGCGCGCTACATATACAGCGTCAGCATCCTACACAGTTTATATTGCGCTTTCCATTGACAGAACATTAAATGAGGGCTTTACCATGCTGACACGCGTTTTAATCGTTGAGGACGAGAGTATTGTTGCTCTTGATCTGCAACGACGTCTGATTCGACTTGGCTATGATGTACCTCGCGTCGCTGCTAGTTGCGAACAAACTCTCAAGGCCATACAAGAAACCATGCCGCATATCGTACTGATGGACATCAATATTGCTGGCGACATTGATGGCATAGACACTGCAGCAAAAATCGAGCTACCTGTCATTTTTCTAACCGCATACTCAGAGGAAAGCACCTTACAGCGCGCCAAAGCCAGCAAGCCTTATGGCTACCTGGTGAAACCATTTTCAGAACGGGAACTACATGCCACCATACAAATGGCCATGGAACGCCATCAAGTCGAGACCCGCTTAAAAATGAGTGAGAATTTGCTGGCTGTCGCCTATGCAAAAATGGAAAGTGCAAAGCGTGAATTAGAAATCCATGCAGCAGAATTATTCAAAGAAAAACAACGTCTAGAAGTCACACTCAATTCCATCGGTGACGGTGTTATTACGACCGATCACGCAGGAAGTGTCACGTACTTAAACCCAGTTGCCGAGAAAAAAACTGGTTGGTCGTGCGCTGAAGCGATAGGTATGCCGATCTCAAGAGTACTCACCTTAATCGACGAAGAAACAGGGCTGGAGGGTATTTCACCAATCGAAACAACACTCAAGACTGGGCAAGTCACAGGCATGGCGCATAAGAGTGCATTAGTCAATCGCAATGGCAGCCGTTTTTCTATCGAGGATTCGACTGCACCAATGCTAGACCGCAACGATCAAGTTATCGGTGCCGTAGTCGTTTTCCACGATGTCAGCGAAACCAAACGTCTGGCCGATGAAATGACTTACCAGGCTACGCATGATGAACTCACCGACTTAGTGAATCGCCGTGAATTTGAGAAGCGTCTGCAAAAAGCGGTACAAGGTAGCGTTCTGCATCAACAGCAACATGCACTCGCCTACCTTGATCTCGACCAGTTTAAGATTGTCAATGACACCTGCGGTCATAATGCTGGCGATGAATTACTACGTCAGATCACCGGTTTATTGCGTTTAGCTTTACGCGCTAACGACACCCTAGCAAGACTGGGCGGTGATGAGTTTGGCGTGCTACTTGAAACTTGCCCACCCTATGTCGCCTTACAGATTTCGGAAAAATTACGGAATATTATTGGCGATTTCCATTTCAGTTGGGATGGCAAAACTTTTCCGATTAGCGTCAGTATTGGTTTGGTCAGTTTTGGCGGACAAGAAGCAGAGCGGCAAGGCGTGCATGAAATTATGCGTTTCGCTGATTCCGCTTGCTACACCGCAAAAGATCTTGGCCGCAACCGAATTCACATCTATCAAACCGAAGATAATGCCATCACAAAACGACATGGTGAACTAGATTGGTACACCAAGATTTGCAGTGCCTTAGCCGAGAATCGCTTGGCATTGTATGGGCAAAAAATTGTCGCATTAAATCCATCAATGCATGGTCAATATCAAGAGCACGTAGAAATATTGCTGCGCTTGACTAATCTAGAAGGAAAGATAATTTCACCGATGGCCTTTATTCCGGCTGCAGAGCGATATGGATTAATGCCTGAAATTGATCGCTGGGTGATCCACCATGCATTTGCCTATGTTTCAAAATTAGCTGCTCCTGAAAATGCGCTGTTCTCCATCAACCTATCTGGTGGGAGCTTGAACAATGAAAAGACACTCAACTATATTTGCGAACAACTCAAAATCACAGGCGTCAGACCGCAAAGCATTTGTTTCGAAATCACCGAGACCGCAGCAATCGCCAACTTATTAAATGCACGTGCATTTATCGTAAGTTTGAAAGAGAAAGGCTGTTATTTCGCCCTAGATGATTTTGGTAGTGGCATGTCTTCATTTGCCTATCTCAAACATCTGCCAGTCGATTTTCTAAAAATCGATGGCTGCTTTGTCAAAGATATTCTCAGTGATTCTGTTGACGCCGCGATGGTCGATGCGATCAATAAAATTGGCCATGTGATGGGATTAAAAACCATCGCCGAATTTGCAGAGAATCAAGAGATCATCAATCAAGGCTATGGCGTTGGTTATCCTGAGCCGTTAACTAAATAAAATACGTCCGACAAAAATTATCAAAGGATTGCACCAATTTTTTGCGGGTTGTCGGCTAAATCCTCATCACAAATGGTATAAACTGGCGCGAAGCCGCCGCCTGGTGTGCGGAAGTTAGTAGTTTGCCCTTGATACACACGCGCCGCTGTCCATTGTACGCGTGCATCATAGGTGTATTGGCGGATATCAAATTTCATCTGTTCCGGTAATTCAGGTGATCCCGAAATTCGCTGTCCCGGCGTGATGATGCTTTGTGCGATGTAATCAGCAGATAAAATTTCATCCCATACGCGTTTGGTTAATTTATCACCGCGATAGGTGGCGCGCCCTCCATAACCCGCATTTGGTTTAAAAAACAAATGGCGTCGATTTGCCCATAAACGCTCGGCTTGATCTGGGCGCACGAGCTCGGTGCGTGGGATATTTTCTAACAAACAAGCTTGTATTTCAGGGCTGACGCCAAGTGCTTGCAATTGTTCAGGATCAGTCCAAATCGCTAAATTGGCCTTATCAGCGAATAATGCATGCACTTGCGGATGCGGCGTTAAGACAACCGCATCCGCCAGATAAGCCTGTCTTAGCGCGTTCGTATTTGCTTGTTCTAGATAAAAATCAGTCAATCGGTTGTATACCAAGTCGATCTTGATATCGCCTTGCCACAAGCGACCTTCACGCCATGTCAAATCTTGCGGTGCGGCGATTAGCGTATGTATGCCAGCGCGCTGAAACAATTGTTGGAACAATAAAAATTCTGGGTAGAGATACTGCTCAGTCGGCGCATCGTCGACAATCGCTATCACACGCAGTTCAGCAAACGAAGTATTCGCTTGTACCTGTTGCGCTAGCATCCACTCATGCCGAAACATAGCAACGATGTCTTGTTCAAACGCTTGTACAGTGGAACGATCATGCACGATATCATCCATTACGGCACAACAAGCTCGTTGTGCGCGTGCCAACACCGCATTGAGCATGGCGCCACCAGCGTTTGTATTGACCTCGATCAGACCAATTTTTTCGTCATGTAAATGAAAGTCGTAACCGAAAAAAACACCCTTTGCAGCCGGCTTTCCATGTTGCGCAATTGCTGGCGCACGACTTAAGATCTTGTCGCGAAACGCTGGCATCGCCACCACAGATTCTATCGCTTGGATCACCGCAATCATGGCGCGTTGCTGGCTCGATGAAACAAATACTGGCTGCGCAGAAAACAGATGCGGACAACGTTGTTCAATTAAGTCGAAAATCTCGGGCGCGGCTAGCTCCACCTTAATCGCCTGCTTTAAAGCCCCATCGGGCAAGCTCAAACAGAAGCATTGGCTATTTAATTGTTGTATAGCCTTTGCCGCATCACCCTGCACATGACAGGCATGACAAACTTGGTCTGCGAGATTATTTGTTGCGCTCATTTAGATATGACTGAAGTAGATTACAAGCTTTGATAAGCAAGCTTAACGTAATGCATTACATGCTTGTTTTTAATATCAGCAAGTGTCGTCAACTTGATATGCCGACGAAACTTGCCTTTACCTTCTAAAACCCCAAACTGATCGGGTAAACCTGCGCCTTCACCAAACTCCAATGACACATGATTCGCGTACGCAAAGATCCCGCAAAACGCCTGCTCGACTGCGAACAAAATACCACCGTATTTAATTTCTTCTTGAACTGTTTCATCGTTCGAAGTGCTTAGGCTAAGAATTTGTTGACGTAATGCTTGTACCAGTTCATAGCAAACCGCATTTGTTAGGCGCAAATCCTGCAAATACAGTTCAACACGATTTCCCATGTCGTTACGATCTTGCGTTGTCATAAATCACTCCAAACTTGACGTAAGCCAATTGCATGAGCAGCGGCCAGCAACAAACAAATTGCAGAACTGGTCCACCAAAAAAGATCACTATTCCCAACGAAATAAGGCTTTAACCAAGGAAATGCCAAAGCACGTGCAAGTAATACGATAATCAAACCAAGTAAAACCAACCGTCGCAGCGGCAGCACCATGATCAAACCAGCAGCGGATAAAGCATAGGCAGAACAAAGCAAGAGCGCAATACCAACGATCGCCGCCATCAATAAGGGTTGTGTGTGACCACGACTCAGCATCGCAACAACTGCCTCACCGGCGCCAAGCAAACGAAACAAAGGCGCGCCCCAAATAAGGCAGGCAAAGTGTAACAGCGCAGCGACTAACGTCATTGCCGCAGCGATACATAAATAGAGATTGTAGGTCATTTGCGTAGTCTTATTGGGTGACCAAATTCACTGAAAATTTATCCACAGTTCGATTTCTGATTTACCGAAATATCACTTTTTCTCTTCACGCAATTTTGCCATTGCTTGCATCATTTCTTTTTGTATCGCCGGCATGATCTCGCCCATGTACACGCCAAATTTTTTCATCGCACTAGCACCTTCTTTTGATTCATAGAAGCTTGCGATCGCATTTAATTCATCGGCAGTGAACACCTTGACCATTTTCTCTTTTGAGATCGATTCGAGAAATTCAATCCGTACAATACTGCGAATATCTTTTAAAAATTTCTCTCTTTGGTCTGCTGGCATCTGCTGTGCAAGCGACGCATAGGCGTCCTCTAGCATAGCCGACATCGGAACACTTTTCAGATAACGATCTGCCGCCTTCGCGCGTAACTCTGGACTATCTTGCGCAACCGCCACCGAGGAAAAACTCGCGCACGAGAAAAATAAAGCAACAATTAAACAGCTGAATTTCATTTTGATCTCACCAATTAAATTAATAAATACTATTTTACCGATATTCAATTAAATAACTAAGTAAATTAACTGGAAAGAAAAACTTACATTTCTTCAACTTAATTTGGCTTAACTTCATTCGGTGCAATTCAAGACGCTTATTCCTCATCGATTGCTTTAAATGCTCTTAACCAAGCCCCCGAAAAGACGAAACGTGGAAAATTAATCCACTGCTCTATCAATAATCTAGCGACTGCATTGAACTTGCTGGTAAAAGGAACGGGTGGTAGCGTTTCAACTGCATGACCACGTCCTTGCAAGATAAGCGATAGCAGCATCAGACCGATACTGACTAGCACGCCGATTAATGAAGCCGCTGTCAGACTCACAATCAAATTCAGATTTCCAATCCAAAACAAGGGCACAGCCACAATATGAATCATCAAATTTTTTCGTGATCGATGATAAGAAGAATAGCTGTCCCATTGCCAGCGAATCAGTTCATGCAATTGCATAGTTTTGCCTCCGTACTAGTTAGTTATTAGTTAGTTTTCTTGAAGTAGCTGAATCAGATAAACATCCGTTTTACGATTGGCATCGATACGCAATTATTCTGGATCGGCGTCGAGCAATTGTTGCAAACGACGTTCGTAGAAATTCAGGAAATCTTTAGTTAATGCGTAGTGCTCGGTATCCTCATACTTTACCTCTTCTATTCCGTTACCGCTAAACTGAAAAATTTTTGCATTCGGATAGGCTAGAAGAATCGGTGAATGCGTTGCAATAATCAATTGGGAATCATTTTGCACTAGCTGATGAATTGCCGATAATGCGGCGAGTTGACGATTTGGCGATAAGGCTGCCTCTGGTTCGTCTAAGAGATACAGACCTTCACCGCGTAGCTTCGTCAATAAAAGCGCCATAAACGCTTCGCCATGTGAACGTGCATGCAGTGATTTGCCACCATAACTATCGAGGTAGCCCATCTTATCCATATAAGTGGCGACATTAAAGAAACTTTCCGCGCGTAGAAAATAGCCATCAGCTGGTCGCTTAAAACTCTGCGCCAATCGCAATACGGAATGCAGCGGAGAAATCGTATCAGCAGTTTGAAAACGCACGTTTTTAGTACCGCCTTCAGCACTAAAACCTAGGGCGATCGCGATGGCTTCTAAAACGGTCGATTTTCCCGAACCATTTTCGCCGACAAAAAAAGTGACATCGGGATGAAACTGCAGGTTGTTGATCGCCTGCACTGCCGGCAAAAAATATGGGAACTGGTCTTGATCAAAGTCTGCGTCCGCGCGTATCGATACGTTTCGCAAATAGGGTTTCGCTTGCAGACTACTCATAATAGGTGCGCCTCAAATTAGGGAAGCAAGCACCTTAATGGAATATATAAGAAAAAACAAATCGAATGTTAATATCACTGGCTAGGTAGGCTTTAGATTGCAGATGAACGCAACAGGTCAAAAAATCAACTGACGGTTTCACCAGCAATCAATACAGGCTGCCATAACACTTGTAGTTCTGATGGCGGCGTGCCGTTCTGCAAAGATAGCAGCATCTCTACCATTTTCTTACCTGCCAAATCGGGATTCGGTTGTTCTATCGTCGTTACATTGTAACCAGCCAAAGAATCTTCCATCTTGCCCCACACGATGATCGACATTTGCTTGCCGATGGTGACACCCGCATCGAGCAAGGCGCGCATCGCACCGACGCCAGCCATATGGTTATCGACAATGACGGCACTTGGCGGCGTGGCACTAGCAAGTAACTGTTGCATGGCGGCGTAACCACCACGTCGGTCATTTGAATTATCTTTGAAGTAATCTGGATTCGGCTGCAAGCCTGCATCGCGCATCACGTTCTGAAAACTATCAAATCGCTGGCGCGCAAAATTCATTTCTAATGGCGCACTCATCAAGGCAATCCGTTGATGACCATACGCGAGTAAATGTTCAACCGCAACTCGCATACCGCTCTCGTTATCGTAATCAAACCAAGCATGTGGCTCATTGACACTAGTCCGACCATGCGCGACAAATGGCAAACCGTGTTGGGCGAGATACGCGACACGTTCATCATACAATCGAGTACGCCCCACAATCAAACCATCCACTCGGCGCTCCTTCACCATATGCTCGTAAGCACGTAATTCATTCTCTGGTGAGACTGGCGCCATGATTAAATCCATCTGGCGATATTCCAATGCCTCGACCATACCGCCGACAATTTGCATGAACATAGGATCAGCCAAATCGTTTGCGATCAGCGCATGAATAATACCGATCACATTGGTACGACCTGATGCCAAGCTGCGCGCCATCGGATTAGGACGATAACCAAATTGTTCAGCGGCCTCTAAAACACGTTGACGAGTGCGCGCACTGACTTCTGGATAGCCGTTCAATGCACGACTAACGGTGGTTTCAGAGATGCCGAGATTTTGTGCCAAACTTTTGAGGTTCATGGTGCCAAATTCAATATTGATGACGACAGGCGACTTACAAAAAAGCGAAGTTTAATGGCATGTAGCATGCAGGACAAGGTATTTTGTCGGTGTCTTTGCAGATCACTAACTTCACCAAATCAGAACATCTTAATTACCAATTCACACGAATTAAATTTGTTGATTTCGCGTTTGCGCGGACTTGGGCTGTAAGCAACTTTGACTCTGGGTTCCAGCTAAATACAGCTTTCTTACCGTTCACAAGCACGTGATTTGGAGCTTGCTCTACATTATGCAAAAACAAGGAAACCTGTTTGCTTGCAGCTTTCATTTTCTTTCCATTGCGCTGCTGCATCTGAATTTGCAGTGAAGGCTTCCCATTGCTTTGAGTCTGCAATGCACTTGTAAAATGATGAAGACGATAGCGACCTTGTTGATAGGACTGCGCGGTGATGCCATCATCTTCATACATACTCCCCTGCGCACTGCTCACCGCTGCGTCATGATAGTAATGCAGCTCTAACGCGCTCTCATCATAAAATTGCGTACTTTGCATAGGTTTAGCCATAGGAATAAAAGCACCAGCACGCACAAATACGGGAATATGCTCTTGATGCACTTCTACCGTATGCTGCGTACCACCGTTGTAAACCTGACCGCTATAAAAGTCGATCCAGGTTCCTTGTGGGAACATGACGTCGGCCTGCTGTTGCCCTGCTTGCATAATCGGTTGCACTAAAAAATCATTGCCCCATAAATACGAAGCAGAATGAGCACGCAATTGTTCCTTATCGGGCTCAGCAAAAAATAATGGTCGCATCAAAGGCAAACCCAATTGCTGATTTTCGAACGCGAGGGTGTAATTGTAAGGTAGCAAACGGTAGCGTAATTCAATCGCAGCTTTGGCTAACTGCTTAGCCTTAGCGGCACGAAAGATCGGTTCTGAAGCAACTTCTTCTTGCGCATGTGGGCGGAAGATAGGCTGAAACACACCGTACTGCAACCAGCGCCCATACAACTCATCGTCTAAATTTGCGCCAGCAAATCCACCTAAATCCGAGTGCATGTATGCCAAGCCTTGCATACCCATTTGCAATGCGATTTCTGGCTGCGAGCGTAGACCACCCCAAGTACGATTCACATCACCCGACCAAGGAATCAAGCCAAAGCGTTGCGAACCAGAATAACCAGCGCGCATCAAAATAAAAGGACGTTGTGTTGGAAAATCTTTCTGATACCCCTGTGCGATTAACTTCGCCCATTCATGTCCATAGATATTGTGCACTTGATCTGCGCCGAGCTGTCCGTTCGCATGACGCAACTCACTAGGATGCACTTCTGGTTCACCAAGATCACCCCAGACCCCAGCAACACCTTGCTGCGCTAAACCTTTGTAGATATTCCAAAACCAGTCACGCGCTTTTGGTTGGAATAAATCAATTAATCCCGTATTACCAAAATAGAAGTCATAGGTGAAAGGCTTGCCTGCGTGATCCGTCGCCAGTATTTTTTCTTGTACCGCTTCTTGCCAACGATTTGAGGTAGTCAAAATAAATGGCTCAGTGATGAGTACGGTTTTCACACCTTGCTGATTAAAATCCGCAATCATACTTTTCGGATTTTTAAAATTGTCTTGGTCGAAGGCGAGATTACCCATCGTCCCCTTCACTTCTTTACCAAACCAATACAAATCAAAAATAATCGCATCGACAGGAATTTGCTCTGCACGATATTGCGCAATGACTTGACGAGCCTCGACTTCTGAATGATAACCAAATCGACTGGCAAAATTACCGAACGCCCAGCGCGGTGGCAGTGGTTGGCGACCAGTGAGTTGGGTGTAGTTAGCAATCAATTTCGCCCAGGAGGCGCCTGCAATAATTTGATAGATTTTTCGTCCACCTATGGTTTCATAGCTGAGTGAATTATCCTTATTGCTATCGAGATCAAGTGTGCCGATGGCGGCATTATCAAAATGGATGCCATACATCTTGGATGAATATACCAGCGGCATCGCAAAGTTCATTTGACTCGATTGTTCTTCGTAGCCGTAATGCGCTTTATTGTAGAGCGGTAGCCGATGCCCACGCCGATTCATACCTAACGCCCGTGCCCCTGCTCCAAACAAAGCTTCGTTGGCATCTAAATGAAAACTTAAACGTTCTTTATTTTTCTCTACATTATCAATCTTTTCATAGCCCATTTTTTCCGAGGTTAATAATTTACCTTGATAAAAATAGCTGATCTGAAATGGCACTTTTTGTATGCGTACAGAAATGCCTGCGCTTGCATAATCTATCTGCTGCGCGGTTTCTTGAAGCTGCATTTTGACCACTTGCGGTTTCGCCACCACCGCATGTGATTGCTGATCAAATGCAGAAATTACCTCCCCTTTAGGGATAAACTGAGTCTCAACAACTTCAGTCGAATAAGGGCGGATTTGATATTCACCATCGTTCGTCACGATGACTAAATGCGCTGGGCTTTGCTTTACTTGCAGCACATGCCGTTGCGGATTTTGCGCGTAAGCAGACGTACTCAAAACAAACGTATTAAAAGCAAACAGAATCGCTGCGGAGATGAGACTCACAGGCCGAAAGTGGTGTGGAGTTTGTTTCATGGTTTACCCAAAAGAATCATTGAATGTTTAGTTGCAATTTGGACTTTGCCAGATTGAACAATTACACTTTGGCCAGAGTAGTAATCCTGTAAACGCTCGCCATCTCGGAACACCGTGTCGACAGCGATCGTATGCGTTTTCGCTCTGGGCAAATCGAGTGCAACGATGACCTGATCACTCACACCGTCCTTTTGATAACTGCGCTGAAAGATATACGGCTTAGCAGAAAGTTGTTGATGTACACCAGCGCCAACTGCGATATGCGCGGCACGGAATTGCCCTAATTTTTGCCAATGCTGGAGCAAGTCGCGATAGCTGGGAGTAGCTTGATAGGTAAATGGTATTTGCGTCGATGTTAGTGGTAAACGCACATTTTTTTGCAGCACCGACCAATCCATCATGGATCGCAATTTTGCATCACCTTGCGCTTCAGCGATGTTTAATAATCGCGCGATCTCATCGCCGTAATAAATCTGCACAGAACCCGGCGTCAACATCAATTTAGTTGCAGATTCAAATGGGCGTTGGCGCGCTGGATCAAACGGACTGCCATCATCATGCGAGCTAATGTAATTTAATACCGAATAGCCTTTTAAATCCTGTTGCAAGTAGTTGGCATAGCGATTAAATAGAGTTTCGTAATCTTGCTGCGCATCCGATTTGAAACCAAAATTAATCATGCTATCAAAGCCATTTGCATAATAATTGACGCGACTACCGCCATCCATACGGAACTGCAAACCATCGCTGATTGGATAGTTATATGCCTCGGCGGTCATAAAAAATGGCGCATCGCTAAGCTTCTTTTTAGGATGGGCGCGCTTCCACTCCTCAAAAGCGATATGCGCTTCTTGCTTCAATTCTTTCCAAACGCTGGCTTCCACATGTTTAACTGTATCAACACGGAATCCATCGATGCCATATTTGCGTATCCAATCAGTGTGCCATTTCATCAGATAATAGCGCGGCGCACGTGGGAAACCGGTGCGCGCAAAATACGCCTCTAACTCTTTTACTTCGCGTTCATAACGCCCCTCTTGCTTCCACTTTTGTACCAGCTGTGGAGGCAAATCGACTGGCTTATCGCTCTCGGTCAAGATGTCAGGTAAGTTTTTTACCAAGGTACATTTGATTGCACCATCTGCCGTTTTGTAATCGCAAGTTGGTTCTGTACGCACCCAATCTGCAGGCCACGCCGTGTCGGTTGCAGTCACTGGTCCAATATGATTCATCACCACATCAAGCAAGATGCGTATGCCATGTTGATGTGCGACTTCGACTAGCTTTTTAAAGTCTTTATCACTACCTAAATTGGCGTCTACCTTGGTAAAGTCTTTGGTCCAATAACCATGAAATCCATACGACTTGCCCGTACCTTCATCGGTTCCTTCATGAATTTGCTCGACTGGCGGCGTGATCCATAAAGCATTCACACCCAAACGACTAAAATAACCATCCTGAATTTTGGCAATCACGCCTCGCAGATCACCGCCCATAAAACCCCGCAGAGGCGCTGCATCGGCTTGTCGACCGTATGCCAAATCATTTGTCTTATCTGCGTTATGAAAACGATCTGTAAGCAAAAAATAGACAGTCGCGTTTTCCCATAAGAAGGGATGTTTGCTTGCTCGCTTATTTTCAGCCGCGCTCGCATGTTGAGTCAGGCTCAGGCTCAATAGCGATAAACAAATTAGGGTCTTACGAAACATAAAAAATCCTATCTTAGAGAAAATACCCATGCGATCTATTTTGTAATTGCCTTCTCGGCCTCGTCTTGTACAAACAAAGTCAATACGCCTGCGAGCACCATACAAGCACCACCCAACATCAAAATCTTGACGGATTGATTGGCAAAAAAGTGCTTCAAAATCGCTCCTAAGACAACGCCAGCAACAATCTGCGGAATCACCACAAAGAAGTTAAACAAACCCATGTAGTAACCCATTTTATTTGCGGGCAAAGCGCCCGCCAAAATGGCATAAGGCATGGTCAATACACTCGCCCAAGCAATACCCACGCCAACCATAGGCAGCAATAACATTTCTTTGGAGGTGATCGCAAAAATACTAATCAAACTAAATCCACCAATCGCTAAACACAGCAAATGTACGAACTTGCGGCTGGTGACTTTAGCCAACATAGGCAACAAAAACGCGGCAATTGCAGAGACACCGCCATACATGGCAAACATGATGCCAACCCAATTACCTGCCTCTTGATAAGCACTCGATTGCGCGTCACTCGATTGGAAAACACCAGAGGCGATCGAAGGTGTGGTATAGACCCACATCGCGAACAAGGCGACCCATGTAAAAAACTGTACGATAGCCAGTTGTACCATGGTCTTTGGCATCTTGAAGAAGCCACCTAGGATCTCTTTCACCGCCTTACCCAAGCCTTGATTTGCAGCACGCTCAGCCAAGAATGCATCCATATCGGCGGGTGCATCTTCCTTACTCAACAAGACTGTCCACATGACTGCCAAGAAATACACACTGCCGCCAACATAGAAAGAATAGCGTACGGTATCTGGAATCGCGCCATTGACAGGAACATTACTAACACCAAGATAGTCAGTAAAAATTGTTGGCAATAATGAGGCGATCACGCCACCACAACCGATAAAAAAAGTTTGCATCGCAAAGCCACCGGTTTGCTGACTCGCATCTAACTTGTCGCCAACAAATGCACGGAACGGTTCCATCGATACATTGATCGAGGCATCCATCAACCACAGCACAAATACTGCCATCCACAACACACTGGAATTTGGCATCAGAAACATCGCAATCGATGCCAATACCGAACCAATAAAAAAGAAAGGACGACGACGCCCCCATTTTGGATGCCAAGTGTTATCGCTTAAATAGCCAATGATAGGTTGCACTAACAAACCAGTAATCGGCGCCGCTAGCCAAAGAATAGACAGACTATCGATATCAGCACCCAAGGTGGCAAAGATACGGCTGGTGTTGGTATTTTGTAGCGCAAAGCCAAATTGAATACCGAAAAAGCCAAAGCTCATGTGCCAAATCTGCCAAAACGACAGTTTAGGTTTTGCTAGTTGATGCATAAATGTCCCCTCAAAAATTCGGTAGTTGGTCTATTCTTTGTATGTATTGCTCATGTGTATTGCCTAGTACCTTGCAAAGCGTGTTAAGAACTGCGCCCTATCAAATCGCGCAAACGCATTAGTTTTGGTTGCACCGCTGGCACGGTTAACATCGTGCTAGCAATTGCCATCAGTAACAAAGCGGTAAAAGTAGCGTTCGTGATGATGGCCTTATCTAACAAAATATTGGCAAAAATAATCATGATCAGGGCCTTGGTTTGCAATAACCAGCCAATGATGCTGGCTTCACCCTTTTTCCACTTCAGTACGCGTCCCGCGATTTGTATGCCGATCAACTTGCCAGCAACGGAGGCGACCAACAACGCGAACGCGGCAATGAATACACTTGCCCCACCCATCGTCCAATTGGTTTTTAAACCGGTACTCAAGAAAAAGACGGGCATCATTACCAGCAAGACATGGTGACGCAATGCATCCATTTTTTCTTGATTAAACCAAACAGCATCCATCACAGCACCGGCCAAAAATGCTCCCACCATAAAATGTAAGCCTGCCCAATCCGCCGCAAATGCACAGATAGCCAACCAAATCAATGCGGCATACCATCGATCTGCTTCTTGTAAGCGCAGCATCAATTTTCTAAACAACCATGCGGCAAAACCAAATAGCATCAGAAAAACTACTTGACGACCAACTCTGGTCCAATCGAGCAAGATCAAAGCCAATACACCCCAAATCGCAATGTCATCGACACTGGCATAGCGTAAGATTCTTTGTCCTAGTGGTTCACGCAGGATCTGCATTTTTTCCATCAACAAAATCAGAATCGGTAAGGCGGTAACCGCACACGACATGCCAATACCAAGCACGAACTGCCACGACAAAGCTTTTTCACCAATCCAACCTGCCATCGGCAACATGCCCAACGCTACCCCACTTCCAACTAGCAATGGCATACCTAACGCCAATCCCGCAGTGATTCCACTCTCGCGTTTGTGTTCCCAAGCTTGCTTCAAATCCAATTCAACACCAGCGATCATCACAAAAATCATGACCGCCCAAAGCGCAATTCCATTTAGATGCTGTACCACCACTGGGTTAAATACGAATTGGTACACCTCAGGTAAAGCATTGCCAAGCATTCCAGGCCCAAGCAAAATACCTGTGATGATTTGCACTACCACCAAGGGGGCGAAGTATTCCGTTTTTCCGAGCCGCCAAATCAGATAAGGCAGGCTGAAAATCACGAGCATCGCAATCAAAAAGATTTCGGTGTTACTCATGACAGATTTCCCTGTCCATAGAGAAATCCACAGAGAAAATATGAAGCAACATCATACTGGACGGACAGCCGCGCAATGTTTGGCGATATACGCAGCATGATCTGGCATTACCTTGACGCACTTAGCGATGACGTCGCGTACACTTTCGAGATACTCCAAGGTATCGGCTTCAGTTTGTAGATTGACCAAAGAATGAAAACTCTCGACTGGCATGTTTTGTCCTTCAAGCACTTGCAGCCAGCCGACTTCAGCAAACAATTCATCATCCACACGCAGTAAGCGACCGCTGGCTCGATACATTTCCATCTTATGCATCAAGCTTTCTGGCACCGCCATCTCGGCACAATTTTTCCAAAATGGCGCATCTTCACGTTGATTTAATTTGTAATGCAAGATGACGAAATCACGAATGCGTTCATACTCAAATTTGCTTTGACGATTGTATTCATTGATATCGACTTGATTAAACACTTTGCCTGGGAAGAAACTAATCAAACGCGCGATGGCGGTTTGTATCAAGTGAATACTGGTGGACTCTAATGGCTCCAAGAAACCACTCGCTAAACCAATCGCAACCACATTCTTATTCCAACATTGCTTACGCATTCCCGTGGTGAACTTCAACAAGCGTGGTTCTGCCAATGGTTTGCCATCCAAGTTTGCCAATAAGCTTGCAGCAGCTTCGTCTTCACTAGTAAATTGGCTGCAAAACACGTGACCATTACCAATGCGATGTTGCAAAGGAATGCGCCATTGCCAACCCGCTTTATGCGCTGTCGAGCGTGTGTAGGGTGTTAGCACTGGTGCAGATTCGCAAGGTACCGCCAAAGCGCGGTCGCATGGCAAGAAATGCGTCCAATCTTCGTAACCTGTCTTCAATGTTTGCTCGATCAAAAGACCGCGGAAGCCTGAACAATCGATAAATAATTCGCCAGCAATCACCTCGCCATTTTCCAACACAATGGATTCGATAAAACCATCAGTATCGCGTTGCTTTACTTGCGTGATTTTTCCCTCGGTGCGAATCACACCTAATTTCTCTGCATACTTACGCAGATATTTTGCGTACAAACTCGCATCAAAATGATAGGCATGGGCGATTTGGTTTAATGGCGAATTTTCTACCTCATGATTCGCTGGCATAAACTTATTGGCTTTTGCCGCCATTCGTGTGATCGAATATTCTTCTAACGGTGCGACCTTGCCTTGTTGGCGAAACTTTTGCCAATATTGGTCAAAACGTACCGTGTAGGTGTCTTGACCGATAGTGCCGAAACCATGCATGTAGCGATCACCAAGCTTGCCCCAATTGACAAATTCAATCCCCAATTTAAAGGTGCCTTGGGTTTCTCGCAGAAACTCATTTTCATCAATGCCCAAGACATGATTGAAGCGCTGTATCATCGGAATCGTGGCTTCGCCCACACCGACGATACCGATTTCATCAGATTCGACCACGCGGATCTTGACTTGCCCTTGCAGAGTTCGGGCCAAGGCGGCGGCTGTCATCCAGCCTGAGGTACCACCACCTACAATCACCACATCTTGAATTAATGGATTATTCATCTTGAGCTCTCACGCTAAAAAGAGTTGATGGAAATTTGCTTCGATCAAGCTTCGATCAAATTGGAAAATTTTCTAGAAATCTTAGTGTACTGCACCGCATTCCGAGAAACCCATTTACCAAACTTATTTTCATCAAGTCTTTTCTGTTTTTTCTTTTTCGATCGTTAATTTCGAAACACAAAGAAACCAACAATATCGACAAAATCAAAAGCTAAAAAAAAGACCCCTGCCATGCCGCGCAGGGGTCTTTACTTAGTTCAAATTAGAACTTGTAGTTTGCGCCGAACAGATAAGTTCTACCGTAAGTCACTTTATTTGTGATCACGTTAGGATCGGTGTTGTACTCTTGGAACGGTGTGTTGTTCCAGTTGTTTGCTTGCACCAACAAAGACAATCCCTTCAACCAGCCAGATTGGAATTCGTAAGATGCTTGCAAATCAACCAGCGTTTCACCCTTCACCATCGTCAACTGCATATTGTCTTGGTAATCGCTTACTTGACCTAAGAAATCAGAACGCTTACGCGCTGCCCAAGCCACTTGGAAGCCATTCTTTTCATAGTACAGACGCAAGTTCGAAACTTTCTTCGACAAGCCTGGCAATGGAATATTCAAAGATGTCACTGCCACATTACCGAATCCAAAACCTGGCAAAGTAATTTTGCTGGAGGTGTCAGAGTGATTCAACATCGCGCCGAAACCATCGAGGTATGAACTAAACATATTGAACGGTACGTTCACAGCCATTTCAAAACCATGGATGCTACCGCCTTCGCCGTTACGTGGAGCAGTCAACAAACCAACTGTTGAACCTTTATATGCACCAGTTAATGGCAATGGTGTTTTCGCACTAACAAATGGCGCGAAATCAAATGTTGTTGGTGAACGATAGATGTAGGTATCTAAAGATTTGTAGAAACCTGCGAAGCTGAAATAACCTTTGTTACCAAAGTATTTTTCATAGGACAAATCTAAAGCTTTAGCCAAGAATGGTTTCAAGTTTGGATTACCGCCGCTACCAGTCAAGATTGGATTATTGCCTTGCGTTGTGACACCAAATGCTTGGCTTGCACGCATATCATCCATATTTGCGCGTGACATGATCTTGCCTGCACCAACACGGAAGTATTGATCACTACCCAAATTAAACGACACGTTCAAGCTTGGCAGAATATTGGAGTAAGAAGTGCCACCACCAACCACGCTAGATGGGCAAGTTGCTGCAGTGATACCTGTGCAGTTGGCTAAATCAACTTGGTTACCAGTAGAGGATTGATTGGTATGAACAAATTGCACACCGACGTTACCGCGATAGTTCAAGCCCATCAATTCACCGTCTAAGTCACCCATCGCGTAAGCGGTAGTCACTTTTTCATGAACTGACCAATCTTTTGCCAACACCGATGCATCAACCCAGCGAGCTAGATCATAAATTGAACCCAATGAACCTTCTGGATCAAATGAAACGATAGGTAAACCAGTTGTTCCAGCAACACCCACTGCTGAACCTGGCACGGTTGCGGTTGCATAGCCGTTAGTGCCTTTTACAACCAAACGACCTTCTTGACCTGCACGAATTTTTTCACGATCTGTACCATTCACGCCAAAACGTGCAGTCACAATCGGACCAAACTCTACATCACGGCTAGCTGTTAAACGGAAGCTCGTTACTTTGTCATTCACGGTTGGCAGCGCAACATAACCAGCTTGTGGAGAATCAACACCACCGCCCCAACCATTCACGTCAGTTAGTTTAGCAACATTGCGGTCACTAAAATTTAAGCTGGTTGTGTACTTCACATCATTGAAGTTACCGCCATTGAAGCCTGTGTAGCTAATCGATGACAGACCAGTCGCATTACCTGGTTGACCTGCCGTTGTTTCGTAGCGCGATGCGTCTTTTTTCGCTTTGGAATAAGCCAAATCTGCGTTCAAAGTCCATTCATCTACTTTCAAATCACTATTCCAACCGATGGATGTGAACTTATCTTTTGCAGATTCTTTATGGTTACGAACGACGCCTTTGTAGTTACTAAAAGTACCTGCTGTGACGACGCCGTTGACGATAGTCGCATTAGACAACACGCCATCTGGATCATAGCCACCAGCAGAACCGGCAATCGCACCTTCTAAACCAGTCTTTTTCAAGCTAGAGCTACCGGCTGAGTAGAATAAGTCGATTGTCGATTTAAAGTTTTTGTTTGGCTTAAATTGCAAGGTCGCAGATGCGCCATCGCGATCGCTCTTGCTGGTTTCTGTGTCCGCACCGAAACCACCGATGGTCTTTACTTTAGCACCGTTGTAATCGACTTCTGGAGACCAACCACCCCAAGTATTAAAACGTTGTTGCGCGCCGCCATCTTCTTTGAACTTGGTAAAGCCTAATGACAAACCAATCGTGCGATCTGCGAATTGATCAACATAAGAGAAGGAAATACGATCGCCGCTACCTTCTGATGCAGTTTGCACGCCAGTACGTTGCTTACGATATGCCGCAGATACAACTTGCTTGCCAAAATCGAGTGGCTTCAAGGTGTTCAAATCAATCGTCGCTGCCAAACCTTGACCAATCAAGGATGCATCAGGTGTTTTGTAGATCATGACTGAACCCATCAATTCTGCTGGGAACAAATCAAACTCTGGTGCACGAGCATTACCTGTTGATGCTTGTTCGCGACCATTGAGCAATGAACCATTAAATGATGGCGACAAACCACGCACACTAATATCGGCTGCTTTACCAGAAGATCGACTACGTTGTGCTGTCACACCTGGCAAACGAGAGATGGATTCTGCAACGCTAGAGTCTGGCAATTTACCAATATCTTCAGCAGAAATCGCTTCTACGATGGAGGTGGAGTTTTTCTTCAAGGAAATCGCTGCTTCAATACCACGGCGAATACCAGTAACAACCACGGTCTCGGTGGTTTGCTGTGGGTCTGCCTTTGCCGCTTCTTTAGCTGGCTCAGCTTGCTGCGCAAACGCAGCACCTGAACTTAGCGCCAACATCACTGCGCAACCAGCAGCAATCGGGGTTAACTTGACCATCGCACGGTTCAGACTCGAACTCTGCTGGCGCTTGCTTAAATTCAGTTCCATTTAAATCTCCAAATGTTTTTTATCACTGCAATCTAGGGGGGGGAGGAAATCAACAACTACTTCTTATTTTCAGCATCGAATTCGAATCCATGAACTTTTGGTCTAAATTCAAATCTTGGCTCAAGTTTGTACCAAAACTAAATTTAGTGTCAACCAGAAAAATCGCCGAATTGAGGAAGTATTTTTGCTCTCCTATGAGGAACTTATCTACTACGTGGCTTGAAAACCACAGTTACATCATCATAATTTATGTAGTCAAACTACATTTTATAGATTTCATTGCAAAGATTTTACCAAAAAATTCAAAGCGCTTTGTATTTTTCACTGCAATTTATTCAAAGCGCTTTAATTTTTTATCGTCTTATGAATTTAAACTCAAACAGTTCCCGTAAAAGAAATCGAAACGCGAGCCAATACCGATATCAGGCGTAATAGGTGCAATAGGCGTGGCACACGCAATACCTGTAGCACACCCAGTCTAGGATGAAATCTTTGTTTCGCCCATAAAAAAACCGCGATATGCAATCGCGGTTTTCGGTTCAAACTAAAACACTCGGGATGATACTTAACCCAATTTAGGGCGTCCTGCTTTAAGTGTTTGCAAATTTTCCACCAAATTTTTCAGTGTACTGATCGGTGTTTTCTTCAATAACACTAAACCTACGCGCAATAGCTGACTCTTCTTCACCTCAATCCCTGCGGCGATACAAGCTTTTTTCACTTCCCCTAGCACGGCATACTCAGCCTCTGGCATCGTAAAGCTATCACGTACTAATTTAGGCTTCTTGACTTTCTCTTTAGGATTGGATTCAGACTTTGCGCTAGGCGCTGATTTCTTCGCCACAGACTTGCCATTCTCTAGTTGAACAGCATCTACTGACTTTGCCGCGCCTTTTACTACTGCCTTCTTAGTGACCTTTGTCCCTGATTTAGACTGTGTCTTCGATTGCGACGCAGGTTTATCAGATGGAGATTTGATCGCAGGAGCTGTCTTAGCTACAGACTTGGCTGCAGGTTTAACTGAAGCTTTAGTCGCTGACTTATTTACCGGCTTATTTGCAGGCTTAGAAGTTGCCTCCGCAACTGGAGTCTTTAACTCATCCGCGCTACGCATTGCTGCCGCCTTTGCCGCTGTATTAGCAATCGTTTTTGCTGGCACTACGGGAGGTTTGGCTTTCACCGCAGCCTTCACAACCACTTTTGCCGGCGCTTTTTTCTTCGCTGTCGTTACCATCATTAACTCCTTCTCGGTTACTACTGAATTACTACTGAATAACTACTGAAAATATCTATCAATACAAAACCAACGATACACATCCAAATAAAATAAATAATATAAATAATTTACATCAATAGTACAAAGAAGGCAATCGATTCAAACTAGACTCAAACTCGAGCACGTACAACAAAGTCGATACCAATTTCGCGCCAACACTCAATTTCCTTACGTAACCAGAAGGCAACTGTCGGATGCAGGCTAACCCAATCTGGTTTTAACTCCAGCTCGATCTTACTTTTCATCTTTAGACTGAAATCCATGTAATCAAGTTCAACGCGTGAATGCATAAAGCTCACAGCCAATCGTAGCGCCAACACCGCTTTTGCAAAATCGACATCCGCGAATGCATCACCCAATTTTCGTAAATTACCTTTCTGACTTAATACCAAGCGACTCATCAACTTTTGTTCGCGGGTGGTAAAACCAGGGATATCTGCATTTTCAACCAGATAACTTCCATGCTTGTGATATCCGGTGTGTGAAACCACCATACCGACTTCGTGTAACAAAGCACTCCAATACACATAGTTACTTAAGTAATCAGACGCGGGCTTTAGTTGCGCAAATAATGAACGCGACATATCTGCCACCAACTTCGCACGATTTAGATCGGCGCGGAATAAGTTCAACACATCCAGCACGGCTTGTTCGCGTCGATCTCGTTTGGTTGAACGCAAATACAAATCCCACATCACACCCATACGCAAACCCGCCTCGATGGGTTGCAAAACTTGAATATTCAATTCTTGGAATAAGCCGATCAAAATAGCCAAACCGCCAATCACCATCGCGACACGCTCTGGCTTAATCCCTTGCAAATTCAGATCATCAATTTGTCCGCGTTGTATGCAATAGGCGCGTAATGCCTGTAACTTTTCTAGCGTGACTTCCGCATCACCGAAGCCGTTTTTATACAAGGCATCAGAGATCGCTCTCACCGTTCCCGATGAACCATATGCATTACGCCAAAACTCAGGTTGATAAGCTGGCGTGGCATCTTCCAACAATGATCGCACCGCTAACACCGCAGCATCAAAGCCCTCTTCCGTGATAACACCTTGCGGAAAGTAATGAGAACTATGCTTGACCGTTCCCATTCCAAAGGACTCGACCTTCACGATCTCATGTCCACGCCCCAAAATAATCTCAGTAGAGCCACCGCCAATATCAATTACCAAGCGACGCTCGGCTGGTATTGCTAACGAGTTCGACACACCTAGGTAAATTAAGCGTCCTTCTTCTTCACCTGAAATCACTTCAATCGGCAAGCCTATTGCTGCTTCAGCTGCCGGCAAGAAATCAGCCGCGTTCTTCGCGATACGGATGGTGTTTGTCGCCACCACCCGAACAGAATCAATCGCGTAACTAGCCAAGATTTCTTTGAATCGTGCCAGGCAAGCGATCGCTCTTTGCATTGCTTCTGGCGTTAAGTTTCCATCTTGATCTAATCCAGCAGCTAAGCGTATAGGATCACGTGCGCTACGAATCACGCGGATTGCAGTGCCTTCATGACTACCTATATGTAAGCGAAAACTATTTGACCCAAGATCTACCGCTGCAAACATGCGCTTTTTCCTTCATACATTGAATACGATGCGGCCATCGACGCTCTGACCACGAAAGAACTCATCATATCGCACAGCTTGATACTGACAAGTACCTCAGCAATCGGATAAATGATATTAATGATTAATTGTGACGCGGATGTGACAGTTTTCTGCACACCAAATTATTCGCCTAGCTGATGCTTTCAGATGCGGGCAAGAAGAAACGAGGACGTAGATTATCGAGTCCAGTTGAATTGAGTATCTCGCTCAAACGCTGAGCCGATTTATTATTGCGATTACCTTTATACTCGGCGATGATCAATTCGTTTTTCATTGAATGCTCCCAACCGACCAATTCGGTCACGCGCACGTGATAACCGTGGGACTCCAATTGCAGACAACGCAATACATTGGTAATTTGGCTGCCAAACTCGCGCGTATGCAATGGATGGCGCCACATTTCTGATAAAGGGTTATTTTTTACCGCATCCCCTTTGGTCTTTCGCAATTCGGCGGCAACCTCAGCCTGACAGCATGGCACCAACACCATAAATTTTGCTTTCTTTTTTAACGCAAAATCAATCGCATCGTCGGTTGCGGTATTGCACGCATGCAGCGCAGTAACGATATCAATTTGCGCAGGCAAAGCTGTCGATTTAGTCGATTCAGCCACCGACAAATTGAGAAACTGCATGCCCTGAAAACCAAGTCGCTGCGCCAACTCAGTTGATTTGGCGACCAGCTCATCGCGTGTCTCGATACCATAAATGCACGAAGCATTGTCTTTGCTTAAAGCCTTAAAAAACAAGTCGTACAAGATAAATCCCAAATACGATTTTCCTGCACCGTGATCGACCAAGCTGAGCTGTCCTTTTTGCTCTAAGACTTGCTGCATCAAGGGTTCGATAAATTGATATAGATGGTAAACCTGCTTCAACTTACGACGGCTATCTTGATTCATCTTGCCATCACGCGTCAAAATATGTAATTCTTTCAGCAACTCCAATGATTGCCCCGGACGGATTTCATGCTTGTCGTTGTTGTCGATATTTTTTTTCGGGGATGTGGATTTCATGCGGGTACCTTATGCGGCGAAGACTGCGCTGATCTTGCGTAAGCCCGTATTTTACTTGATGCCAGTCTACAAAACAAAAAAGGCGATGAAATCAACTCATCGCCTGGTTACCTCAGCTAGCAAAAATCAATGATCATCCACTCTCGATTTTTGCAACTTTACAAACCCAACACTGGCCGCTGCAAACAATAAAAGTATGCCAGCCAGACGAATTACATTTTCTGGATTAGCTCCTAGCAAGCTGCGATAAAACAATGGCAGCGTAAAAATCTGAATGATCATGGGAATCACAATAAACATATTGAAGATTCCCATATACACACCAGTGCGCTCTTTGGGAATACTGCCCGCCAACATAATGTAAGGATTACCCATAATACTTGCCCACGCCAAACCGATTCCCAACATAGGTAACCATAGCCATTGTTTGTTCTGAATTTCGGGGATCAATAACATCCCTATGCCAGCCAATACCAAACAAACACTATGCACAATCTTTGGCCCTAAGCGCTTCGCAAATGGCACCAAAGCAAAAGCTGCGATAAAAGCGATGAAGTTATAAAAAGCGCCGAGCTGCCCATTTAATAATCCCGCATCACGAAAGCCCTCAGAAGCAGGGTCATTGGTCGCGAAAATCGTTTTCGCCAGACAAAGCATAATGTATTGCCAGTAGCAAAACATCGCATACCATTGAAACAACTTCATCCATGCTAATTGCTTCATGGTCGAAGGCATTTCTTTAATCGCCACAAAAATTTCAGTCAAGGTGTGTTGAAATCCCTGCGCCTGACTACGTATCACCGCGATTTCTTGTTCGCTCATGGGTAACTCTGGCGTAGTCTTTAAAGTCCATAACACAGAACCCAAAGAAAACACCGCGCCAATCAAAAAGGCGGCGATCACGATGTGCGGAATATTACTAGCATTCACCGCGTTTTTATTCATACCAGCAAATACCAAAATCGATGGCGTCAGGTAAGCTAGTGTTTGCCCCAAACCAGTGAATGCACTCTGCGTCAGAAATCCGATTGAATGCTGGCTCTTATCTAGCCGATCGCTAACATAAGCACGATATGGCTCCATCGTCACATTATTAGCGGCATCTAAAATCCATAACAAACTCGCTGCCATCCACAGCGTTGGACTAAATGGCATCGCCAACAAACCCAAACTACAAAGAATTGCGCCAATCAGAAAATACGGTGTACGCCTTCCCCAGCGACTAATAGTGCGATCACTCATCGCGCCAATAATCGGTTGTACTAGCAAACCCGTAACTGGGCCAGCCAGCCACAAATACGGCAAACTCGCTTCATCTGCGCCGAGATAACTATAGATCGGGCTCATGCTGCTTTGCTGCAGACCAAAACTAAATTGGATACCAAAAAATCCAAAATTCATATTCACGATCTGCCAGAACGACAGATGTGGCTTTTTTATTTGCATTTGTTTGTCTCCCAATTTATGCATTTAAGTGCATGAATGCGCATAAGTAGCTACACAAAATGTTTTCCACTGCTTATGCTGCTTAATCTGCTGATTGCGCCAAAAACTGGCGATAAAAATCAAGGTGATCGGCAACCGCACCGCGCACCGTACAAATCGCGGCAGCAAACCGATTCGCCATCGCGATCGTTTTTTCGATTGGCCAATTGCTCTGCCAACCATGGATAAACATCGCGGTAAATGCATCGCCTGCACCCACTGTATCAACAACTTGCACAGCAATCGGTGTTTGCTGCAAACTGTGTAAGCACACGCCATTTGCATCGAAATAAAAATAGCCCTTATCCCCTAAAGTGACGATGACGGCTTGCATATAAAATTCTGCCATTAGCGCTTCGCAAGCTTGCAGCAGACTACTTGATTCGCACACGAGTCGCTTATCTTTAGCAGCTGGGCAGCAATGTTGCAGCACAAACTGCAATTCATCTTCGTTCAACTTCACCATATCGCAGTAGTTTAAAGACGAAGTAATCGTCTCAAGCGTTGCTTGACCATCACGTAAATTCAGATCTAAAAACTTACTTGCACCTTCAGTCAAATCAGATTCTAAAATCGAGATCAAGGTCTGCTGTGAAGTCGCACTCCTTTGAATCAAAGAACCGTAGTAAATTAAATCTGGTGGTGTTTCGGAAAAATATTGCTGTAACAGCTTATCGACTAATTCACTACCGATGTAGTCATAGGCTTGATTTGGCAAAATCTCAAAACGATGTGCGCTCGCATTTTCTTTTGCATCCATATGAACAATGACACGTCCAGTCAGATGCTCAGTATCAATCTGCAAACCATCGAGCAGCAAGCCAGTTCGCACTGCTTCATCACGAATCAAGGCCGCATCTGCATCTTGCCCAATTCGCGTGATCATCAATGGTTTCGCGCCCAACAAAGCCAAGCTACGCGCCACATTAAATGGTGCGCCACCAATCACTTTTTGCTGCGGGAATTCATCAATTAAGGTTTCACCATAAATCAGTAAATTGGGCTTGCTAGTAGTCGTCGATGAGTTCATTGCTGTGGTCACTTTCATGGAATAGGCGAAAAATGTTGCGCATCAGTTGTGTTACGTGCATTCAACAGTCTGCCATTAAGCACCGAGCAAGCGCAACCAACGTTGCGAATATGCTGGCAAATCGATCTTCTGCCCGATCAATTCACCACTCAATACATCCACATACGCAACTTGACGGTTTGTCGCAAATGGAATTTGCCTAACGATTTTCTCCGCATCTAAAGTGCGCGCTAACTCGCTAAAATTCGACAAATAAATAAGGTGTTCTGCACTGTTCACATCACCACGCACAAAGCCCAGTACCTGTGCTGAATCCGTGCTTAATAATTGACGAGCCGTGTTCGCTGCCAATGCTGGCAATTGCTGACGCTGTCGAATCAATTCACTAAGTTGTGCAAATACTTGGCTGGAGCAACGCGACATATCATGTAAATGCATTTGCGCATCATGATCAAAATAGGGACGTTGCAACCAACGACCATCCATACTCTTGGCAGGATCATCTAGAAAAGAACGGTCATTTGTTTGAGCAAATTCATCGCCCATATAAATCAAGGGAATACCACCAAAACTTAAGCTCAAGCCATACATCAAAAGAATACGACGGATCGACAACTCGGTAACCTCGGCAACAATTGGATCTGGCGCTGCTGATGAATGTACCAAACCGCAAAGCGATGCAGCCATACCCACCGTGCCATGTACAGCTTCAGGATCACTCGATTGGAACTGCAAACCATCGGCATAACTAGCACTCTGATCGGAGAAAAAAAGTGCCGCATGCTTCAAGCGTTGTTTCGCCAACTGCGCATCACCATCGGCACCAGCAGCCTCGGCACGTAGTACATTCCAACCTATATCATCATGGCAACGCACGTAATTCAGCCAGCTCGCTTGAGCGGGCAAATCTGGTGTCGCGGCAATCACCGCTTCAATTAAATCTACTTTTTGCTCAGCCAACGCAACCCAAGACGAAGCCATCAAACTGCTGTGATAAGCGATATGACACTCCTTCACTCCCTGTGCTTCGCCACCTAAATACGCTGGTAAATCAGCGGTAGCAACAATCGCTTCGGCTTTTAAAAGCACGCCAGGCGCGGCAATCTCAATAATATCGCGCAGCGCTTGCAGCAACAGATGCGCCTCTGCTTGATTCATGCAGTTCGTGCCAAGTCGCTTCCATAGAAAAGCCGTGGAATCTAAACGAAACGCCTCTATCCCCAAATTCGCCATACGCAACATCACGATCGCAATCTGCGCGAATACCTCAGGATTACTGTAGTTCAAATCCCATTGATAAGGATAAAACGTCGTCCAAACCCATTTTTGCAACTCAGGATTAAACGTGAAATTACCTGGCGCAGCTTGCGGGAAAATTTGCCCTAAGGTTTGCTCATATTGATCTGGGAATTCACGATCAGCAAAGGTGTGAAAATAGGCTTGATAACGCGTATCACCGTGCTTTGCCGCGAGCGCCCAAGGATGATCATCTGCGATGTGATTTAAGATGAAATCTGCACACAAAGAAATTCGTTCTGCTCGCAACGCCGAAGTAAGCTCAAGCAAGTCATCAATACTGCCCAAGCCATCTTGAATTTGGTCAAAACTAGCCACCGCAAAACCACCATCGTTCTCGCCACGTCGCGCCTGAAAAAACGGTAACAAATGCAGATAGCGCACTCCCAAATTGACCAAATGCGGGATCTGCTGTTTTACCCCTTGCAAATTGCCTGCAAAACGATCGACATAAGTGCAATAACCGAGCATATCTTGTTGCAAAAACCAGTCAGGATTTTGCAATCTTTGATTATCTAATTCGACTAAATCTAAACTACGTTGTTGCGCCAACTCAGTGACTTGCTCAATTAGTTGCTGCATCCATGTATCGAAGTTTTCATGCTGCCCATAGACCTGTGCCAACTTCTCCCGCAAACTCGGTGAATATCGCTGAATGCGTAGCTGAAGCAGAGTCGCCCGAGATGAGGTTGACGGTGTCGGGGAAGATGAAGAACTCATGGCAATAAACTTAAAGAGAATACGAACAGACATTTCAGTGTTGCGGCAAGCAAAGTGAAGTAACTACTTTGCTTGCCTTTCAACACAACAGATCAATCAAATCGATAAAACGATTTGTGGCTAGCGACTGGCGATTAAAAACTATACGTCAGCGTAGCGCGAATGGATCTTCCATTGACGGAACGTGCTGCATGACCATCACCCTCAACTTCGGTATATCCGATCGCATTGAATAGATTGTTCGCATTCAGCGATGCCTTTAAACGCTCATTGATTTGATAGTTCACAAACGCATTTACCACCTTAAATCCTGGCATAGTAATCGTGTGGTTATCGTCACCCCATGACTTAGATGTGCCGATCACACTCGCACCGAGTACCAGATCACCAGCACTCCAAGTTGGCGTCAATTGATACACCGTACGTGCTTGACGACGCGGTGTCTTACCGATGATTGATTTATCATTGGCGTTCACAATTTTCGCATTGGTAAAGGTCGCACCACCACTCAAACTAAATGCACCAATGCGATAACTCGCCTCAATTTCAGTACCTTTGGCATCGTAACTATTGGCGGTGAACTTCTGCGTCGTTGCTTCGAAATTCGACTCGTCGGTTTTGGCTTGGAAGAAAGTCACAAAGCTATTGAATCCACCGGATTTCCATTTAAAACCAGCTTCATTTTGCTTCACAATATTCGTGCTAATCGGCACAGAGCCATCGAGCGGATTGCCAAACATAATGCGATCTGCATTAAATGCGATGCCTTCACTAGTACGCACAAAGAATGCGAGATTTTTATCGAAGCTGTAATTTACACCTGCAGAGTACGAAGTATGATTGACCGAGTAATCAATCGTTTTGGAATTCTTCTGTTGATAGCTTTGATTGACCGCTTGATTGTATGTACCAGAAGCATCTTGGCTATCGCGGCGGATGCTGGCATCGACGTTCCAATCACCACTCTCGTACCCTAAGCTTGCATAAGGTGAGGTCGTTTTGTATTGCGCGTCAATCGCGCGATTGCAGCAGCCGCCCCAAACGTCGGTTCCTTGCGCTAGCAAGCCAGCAGAACCAGCGACCGTCGCAGCAGAATTTAATAAAGCAGGTTTATCGCCGTTCGCTTGCAGTAAATAATGATTAAAGTTCCATGTGAGTGAAACGTTTTGCAAAGAGGTGAACAAGCCACCAGTGAACGCCAGCTTGCCATCCCCCATTTGGAAACTATTCGACACACGTAGATCATTGACCGTACTTCCCAAATCATCAATCGAAGTATTGAAGACCGCAGCAGTCACCGCCGCGCCGGCATAAGCTTTACCTGCATTAGGGCCTGTTGCGTAGCTCATATTCTTTTGCGGATTACCATTATCTGCAGGGAAGATCGAAATAAATCGGCCGCTATTGCTGGATTTACGGAATTTATCATCCAGCTTCCATCCTTGGCCTAGGTTGAACGATGCCTCGACACCAAACGCATTGTTCTTAACCTGTAAACCGTCATTGATATTGGTAGCAATACGCTGGTTATTTTTATCGAGAACAATATCCTTAACCCAATATGGCGAATAGAAACTCGCGGTACGCGGATCGATACCAGGTAATTCTGTAATCACACCATTGATGGTTTTGACCGGCACCGGCATATTCATCGGCGTTTTATCATCAAGATGTTTAAAGCTCAAACGCACATAGCCTTGATCTAATTCGTGCGTGATGTTGGCGCGTAATTGTCCGCCATCTTCAGCGGTAACACCTGCTGGACGAGAACTATCACCAATACGATAATGTCCGCCAATGAAGAAGCGCGTTTTTTCAGAGATCGCAGCACCATAGTCGAAGTCATAGCGCGTTTGATTAAAATCTAAACCTTTGGTGAGACCGATGCTGCCACCTTTTTCTTTACCGCTACGAGTGATGAAATTGATGATTCCACCGGGCGCATTGGTTGCAAGAGTCGATGCAGAACCGCCACGAACCACTTCCAAATGACTTAATCCACCATCCGCGCGCAAATACATATCTGGCGTGACAAAAGCGATATCACCGAACTGCAATACCGGCAAACCATCTTCTTGAAATTGCACATAGCGCGCACCACCAGCCGATACAGGCACACCACGTACGGTCAAGTTCGCGTTGCCCTCCCCCCCGGAAGATTCAGCGCGTACACCTGGAATAGAACGTAAAATTTCTGCTGCGTTGGTTGGTGATGCTTGCATAATCTGATCAGACTCTAATGTACTGACCGACACACTCGCTTTCATTTTGGACTTGCCTATAGGTGTTCCGGTAACCACCACGGTCTCCAGATTCAAGCCGTCTTTTTCTTTCACTGGTGCTGCCGTTTGTGCCTGCGAACTTGCCATTGCACTTAAAGCCAATGCAACCGCAAGAGTCATCTGATTTAATTTACCCGTCACTTCTGTTGTTAATGCACGCATCTTCGTCTCCTTGGTGTTCGATTAAACGCTTTATGCCTATTTGCTCAATGCGGATTGATGCAATTCATCAAAGCGAAATTCCTCAGTAAGAACTCGTTTGCAAGCACTTTTGGCACTTGACCATCCAGCTATTGAAGCTCAAGTAAGCTAAGGTATGGCATCGTCATTTCCGCACAAGAAGTCGCTTCTCGGGATAAGTGGAAGACGATTACAGTTTTTCTTTACCGATGATGGAATTATGGGTTGAAAAAATAGTTTATGCAATCGATTGCATAAACTATTTTTTGTGCGATACAACAATAAATCGTTTTCAAAAACTGTTTAATTGGATGCAGAAAAATTCAGAAATAAAACTATTTTTCACTATAAAATCATATAGATAGAGATGTTCAATCTTAGTTTGACACTACGTTGACGTACACTAAGATGCTGCAATGCAGCAGAATTATGGGCACTACAGAGAGCGCACCAAGGTGAATGTGGTAAAAATGATGCAAACGATTGCAAACATAACTATTTAAACTCACGCATATTAATTTTTTATATTGATGTTTTAAATTGCTTGACGATCGAAAGTTGAGCTTTTTTTACAAGAAACCATGGATAAAGCGGTCGTTAAAAACAAACATAAGACCACCTTAAGAGGATCGCATCATTAAGCCTGATTAAGTGCCCGCAGAAAAACTAGGCACTTACTAGGAAGCAAAATAGGAAGCGTTAAAATAAACTTACATCACGCTAGAATGGCGTACGACAAGTTCAGTCGGTAACAGAACTGGTGGCAGCACTTGCCCTTCCGCCAAAGCCAACACAGCAGAGACTAAAGCCTCGCCAGCAGCAACTAAGGGCTGACGTACGGTACTCAGGGGAGGATGAAAATAGCGCGCCAACTCGATATCGTCATAGCCAACCACAGCAATATCCTGTGGTGTCACCAAGCCACGTTCGCGAAATGAACTAATTGCCGTCATCGCCAAAAGATCACTACAAGCAAACAGTCCATCAAAACGCGTCTGACGCGCCAACAGTTCCGCAACCGCAGCGCGGCCACCCTCTTCGGTAAATACAGCGGGCAAAACCAAAGTAGGATCAAACGGAATTTGATACTGCTTCAAGGCTTTCTGATAACCCTGAAAGCGATCGGCAACCTCAGGCAACTGCGTATCACCAAAGAAAGCTATTCGACGACGCTGGTTCAACAACAGATGTTCAGTCGCCAAAAATCCACCAGCAACATTATCGCTACCGACAGTCACATACAATTGCTGCGGAATTTGCGCACCCCAAACCACAATAGGTACGCGTCTGGCAGCCATTTGATTCAGTTGATCATGATGTCGCCATTGACCAATCAAAATCACGCCAATCGCGCGCCCAGTATGGAATATCTGCGCTGCTGCATCCAACTCTTCAGCATCCACACGCGTCAACAACATATCAAATCCCCGCGCAGTTAGGGCATCGGCGATACTACCCAAGATACTTAGAAAAAAGGGATCAGATAAGTGCTGGCGCGAAGTGCTATCAAAAGGCACGACCACCGCGACGGTACGATTCTGTTTTAAACGCAAATTTTGCGCACCGACATTGATCGAGTAATTTAAAGACTTCGCCAACTGCTCGATGCGACTTCGGGTTTCCTCGTTGATCAATGGGCTTTTGTTTAATGCGCGAGAAACTGTCGAGGTTGATACGCCTGCCAATCGCGCGATATCCGCCATTTGCAAACGCTTCGGTTCCGAAGCGGAAACTGGATTCGATGGAACTGCTACAGCTGGAACTGGCGACTTGCTCATTGACTTGATGCTCGAAATTAGGAGACGTCAAAAGTATCACAGAATAGCGCTTCACCGCTATGAAAAACAAACGTCATAGCGCATATCAAACAGCAAGCGCGCACAAGAAAAGTATCAACGTGCACCAATGTCCACCATCGACAAATGGGCAAAAAAAAGACCCAGCGTAAGCTGAGTCTTTTTTGTTTTGGTAGGCCGTGCGGGATTCGAACCTGCGACCAACGGATTAAAAGTCCGCTGCTCTACCAGCTGAGCTAACGACCCAAAACTTGTTGCAATTTACCGATTTTTTAAACTACGACACGAAATATCCGGTAAATGAAAAGGACTTAGATTTACACCTAAGTCCTTCACTGAATTCGTGGTAGGCCGTGCGGGATTCGAACCTGCGACCAACGGATTAAAAGTCCGCTGCTCTACCAGCTGAGCTAACGACCCGAAAGAACGAGATTATAGGATGATTCTATCAAGCTGTCAATTGCAGCACGGGATTATTTTGTCGAAGCCAATCGACTCTTCGCCGCTTGAGCTGCTTCTGTCCCCGGAAACTTTGCAATTACTGCCTGTAAAGTTTTACGACTTTCTTTCTTATCCTTCAACTCCAACTGGCAGGCAGCAATGTTCAACATGGCGTCTGGCGCTTTAGCATTATCAGGGTAATTTTTGAGCAGCTTATCCAAAGCAGCAATTGTATTTTTGCAATCACGCTGCGCGTAATAGGAATTGCCTAACCAATATTGCGCCTGACTAGCAAATACGGAATCCGCGTAATTTAATGTGAACGCAGTGAAAGCCGATGCTGCATTCGCATATTGACCGGCCTTATACAAACTCATCGCCGCATCAAAGCTGCGCTGCTCGCTTTGCTCAATCGTCACTTGGCGCCCATCCACAGTCAAGGTTTTAGGCTCTAAAGCACGTAAGCGCTTATCCAAATCCACATAAAAATCTTGCTGACGTTTTTGCAAGTTCGCTAGATCATTCAACAAAACCTCGATTTGACCACGCAGAGTCGCAATTTCTGCCTTCAATTGTTCGTTCTGATTATTCAGTTCCAACACACTTGTTTTATCCGCTTTATCATCCAGTCTTGCTTCCATTTTTGCGGTTAATGCAGTGATCTTCGCTCGAAGATCAAGAATTGCTTTGCGCGCCTCTTCATCATCAAACAATCCAGCAGAAGCGACTGCAGGCATGAACAAGCCGGCAAATACAAGCGCCTGCATTTTTTTTGTCAAAACAGATACATTCATTTTGCTACCTCAATCAAAATACGGTCAAAATATAATCACGCACAATCACTCAAACTACTATGCATGCAAACCCACACAAATACCATTGAACCATAAAAAACGGACTTTGCAGTATGACACTGCAAAGTCCGTTTTTACTTACTGCAATTAAAAATAATTTAGAAAATTATCTTTAAGGAATTATTGGTAAACGATGTCAGAACGACGGTTTTCTGCCCAAGATGCTTCGTCGCTACCAGTTGCTTTTGGTTTTTCTTCGCCCAAAGACACTGCTTCAACTTGCGCTTCTGCTACGCCCAACAATGCCAATGCTTTACGCACTGCTTCTGCACGTTTTTGACCCAATGCGATATTGTATTCACGGCCACCGCGTTCATCAGTATTACCTTGAACCAAAATCTTACGACCTTTGTTTGCAACTAAGTATTTTGCATGTGCTTCGATAGTTGCTTTGAATTCTTCTTTCACTACATAGCTGTCGAAGTCAAAGTAAATACTACGTTTAGCCAATGCGCCTTGTGTCAACGGATCAACTTCCGCAGCAACTTGTGGCTTCACTTCACGTGTATCTGGCTTTACTGGCTCTGGTTTTGCTTCAACGATCTTTGCTGGCTCTTCCAATTTTACTGGAGTGCTGCAAGCACTGATTAAAGCGACACTTGCCAACAAAACGGCAACGGTTTTGGATGCTGATGTAAAACGCATGAAACTCTCCTGATAGAAATTTAAAAACTAAAACAAAGACTTAACTCGAAATTGTACCCTAAAAACGGTAAAACTCCACTATTTCATGAAAGGACCCCAAGTTGGCTCACGAATTTCACCTGCTTGAATTGTCAATTTTTGCTTTACTTTTGCATCTGTTGAAACCATTCCGAGAGTACCACGACGTCCAACCTGTGTTGCATACAAGACATACCTTCCATTTGGAGCAAAACTTGGTGACTCATCCCGATTAGTATCAGAAATCTTCAATTCTTGACCATTGTTTAACAAATCCATCGCATAGACTTGGTCGCCACCATCGCGACGTGAGATATAAACCATGGTGTTGCCATCAGGCGAAATACGTGGAGAAATATTGTAACTACCTTTAAATGTGATACGTTTAACATCACTTCCGTCAGCGTTCATGCGATAAATTTGTGCACCGCCGCTACGATCACTCACAAAATAAATATAACGACCATCTGGTGAATAACGTCCCTCGGTATCAATCCCATTTGAATTACTCAAACGTTGAACATCAGAACCGTCTGCGTTGATCGAGTAAATTTGTGCAATTGCGCCCTTGGACAAAGTGACCAGTAATTTGCTGCCATCTGGCGACCATGATGGCGAAGAATTATTACCTTTGAAATTGGCGACCGTAGTACGTTGACCCGTCATCAAATTTTGAATATAAACAATCGGCTTCTTTAACTCCATCGAAACATACGCGACTTTAATTCCATCTGGTGACCAAATTGGAGAAATGATGGGTTCTTTCGACGTCAAGGCAACTTGAACGCCCTCACCATCAGCATCAGCGATCTCTAAACGATATTGATTGCCCGCTTTCGTCACATAAGCAATCCGTGTTGAAAATACACCTGGAATGCCAGTCAATTTCTCATAAATATCATCCGCAATCTTGTGTGCGGTTAAACGTATCTTTGGATTTGGTGTATCCATAGCAAAGCCTGACAACATCTCATTTTTAAGCACGTCAAACAGCTTGTAACGAACATCATAACGGCCCTCGCCTTTCTTCTGCACGCTGCCCACCACCAAGGCAGTTGCTCCACGCGTTTTCCAAGCTTCGAAATCGACTGTTGCAGTTTCTGATATCGCTGTGCCAACTTCGATTAAACGAAAATATCCGCTACGATTCAAATCATCTCGAATAATCGTCGAAACTAACTGTGGTGATAGTTCCTCATTCGCAAATGCAGCGACCGCAATCGGGATTTGATTCGAACCCACACCCGAGATTTCTACCCGCATTTGTGCTTGCACCAAACCACAAACTAGCGTGATTACGCCCGCAAACAGGGCTTTCAATATCGAAGAATTTTTCATCAAATTTTAATCTTTCATTCTATGAACTAAATTAAGACTGCTTGGAACTTCACCCGATTTATCGCGTGGAAATGGCTGTGATTTTTCAATCGCTTTTGCCACTGCATCATCAAACGCTAATACCCCAGATGATTTGGTTTTCTTGATCGGTCCTTTTAACGAACCATCAGGAAATAATTGAATCACAAACTCGACTGTTGGATTGTTCGATGAATTATCACTCACGACATAAATCGTATTCGATTTAATTTTCGCTGCCACCTTCGCGTTATAACTTGGATCACCACGATTATTTCCAGTGGATTTCAAGGCGTCACCTAAACCGCCCGAACCTGACTTTACCACTTGACCATTCAAGCGACGCATATTTTCTTCAAAGATCTTATCTTGCGCCGCTTTTTCTTTAGCTAGGCGTTTCTTCTCTTCTGCTGCTTTTTTCTTCGCTAACTCAAGCTCGGCTTTTTTTAATTCCTGCTTTTCAAGCTCGGCTTGTTTTTCTTTCTCTAATTGCTTGCGTTTCTTTTCTTGCGCGATGATGATTTCCGGATCTTCTTTTTCAACAACTTTCTCGATCTCTTTAGGTGGCTCAACGACGGGCTTTGGCTCTTCAATCGGTGGTTCAGGGGCAACTGGTAGCGGTGCCGCTTCTCTGGTGGTCAAATCCCAAATTTCCGCTTCTACTGCCACCGTT
>VFQS010000196.1_pt1 | contig 79568 bp, 103 predicted proteins | sample 3512361 | NCBI WGS metagenome assembly VFQS01 (sample SAMN10412375, study PRJNA504923) | tailings metagenome | isolation source: Relicate 1 Philex TSF3 active mining | place: Philippines | reverse complement strand
AGATCGATTAATTTTTGGTGCGACCAATATTGATAACAGTGAGCAATTAAATTCAAAACTTAAAGTTAGTTACGATATTACGCCAGAGCTAAAAGCCAATTACACCATAGGTGTATGGGACTTTAATGGTAAAACAGACGTACAAAGTTACCTGAGGGATGGAAGTGGCAACGCCATTTATAGCGGGGCTGTGAGTTTTAATGGAAAACGATATGTACTCCCTGCCATGAGCCCAGCAAAATCAGAAGCTTTGCATATCATGCAAGCCTTAGATATCAAGACAAATACAAAGGGATTTTATGATTGGCAACTCACCTTTTCAGATTATGACTATCAAAAAGATTTCAATGCTAGCTCTCGGCTATCAGGAACAGCAAATCTAAATCCTTATCAGTCTCGTGCAGGTATTGTGAATGATTTATCGGGAACAGGCTGGACGGTATTTGATGCTCGTGTCACTTTACGGCCACAAAATCATTTGATCGATGTCGGCTATCATATTGATGAATATCAACTCAGAAGTACGACACACAGTACCAGTGATTGGGCATCCGCCAGAAAGGGCAACTTTAGCGCCTCTTCTCAAGGCAATACGCGCACTCAAGCCTTATATATTCAGGATAAATGGCAGTTGTCTGAAAAATGGGCACTTACCTTGGGTGGTCGATATGAGTACTGGCAGGCCAGTGATGGTAGCAATCAAACAATTAACGCCGTCGCCAATTACCAAGATAAAACGGAAACAAAATTTTCTCCCAAAATATCTCTTAGTTTCGAGCCAGTTCCGGCTTGGGGATTTCGCGCAGCATTTGGACAGGCATTTCGCTTCCCCACAGTCACAGAGCTTTATCAGCAACTCTCAAATGGTAATAATATTGTCATCAATAATCCTGATTTAAAACCTGAGGAGGTATTATCAGCCGAATTGACTGCAGAGCGTCGTTATGAAAACGGACTCATTAGATTAAGTGGATTTAATGAGCATAAATATGATGCTTTAATATCTCAACTCAATGTGGCCTCAGTTGGTACCACTAGTACATACGTGCAAAATGTAGATCATATTCGAACATATGGCATAGAAATGGCAACAGAGTGGAAAGACTTTATTATCTCAGGCCTAGATATGCATGCGAATGCGACATTAACGGATGCACAAATTCTGCAGAATTCTGCTGCGCCCTCTAACAACGGTAATGTAGCGCCACGCATTCCAAAACAACTTTATAAAGCTGTCGCTACCTATCATGTTAATCAAGACTTTACCTTGAGCCTAGGTGCGCGTTTCAGCGGAAGACAGTATATCAATTTGGATAATTCTGATATCAATCCTAATACGTATCGTTCCGCCAGTCGTTTTACGATGGTAGATATCAAGGCCAATTATAAATTTGCCGATCGCTTTACAGCTTCCCTTGGTGTGGATAATCTTACTAACGATAAAGCCTACGTGTCACATCCATTGCCACAGAGAACGCTGTATGCTCAAATTAAATTTGATTACTAGTATTGAAAAAATGATATTTTTAAAGCGTATAGTTTTTATTATTTTTTTCTTTGCCATAGCGCAAAATATCAACGCTCATGAGGGTCATGATCATGGGCAACCCTTAGCGGTTTCTCTAGCATTAGATGGCCAGCACCATCTTTTAAGAGTCAGTGTGCAAAATGGGTTTGTCATATTTGATAAAGCAAAGAATACCGTTCCTTTGGAATTCAATTCAAAGCTAAGAATCAATCATCAAGCGCAAAAAATTGGGACTGATGGGGATGCGCGTCCTAAAATAGCCGTTGCAAATAACGGCAATATTTATATTACTTGGACCCAACATTTACCGAGCCCATATACTGGCTATATTTGGTTTGCTCGTTCCACTGATGGTGGTAAAAGCTTTTCTAAACCTATTATCGTTCATCATGACCAGGCTGAAATCACACACAGATTTGATGCCATTACAGTAACAGCGAGCGGTCGTATATATGTCGCATGGGTGGACAAGCGCGATCTGATTGTAGCGAAGAAATCTGGCCAAGCTTATGATGGTGCGGCCATTTATTATGCAGTCTCAGATGACCATGGTCTCAGCTTTAGTCATGAGCGAAAAGTCGCGGATAATAGTTGTGAGTGTTGCCGCATTGCGATGATAGTGGACGATCAGGGGAATGCTGTCATGATGTGGCGTCATTTGTTCGAGCAAGGGGTACGCGATCATGCGATTGCATCCATTAGTCCTGAACAAGATTCGCACCAAATTCATAGAGCCAGTTTTGCTAATTGGAAGATTGATGCCTGCCCACATCATGGCCCCGCTATTGCAAAAGGGGGTGATTGGGGATACCACATGGCTTGGTTTGATGGCGGTGAAAATACAGGTTTGTTTTATGCCCGCATGGATGGCAATGCTTGGGTCTCATCTCCAGCTAAGCGCTTTGGGGATGCCAGCAAACAGGCGGGGCATCCTGCCTTATTGAGCAATGGTGAAGATGTCTGGCTCGCATGGAAAGAACGTTCAGATAACGCAAGTCAAATCAAACTTGCCAAATCTAATGATGGAGGGCGTTCTTGGTCAGACCCTATTACACTTGCACAGACGAATGACAAATCAGATTATCCGCAATTGTTGATTAAAGACAGTCAGGTTTACTTAGCATGGAATACTCAAGCAGATGGTTTAGTTTGGATAAAGGTAGGGCAATGAAAAAAATCATCACGGTATTAACCTGCCTAAGCTTTTTTGTTCAGGCACCAGAAATCTTCGCCCAAAATATAAAGCCTTTCGGATTTTCTAGCCGACAAACCATAGAGAAATCCCATGCAGGTCAGGCATTTATTTTGGCATTTTGGTCTCTCGATTGCGTGTATTGTTTGGACGAGCTAGCGATATTGGCCAAGTTCACAACACAACATCCCAAAGTGAAATTGGTCATGGTCAATACTGACGGTCAGAGTACAGCCAGTGAGATTAATCAAGCGTTGAAGAAATTTAATTTGCCAGCAAATATTGAGATGTGGCAGTTCTCAGAGTCCGACGACGAGCGATTAAGATATAGCATTGATAAACAATGGTATGGCGAGCTACCAAGAACTTATTACTATGATAAAGCACACCAAATAAAATCATTGAGCGGCAGTCAAGATGAAGAATGGCTAAAACAATGGGGTAAATCACTTTGAGATAAATTTTAGCCTGCCAGTTATCCCCCCTAATGCCTCAAGCAGGATTGTCAGTTATTAAAATTGTCAGATATTGAATAGACGCCAAAGCGATATTTATAATCAACCTTGAGCCTAAATCACATTAAATCCTATAGCATATTCCCTTTTGGAAACTAACTATAACAACTTGGTTTAATAGAGAAAAGATAGGAAAATACTAATCATTTTGATAAAAGACGTGCAAATAATTTATGCTATCTTATTGAATATTATAATATTTCGTTAATTTATGGTTTTAGTTAGGCTGTAAATAATGTAAAATTCGGTATACTTAGATTTAACTCTGCTTTTTATCAATACTATTTACAAGGTTTCAAACAGCTATGGAAAATAAACACGGTTCTATCATGATTGGCGAGGGCGTAAGAATTGAGGGCAAGATTGATTCTGCAACAGATGTTCATGTTTATGGTACTGTCATAGGCGAAATCAATACTCAAGACTTGTTCGTTGGAGAGACCGGCAATGTGAATGGTATTGTGGTAGCTGATAATATTGAAGTAAGAGGACAGATACAAAAAAATATCGAGGTTCGACAAACTTTAGTTATTAAATCGACCGGACGTATTAGCGGTAATATCTCATACCTTTCCTTGGAAATTGAAAATGGTGGCACCATTGACGGGAAAATTGATAAATACAATCCAAAGAAAGATTCCGAGCCATCAAAGCTTTTGAGCACCAATAAGGCAGCTAACGCTAAGAGCTAACTATGCTTAGTTTGTCTGCTGAACTTAAACAATCGCGTTTCGCATTGTATCGATGGCCTAAAATCATTTGGGCCCATGCATATCGTGATTTCAAACTATATTACGAGCAAGATGATGAGTTGCACTATTTTGTTGTGAGGGCTAGCTCACAGAAAATAATGGCTCGTGTGTTCTTAGTGTTATTCTCCATTTTCTTAGTCGCTTTCATTACGCTTACTACTCACAGCGTATTCAGTATTTCTCGCTTTAAAGATCTTGAGCTTGAAAAAATTCATGCAGAGCAAAAGCGGAATGAGGCTCTATCAGTTTTATCGCAACTGTCAGGAGAAAACAGCCCTGTCTCTGAGAACGCTTCTCAGGAAGAGTTGTTAAGAATGGCTCAAGAGTACAAGCAACGTGTGAATCGATTGGAGCAAATGGTGCAGTTTTCCTCTCAGGAGTTGGCACGTGCCAACCGCTCACTTGAGATGGGCCTGAAAGCTGCAGGACTCAAGCCTGCAGATTTAAATCGTATTCGTTTGAGTGTAGAAAAAAATTACCTTCCGAGTGGTGGCCCAAGTGCTCCATTAGAAACAAATCAGGAACAAGAAAAAATCTTTAAACCCTTTAAAGCTAGCTTAGAGCAAAGTGAAGAATTGAATCGCATCATTAAAGCTTTCCCCACTTATGATCCAGTTCGCTACGCCTTTGTATCATCCAAGTTTGGCGCTCGTATCCATCCTATTACCCACCAATTGAGTTTTCATGAAGGCGTTGACTACATCCCCACTTTGGATATGAACTCCTACTGCACGCAAGCAGGAAGAGTCATTTCAGTCAGTTACTCCAAGGATGGATATGGCAATATGGTGATGATTGAACATAAACATGGTATCAAGACCCTTTATGGACATCTCAATAAGATAATAGTGAAAGAGAATCAAATAGTGAAACCAGGCCAAGTGATTGGTAAAATAGGTAGCACAGGATTCTCTACTGGACGTCATTTGCATTATGAAATTATTGTAAATGAATCCAAAATTAACCCTTCAATTATGACAGCGATGGCAAAAAATGTTTATTAAATTCAAAAATCAAACGGACAAAGAGAATATCACTGAAGCTGAGCTGATTTCTGACGATACACCAGAAAACTCAAACTCCTCTAATGTGTCAGGTTCAGAAGTCCTAAATTTGCGTCCTACGATTATTAGTGAAGGCTCAACTTTTGATGGTAATTTGACTTACAAAGGCAGTGTCCACTTAGATGGAAAATTCAAAGGTGTGATCAAAGCTGATAAAGTGATTATGGGGAAAAATGGCGCTTTCAATGGCACAATGATTGCGAATCAAGTCACTATATCAGGCAATGTTAAGGGTGCAGTACAAAGTCAATCTCTATCGATTAAGACGGGTGCCAAAGTAGCAGCAAAGCTAGAGTACGAACAAATCGAAATTCAGTATGGCGCACATTTAATTGGTGAGATGATTTGTACTAAAACTTAATCGTCTAATCATATAAGGCATGATTTATAAAGGGCTAAGTAATTAGCCCTTTTTTTATTTAGCCTGTTATCTAAAGATAAGATTTAATCAAGGTAATGGCAGCCGTCTTGGCGCGATTGGCTGCACCAGATTGAGGGTTTAACCTTTCCAACATAGCACCACCTTCAAAGATAATGGCAAGTTGGTGAGCTAACACTTTCGCTTGTTTAACCCCAGCTTGTTTGGCGATATTGGCAATGTACTGTTGCAATTGCTGAGATAGTTCAACGGAATAATGATTCACCGGATGAGCAGGGTCTGGGAACTCCACCGAGGCAATATGAAAAGGTAGACCTTGGAAGTCGGAAGTGGTCATCCATTGCTCAAATAATTCACACAATTCAAATAATTTCTCTTGCGAGTTACTGGTTTCGTTATCTAGTTGCTGATTCAACCAAGTAAATAAACGATTAGATTTTTGCTTAAGATACTCAATGATTAATTGGTTCTTGCTTGGAAAATATTTGTATAAACTGGCTTTAGCAATCCCTGAGTGAGCGATGATGGTATCTATCCCTGATGAGTTAATGCCACGACTATCGAATAACTCTGTAGCAGCTTGCAACACTCTTTCTCTAACAGTTTTCATTTTTATTTACCTCGCATTGCTATTGGTTTAACGGGTTGTCCATCAGCTTTTGTGGATAAAGGCAATTCACAAAAGTTAGTGCTTGCTTCAAATCTTCAGCAGAATCTTCATTTACTTTGCCATTGTTGATAAACGAAATGTATGACTCTCTTTGTTTGGTCTCCAACATCGCCGCTTGGGGAAGTTGGCATATTCCTTTTGTCATTGCATCGTGCAAAGCGACCAAATGATTCAGCGTATTCCTTCGTGCCTCACTTTGAGATATCTCGTCAGGGTAGAATTTTTCATGCGATTCTTTGCGTAGCATGAGATTGATTGATATCAATAGCAACATTAAAAAAATCACTGATATCGACATCAAATTGACAGAACTAAAGCGAGGTTTCTCTGGTTTGACGAATGTTGTGATGCCTGCATCTACCATAGACCAAATGTGTTCATGATCACTGTTGGCTTGCATGCGAATCGCCCCTAAGACAAGAAATAAAATATGATCACATAGGGTATCTGCATCGGCCGTATTCATTTTTTTTGTTTCGGCATGGATTAATTGTTTTATGGTGTCCACATCGGCGCTGGATAAGTCTTCAATGCTGTGGATTGCTTGCTGCAGTATGCGCTGATGATTCCAATTCCTCAGCAATATAGTCAGCCCTCTCAGCCGCGCCTGCGGAGAGTGACCATATTGACTGACCTGATCAGCTAGCTGTTCTAGTTTGAGCAAAGTGCATCCGATAAAAAAATCAGCGAAGAGAGATTATTGAGAAAATAATCATATGCAATCAGATGAACTTTGTACAGTTCTGTCTGATATCTGGCGTGGGTGAGATGAGAGCGTGCTGAGCGCTAGCCAGCAACAAGGCTGAATCAAATGTGTTAGCGTTTTTTCAATTCATAGCTATCGAACAGCAACTGACGCGTAACGGTTTTAACCCGTAACAACTGTTTGCCTTTGCTGTATTCAAACCAACAAGCATCCAGCTCCATCGAGATACAGTCGGCCACCTCGATGATGCCTTGCTCATATAGCTCTTGCGCATACAGGCTACTGGCATTGATTTGAGTATTGTTTACCGGCAACCATTGTTGCTGTAATAGGGTATTTTTGACGTCACTATAGGGCATGCCCGCTTGCAATACATCCAAAGGCTTGGCTGCATGTGCAAAGGGGATGCTGATTGCCATGATGCTTAAATATTTCAAGCGATGCTTCATCTAAATGTCCTATCCTTTATTCAATCCATATCTATCAAGAGAATGCTATCGGTAGCTATTGCCAGCCTTGTTGCCACAGCGAGGTGTCATTCAGCTGTTGCCATAAAATAATTTGGCTACGTTTGGAGTAAACGGCTTCGATTTCAATATATTCCACCGGCTGATCTGCTAACTCAGGCAGTATCAGTTTGGTCACAATAAAATGCTTTTCTTTGCGTTGTGGCGACACCGCCGTCCACTTGCTTAATAATAATTTTTTGGGTGTCACAATGCGCTGCTTGCTAGTCATAAACACACCTCATTAAATATTTGATTAAACCTAAGAACAAATCATACGCTGCAGCACTCTATTCAGTGCACATGATAAGAGGGGAGTTCAGTGGATAAAGTTGCTTTAATTACCGGGGCAAGCGGTGGCTTGGGTCAAGCGCTGGCAGAAAAACTACAACAGGATGGTTGGCAATTGGTCTTGGTGTCTAGAGATGGCCAAAGGCTCAGTGATGTATACGGCGCACAACATACTCAAATCACGCAAGATTGCTCAACGCCTGAAGGGGTGCAGCAATTGTTTGCGCAGATAGAGCAAAAGTCCATCAAAGTAAATGCCTTGGCGCACTGTGTGGGCAATATTAGGCTGGGTGCAATGCACAGAATGGCGCACGAAGACTTTATTGCCTGTATGCAAGCCAATCTATTTAGCGCTTACTATACCTTGGCTGGGTTTATCCAGCACAATAAGCAACATCAGCAAGCCGCTTCGGCGGTGTTGGTCTCCTCCGCGGCAGCTAGAATCGGCACCCCCAACCATGAGGCAATCGCTGCCGCCAAAGGTGGACTTGAGGCAATGCTGCGCGGTGCTGCAGCCACTTATGCAAGTGCAAATATTCGTATCAATGCGGTGGCCCCAGGCATCATGCAAACTCCCGCCTCTGCATCTCTTATTAGCAGTGACTTAACGCGTGACATTGCAAGCAAACAATATCCTATTCCCGGGATTGGGGACCCCAAGCAAGTGGCCGATGTGATGGCATGGTTGCTATCCGCTCAGGCAGAGAAGGTCACCGGTCAGGTGTGGTCCATCGATGGGGGATTCTCAGCCATACGCCCCATCGTCAAATAAATGTATATTCGGGGAAGTTTTACACTGACCACAGTATGTTGAATCATTATGTTTTATTGGATTTAGAGACCACGGGAGCTACCCCTCTCAAAGATCGGATTACAGAAATTGCCCTGATTCGTTACCGCGATGGACGAGAGGTCGACCGTTGGCAAACATTGGTGAATCCGCAGTGTCAGATTCCAGAATTTATTCAGTCCCTGACGGGAATTGATATGGCGATGGTGGAAGATGCGCCGAGCTTTGAGCAAGTAGCCAAAGAATTGTTAGTGCGCTTGGATGACGCTGTATTGTGCGCCCACAATGTGCGCTTTGATTATGGCTTTCTCAAAGCCGAGTTTAAACGCATTGGGATGACCTTCCAGCGCAAAGTGCTGTGTACCGTTAAATTATCCCGCGCCTTGTACCCAGAATTTACCAGCCACAGTCTATCCGCCCTGATTCAACGCTATCAATTGCAGTGCTCACAACGTCATAGAGCGATGGGAGATGTCGAGGTGATGGCGCAGTTTATTCAGTATGCGGAGCAAAATCTTGGTCATCTTGCTTTGCAACAAGCGGTGGCAGGCCTATCAAAACAGACCGCTTTGCCGGTGGGCTTGGATGCAGCCATCATCGATGATATTCCTGATACGAGTGGGGTGTATTTATTCTTTGGCGAAAACGATCTGCCTCTGTATATAGGCAAAAGTATCAATCTCAGAGCGCGCGTTCTCTCGCATTTCCAAAGTGATCATCGCTCTACCAAAGAGATGCGCATCAGCCAAGAAATCAAACATATTGAATGGATAGAGACCGCAGGGGAGTTTGGCGCACTATTGCTCGAATCAAAACTGGTCAAACTAAAACAACCTATATACAACCGCCAATTAAGACGCGAGCGACAATTGTGTGCGTGGCAGTTAAGTACCGATGCGCAAGGGGCGGCAATTTCATCGCGCTTAAATCTAGTGCGTGAGGACGAAATTCGGCCAGATAACCTTGGCCAGTTATTTGGTACATTCCGCAGCAAAAAACAAGCAGTAGAAGTATTGCGTGCGCTTGCCGAGCAACACCAGCTATGTCTAAAAGCGATAGGCTTGGAGTCAGGTAAGGGCGCGTGTTTCGCCCATCAAATCAAGCGCTGTAAGGGCGTCTGTTGTGGCAAAGAGGCGGCAGAAATACATACACTGCGTCTGCAACAAGCTTTGATCTCGTTAAGACTAAAAAGCTGGCCTTATCCAGGCAAGATTGGGATACAAGAAGTGCATCCGCATACCCTCAAGAGCCAGTTACACGTATTTGACCAGTGGTGCCATCTTGCCAGCCTAGAAGATGAGGCTGATTTGCACGAAATACAACAAACGGAAACGACCTTTAGTTTTGATTTGGATACCTATAAGTTACTGATTAAACAGTTGAAAAAGCCTAATCTCAAGCTGCTGATGCTATAGTCCATGCGATTAACCAAAATAAAGCTTGCTATTTATAGTGATGCAGTCCATAGTGGCACGCGGTGATCAACAAGTTATTCAGTTATTGTCAGTTTTAGTTTCTTCTCGTAAGTCGCTTTTCTCTTTCATCCCTGTCTTGTTTCTCGCCTCTTAAAAAGGCAAATGCCTTAAATTTAATTTTTTACAAAGGATTTAACATGGCTACAGGTTATGTAAAGTGGTTTAACGACGCTAAAGGTTTTGGTTTTATTACTCCTGATGATGGTGGTGCTGATTTGTTCGCACACTTCACAGCGATTACTTCTGATGGTTCATACCGCTCATTGAAAGAAGCGCAACGCGTGAGTTTCGATGTAGTGAGTGGCCCTAAGGGTGACCAAGCTGGTAATATCAAACCAGAATAAATACGACAGTATTTTTGCAATAAAAAGCCCGACGAGTTCGGGCTTTTTTATTGCCTATTGTTAAGCCTGGGCTGGGATCAATAGGGCATTTTCATTCCCCTGCGTAAACACCCCGGCAACCGTCTGCATCAACTTAGTGCGTGCGATACAAGTATGTGCGTTGATTCGTCCATGATATCGGGCTAAATCAGCGAATCTCTCCCTGTTTGATCAATTCACCAGTACCACACCCCTAGAATTTTAGACCCTCACAGCGGCATTCATAAAAACTGGAACGCTTATTGCTTATACCTAAGCGAGGCCATCGCCTTGAATCAAATCAACCTGTGTGAATGATGCTGGAGCTGATGATGAAAAAAATACTACGCGTCTTATTGAGCACTTTGCTAGTGGGCTTATCTGCTGTGAGCTATGCAGCTCATGCCCCTATCGAAAGCCATGTATTGCGGGTACAAGTCACGCATCCTAACGGACAGCATGGTTTAGGTTCAGCCGTGATGATTGCAGAGGATCAAGTCGTGACCAACTGTCACGTGGTCAGAGATGCCAGCGATGTCAGCGTCATATCGGGAGCGACAGCACTACCTGCGACAGCGCTCAAAGCCGATTGGAAGCATGATATATGCATATTGACGGTTGCAGGTTTGCAAGCACCAGTGGCAGAACTGGGCGCAAGTAAGGATTTGAAATATGACAGTCCAGTCATCGCAGTCGGCTATCCAGAAGCAGAAAGCCATCTCGCTACTAGTTATGGCACTGTGCAAGGGATCTATCCCATGGATGGTGCAGTCATTATTCGTGCCAGCAGCAGTTTTCATTTGGGTGAGAGTGGTGGAGGCATGTTTGATCCAGCCGGCAAGTTGGTGGGCATCATCACCCTCAAAAGCAAAGGCAGTCATGCACAATACTTCTACATGCCAGTGGAATGGGTGAGTCAATTGATGCAACGTCCTGCTACTGCACTCGGTTTGGGTATGCAAAAACCTTTTTGGGCTGAGAGCGAGCGTCCATTTTTTATGCAAGTGGTACAGCCGCAACTCGCCAAAGACTGGAAACAAGTCAACAGCATTGCACAAAGTTGGGTCATGTTTGAGCCAGACAATGCAGAATCATGGTTGGCACTGGCCACGGCCGAATTTGAATTACATCAATATGAAGCCGCGCTCAGTCACTTTGAAAAAGTATTGAGTTTGCGCCAAGACTGTTCTGGGGTGCAGGCTTATCTGAGTCAATTAGAAGCACAAGGCATGCTCAAAGCCAACAGTAAAAAACTTGCATTAAACAGCGTGCGCTAGCAGGCGTGGTCGATCATCCATCGTCAGCGCCATCAGGCTATGACGATGGATTTTCTTGAGATTGCCCATGTTGCAAGGGCTTGATGCTGGCGTTTAGCATCTTCAAATGACGATACAGCATACGTGTTTCTAATAAATTCCAAACGCGCAACATCGCCTCTATGGTATCAAAAGGCTTGGTCAGGAAGTCTTTTGCGCCAAGCGCCAAGGCTTTTCTCTTGGCACCTATGGTGGCATCTGCCGTTAATACCAAAATGGGCAGATACTCATCGCGGGCAATATGACGCGAGAATATTTCTAATAGCGCATAGCCATCCAACTCAGGCATCATCAGGTCTAATAAAATCAGATCAGGCTCAAAGGCTTTGAATAAATCTAATGCGTGGGTGGGGTCAGCGGTACTGACGATTTGATGAAAGCCTTCTTTCGCCAATAAATCCTCAAGCAGTTTAAGATTTGCCTCGGCGTCATCGATAATCAAAATTTTGGCATTGAGCAAATCGGCTTCTTTCATCTGTTTCCTATTCCTATCTTAGTGTCTCGTTGAGGGACTAATGGGAGGCTTTATATCCCAGCTCAACCGCTTTGACGGCAGCTTGGGTTCTATCTTTGACACCTAGTTTATTTAAAATTCGCTCGACATGAATCTTGGCTGTGCCTGGCGAAATGCCCAAGGTGTGGCCTAGCTCGATATTACTGAGGCCACCCGGTAATAAAGCAAAAATCTCACGTTCGCGTGGGGTCAGTGATTCAATCACCGACATATCCACTTCGCTAGGCGCCGGGCCTTGCATTTGCGCAATCGCTAGAGCGAACAAACCGCTGACCGTTTGCAACACTTCTGTTTCTTGTTGTCCCAATAACAGCTCTTTGCCTGACAAACCGATAATACCCTTGCTATGTCGATTCAGGGCTAACGGGATTAAACATTCTTGCTGAGAGGCGTCGCCATGGGTCCACAGTTGGGTATTTTTGTTCAAGTGCAATTCAAATTGCACAGGATTTTTGAGCATTTGCGCCAGCACCCCTATCATAGGAAGCCGTGTGCCTACCGGTAATGTGCGTCCCATTTGTGCATAAATGGTTAATTTGCCCATGCCTTCAACCGCAATCAGCGCATGTTGTGCCGAAGTCAGGTGGCAAAGGGATTGTAATAAAGACAAAGCAGTATTTTCTTGGCAACCTTGGCTTAATAACAACTGTCCAAACTGAAGAAATAGGCGTAAGCGTGTGTCATTGGCCTGAGTTTGCTTGAGCTGTTCACGCAAATCTCTTGCACTGCTAGAAGCAGTCGATTGCGCGGCAGTTTGGATATGGAGATGTTCGTTTGACATATGCCGATTAGTATACACCGTTCTACCTATTTTGGTAGATTTTTGCTAGACAAGTCCCCTGCATAATGCGTTCCATCAAATAGCGTATGAAACAAATTTTTTGAACCACAGATTATTAGGAGACCTAAGATGAAACTCAACACATTAATCACCGTTATTTCTTCTATCGTATTGATCAGCAGCGCTGCAGTCAGCGCTGAAGAGAGCAACAAGCACAACAGCAATCTATTTATGGCAAAACGTCCATACGTAGAAGTTGTTGCAAAAACAGCTAAGGCTGACGCTTTGTGGGAAGGTGCAACATTTATTGCCGAAGACAGCCAGTTGGAATCAGTGCATCAAAAAAATCAACAAGCTGTACGTGTCAATATGTTGGCTAGACGTGCATTCTAAGTGAACGCCCTAGCAAAATTTATCATTAGCAAACTATATTGAGGAGACCATGATGAAAACATTGATCGCTATCATCTCATCTGCTTTGTTGTTGGCTTCAGCATCAGCCTTTGCAGATAACAACACAAGAAACAATATCAATAATCAAAATTTATCCAAACGTCCTTATCAGCAAGTGCCAGAAGCGCCAGCGAATAAGGCAGATAATTTTGAAGGTGCCACATTGATTAAAGAAGAGTCCCAAGCAGAGAAAACACAAAAGACATTACAACTGCACAACTTGGGTCGTCGCCCATACTCTGAAAAAGCGCCAGACTAAGAACTCATATATCTGAGCCAAATATTAAGACCTAGCGAGACTAGGTCTTTTTTTTGGATGAGCTGGTGATGTCACTTTGTTTTAGAAAACGCCATTCATGAAAATGCGATTCATGAAAATACGTAGGCAAGCTTAATGGCACTGCACAGCCTCTTGATAAAACTATTCTCAGTTTCGCATGCCTTACTATTAAGCAATTTTGCTTATGACTTAAAAAATTTGGAGACTATTATGTGGACAAAACCAGCAGCTACTGAAATGCGTTTCGGCTTCGAAGTAACAATGTACGTAATGAACAAGTAATTGTTCATCAATATGACTAGGAGAAAAGTGATGGATTAGGTAACAGATTGCTACTAATTGATGACTGATACCTCGTAGTCATGAAAAGAGCCTGTTTACAGGCTCTTTTTTTTGTTTCTATGTTTTGTGATAAGTGCGGTGTAATTTCACATGTTGGGTAGCGTAAGCGCGGGTGACTTTTTTGCCCCTCAAAACTAAATGCTTTGAAGAGCGAGTTTTGACCCGCTCACGCCATAGGCGATAACTTCCACGTTTCAGCCATTGCTGCATCAATCGCATTAATGCTGCTTCATCGATGCCGAATTGAAGTTCAATCGCTTCAAACGGGGTCATGTCCTCCCACGCCATTTCGATAATGCGCGATTGTTGTTCAGGGTTAAATTGTTTAGCAAGGTTCTGTTTCATCGTTTAATTCATAGAAAAAATAAAAATGGTCTAAAGCGCCAACAGCCATCAATTGCGATTAGCTAATCATGACTAATCAATGACTAGCTAATAGCAACAGTCTGACCATTGCAATCAGAAAAAAATCATTCTGGATTAAAAAATATTTCCTTGCATACAACACCAATTAGATGACGACTATCTGTGAATTGAATATAGTCTCAAAAAAGCAAATTAGATTGATAATAATGCTTTCTATATTCAGTGCATGTTAAAGTAGTTCGCACATGTTTTATATTCATAAAATGTTTATTAAATTTGAGTATTAGGGACACTAAATAAGTGTTCTATATAAATATGAAAACTGCGCACTAGTGCAGGATTTGTCAGGGAGAAAAACAAGTATGGAACAAGCGATAGCGATTTTATTTCCGCTGCTGAGTGGTGCTTTGGTGATCTATGGCTTTAATCGATTAGATAATTCTGCCTATCAAGTGAAAGGGGTGGTGGGTCCTTACTTTGCCGCCTTGGCTTTGCTGTTTGGTTTGTTTGCCAGTCTGACCGCAGGCGATGTTTGGCAAAGAGTGAGTAAGGCCAATGCACAAATCACCTCTGAAGCGAATGCTATGCGCACCATCATGCGCATTACACAAGCGATGGAAAAATCTGATTTACATGTCAATGAGTTGCTGCATGGCTATATTGAGAGAGAGTCCAGCATAGAAAAAACCATCAAGAACACAGGCAAAGTCGATATACAGCCCACACCAGAAATCGAAGGGTTATTCAAAATAGCGGTCAATCCAGCTAACTTTACTAATGCGGTAGTGCAGTCAGAATTTATCAAAGCCCTGGTGCAATTACGCTCGGCGAGGTTTGAGCGACTGGAGGCCAACAAGGCACATTTGGCCGTGTACAAATTGGTTATACTCGCCTTGTTCGGCGTGTTAACTCAAATTGCGATTGCGCTGTGTCACCCCGCCAACTATCGGGCACTGCTATGCTCGGTGATGCTATTTAGTATCGCTTTCTCATGTGCGATGGGCTTTATTACCATGTTTGAGAATAATGAGATTTTCTCTTCATTGCTCAATCTAGATCAGTTTAATGATTTAAACTAAAGGCTGATCATATCCAGCGTATGTGAATATCGCAAGATGTAAATATTGATTGTGGAGGCCCATGAGCGACAGCGTAGACAAATTAAGTCGGGATGCAGTCTTATTGGAATACACCAAAGCGGCTAACCCCTTGGCCATGGGTACCATTAGCAAAGTGCCCTACAAGACATTCCCGCGGGCACTCTATGAGCACAGTCAAACCGCCATGATTCCGCTGGATGTCAGTGATGTTTTGCAAGTCGACGGACCAGCGACAAGCCCAGCCCTATGTGCCAACTATGTCAAAATACTCGCGGGGGCATCCTTATCTCTCAATATCAACGCCACCTCGGTATTGTTTTATGTCATGTGGGGAGCGGGTACAACCCATATAGAAGGCAGTGAGATCCCATGGCAAACGGGGGATTTTGTCGCACTGCCCGTCACCCCACACATCCACTTTCAGGCACAGCAAGAAAGCGTGCTGTATCTCGTGCATGATGAACCATTGTTGCGCTATCTCGGTGCGCGGGCAGAAATCCCTCAGTTCGAACCTACTCTGTATACCTCAGAGACTACCCTGCGTGAGCTGAAAAAAGTACAGCAAGAAGGCGAGGGGACCAATCGCAACCGCATCAGCATATTATTGATGAATCGTGTCATGGATCAGACGCTCACAGTAACGCATACCTTATGGGCAATGCTGGGCGTGTTGCCCAAGGGCGCGGTGCAGTTGCCACATCGACATCAGTCGGTGGCGCTGGATTTGATTCTGGATTGCCCGCCGGGTTGTTATACCTTGGTAGGGCCAAGTATCAATAGTAAAGGTGAGATTCAGCAGCCTGAGCGGGTCGACTGGCAACCTTATTCCGCGTTTATAACGCCGCCAGGATACTGGCATGCGCATTTCAATGAATCCAATCAGGATGCGCACTTTATTCCTATGCAAGATGCAGGATTGCAGACCTATCTGCGTACGCTTGATATCAAGTTCGTATCGCCTAATTTCGAGACTTCATCCCCATAAACAGATTTGTCATCAAACTGTCATTAAAGGCCTTTAAGCTCTCTAAACAGAGTCAATTAGACAGAACAATGAATCAAGAGGAGCGGGTCAATGGCAAAACAACTGAAAAAAATGGACTGGGCGTTGCTGATCTCTGGCGCATTAATCCTGAGCGCGATTTATATCCATTTGAATTGGTAAATCAGCTCACCAGCTAACCGACTTAAAACCACTTTCACAGACTCACCAGCTGGATGCGGGCTTAATCGTGATCCAAATATTCCAACAATAGATCTTTTACTTTTCCTGTCACCAAAGCGGTGAATTTCAAAGCTTGTTCACGATTGAAATAGAAAGCATGCTCATCCGCCAAATGGTCATCCGACTGGTCCAATGTCAGCCCCATTCCCAAGAAAGGGATTGAACGCATAGAGCTAATGCCCTCATAGACCGTCACAGGATGTTGGTGACGCGGATCTTTCTCGATTTTGTTGTACAAATCACGTACTTCCACTTCGTCCCCTTCGATCAATTGAAAGATAGACTTATCGCGGATGATCAAAATACCGGAAATTTCGCGTTGGATATTGTATTGCTGAGCTTTGACAAGCAACTCCACCAAACTCTTTTTGGTCAACGATTCACTGGGATGGCTGATATAAGCGAGATGGAAATATTTCTTAGGCGTATTGCTGTCAGACATGATGCTCAGAGCTCCTACGAGAAAAAATGCGTGTCTATTATAGACATAATTGAATGTAATAATTCATTTTTAAATAATAAAAAATTGGTGGGACTATCCTCTCTCAACACCTGGTATAAAAAATTAACTCAGTTCAATAAGTCTGGCCGTTGGTTTATCGTCCGATTGGCACGCGTGCGGGATGAGCTGGAGTTGGCTGATTTGAAAACCCGTCTCGAGAAACATGGGATTGAATACATGATTGTGGCGAAAAAAAGCTAAATACATTTGGCGCCTTCGGGCGCTTTTTTTTGGGCTGAATGGTCTATTCAGCGGTATCATATGCGCCCATGAACACTCAGTTAATTCTCTCTACTGACCCGCAATGCGTATCTCTCGCCGCTGACTTGTTGGCGCAAGGTGTGGTGGTGGCTTTACCTACCGAGACGGTATACGGCTTGGCTGCGGATGCTGCGCAGCTGGAAGCGGTGAATAAAATCTATCAGGTCAAACAACGCCCCAGCGGTCATCCTTTAATCATGCATTTTGCTGATCTTGAGGCGATGCGCCCTTGGGTGAAAGCGATTCCCCCGCTGGTAGAGAAATTGGCACAAGCTTGTTGGCCGGGGCCTCTTTCTGTTTTGTTATGGCGCAGTGACTTGGTCACAGATGCGGTGACTGGCGGTTCGGATAAGGTCTGTGTGCGTATTCCTAGCCACGAAACCACACGCGCCATTATTCGCCGTTTGGGACATCCGATTGTGGCGCCTTCTGCCAATATGTTTGGTGCGGTGAGCCCGACCTCGGCAGCGCATGTGATGCAGGATCTGCAAGGCAAGATTGCTGCCGTCGTCGATGGTGGTGAATGTCAGGTAGGCTTGGAATCGACCATCTTGGATATGACCGGCAGTCAGCCGGTGCTGATGCGTCCAGGTGGCTATAGCCTGCCAGAACTCGAAGCGGTGTTGGGCTGCGACATTCTGACCCAGCACGATGGCAAAACGCAGGTATCTGGCAATTTGTTAAATCATTATCAACCGCATACCCGTTTGCAGTTATTCCAGCCAGAGGCTGACTATCGCTCCTTAGCGCAGGGCTCGATTTTGATGTTGCGTGCGGCGCAAATCTCAAAAGATCAGGCGGCTTCTGTCACTGAATATCGCATGCCACTGGATGCGAAACGCTATGCGCAAATGCTCTATGCTGTGTTGCGTTTATTGGACCAAGGCGGCTATCAGCAAATCTTGATTGAGATGCCACCGGACACGCCCGAGTGGATGGCGGTGCGCGATCGAATCAGCAAGGCCTTGCACAAATCCACTGTATAAACGGTTGTTAGCCCATGCATAAAAAATCCCTTTTTGCTTTATCTTTGTTGGCGCTATTGGGCGCCATATTCATGCTGCATACTGGCTGGGCTGACAATAGCCAAGGCAAAGCTGCGGACGGTCGATATCACAATCGTTATATTGATTCTGCTAATGGCGCTAGTTTTTTTAAATGGCAGTGGCAACGCTGGACCTCTCCCGATACGCGCACTCCGTCCCAACCTATCGTGGGGGTCAGCCCCAACTTGGCGCTGATTCATGATGCTAAAGCCTCGCCTCGCGCAACGTGGATAGGGCATGCCACGGTGCTATATCAAATCGATGGGTTGAATATTCTGACCGATCCGCATTGGAGTGAGCGCGCTTCACCGGTCGGTTTTGCGGGCCCTAAACGTCATCAAGCTCCTGGACTGGCGTGGGAAGATTTGCCGCGTATCGATTATGTGTTGATTTCACATAATCACTATGACCATTTGGATTTAGCTACCGTACAAAAACTGATGCAGCGTCCTCAGCCGCCCATTTTTCTGGTTCCGGCAGGTGTCGAGCAATGGTTTCATCAAAATGTCACAAATACAGTTTTAAATGGCGCCCATGCCAATGTAAAGGGTTTGCAATGGTGGCAAGAGGTGGAAGTGCAAGGTCAGCAGGCTATGCACAAGATACGCTTTCTGCCAGTTCAGCATTGGAGCGCACGCGGTTTATTCGATCGCTATGAAACGCTATGGGGCAGTTGGGCCGTATTGAGCCCACACTTTAACTTTTGGTTTTCCGGCGATTTGGGCTATTCGGCAGATATTCGCGATATTCACGCCAATATCGGGGATGTGGATTTAGCCGCGATTGCCATCGGGGGATATGCACCACGATGGTTTATGCAGCGTGCGCATATAGATCCTGATGAGGCCGTTCAAGTGATGCAGGACTTGCATGCGAAACAAGCCTTGGCGATTCATTGGGGGACCTTTGCTTTGACCGATGAGCCGATGGATGAACCGCCCAAAAGGCTGCAACAGGCTTTGCAACAACAGGGGATAGCCCTGCAAAGTTTTCGCGTATTGCGTCATGGCGAAAGTATGACCATAGACTAAGAACAGTTATTGATCGTTTTGGATACAGAGATGTCACTCAATATTTTGATTTTATGTACCGGTAATTCTGCACGTAGCGTGATGGCTGAAGGGCTATTGAATCATCTTGGACAAGGACGTGTGGTGGCCTATAGCGCGGGGAGTCATCCTGCGGGAAAAGTACACCCTATGGCAATTCAACAACTACACAGTATCGCTTATGACACGCAATCCTTGTCCAGCAAAAGTTGGCATGTATTTGCCCAGCCGGATGCGCCCGTCATGGATATGGTGATTACAGTGTGTGATAACGCTGCCAATGAAGTCTGTCCAATTTGGCCCGGTGTGCCGGTGCAAGGACATTGGGGCTTTAGTGATCCAGCAGCGGTGCAAGGTGAGGGGCAGGCGGCGGCATTTGCCGATATTTTTGCGCAAATCCGTCAGCGTGTTACTGCGCTATTGGCTTTGCCACTCGAGCGTATGAGCAGTGCAGAATTGAAACAAGCCTTGCAACAAATAGGACAACAAACAGTATGAATATTTTTGAACGGTTTTTGAGTGTATGGGTGTTGTTGTGTATCGCCCTAGGCGTTTTATTCGGCCAATTATTCCCACAAGTGTTTGCAGACTTGGCGCAGATGCAATACGCCCAGGTCAATATGCCAGTGGCGCTGCTGATTTGGGTGATGATTATCCCCATGTTAATGAAAGTCGATTTTTCTAGTCTGCATCAAGTCCGCCAACATTGGCGTGGTTTGGCAGTTACCTTGCTGGTGAATTGGGTAATCAAGCCTTGCTCTATGGCCTTGTTGGCTTGGTTTTTTATCCGTGGTGTATTAGCAGACTACTTACCCACAGAGCAGTTGGATAGCTATGTGGCAGGGCTGATTTTATTGGCAGCGGCGCCGTGTACTGCGATGGTATTTGTCTGGAGTCGCTTAAGTCAGGGCGATGCTTTGTTTACTCTGACCCAAGTGGCGCTCAATGATGTGGTCATGCTGTTTGCTTTTGCCCCTATCGTTGGTTTGTTACTTGGCATGTCTGCCATCACCGTACCGCTAGAAACTTTGCTGACCTCTGTGCTGATGTATATCGTGATTCCTGTGGTGATTGCGCAGTTGTTACGCGCTGCATTGTTGCGTCAAGCAGCATCAAGCTGGCAAAACTGGCTGCAGGTGTTATCGCGCTTTTCTATGGTGGCATTACTGCTGACGCTGATTTTATTATTTGCTTTTCAGGGCGAAAAAATCTTGCAACAACCTTTGGTGATTTTGTTATTGGCGATACCGATCACTTTGCAAGTCATCATCAATGCCTCATTGGCCTATGGCTTAAATCGAGCCGTGGGCGAGCCGCATGCGATTGCTTGCCCGTCCGCCTTGATTGGAGCAAGCAATTTTTTTGAATTAGCCGTTGCGACTGCGATTAGTTTATTCGGTTTGCAATCTGGGGCTGCTTTAGCCACGGTGGTGGGCGTGCTGGTGGAAGTGCCATTGATGTTGCTGGTAGTGAAAGCGGTGAATGCGAGTCGGGCTTGGTATCAAGCGGGCTTGCGCTAACCTAATTCAAAACTGCTAATACCGTAGATGTGTTGCCAGTTTATTGCTGGTCTGGCTTGGCTATACATGCGCGCAGTCTCAAACACAAACTGCATATCTAATCGCTGAACCAATGCCAACGCTTGCGCATTTTCCTCACTGATATCCAACATCACCTCGCTGGCCCCTGGCGCAGAACTAGTCTGCGTTTGTTGGCGTATCCAAGCGGCCAGTTGTAACAATATAGCGCGGGCACTGTTGCTGTCTTGCGCGAACAAGGGGCCGATTTTGTATCCGCGTATACAAGCTCGGGCGGTGCCATAGGCGATGATTTGACCATCTTGCATGAGCGCTAAGCTGTGATGAGTGTCTGGGCTTAGCCATGCCTGTAAAAAAGCGGGGCGTGGGGCAGGGAAGTACTGGCTATCAAAGGCGATTAATTGTGCCAATGGCAGTGTGCGTGCATTGACGATATCGAGTCCGCTTTGGTCTGTCGGCCATGTGCTGCAGTCGCCCATATAACGCAAGTTGCGGTGCGCCATACTAAAGCCAAAGTGCGCATAGTGGGTCTGCTGTTCGACCACGCCATCAATCCCGATATTGCAATCGTGCAGTAATTTCATGGCATGCATCCCTAGCCAAGCACCATAAATTTGGCCGCGCCAAGGGGGCTGCATAATATAACAACCGATAAAACCGAAATCAGTTGCGCTTACATCAGGATATCGCACTGCAGATACGCAACCTATGGCTTGCTCGCCTAGATGGGCGATTAAAAATCCTTGTGGGTCACTAGCAAAGAAACATTGCGCATCATGCAAGCCCGGATTCCAGCCAGCTTCAGCTAACAGTCCAATGATGTAGTCCATGTCATGGGCTTGGGCGGTGCGGATATGGAAGGCGCTCATTATTTTTCCTTTAATTTGTTATTGTTTCTGCTTTGGACGTGCGTGGGCTGTTGAGTAAAAGATTGCTCACTTTAGAGTAAATCCGTATTTTTGGAAAATCTGTTTCGCTGTTTCTGTGTTGAGAAATTGCAAATAGCGTTGGCCGTTTTTCTGTGCACTGACAGCGGCAGCTGGGTAAACAATTGCACTATGACTTTGTGCAGGAAAGGTGGCCAATATTTGCACCTTGTTGCTTTGCATGGCATCTGTTAGATACACGATACCTATGCATTCACCACGCTCAACAAAATTTAGCGCACCACGCACATCTTGTGCGCCTACTATGCGTCCTTTTAAGCCATCCCACCAATGCAAATAGGTGAGTGCTTGCTTGGCATAGATGCCAACAGGGACGGACTCTGTTTCACCCGTACATAGCTTACCTGAATACTGTTCTGGCAATTTATATTGCGCATTCAGTTGCACAGCAAACGCTTGACCTTTGGGGGCAATCAGCACCAGTGAATTACTCAGTATGGGCCGATTGCTGCTTTGTATGATGGGAAATTGATTGGCCAAGTAATCCATCCACAGCGTATCTGCAGAAATAAAAATATCGGCTGGTGCGCCATTTTCGATTTGCTTGGCGAGCGTGGAGGAGGCGGCAAAAGACTGACGAATCTGTATGCCAGTGTTCTGTTCAAATTGCTGGTTGATTTCTATCAAGGCATTACTCAAGCTGGCCGCAGCGAAAACAAGCAGCCTATCTTGCGCCATAAGCTGGCAAGATTGCAGTGCGATTAAACAGACTATGAATCTAAATAAAGCGGTCATCGACATCATGCCTGAATTACATTTGCAGGCAAATTTTGCCAAAGTGCTGGTTGCTCTCTTGGTAACGGAATGCATCCACGATATTTTCTAAAGGGAATACTTTGTCGACCACTGGTTTCATTCCAGCCGCATCGATAGCTCTAATCATCGCTTGTTGTTGGGTACGGTTTCCAACGATGAGTCCTTGCAAACGTAACTGCTTAATCAGGGCGGTGACGATGGATAATTCACCTCCCAATCCAGTCAATATTCCAATCAAAGAAATATGTCCGCCCACTCTTGCGGCAGCCATGGATTGTTCTAATGTGGCGGGACCGCCCACTTCAACGACATGATCAACGCCTTTTCCGTGCGTGATTTCACGGGCTAGCTCACCCCAATTCTGCGTGGTGCGATAGTTGATCAGATGATCGGCGCCCAGTTGTTTGAGCTTGGCTAGTTTTTCTTCGCTGGAGGAGGTGGCAATGACAGTCGCCCCAACCATTTTGGCAAATTGCAGTGCGAATATAGATACGCCCCCGGTGCCTTGCACAAGCACGCTATCACCTGGCTTGAGCTGGTCGTCTGACATCAAGGCACGCCAAGCAGTGAGCGCTGCGGTGGTTAAGGTGGCGGACTCAACATGACTCCAATGTTGTGGGGCAAGGGTGAAATGATTCACCGAAGCGGTGACTGTCTCACGCGCGTAGCCGTCGACTCCGTCACCCGGTACGGTGGCAAAGCCTTCTACATTCGGTTCGCCGTCCAACCATGTCGGAAAGAAAGTACTGACCACATGATCCCCCACTTTAAACTCGGTCACTTCGTCACCCACTGCAATGACTACCCCTGCGCCATCTGCCATCGGGATGCGTGGTTCTGCTGGTCCCCACATGCCACTGACGACGGCAAAATCATGATAGTTGAGCGAGTTTGCATGTAGCCTTACGCTGATTTCATTTGCTTTGGGGGCAGCTGCGGGACGTTTGCCTAGGGTGACTTTGTCATAGCCGCCGCCGCTTTGCAGAATAATGGCTCTGTCTGACATATCAGTGACAACCTTTCTTAGGATAGGAATCAAGAAGCGAATAAAAATTCATGATAATCTAATTCTGGTGATTAATGACCAACTTGTTTTTTTGTCTGGATGTGATGGGAGTCGTCATGGGCGTTTTAGGTTTTGGGCATGTGAATTTGCGTGCAGAGCGAAGCTTGCTCGATCAAATGTTGCAGTTTTATACCGAAGTGGTTGGCCTGACCCTCGGACCGCGTCCGCCGTTTGCACGTTTTGGCTATTGGCTCTATCAAGGTCAGCATGATTTGATTCATTTGATTGAGGCATCCCCAGAAGAACAACGCTTAGTCCATGTCAAGACTACCATCGACCATTTTGCTTTTGTCTGCTGTGATCGATTGGCCTATGAGCAAAAACTGCAACAATTAGGCTTGTCGTTTCAAACGGCTGTTGTGCCACAAACGCATCAATATCAAATTGTATTGCAGGATCCCGCAGGCAATCGCGTGGAATTAAATTTTGCCCATCAATAATATTCTAGTGTCTCTATAACGCTTTATCGGTGACGCGTCACGGCCTCTTTGGCGGCCAAAATAATCTCTCTCAGAAAACACAGCAACCCAGCGTTTAATGCCACCATAGACGTGATAAAAGTCAGCAAAACGAAATGCGGTAAGTTGATTTTTAATTCGACACCCACAAACACTGTAGCAATCGACAGCGACACGCAAAAGCCGGCAAAGATAAATAAGCCGACTGCCCAACGCATCCAAGCGATGCGCCGGACGATGATGTCCAACTCATCCAAAAATGGTGCGAGTTGTTGATCATTTAGGCCATTCAGTCCACGCGCGCGGTCTATGGCGCGACCTAAGCGATTCACCAAGACTGACAATAAAGAACCTATCCCGGTGAGTAGAAATACGGGGGCGACTGCATCGCGAATTGCAAACGTGACATCGCGAATATCGTTGGGACTATCTATCATGAAATTTCCTTGAGTAAGCTTGGACTATTATCTAAAAAAACCGTTACGCTATCCAGCACTCAGCGCAATCATCAGCTGATATCTCAGACCATCGACTTGAGCAAATTAGCCACAATAGGACTGAGGGCTAATCCGAATGCGAGATGTTGATCTTGGTCGAAATGTACGCCGTCGACTTTGCTAGAGGTGGTCACCGTGGCTGCATCAAAAAATTCACAGTCCAACGCTTGGCATAAGTCCTGATAGGCTTTTGCTAGCCCTATGCATTTTTGCTCTGCCCCGACAAATTTCTCTGCAATATCCCCTTGTGGCTTAAGGATAGGCGGTGGCGCTACCACCAAAATTTTGGGCATACTCATGCCTGGTTCTAACGCTGTGGTTCGGATGGCTTGTATCAATTGACGCATGCCATGCTGCGCATCTGCAGCGCTATGGGCATGGTTTTTTTGAAAGTCATTGGTGCCCAACATCAAGATGACAAGCGCCAATGGCGAGTTGACCTCTATTCTCTGTTGCAAGCCTATCAAGCCGTTGCGCCCTGGTCGAATAGGGTCTTCGTAGATGGTGCGTCGACCATTTAGGCAGTCTTCAATCACGCGAACTGGGCCTGAGGATTTATTTAATTCAATCTCTAAAATCCCCGGCCAACGTTGATGAAACTCAAAGCGGCGACGGGTCATGGGGATGATCCCCCAAGACAATGAATCCGCATATACCAACACTTGTTGCATGATGGTGCTAAGCGCTGATTCTAGTTTTGTGTGCAGGTTTCAAAGCCATGATTGCCGCCTTTAAACATAGGCTCGTAATAGTATTTATGGAAACTCCATTTGCCTTTAGGGTTTTGTGTAAAGGTGGCAATGCCAGTTCCAAAGTCTTGATTTTTGCTGTGTTGCGTATGCGCAAAATAGATTGCCAAATTATTTTTGTAGCCAGCAGCGTGGCCTGGATATTTGCCATAACCTGGCACGGATAATTCGAATGTATAAGCAGCATATTCACCCGTACTATGTTGAGGCAATAACTTCATGCTGACACTGCCTTTATATTGCCCTTCATGGCTATCTTCACCGGTGCAGGTATATACGCCAGAGAAGTCTTGTCCGTTAAAGCTGTCTTGGGCTTGCACGTTGTTGATTAGGCTGGTCAGCAGAACAGTCATCCATGAGTAATAAAAAAGCTTCATTTGGTTTCCTTGTGCATAAGAATTCAACAGTTCATATTTCGCCATAGGGCGTGTATGAAAATTATGTCACAAACCTTGCGCATATTTCACTTAATTGATGATGCCTTTGCGCAATCCTGCTGGGCAAGCTTGATGTAGGAGACTATTGCGGAACCGCGAATATCATCATGGCTGTTTGAGGGCAGCCATGATATTGAATCAGTCACTAGTTAGATTGCTCTAAGTGTACTTTCCAATCCTCAGGGGTGACATCCAGATATTCTAGACGGATGGCAATCAGTTCCTCTTCAGAAACCAATGGTTGTTGGGTCAGTTTGCGCATCCAATTTTGTACATTGCTATCAGTATTGATTGCTACGTTTTTGACGGAGTGAGTCATACATTTTTTCCTTTATTGATAATCTAGCTTTTGGCTAGGAAGTGGAATATACAGGCTAACTATTACAAATGTATGTCACCTTTGTAATGAGTTATTTCTAGGAAAAGTTGAATGGCTTGGCAAAATTTAGAGGAGAGCTATTACGTATTATTTGATTGCTGTTTTCGATTAGCTTTGCAGTGGGCTTGATATACTTTACTCGTTTATCATCTGCGCAGGTTTCTATCAGCAGCCAACCGTCTCGGTGTAGTTTGAGTAATTGTTCGCGGGTGGCAATTTCTGAGCATGACATTTCCAAATACAGCGTTTTAAGATTCAGTTGCTCTTGATTGAGGTGATACTTTAGGCATTTGATCAGCACAATATAAGCTACCATCGAATGCTTGATGGGCAGTTTATTGATGGATTCGTTCAAAAATCGATCTAGGTAATTAATGTTGTAAATATTGAGCTGGGAGAAAAACGATTTACACAGGTACCGCAACGGTTCTGTCATGATAATCCCTTGTTATTTATGGGATTATTATAGATTATATTTATCTTTTTGACAAATACATACTGTTTTTAAAAACATATATATTAGGCATATAGTCAAAAATGAAGCGGGTAATTTCGTCGAAAAAAATTGAAAGTTTTTTGGGATAAATCAAATCTATACGATTTTTGTATAGAAATCGCAGTGATTAAGCGCTAGACTAAATTATGTGTGCTTTGTAGGAATGTTTATGTTGTTATTTCTGTCTCAATGGATTGCTACCGTGATTGCTTTGTGGGCGAGTACTTACCTGTTTAGTGGTATACGCTTTGATAGCTTTGCGGCACTGGTGGTGTCTGCATTGGTCTTGGGTTTAGCCAATACAGTGATCAAGCCTATCTTGGTGATTTTTACCTTGCCTTTGACGGTATTTTCATTTGGCTTGTTTTTGTTGGTGATCAATGGTTTGGTTTTGATGCTGGTGTCCTCGCTTGTGCAGGGTTTTGTCCTGAATGGGTTTTGGACGGCTGTATTAGCAAGTCTATTTATCAGTATTGTGACTTTGATTATTAATGCTGCGATAGTGGGTGATGTGCGAATCAGCAAAATCAATCAGGGACCTTGGATTTAAGCGCCTAGCGCTATGGAATGAGAAAGGGACTTAAGATGAAAAAGTTAATTCCAGTGTTATTGAGCTTGAGTATGTCAGCGACGGCCTATGCTTATGATTGTCCTACGTCTGCGACAGTCGGAGGGGGTTATGTGCCAGAAATTTGTCAAACATCACCTGCAAGCGACCTTGCGGCTGATTCCGCCATCGTGGTCAATGTCAATAAAAAAGAAATTGATGACGCCTCTGGCGTTGGTGCCGTGATTGGTGCAGTGACAGGTGGGGTAGTTGGAAATAAAGTCACCGGCAAAAAGAACAAAACGCTGGGGACTGTTTTGGGTGCAGTAGCGGGAGGTGTCGCAGGACACTATGGAGAAAAGTATTTAAAGAAAAAAACTGTTTGGGAAGTGGAAGTGCGCATGCCAGATGGAAAAACGAAAACATTTGAGTATGAAAAAGAACCTGAATTTAATGTCGGAGATGAGGTCATAGTAAGCGGTAAATATATTTACAGAAAGATTCAGTAAGCGAGTTTTAATAAGGAGATGGAAATGAATAAAATTGCTTTAGCAGTATTAGTATTAGTGGTTGTAGGTTTAGGTTATGTGGTGTATCACGAGGATAGCGATTACGGTAATAGACCCAATATTAGCGACGTCCAAAATCACAACAATCAAATGAATGAGTGTATTAAATTAGCGCTAGAGAGACATCCTGGTGCGATATTAGAGACAGAAGTTGAAACCGAAGATGGTCAGTTAATTACTGATGTAGATATCCAAGGCGCTGATGGTAAAAACTGGGAAGTGGAGTGCGTACTAGCCACTGCTAAGATTATCGAAGATAAGCAAGAGCACTAAGTTTTCTGCTTGCGCAGTGTGAAATAACAAAAGGGGAGCTAACGCTCCCCTTTTTTGTATCGCATGATTTACTCAAATAGATAATGTTTGCGTAAATGTTTTTTGACCGTCCAAGTGCATTTCAATCCGGGTTCGAAAGTCACCAAATCCCCAGCAGCAAAATTGACTGGCTCTCCTCCATCAGGGGTGACTGTCACTTCGCCTTCTAATATATAGGCAATCTCTCTATCACTATAAGTCCAAGGAAATGTCGAGGGTTCTTTGCTCCATGTTGGACATGATCGAATACCGATGGCATTCAATCTTTCCTCAGAGGGCTGATGCTCCACAATAATCTTTGACATATCGCCTCCTTTTTAACGCTGATTACTTGTTAATTTTGCTTACTTTAGAGCCTTCTAGGGATAAATTGCCCATCAGACCTTTTTCGGAAAATATAAATGCAATCACAGGCTCTTGCACATTATCAATCGTAAATTCTTTCGATGCTCCCGCTGTAACGACCGCGATGCTTCCGCCAAAGCCGGCGTCCCAGCCATTGCTATAGCGGAATCGCTCCAAGGCCTCTTGAGTCATAAATAAAACCACTTGTGAGTGCATCTGCGCGCCTAATTGATAGCCGAAGGATGCGGAAATAATATTGTAGTAGGCTTCTGTATTTCCGTTAGTTAACAATGCGCCTTCTCCATATTCACCGCCGACTATGAATCCAGCTTTTACAATGCTGGGGAAAACAAGAATGGCATGCGCTTTCTCAGACAGTTGTTTACCTGCAGCAGAGGTTTTATAAAAGTTATCCAGTGCTTCATGCACTTTTGCATCTATTTCTTCTTTTGAGGCAGCAAAAGACACGCTTGTGAAAGCAAGCATGAGTAAACAAATAGCCAATACTGATTTAAATTTCATGGTGTTCTCCTAAAGAATTAGATTTTGTCATGAGAGGATTTTTAAAACCAAATAATAAAAGCATATGATGATGGATGGAATACAAAATTTTAAGACAAAAAATCATCGGTGATAAATGTTTACTTCAAGTCAGGATTGTTCCGACCATTTTTCTCATCTCTGACCGATTCCAAGATTTCTTTGGCCGAATCCAAATTAATCAGCGCTATTCCTAACCCTACCAATAGATCCGGCCAAAAAGAGGGCCAAATGGCTGATACCAATGCAGCAAAGAGAATGGCCAAGTTTGCAATCGCATCATTTCTGGAGGATAGAAAAGCTGCTTTACTCAAACTGCCACCATCATTTTGAAATTTAGCCAGTAAAAAAGCACAAGTTAAATTGACGGCAAGCGCACCCAATGCTGTATATGAAAGCGAGGTATAAGCTGGCATGAGAGGGTGTGAAAATTTTTCCCATGCTGTAAAAAAGGCAGCCGAGATAGGAATTAGCAGCAGCATAGCCAACAATATACTGACACAGTGTTTGCTGCGAGCACTCAAATATAAACTGAACAAAACGATACTATTGACGGCTGCATCTTCAAGAAAATCGATGCTATCTGCGTACAAAGAGACAGACTCAATTCTTCTAGCAATATGAAATTCCACAAAAAAATATAAAAGATTAGCCAATGCTACAAATATCACAGCATATTTCAGTTGAAACAATGATTGGTTGTGAGGCGTTAGTTGTTTCATGTTATCCAATGTACGTTTAGGACGATAAATGGCATCAATAATATGTAATTAAATTTTGAGATAATACGGAAATAATGTAGACTTAAGTGCACAAAAATAACCATATTAACTAACTTAAATAATAAAGGTGTTTCCATGTTTCTCAATACAACTTTCCTACGCTTAAACGATATCATTGATTGGGCTGTTGATGCCTCTGTTTTTGGAGAACTTGATTTAGAGAGCAAAGCTATCATCCTCTTTATCGCCAATCGACAACTGAATAATGAGGAAGTCTGTGCCACAGACATTATCAATAACAAGAGTATGCCCGGATCTCCCGTTACCCTATTTAAGCGTATCCATTTTCTCAAAAATAAGGGCTGGATATCTAGTGAGCAATCCTTGGACCATCACAGAAAATTAAAGCTTACCCTGTCAAGTACGGCCATTGAAAACATCAATATGATTTCCAATTTGATCGAATTTAAACTTGGGCATAAGTTGTAATCTATCTCTGATTTTCGTGGTAATCTCAAACATCATTTGCACACTAGAAAGTAATTATGTTTGAGTATTTGATTTTGGCTGGCGTTAATTTGCTATTGGTATTGGTCAATATCATTATTCATTACGAGACACTTTATTTGCTGGCAAAAAAGCTGAACGCCTTGCAGATCACCCATCGCTATCGCGTGTTATATGGTGTGTTAGTCATATTCCTCACGCATACCATAGAAATTATTATTTTTGGCTTAGGCTACTATCAGGTGTTGGCGTTGTCGGGTATGGGAGTAATGTCAGGCACTGCCTCGGGTGATGCTACCTTGCTAGACTGTATCTATTTTTCTTTTGTCACATACACTACCGTGGGCTATGGCGATATTTTTATCCACGGACTAGTGCGCTATATGACTGGCGTTGAAGCCTTATTGGGGCTGATTCTGATTACTTGGTCAGCATCGTTCCTCTACATTGAAATGCAGAAAAATTGGACAACGCGAGCCAAAGACTAAACTAAGCTTTGGTCTTTTTGACCTTGAATTTTTGCGCGATTTCGGCCTCTGCATCCAGCCAGTCTTGCATGTGATCGCCCGCTGCGAAGCCTCTTCTCTCAGCACGATAATAAGCATTGGTCGCAATCATCTCTTGCATATCTGTATGAGAAACAGTCTTGCTTGTCGGTTTACGAGGAGTAGTCGTTTTTGAGGGGCTTTTTTTACTTGCGGTTGTCTTTTTGCTTGTAGCGGTCTTAGGTTTAGCTTCGGCCATTTTAAATCTCACTTTCTGCAAAAGTTAATACTGACTAATATCATCCCAAAGACTCAAATTGAGAACCGAAAGATGACTTTTTCATTCATTCAAATCGCTCTTTGTTTGAAAATAGTAGCGTAATGTTCTGATGATCAATGCTGCCAAATAGAGCATCAATAAAGTACCAACAAAATCGCCCACCATCATGGGTATAAAAGTGTTGTACAAAGAGTATTCTAGCCCTGAAATTTGATAGTAAAAGTGATTCAGGCCTGTATTCATCACACTACCTGCCAAAGCAAAAATAAATAATTGCTGAGGCCGCAGTCCATCAAATGATTCTGGCAAATGAAAAGACTTTTGACAGAACTTCATGGATAGGTAAGGACCAATTCCAGAAATTAATGCCAGCATTAAAGGAGTCAGCCCATTTGCTACAGTAAGATCTCGGGTAATATAAGCGCCGAGCACTAAACCAAATACGCCTGCCCAATCAAAAATCATTACCGCTAACATGCGGATGAAAGCTGGTAGAAAAACCCAGCATACCAATTTGCTGACGGTTATATCGGAAAATATATATTCGTTTAGTTGGAATAAAAGGGCCCAAGCAAGAGATACCAACAATGCTTGCATAACAAAGATGCTAACAGCGTGAGCAAATTTATAATTGTATGGCCCTAGATATTCATCATTCATAGGCGATTAAAGGCGTTTAAGTGCTTTTTTGCGCCGCTGTAAGACAATGACCCATTTTGCCAAAATACTCGAGAGCTAAGTCTGTCATTTCTACATATTTAACACGATTATCATCACTGTCGACATCGAGCCTGATCAGATTTTTTTTACGCAAGGTTTTTAATCTTCTGTGGACAGTCGCAGGTGAGGCATCTGGAACCAGACTCATCGCTTCTAGCACATTAATTTTGTTACCCTGGAAGAGGCTAACGGCAATCAGATTAAGCAATTTTTCTTCAGTGCTATCGAGATGAGGAATTCCAGGCATATCATGGATTGCACTGGCAAGACTTAGAAAACGTAAATACGTTTTTGAATGTTTAGAAGTTATTTTCATAGTAGATAATCCATTCAAAGAGTTAGTAAATAACTGTTAGAACGCAAAAACTTTCTATTTGTTTCTAGCAGTTTTTTTTATTTTTCTATTTTTGCGCCATTCTTGAATACGACAACGACGCAATACTATTGTAATCCAAAAAGCTGCCCATGCAAGTGCCAACCATGGAAAAATTCCTGCATAAATGCTAATGATTAACAAGTGAGGAAATGCTTGGGATAATGCTAAGGGTAGCAATGCGAGAATAATTAAAAAAAGAACAATTAGCATAAATTCACATTGAATTAAGAATAAGACAATAAAAAAGGCTCACCTAAGTGAGCCTTTTGAAAGTGGCGCGCCCGAAGAGATTCGAACTCCTGACCCCTTGGTTCGTAGCCAAGTACTCTATCCAGCTGAGCTACGGGCGCAAATTTCAGCATGTTATTAACCTACTGAACTAAATCGGCGTGAATTATACACGAACATACAACATTATTGCTTAGGCATCTTGCAAATCCCATCCGCCAAACATCCTGCGGCCTTGCCTTGTCTCTTTTTGGCGGAGAGCGAGGGATTGTTCGATTTGCGCATCATTCGCAAATCTCATCTTTCGCTACCGCTCAAGACCGTCTTCGACGTCCTGCGCAAGCTTTGCTTGCTGGTCGAACCCACTTTTATATCTTCGAGGGTTCTCATCCCATCCGCCAAACATCCTGCGGCCTTGCCTTGTCTCTTTTTGGCGGAGAGCGAGGGATTCGAACCCTCGATACAGGTTTAAGCCCGTATGCTTCCTTAGCAGGGAAGTGCCTTCGACCACTCGGCCAGCTCTCCTACGCCATGTTGCGAGGGCGTAACGATACTCGAATACGCCCCAAAAATCAATGAAAGAATACCTACAAATGCAGACAATACTACGCTTGATCTAAATCGAAGGCCTTATGTAATACACGCACCGCGAGTTCCATGTACTTCTCGTCTATCACCACTGCGATTTTGATTTCGCTAGTAGAAATCATCTGCAAATTAATACCTTCTTCGGCCAAGGTGCGGAACATTTGGCTAGCGATACCCACATGAGAACGCATGCCTACACCGACTACAGAAACTTTAGCAATCTTGTCATCGCCGACAATCTCACGTGCACCAATGTGAGCTTGTACACTCTTTAAGATGCCTAAAGCTTTGTTCATCTCGTTTTTATGAACCGTAAAAGTGAAGTCGGTAGTGCCATCCGCGCCCATATTTTGGATAATCATGTCCACATCGATATTCGCGTCGGCAATCGGTCCAAGAATCTGATAAGCGATACCTGGTTTGTCAGGCACCCCTAACACGGCAATTTTTGCTTCATCGCGATTAAACGCGATACCGGAAATAATGGGTTGTTCCATATCTTGACTGTCCTTGTCTGAATCTTCTTCAAATGTAATCAGCGTTCCTTCGCCATCCTCTTCAAAACTGGAGAGTACACGTAGTTTTACTTTGTATTTGCCAGCAAACTCGACGGAGCGAATCTGCAATACCTTGGAGCCTTGACTGGCAAGTTCTAGCATCTCTTCAAAGGTAATCGATTTAAGGCGACGCGCTTCCGGCACAACACGTGGATCAGTGGTATAAACACCGTCCACATCCGTATAAATTTGGCATTCATCTGCTTTTAGAGCGGCCGCTAATGCAACCCCAGTCGTATCAGAACCACCACGCCCCAGCGTCGTAATATTGCCGTGCTCATCCACACCTTGGAAACCAGCGACCACGACCACATTGCCCGCCTCTAAATCACGACGAATGTTTTGTTCATCAATGCTTAAAATACGCGCCTTGGTAAAAGCGCTGTCAGTCACGATACGCACCTGTGCGCCAGTATAGCTTTTGGCTTTGATGCCTAGCTCCATCAGTGCCATAGAAGTTAAGCCTATGGTGACTTGTTCACCCGTCGATACCATCACGTCTAATTCACGCGGATCGGGGTCCGGCATAATTTCTTTGGCTAAATTAATCAGGCGATTGGTCTCACCTGACATCGCGGATACTACGACCACGATTTGATGTCCTAGAGCTTTGTAACGCGCGACTCTGCGTGCCAGATTTTTAATACGTTCTGGGCTACCTACAGAGGTTCCACCATATTTTTGTACGATTAGAGCCATATATTTACGATTCGAAAATTAAAGTTGATCTTTGACCCATTGTTGCACACTCTGCAACGCTGAATCTAGTTTGCTAATATCAGTTCCGCCCGCCATGGCAAGATCTGGCTTGCCACCGCCTTTGCCTCCAACTTGTGTAGCGACATGGTTGACCAGGTCGCCTGCACGTAATTGCTGTACCAGGTTTTGTGTGACCCCTGCGACAAGGGTGATTTTGCCGTCACTGACGCTCGCTAGTACGATAGCCGCAGATTTCAGTTTGTCTTTTAGTTTGTCCATCGTTTCACGTAAAGTATTCGCGTCAGCACCTTCCAGCAATGTCGCCAATACCTGCACATTACCAACGCTCACCGCATGTGAGGTCAACTCATCGCCTTGCGAGCTAGCCAATTTGGATTTCAATTTGGCTAATTCTTTTTCTAACGATTTTTGTTGTTCTACGATGCCATTAATTTTGGCACTTAACTCGTGCTGCGGTGCTTTGACCGTATCACTGAGTTGCTGTAATAGTTGTTGCTGTTGTTGTATCAGTCGCAGCGCAGGATTGCCTGTCACCGCCTCAATACGTCTCACCCCCGCAGCAACACCACTTTCAGAGGTGATCTTAAATAGACCAATATCGCCAGTCGCCTTGACGTGGGTGCCGCCACATAATTCGCGTGAAGATCCTATATCCAACACACGCACGGTATCGCCATACTTTTCACCGAACAGCATCATGGCACCGGTTTTTTGTGCATCATCTATCGCCATCACTCGTGCCTGTGTGGGCTGATTATTGAGGATTTCGGCGTTGACGATTTGTTCAATACGGGCAATTTCTTGCTCGCTGACGGGTGCATTGTGTACGAAGTCAAAACGCGTCTTTTCATTATCAACCAAAGAGCCTTTTTGTTGTACATGATCACCCAATACCTCGCGTAAGGCTTTGTGCATCAAGTGCGTAGCAGAGTGATTACGCATGGTATCAGCGCGTGTCGCTGTGTTCACACGCGCTTGAATCTCGTCGCCCAGTTGCAGACTGCCCGTCTGCATGACGCCATGATGTCCAAACACATCCGCTTGAATTTTTTGTGTATCCTCTACCGCAAATATACCTTGCGTGCCTTTTAATTCACCACTGTCACCAATTTGGCCGCCTGATTCGGCGTAGAAAGGGGTGGTATCTAATACCACCACACCTAACTCGCCCTCGTTGAGCTGTTTAACTGCGCTGCCATCACGATACAGTGCAATCACTTTGGATTGGGTGGAGAGGGTTTCGTAGCCTTGGAAATCGGTTGCCTGCCCTTGGTATTCCAAGTTCATCGCCATTTTAAATTTGCCGGCAGCACGGGCTTGTTGCTTTTGCTGGGCCATCGCGGCATCGAAAGCATCGCTATCGACTTTCACGGAGCGCTCACGGCAAATGTCTTGGGTTAAATCAAGTGGAAAGCCATAGGTATCATGCAATTTGAAAGCGGTCTCACCATTAAACGCCACGTTTTTGCCTTGAATATTGGCTAGTTCGGCCTCTAATATTTGCATGCCATTTTCTATGGTTTCAAAGAAGCGTTCTTCTTCTTGTTTCAATATAGACATCACGCGATCTTGTGCGTCAGTTAACTCTGGATAAGCCTCACCCATTTCTGCCACTAAATCCGGCACGATACGATGGAAGAAGGCTGCACGTGCACCCAATTTATATCCATGGCGTATGGCGCGGCGAATAATGCGACGTAGTACATAACCACGGCCCTCGTTGCCGGGAATCACGCCGTCAGCTATCAAGAAGCTACAAGCGCGAATATGATCAGCCAACACGCGCAAGGATGGGCTGCTGAGTTCTTGTGTGTGGGTTTCTCTAGCGGCGGCGGCAATCAGTGTTTGGAATAAATCAATTTCATAGTTGGAATGTACGCCTTGCAATACTGCGGCAATCCGCTCCAAGCCCATACCTGTATCGACAGAGGGTTTGGGCAGTGGATGCATCACGCCCGCTTCATCGCGGTTATATTGCATAAACACATTGTTCCAAATTTCAATAAAACGGTCACCATCTTCATCCGCGGAGCCTGGAGGTCCGCCAGGGATATGTGCGCCATGATCGAAGAAGATTTCAGTACAAGGACCACAAGGGCCTGTGTCGCCCATCATCCAGAAGTTGTCAGAGGCATAACGAGCCCCTTTGTTATCGCCTATGCGTACAATTTTGTCATGTGGGATGCCGATTTCTTTGGTCCAGATATCATAGGCCTCGTCATCCTCAGCATACACAGTGACCATTAAGCGTTCTTTGGGAAGACCGTAAACTTGAGTAAGCAATTCCCAAGCGAACTGTATCGCGTCACGCTTGAAGTAATCGCCAAAACTAAAGTTGCCCAGCATTTCGAAGAAAGTGTGGTGACGCGCGGTGTAACCTACATTTTCTAAATCGTTATGCTTGCCCCCTGCGCGCACGCATTTTTGGCTGGTCGTAGCACGAGTGTAGGCGCGCTTATCAAAGCCCAAGAACACATCTTTAAATTGGTTCATGCCTGCATTAGTAAATAGCAGGGTAGGGTCGCCATGGGGAACTAGTGAACTTGACGCCACCACTTGATGGCCTTTGTTTTTAAAAAAGTCCAAAAACTGCTGACGTATTTGTTTTACGGAAATGGTAGGTTTGTTTTGCATAGATTGCATTTCTGGTTTTAGCGCTGCTTGATGGCTAATGCCTGGATATGACAAACGCTAAGTTCAAATAAATTTAAATACTCTTATAGGTTAATAAAAACGCGAGCCTAAAGACTCGCTAGCTATTCATTCCTCGTTACTATCCGAGATCACTTTTTTGATAATTTCAAAAGAGTAGCCTCGACTTTGTAAAAATCTTGCTTGCTTGGCCCATTCATTGCGGTCACTGGGGGCATGCTTAAATTTTTTGCGCCATACTGCACGCGCATTTTCTAATTCCGATTGCTTTAGTGTTTGAACCGCATCACTAATCAATGTATCGCTGACACCTTTTTGTTTCAGCTCTTGCGCGATTTTCATCGTGCCAAACTTACTTTGTCGCGCATGTACGATCTGTTCCGTAAAACGCTGGTCAGACAGCCAATTTTTTTGCTGAAAATCGGCAATAATTTGCGCGATTTCCGCATGCGTTTCTGCGCTCAAGGTTTCATCAATATCAACCGCACTTTCGTCACCAGCAAACTCATCTTCACGCTGCTGCAGTCTGGATTTATGCTGATGACGCTGGGCCAGCTGCAACAGTTTTTTTTGTAACTCTTGCGCGCTGTATTCTCTCTTGGCCAAATACTCTAGCGCTTTTTGGCGCAGATTTGGCTTGGCTGCTTTATCTTCAGTCGTCAATATCGTCTGCACCGGTGCTTGCGATCACTACATCCGCATTGCCCTTAGCGCTATCGCGTATCTTGGCGTCAATCTCATCAGCAATGGCTGGATTTTCGCGCAAGTACTCACGAGCATTATCTTTACCTTGACCTATCTTCTCGCCGTTGTAGCTGTACCATGCGCCAGACTTTTCAACAATCTTGAGGTTGGCCCCCAATTCAAGGATTTCACCTTCGCGCGAAATACCTTCGCCATAAAGAATATCAAACTCGGCTTGCTTAAACGGCGGCGCCACTTTGTTTTTGACAATTTTGACGCGGGTCTCGGAGCCAATCACTTCGTCACCCTTTTTAATCGAACCAGTGCGGCGAATGTCTAAGCGCACAGAAGAGTAGAACTTGAGTGCGTTACCGCCAGTTGTGGTTTCAGGGTTACCAAACATCACGCCTATCTTCATGCGGATTTGGTTAATAAAAATCACCATGGTGTTGGTACGTTTGATATTGCCCGTTAATTTACGCAAGGCTTGGCTCATTAGACGCGCTTGCAGACCCATATGCGAGTCACCCATTTCCCCTTCGATTTCTGCTTTAGGCACCAAAGCAGCAACGGAGTCGATGACCACGATATCTACGGAGCCAGAGCGAACCAGCATATCGGCGATTTCAAGCGCTTGCTCGCCGGTGTCAGGCTGAGAAATCAACAAATCGGCAATATTTACGCCCAGCTTTTGTGCGTATTGAGGATCCAAAGCATGTTCTGCATCAATAAATGCAGCGGTACCACCCGCTTTTTGCATTTGCGCAATCACGGACAAGGTGAGCGTGGTTTTACCAGAAGACTCAGGGCCGTAGATTTCGATAATACGACCACGAGGCAAACCACCTATTCCTAAAGCTAAATCCAAGCCCAAAGAGCCTGTGGAGACGGCTTGAATATCCTCGGCTACCTCATTGTCTCCCAAACGCATAATGGAGCCCTTGCCAAATTGTTTTTCAATTTGCGATAGGGCGGCTGCTAGGGCTTTGCTTTTGTTCTCATCCATGGAGAATTCCTCAATAAAATTTTTAATATTGCTCAAATCCTATGCCAATCTCGCATTAGGAATTTATATGTCTCAGTTTTGTTAAATTGCTTAGATTTTTTGCAGGTTTTTTTGCCTGCAGGGCGCATACAATCAAGCTTTTGATTATCCCATAAAAGCTATTTAATAGGTAGCCAGCAGTTGCAGAATTCCCTCAAAAAGTGCGCGCACTGACTGCTCGCGCACTTGTTGTCGATTGCCGGAAAAGTGCTGCGTCGTGCTCACTACTCTGCCATCTTGATGGGCCCATGCAAAACAAACCGTGCCCACAGGTTTTTCGGCGCTGCCTCCGCTTGGACCTGCAATGCCGGTAACGCTGGCAGAAATCTGACAACGCCCCTGCGTGAGTAATCCTTTTGCCATGGCGATGGCGACCGGTTCGCTCACAGCGCCATATTGGGCCAGTGTCTCGACGGGGACCTTGAGTAAATCCTGTTTGGCTTGATTGCTGTAGACCACAACACTGCTATCAAACCATGCGGAACTACCGGCCAAATCTGTAATGCTAGCTGCAGCAAGTCCGCCAGTACAGGACTCTGCTAACGCCAACAGGTGTCCTTGCGCTAGAAGCGTTTCACCGATTTGTGTGGCGAGTTCTTGTAGTGGTCTCATAAGCCCTAAGCCATTGAGTGAATCAAGCTGGAATGTTGGATTAAGGATAATACCAATAGGCTGTAAATAGCAGCCAATAGATCGTCCAACATCACTCCCAATCCGCCGCCGACCCGCTGTTCGATTTGGCGTATAGGAAAGGGTTTGAAAATGTCGAAAATTCTAAACAGAATAAAACCGATCGCCCACCAAAATAATGAGTTAGGCGTGAAAGTCAGTACTAACATTATGGCCACAATTTCGTCCCATACAATGCTGGAGTGGTCTTCGACTCCAATCGCTTTGCCAGTTTTGCCACAGATAGAAATGCCTATTAAAAAAAGCGTGAGTATGATGAGACATTTTAGATGGATGGCAAGATTGCTGAGCGGCCAATAAATCAGTATGCCCATCAAACTGCCGAATGTTCCTGGGGCCCATTGGATTAATCCACTGCCAAATCCCAGCGCGAACAAATGGGCGGGGTGTTGCCACATCATGGAAAAATTGGGCAATGCATTATGTTTGCTAGTTTTTGAAGTGGTCATAGCCCTTGCCTTGTAATGTAATAGCTTGCTGTTGTGCGTCCAAAACCCTGATGCCAGGCGGTTGACAAGTGTGGCCTATGCAACTTAATGGCAAGCCCAGTGTTTGCCCGATGGCAACAATTTGCTCATGCGCTGATGGGGGCGCAGTAAAACATAATTCGTAGTCATCGCCGCCACTCAACACCATCGCATAGTTATCTTCGGTCGATGCCTTCAGCTGATGGGCGATATTCGGCCAAGCAATCTCAGCCCCGAGTGCTGAGGCTTCTAAGATATGGCCTAAGTCCGCCAACAAGCCATCAGAAATATCAATCGCACTATGTGCAATTGTTCGCAATGCTATCCCCAGTTGAATACGCGGTTGCGGACGGTGCAAAGCGCTTAACAAGTTAGCGGGACATGATTGATTCGATTGTAAGTATTTCAGTGCTTGGGCTGCGTGACCTAAGTAGCCAGAGTGCCATATTTCATCGCCAAGTTGGGCGCCATGACGGGTGAGCGCTTGGTCGCGAGGAATAACCCCCATGATCTGGAGGCTGATATTCAGTGGTCCGCGGGTGGTATCACCGCCTATTACACTCACTCCAAACTGTTCAGCACATTCAAACAGCCCAGCGCTGAATTGATTTAGCCATGCGGGATTAGCCTCTGGCAAGGCAATCGACAACGTCGCCCACTTAGCTTCTGCGCCCATGGCAGCCATATCAGAAATATTGACAGCCATCGCTTTCCAACCGATGTGATTGGCTGCAGTGTCAGGAAAAAAATGTGTGCCACTCACCAGCATGTCCGTAGAAATTGCCAATTGATAACCTTGCGGCACACTGATTAATGCAGCATCGTCGCCTATGCCTAAATCGGTCTCCTGACATGGGCGATTGAAGTATTGCTGGATGATAGAAAATTCCGACATGGCGTTGATGGGCTTATTTTTTCACCGGTCTAAAGGCTTGTACCACTTCTGGGTGGGTTTCTAGAGAGGGAGCTCCAATTAAATCGAGACAATAGGGGATGGCAGCAAAAATGCCATGCACCATCATTTGACCCTGTTCATCGCGGACGCCCTCTAAGGTTTGCCCAATGGCCTTAGGTTGCCCCGGCAAATTCACAATTAATGAATTCTTACGAATCACTGCAACTTGGCGTGACAAAATCGCGGTGGGGACAAAGTGCAGACTGATTTGCCGCATTTGTTCGCCAAACCCTGGCATTTCTTTGTCGCCAACCGCCAGGGTTGCTTCTGGGGTGACATCGCGTATGGCAGGCCCAGTTCCTCCCGTGGTTAAAATCAGGTGACACCCTTGCTCATCGGCTAATTCAATCAATGTTTTTTCTATCAGACTTTGTTCATCGGCGATCAGACGCGTTTCCGACTCCCAAGGCGTTTTTATCGCCCGCTCTAGCCACTGTTGTAAATGTGGGATGCCTTGGTCTTGATAGACACCTTGTGAAGCACGGTCACTAATGGAAACTAGGCCAATGCGAAGTTTTTTATGTAGTTCATTCATGATTTGGGTGAATTATTTCCACTGAGTATGAGTCAGAGTTGAGTATCGCAAATTATATTAGAGAGAATCTTATGCATTATATTGCAATGTTGTTCAGTATTTTTATCTACCTAGTCCCAATGATGGCTCAGGCAGAAAATAAACCCGCCGGTGAAAATTATTTCGCCACTACCTATATCGAGAGCAAGCCGACCAATGCAAGACGCATCAAGGCCGCTGCCGAGCCTCAATTATTCTCGGGCGTCGACAAAAAAGAAGACTATCAACGTATGCATGAAAAGGGCTATGAGTTGGTAGGTTATTCCAACTTTACAGCAGGCGATATTGCCCCTGAGCTTGCGCTGCCTCAGGCCAGGAAAGTAGGTGCTGAGATGGTGCTACTGTATTCCGAAAAAACTGGCAATCGCCAAGGTAGCGTGCAAGAGTTGAAGGATGCCAAGGCTAGGGGTGAAAAAATTCGCTCAGAGGATATCAAAGACAGACCGATGGGCTACAGCTACTTTGCTACTTATTGGGCCAAAATTATGCCGCCAGTATTGGGGGTTCACGTGTTGGTGCCTAAGGAAACAGAAAAGCCTGATGGTTTGATTGTATTGGTGGTGATGGACGGATCGCCTGCACAGAAAGCCGGTATCAAAAAAGATGACATCTTGAGCAAAATTGGTGATGTAGAAGTGAATACCATAGAGCAATTGAATCAGGCGATGACGAAATTCAGCGGTCAAGCAGTGACCATTGAATACAAGCGCGAAAGACAGTTTATGAGTACAACGGCGAATCTCAATTAATTTGGATTTGCCTCGCCGCACACGTCGCGTAGCAGTTTGAATAAGAGGCGGCTGCTTTTAGGAGGTTTGTTTTGTTCGGCCTCCTTGCGCGCGTTGCGTATCAGTGTGCGGACTTGCTGGATATCAACATTTGGGAATTGCTGAATAAAGCTTGCTAGGGCTTGGTCGTCGGCGATTAGTTGTTCGCGACGCTTTTCTAGCCCATGAAAAAATGCGTTTTCCGCTTGATTTTTGCCATCCCATTTTTCGAATTGTTCAATAATGGGCTGCGCGTCGATTTCTCGCATCAAAGTACCAATATATTGACGATGACGACGAAGTGCGCCATTAGCACGAATTTTCCTGCCCTCTTGTATAGCTAGCAGCAATGTTTCTGGCAAATCGAGAACTGCCAGTTTGCTGTCTGGCAAATCAAGTAATTTAACTCCCAAATCTTGCAGGGCATCTGCTGAAGCTTTGAGTTTGGTTTTACTAATGGGTTGTAGTTCGTTTTCTGAATCAGTCATTTTGCGTGCTATCGTCATACTAAAGCGATTATCTTATCCAAGCGTGGCTCATGAAAGCCATTATAGTGCGGTATCATATCAGCTTTTGCTAATCGCCTGCGTTGTCGGTGTGGCATGACTTTTTTTACTATAGGATTTTATGAGCGTCGCGGGATTTAATTTCTCACTAGAAGAATTGAAACAAATGAATGAAACGGTCATTCGTATGGCCAGCCTTCAGGGTGCTAGCGCGGTAGAGTCCGAAGTGAGTGTCGGTTTTGGTCAAGATATCTCAGTAAGGTTGGATGAGGTCGAGACCATAGAATATACCCAAGATAAAGGTGTGAATGTAACCGTCTATTTTGGGCAACAAAAGGGCACTGCCAGTTCTTCAGATTTGAGTCCTCAGGCTTTGCAAGATACCGTTGAGGCTGCTTGTAATATCGCACGCTATACGGCCAGCGATGAGTTCTGTGGTCTCGCGCAAGCAGAGCGTTTGGCCAAACAACCCCTTGATTTAGCCTTGCATCATCCATGGCATTTGAGCGTAGAGCAGGCGATTGCCCTTGCTCGAGAATGTGAGGCAGCTGCGCTGCAAGTGGATAAACGCATCAGCAATTCCGAGGGCGCCGCTGTCTCTACCCATCAAAGTTTATTCGCCTACGCGAATAGTCTGGGCTTTAACGATGGCTACGCTAGCTCTCGACATGGCATCTCATGTTCTGTCATAGCCGAGTATCGTAAGCAGATGCAACGCGACTATTGGTACACCACAGCACGCGATGCTAACGCTTTGCTAAGTCCGGCACAGGTTGGACAAATAGCAGGTGAGCGAACAGTGAGAAGACTAAATGGTCGTAGCATCAAGACCAAGCAAGTGCCTGTCATATTCGAGGCACCTATCGCTGCAAGTCTAATATCGCATTTGGTGTCAGCCATCTCTGGTGGGAATTTATATCGTGACAGCTCGTTTTTAAAAGACACTCTACATCAGTCCGTGATGTCTCCCTGTGTCACCATACTTGAGGATCCCCACATTCCTGGAGGTCTAGCAAGTAGCCCTTTTGACTATGAGGGGGTGGAGACGCAGCCTCGCACTTTGATAGACCAAGGTGTATTGCAAGGGTATATGTTGTCGAGTTACTCAGCCCGTAAGCTGGGCATGCAGACGACGGGCAATGCCGGCGGTAATCACAATCTGATTGTGCAGTCACAAGACTATGATTTTGAAGGTCTGCTGCAATTAATGGGAACCGGTTTATTGGTCACAGAGTTATTGGGTCAGGGCGTCAATATGGTGACGGGAGATTATTCCAGAGGCGCGGCAGGATTTTGGGTGGAGAACGGAAAGATTGCATATCCAGTGGAGGAAATTACCATCGCTGGTAACCTATCTACCATGTTTAAACAAATCGTTGCGATTGCCAATGACACACTCATTTCTGGTTCAAAGCAGATAGGATCTGTGTTGATCGAGCAAATGACGGTGGCAGGAAAATAAATAGATTCAACGATTTTAAGCGCTATAGGCAATAAAAAAGGGGCTGAATGCCCCTTTTTTATTTTTACAGGTTACTTGGATTCGGTTGCAGTATCTAAATCTTCTGCACTATCTTCAATCTGTTCTGTGACTGCGCCATCAGAAATCAGGTTGATACGACGTTGAGAGTAAGCGTCACGCATAAAGGCGTATGGATCTAATGCAGCTTCATCAAGCAAGTCAGAACCAGGAAGCAAGTCCGCACGTTTATCAATAAATTTAGTAACCAATAAGACGTTTCTAGTTCTTGGCTCTTCGATATATCCCAATGGATCGAAGTAGAACCAGTCTGTCACCAAACCGAATGTATCACGTAAATTGCTTGGGCCTAAGAAAGGGAGTACTAAGTATGGGCCCGTTCCTACACCCCAATAACCCAGGGTTTGGCCAAAGTCTTCGCGATAGTTGCTAATTCCTGTTCTGGAGGCAACATCAATAAAACCGAGAATACCTACCGTGGTATTCACCACAAAACGTCCAGTCGTTTCAGCCGCTTTGCTAAATTTGAATTGAAGCAATTGATTCACAATTGTGACCACGTTGCTTAAGTTGTTGAAGAAGTTGTTGATACCAGCTCTGACGGGTGTTGGGGCAATCGCTTTGTATCCACTAGCCACCGGTTTGAATACTGCCTTGTCAGCGACATCATTGAATTTGTAGATTCCACGGTTCATCGGCTCTAGCGGGTCTTTGTCCGAGGTCGAGGAACAGCCGGCTAAGGTCATGGCGAGCAACAGTGCGGTAATAAAGCTTAAAAACTTTTTAGACATTCCAAACTTTCTATAGGGTTTGTTTGATTTAAACACTAGTCAAAACTATAGCGAACTTTATCTGATTGCCTCACAAAAGTCTAGCCATTTGTTGGTCTTAAGCAACACTTGTCGCATTTTTGTATAAAGCGAGTGCCAAAGCTCTCTGCTCGCTGTGTTCGACGACGGGTGCAGGGTAATTTTTCCCGATGACTAAGTTAATCTCTTGGCGTCTTAGAGGGGGAATCAGCCAAGGCGCATGAATCTCTTTATGGTTACAGTTGGCAAGCTCCGGGACATATTTGCGAATGAACTTACCGTCAGCATCAAACTTTTCCGATTGACTGATGGGGTTGAATATCCTAAACCAAGGTTGTGCATCGCATCCGGTTGAAGCCGCCCATTGCCAGCCACCATTATTTGCACTTAAATCAAAATCAATCAGATTTTCTGCAAAATAACGCTCACCCCAACGCCAATCAATAAGCAAATCTTTGACCAAAAAGCTCGCGACCACCATACGCAAACGGTTGTGCATATAACCAGTTTGATTCAATTGACGCATGGCAGCATCGATGATTGGAAAGCCTGTATTCCCCTGACACCAAGCTTGGAACCAATCTTCTCGATTAGGAAAGGGTAAACGGTCAAATTCTGCTTTAAAGGATTTGCCCGAGCCTAAGTCAGGCCGATGGTAGAGTATTTGAAAATAGAAATCGCGCCATATCAGTTCGTTTAGCCAAGTTTGCGCTCCTTGGTTATGTTGCTGCAGCGCAAAGCGCGCCAACTGTCGCACAGAAATTGTGCCAAAACGCAAATGAACGGAGAGATACGAAGGGCCTTTGACTGCAGGAAAGTTCCGCTGTTCGGCATATAAACCCATACGATGTTGAAAGTCTTGCCACAATGTTTGTGCGCCTGACATTCCGAGAGGCATCTTTAATTCGCTTAGATTGCTTTGCGTGAAGCCCATGCTCTCTAGAGATGGAATCTCGGGCTCTGTTATTTTGGCTAGTTTGTGCCAGTGATCATCGACAGGGTAGGGCAGTAATTGTTGATCACTGAGTTGTTTTAAAACGGCATTTTTGTATGGGGTAAATACTGAGTATGGTTTGCCCTGAAGACTTAATATCTCATCCTGTTCAAACATCACTTGATCTTTGAATTGCTCAAAAGCAATTCCTAGTGATCCCAATGCATCCGCCACCCATTGGTCGCGAGAGATAGCTGTGGGCTCGTAGTCACGATTGCTCAATATGGCTTGGACTTGCAGTTGTTTTGCTAGATTGACGATTTCTTCTTTAGCGTCGCCATAACGCACTATCAAATCGCCGCCATGTTGCTGAAGCGCCTGTTTTAATTCTTGGACCGCATGCCAAATAAATTCCACCCGCCTATCAGCACGCTGCTTAAGTTGGTCCAAGATGGCGCGATCGAAAACAAACACGCAATATACTTGCTCAGATTGGCTTAGGGCTTGATACAGGGCGGCGTGGTCATAGTCGCGTAAGTCGCGTCTAAACCAGACCAGAGAACGAGTGAATTGGCTCATGCATAGTCCTTTTAATATTCATCAGCAGACCCATTAAAAATCCATAAGTTGCAAAGCTCAATCAGATTTGTCTTGCAAGGGTCACACACTATTCTCGATGATAAGGATGTTGCTGAATGATGCTCCAAGCCCGATAAATCTGCTCGCTGACTAACACACGCACCATGGCATGCGGCAGGGTAAGTTTGGAAAGCCCCCAAACAAAATTCGCAGAGGCAATAATGGATGCATCCAAACCATCGGCACCTCCGATGATAAGACTGACATTTTTGCCCAACTGTTGCCAGTCTTGCATTTGTGTAGCCAGTTGCTGAGTACTGATTTGCTGACCATGTTCATCGAGTACAACGCGATAGTCTTGACCGCAGGCTTCCAAAATCCGCTTGGCCTCTGCTTGCTGGACAGTATGGGAATTTTTTCCTGCAGCGCGTTTGTCCGGCTTGATTTCGACAATATCAAGCTGCATTTCTCTGGGCATACGTTTGAGATAGTCCTGACAGGCTTGATTCACCCAGTCAGGCATTTTGTGACCTACGCTAATAATGCGCAGCTTCAAGGTTGAATCTTCTACGGAGTGGCGCGTGCCGCGCTTTGTCTAGAATCTTGTGTAGCGCCCCACAATTGCTCAAGATTGTAGTAAGCGCGTGCTGTAGGCAACATAATGTGCACGATGACCTCGCCCAAATCCAATAGTACCCACTCCCCCTCACGCTCACCTTCTATGCCTTGGGTGGCAACACCCAGTGCTTTAAGTTTTTCGCTCACGTTATGAGCAAGTGCTTTAGATTGGCGTGATGAGCTGGCGCTGGCGATAATCATGTAACTCGCCATAGAGGTGAGTTTTCTCACATCCATGACATTGATATCAAAGCCTTTGATGTCTTCTATGGCGTCAACCACAGCTTGCTTGATTTTTTCTAATTCCATTAAATAGCGGTACTTTCAGCGATGACCAAGCTTAAGCAGCTTGGACAGGTATGTCGTGACGTTGGTCAACGATACGGTTATTGCTATCTACGTAGACTAGTTGTGGCTTGAAAGTACTGAGCTCAACCTCGTTATAAACCGCATAGCTAGCAATAATTAATAGGTGCCCTGGATTTGCCTTGCGCGCTGCAGCACCGTTCACAGAAATAATACCGGATCCACGCTGTGCACGAATTGCATAGGTAGTGAAACGTTCGCCATTATTGATGTTGTAGATGTCGATTTGCTGATACTCTTTGATGTCTGCTGCTTCTAACAACAACTCATCAATCGCACAGGAACCTTCATAGTCCAATTCGGAATGTGTACAACGCACCCGATGCAACTTGGATTTGAGCATGGTTCTTTGCATATTTCCCCTTATTCCCAGAGTGTGCACGCTTAGTGCGCATTAAAAAAGGACGCATATTATATGGCTAAGTTGTTGCTGCGCAAAATTTTTATCAGAATGGTGCGCCTGTAATTACAGATTACATTCCAAATTATCTATCAGTCTAGTATTGGCGATGTAGCCAGCAGCCAAAATCACAATATCCTTATCCTCTTTTTGCGCAGCTTGCAGGCTGTGTTGCTGGCATATCTCAATATAGTCTAGCTGCCAGCCCTGTTCAACCAATGATTGTTTGGCCCATTGCTGCCAATAAGCAAAATCTGGCTTTTGCTGCAGGCCCTGTGCTACTTGTTGTAACACTTGATACATTGAACTGGCTTGCTGTTGTTGTTCTGCGGTCAAGTAGCCATTGCGTGAGCTCATTGCCAAGCCGCTAGGGTTGCGCATCGTTTCGCCAGACAAAATAGTGATAGGTAAATTGAGCTGTTGCACCATCATTTTTATCAACCAAAGCTGTTGATAGTCTTTTTTGCCAAAGACTGCGATGGGCTCTAAACAGCCATTGCTAAAAACCAAGTTAAATAACTTCAAGACGACAGTGGCTACCCCATTGAAATGACCAGGTCTGTGGGCGCCACACAGATGGTTGGCAACTTCTGGCAAAGCGATCATCACTTGCTGTCCAGTGCTTTGCTGGGTACTGTCAAAGTTTGGGTACATCGTAAGATGGTCAGGAGCAAAAACAATGTCGACCCCTTCGTTTTGCAATAGTGATAAATCTTGTTGCAAAGTCCTAGGGTAGCGGCTGAAGTCTTCTTTGGGGCCAAATTGCAAGGGGTTAACATAAATACTGACCACAACCTTGGCGCCTGTAGCAAGGGCTTGTTTGACCAAGCTGATATGTCCTTGGTGTAGATTACCCATGGTAGGGACCAAGGCAATTTTCTCAGCACCTTTCAGCGTTTGTCTGAGTGTTTTTTCGTCGGTGATGACTTGCATCTGAACTCGCCTTTATCAATCAAACTTAGTAACTATGTTCTTTGCCTGGAAATTCAGCTGTTTTCACAGCCTGCACATAGTGGCTGATTGCACTTTGTATGCTGCCATGCGCTGATAAAAAGTTTTTGACAAAACGTGGCGACTTGAAAGTCTTTCCAGAAGCCGGGCCAGTATATATGCCTAACAAATCATGTAATACCAATACTTGACCATCGCAATTTACGCCAGCCCCTATGCCTATCGTCGCAATGGAGAGGGCGGCGGTGATTTGGCTAGCCAATGCTGCTGGAATCATTTCCAGCACTAATAGGCTAGCGCCAGCCTCTTGTAAGGCTAGCGCATCATGCAAAATTTGGTGTGCTTGCATGTCCGTTTTGCCTTGAATTTTATAGCCACCCAATTGATGGACAGACTGGGGAGTAAACCCCAAATGACCACAAACAGGAATCCCGTGATCAACTAGATATTTTGTGCAGGCTATGGTATTGCCGCCGCCTTCAATTTTGACCATATCTGCACCGGCAGCTAGGAGTGCTTGAGCATTGCGAAGAGCGTCCGCAGATTGATGTTCATAACTGTTAGCGGGCATATCCGTCACTATCATTGCATGCGGAGCTCCGGCTCTCACCATGCTGGTGTGATAGGCCATCTCTTGGATGCTGACCTTCAGGGTATCCGCTTGACCTTGTAATACCATGCCTAAAGAGTCTCCCACGAGCAGGATGTCGACCCCTTGTTCCACCATCAGCTTGGCGAAAGTGGCGTCGTAACATGTCAGCATGGCGAGCTTTTCACCGCTCTGTTTAAACTGCATCAGCTTGCTAGCTATCATTGCTGTACCAAGGCTCAATCGAGATTGGGGTTGAAGAATTCGCGCTGGCTTTGCATTTGCATAATTCGATCAATCAGCAATTCCATCGCCTCCTCGCTGGTCAGGATATTTAATTTTTCGTTGTTGACGATCAATAAAGGAGAAGATGCGTAGTTATGAAAAAACTCGCTATAAGCTTGAGCTAACTTGGCCAGATAATCCCTGGAGATGGACTGCTCATACTGAATATTGCGCTCTTCCACTCGGGTCAGTAACTCTTCTACGGGTGTTTGCAAATAGATGACTAAACTTGGTTGAGAGGCTTGCAAGCGCATTTTTTGATAAATGGTTTGGTATAAATCAAATTCGTCATCTGCAAGATTAATGCGGGCAAATAAAGGATCTTTTTCAATAAAAAAATCAGCGACAAAAGCGTCACCAAAAATGTCTTGTTGTGTTAAATCTTGTAATTGCTGCGCACGTTGAAACAGAAAGTGCAGTTGCGCAGGCAGTGCATAGCGTGGCATGTCACGATAAAAGCGCTCAAGAAAAGGGTTCTCTTCGGCCTTCTCTAGCAGCAGGTTGACTTGGAATCGCTCTGCCAGCTTTTTAGCCAAAGTGGTTTTACCACTGCCGATAGGGCCTTCAACCACTATATATGGATATTTTTGAAAAATTTGCTTAGCACTCATGGGTAATATTATCTAAGAATTTTGATGAAAACGGTTCAAATTTTATGTATGCCATCAATTTCCAGTGATTCGGCGATCTGTTGAACATTGCCTATTTTGGGGAGCATTAACTCAGGCGCAATCTCTTTTAGGGGCACCATCACAAAAGCACGCTGATGCATACGCGGATGGGGCAGTGTGAGTTGCTCGGTCGCAACCTCAAGTTGGCCATACAATAACAAATCCAAATCTAATGTACGTGGCGCATCCTTAAAGGGGCGCTGCCGACCAAACCGCTGCTCAATGTCTAATAAAGTTTGTAAAAGGCTCATGGCATCTAAGCATGTGTTCACTTTGATGACCGCATTGATGAAGTCAGCTTGATTTAGGTAACCTACTGGAGCGGTCTGATAAAGCGATGATGTCGCAATTAGCTCAATTTGGGGGTGTTCTGAGATGAGTTGGATAGCTTGAAGTATATTGCGCTGCGGCTGTTCTAGATTGCTTCCCAAGCCAATATAGGCCTGTTCAGATATTTTTTCTTGCTGGTCAATGGGCGTCATGCTGATCTGTCCCGCCTGTCGCAGAGTTGTCAGCCGCTTGGCCACCATTTCTTTTACGTCTGCGTCTGCGTTTACTTTTACTTTTTGTTGTTTCTGGCAATACCATCGCAGCGCGAGAATTTGCGTCCGCTTCGACAAATTGCTGCCACCATTGCGCAATACTTACATCAATTTCCCCCGACTCACAGCGCAATAGAAAAAAGTCGTAAGCCGCACGGAATCTTGGATGCTCTAATAATGTATAAGGACGCCGCCCCTGACGATATTCAAAGCGAGCTTGCATAGCCCAAATTTCTCGCATCCCAGCAGTAAACCGTTTATGGATGGCCAGCTTATCTGTTTGTATGCGGATCACATCATCCATCGCCGCAAAGATGGCAGGCATTAGCGGCAGATGCTGTTGATGTTTCTGCCATGAGGCCAATACCTCATGCCACAAAAGCGTAGCAAATAGAAAAGCAGGGGATACTGTTTTCCCACTTAGGACACGTTGGTCAGTATTGGCCAATGCGAGGTTTACAAAGCGCTCGCCTAATGGTTGTTCAAGAACGACATCAAGCAGAGGAAGTAAGCCATGATGGAGGCCAAATTTGCGCAAGGCTTTGGCGCTCTCCATCGCGTGACCAGAAAGAAACAGTTTAAGCATTTCATCAAATAATCGAGAAGGGGGGACTTCAGATAATGCGTCTGCCATCTCGCTGATGGGCGCAGCTGTTTTTTTGTCTAAATCCAGTCCAAGTTTAGCTGAGAGTCTGACCGCTCTTAGCATACGCACAGGGTCTTCACGATAACGCTGTTTAGGTTCGCCGATGATGCGCAGAATCCCCTGTTGTATGTCTTTAAGGCCGTCGTGGAAATCAATCAAGTGCTCTTGCTGAGGATCGTAATATAAGGCATTGGCGGTAAAGTCACGGCGCGTGGCATCTTGTTCAATATTACCAAAAACATTATCTCGGATAATCCGACCTGATTCGTTGATTTTGCTGTCATCCTGCTCGTCTTGCGCATGCCCCCGGAAAGTTGATACCTCAATAATTTCTGAGCCAAACATTACATGGACTAGGCGAAAGCGACGACCAATAATGCGCGAGCGTCGAAAAATATTTCTTACTTGTTCAGGGGTGGCATCCGTTGCAACATCAAAATCTTTGGGGTGTTGATTGAGTAGCAAGTCTCTGACTGCGCCGCCCACAATATAAGCTTTGTGACCTGACTTTTGCAGACCCTGAATAGTCTTGAGTGCGGCATCGCTAATCAGGCCTTTATCAATCCTATGGGTTTTTTTGTGGTGTATCTTGGCCTTGTCCAACCCATGGTTTTGGCTATTTTCATGGCCCGCTTGCAATGATGGCTTGTCCGATAACTTTTTTTTGTTTCCAAGCCAAGACTGAATGATTTTTTTGATCATGTTGAAATGTTGGGACTCAATACTTCCAGGGTTTACTTGCGCTGTTGTTTGTTGTGCCAGAGAACATCGGCGACATTGGCTTCACGATTGATCGTTCTGCACATCACGAAAAGTAAATCGGATAATCTATTCAGATATCGCAATGCGTTTTCAGTGACGCCGCCCTCATGGCTCAGTTTTACCAAGGAGCGTTCAGCACGTCGACAAACCGTTCGTGCTAAATGACAATGGGCTGCAGCGCGGGAGCCGCCAGGCAAAATGAACTCATCTAATGGTTTGAGTTGTTCATTTAATTGGTCAAGAAAGTTCTCTAAATAATCGATTCGGGCGCTATCGATAACAGCATGTCCCGGAATACAAATTTCTGCGCCTAAATCAAACAAATCATGTTGAATGCTATGCAATGATTGTTGCAAATAGTCTGAAATTTGTTCGGTGCAGAGTATGCCGATACAGGCGTTGAGCTCGTCAACATCCCCCATTGCGATGACGCGCAGGCTGTCTTTATCAACTCTTGATCCGTCCCCGAGGCCGGTGGTGCCGGTGTCACCCGTGCGGGTGTAGATTTTACTTAAGCGTTTACTCATCCTCACATTATGACAGTTTTCTAAATTGACTGTCACGCAATATGCCCAGGCGAAACAACTATATTTATGCAAATGTTGAAGTCGCGAGTTTTGAAGCTTGAACCTCGTTTTTTTATATGGTATCGTCACGCTCTGTAACAAATCAGTTACAAATTGTTAAATAACATCTTCAACAATAACTATAATGATTTTGGGTGGGGCTTTTAGCTCCTTGTTAAGTTTTGCGGTTCCTTTGAAACGGGGTTGCATCATGAATGAAGGCAAGTATGAAGTAGTTGCCAAGCCTAATTGCTCATTGAGCAAACAAGGTAGGCTTTATGCCGTGCTTGCGGTCAGCGTTTTTTCATTGATGATTTCCATTTTTTTCTGTTTCTTCGGTGCATGGATGGTATTGCCTTTTACAGGCCTTGAGTGTTTGGCAGTGGCAGCAGCGTTTTATTACATGCAATGTCATTCCAAAGACTACGAGAGCATCACTATTCAAGATAGTGAGCTGACCATACAAAAACGCAGCTACAAAACAGTCACCCAACAGAGTTTTAATCGTTATTGGGCCAAGGTTTATTTACATGATTTGCCTAACGGTAACCATGATTTGAGAGTTTGTTCGCATGGCAAGGAAATTAGTTTTGGCAGTCGTTATATGGATGATGAGCAGCGTATTCAACTTGCTAAAGAGTTGAATCAATATGTTGGCTTAGCCTTTTAACCTGATTGGTAACAGAGGGAGTGGTAATGTTTACGCAGTGGTTTAAAAATCGATGGATGTTGTTAATCAGTGTGCTCTTGTCTTTGCACGCACACGCTGAAATTACATGGAATTTCCCAACGCCTGCTACACCGATGGCTGAGGATACATTGCATGTACATAATAAATTTATGTTGATTGTGATGGTTATCTTCTTGGTTGTATTAGGAATTATGATTTATTCCATTTATAACCATAGAAAGAGCAAGGGTTTTAAAGCTGCTAAATTTGATGGCCCAAGCAATAAATCTCAATTGATTTGGACCTTAGTTCCATTTGCGATTTTGCTTTACATCGACTTTATCTTGATGGGTATTCCTGCTTATCACAGTGTGGTTGCGATGGAAGACACCAAAACCAATGCTGATATGGTAATCAAGGTCACTGGTTCTCAGTGGCGTTGGCAATATGAGTATATGGACGGTGATGCCCAAGGCCTCAAATTCGTTTCCAATCTAAAAACATCTGAAGATGAAATTTACAACAAAACAGATAAGAACCCTCAATATCTGTTGGACGTAGATAATCATCTAGTTCTCCCAGTCGACAAAAAAGTTCGTGTTTTGTTGACTTCTACTGACGTGATTCATAACTGGTGGGTGCCTGCCTTTGGTGCGGCCCGCGATGCTATCCCTGGTTTCTTGCGTGAAACATGGGTGAAAATCGACAAGCCAGGTGTTTACCGTGGGCAATGTAAAGAATTGTGCGGTAAAGGTCATGGTTTTATGCCTGTCGTCGTTGAAGCTGTTCCAGAAGCAGACTACAAAGTCTGGGTTGAAGCACAGAAAGTAAAACTGGCAGCAGCGGCCGAAGGTGCTAATAAAGAATGGAGCAAGGACGAGTTGGTGGCTAAAGGTAAAGAAGTCTATGCCAAAAACTGCCAAGTCTGTCACCAAGCGAATGGTAAAGGTTTGCCACCTGCATTCCCCTCACTGGTTGATAGTGCTATCGTGAAGGGTAAGATTTTTGATGAACAAGGCAAGCTGTTGAAAGATAGCCATTTAGACAGAGTATTGAATGGTAAGGGTGTAATGCCAGCATGGAAGAGCGTTTTGAATGACGTTGAGATTGCTGCTGTTGTGACCTATGAGCGTGTAGATTTTGGTGGTATGAGCGATACGCTTCAGCCTGCCCAAGTTAAAGCTTTAAGATAATTCGTTTTATTTGTTAATTTAGATGTTGGTATTTAATAGGAGGTAGTGATGAGTTCCCAAGCAACTGTCCATCATGATCATCATGATGACCACCATCCAACCGGTATCATGCGGTGGCTAACCACCACGAATCACAAAGATATCGGAACGATGTATCTGGTGTTTTCCCTAATTATGTTCCTACTTGGTGGGATTATGATTTTGGGTGTACGCGCAGAACTATTCCAACCTGGTTTGCAATTAGTGAAGCCAGAGTTCTTTAACCAATTGATTGGCGTTCATGCGCTTATCATGATTTTTGCAGCGTTAATGCCAGCAGCTACAGGCTTTGCCAACTGGATGCTACCTCTGCAAATCGGTGCGCCAGATATGGCCTTGCCACGTTTGAATAACTGGGGCTTTTGGTTATTGCCTCCAGCAGCAATTCTTTTAACCCTGCCATTTACCTTAGCTTTATTTGGTATCGGTGATGGTGCGATTGCGACTGGTTGGACATTCTATGCTCCGTTGTCTGTACAAGGTGGCATCGGCGTTGACTTTGCCATTTTTGCTGTGCACTTATTAGGTGTGTCTTCAGTATTGGGTTCTATTAACGTGATCGTGACTATTTTGAATATGCGCGCTCCTGGTATGACCCTGATGAAAATGCCTATGTTTGCATGGTCATGGTTAGTGACAGCTTTCTTGTTAATTGCAACGATTCCAGTTTTGGCCGGTGCAGTCACCATGTTGCTGACAGACCGTCACTTCGGCACTCATTTCTTTGATGCTGCTGGTGGTGGTGATCCAATCTTATTCCAACACTTGTTCTGGTTCTTTGGTCACCCAGAGGTTTATATCGTGTTGTTGCCAGTTTGGGGTTTCATGCCACAAATCTTGCAAACATTCTCACGTAAACCTATGTACGGTTACAAAGCACAAGTTTACTCATTGTGGGCAATTGGTATCTTGGCCTTGGTTGTTTGGGCTCACCACTTCTTCACTGTGGGTATGCCTGTTCCAGCCTTGCTGTACTTTATGTATAGTACCATGTCAATTTCCCTGCCATTGGCGGTGTTGTTCTTCTGCTGGATTGCCACAATTTGGAAAGGTTCTCTAACCTTTGAAACACCTATGTTGTTCGCTATTGGCTGGATCGTGTTATTCGGTATTGGCGGCTTGACAGGTTTGGTATTGGCTGACGTTGCTGCGGATGCGCAATATCACCATACCTATTTCGTGGTTGCCCATTTCCACTACACACTGTTTGCTGGTGGCATCATGGGTATCATGGCTGGTGTGTATTACTGGTTACCTAAGATGACTGGTCATATGTTTAGTGAAAGATTAGGCAAGTTACACTTCTGGTTGACTGCTATTTCTTTCAACTTAACATTCATCCCACAATTCTTCTTGGGTCTCGCTGGTATGCCAAGACGTATTCCTGACTATGCTTTGCAGTTTGCTGAGTTCAATATGATCTCTAGCTGTGCAGCATTTGTTCTAGGCTTGTCTCAGTTGATATTTGTTTACAACATCATCAGCTGTGTACGTGGTGGTAAAAAAGCGACCAACAAAGTTTGGGAAGGTGCTGAAGGTTTGGAATGGACATTGTCTTCTCCACCTCCATACCACAGCTTCACTGAACAACCAGTTGTTAAGTAATGGAGCTGGTATTGGCTGAGCAAAGAAAAAGTCGCAGTAAACGTATTGGATTAATTTTAGGTTTAGCTGTTTTAGCTTGGTATTTGATATCGATGTGGTTTATATGGCATCAGTAAATCAAAGAGAAAAAAACAGTCAGCCTAAAAGTAATAAAAAATTAGTCATACGTTTATTGTGGCTCGTAGTAGCGGCAGCAGTGTTTGGTTTCGCATTGGTGCCGCTCTACAATGTGTTGTGTAGTGTTACTGGTTTAAACGGAAAAACAAACAACACAGCAGATTTAAGTAAAACCGTGGTGGACAAAAACCGACTTGTGACGGTTGAATTTACTAGTACGGTGATGCCAGGTTTAGGTTGGGATTTTTATCCTCAGCAAAATCGCATCACTGTCCATCCGGGTCAGGTCGAGACGGTCAACTTTCTTGCCAAGAATGTGACCAATCAACCAGTAGTGGGGCAGGCTGTACCAAGCGTAAGTCCTGGACAAGCCTCTCTCTACTTTAAAAAGATAGAGTGCTTTTGCTTCCAACATCAGGAGCTAAAGCCCGGGGAGTCTAAGGTAATGCCACTGCGTTTTTATGTCAGTCCATCATTGCCTCAGAATATCGGTACGGTCACTTTGTCATATGCTTTCTATAGCGTAAACAAATAGCTGATATCGGAATAAATACCTATAACGTAGGAGTAAAGGGAAAAAATGGCATCAAAATCACAACAAGCAGAACACTATTTCGTTCCAAATCCCGTGATTTATCCAGTGATTGTTTCACTTGGTTTGTTATCACTGGCGTCTGGTTTTATTTTTAATGTGAACAATTATGCTGCGGGTGGATGGATGATGCTCGTGGGCACGATTCTAATTCTCAGCATGGTATTCAAATGGATGGGTAGCATTATTGCTGAGAGTGAAGGCGGCTTATACAAAAAATGGGAAGATAAATCTTTCCGTGTCGGTATGATCGTATTTATCTGCTCGGAAGTGGCATTCTTTGCCGCATTCTTTGGGGCCTTGTTCTTTATGCGCGTTATCTCTATTCCAGAGTTAGCGTCATTCGATCCTAACTTCACCATGTACAAAGATTTTGTTGCTAACTGGCCTTCTGCTGGTCCTGGTGGTGTGGTGTTGGGTAAAGAATACGTGCCAGCTAAATTTGAACCTATGGGTGCATGGGGCTTGCCAGCAATCAATACCTTGTTACTGTTAACTTCTGGTGCAACCGTAACCTGGGCACATTGGGGTATTTTGAAAAACAATCGCCGTCAGTTGGTGTTAGGTTTGTTCATGACAGTGGCTTTGGGTATTGCCTTCTTGGCCTGTCAAGCAGTTGAATATCATCACGCTTACACTGAAATGGGTTTGACCCTTGGTGCAGGTGCTTATGGTGCTAGCTTCTTTATGTTAACTGGTTTCCATGGTTTCCATGTATTACTAGGAACCATCATGTTAATCGTGATTTTATTGCGTAGTATGAAGGGCCATTTTACCGCTCAGCGTCACTTTGGTTTTGAGGGTGTGGCTTGGTACTGGCACTTTGTTGACGTGGTTTGGTTAGGTCTATTTGTGTTTGTTTATTGGCTGTAGAAACTAACATGCAACAAAAAAGGCGATATTCGTATCGCCTTTTTTATGCCCGTTGTTTACCAAGTAAGTGTTTCAATCAGCTTCTGCTTGGGCCTTGCAATCTTTAGCGACCAATCAGTCCTGCCGAGTAACCGATCAAAAGAAATATAAATAAGAGAAACGAAAGACAGATACGCACGGTCAATGCTTTGGCGGTTCTGTTACTTCCAGTGCCTTTATCTTTGTTAAGAAAGAATAGCGCAGAGAATAGGCTGGTAATAATCATCAACAAAGCGATGACGATAATGGCTTTAATCCACATGGTGTAAGCCCCTTTAGGGTTGTAATAGTTAAATAAATTGCAATAATGAGTCTAGCATAGCGAGCAGTCAATATTGCTTAAAATTTTGCAAAATAGTCAGGATGGAATAGTCGTTTGAATAGAAGAAATATTAGCTTTATTGTCATTGGTTTATTGATTACGACCTTATGCGTGGTTACTTGTGTGCGCTTGGGGAATTGGCAATATGTAAAAGCGCAAATTAAACAGCAATATCAGGCACAGTTGGATCAACGATTAAGTGCATCGCCAGTGCCTTTGCCAAAAGCATTAGATCAAGCTGAATCATTACGCTACCTGCGAGTCAAAGTTCAAGGTGAATACTTGGCGCCCGCGCAGTTTCTGTTGGATAACCAAGTTTATCAAGACAGGGCTGGGTATCATGTTTATACCCCACTGCGTGTTGCGGGCTCAGAGCAAGTCATTTTGGTCAATCGGGGTTGGACTGTAAAAGACTTTAGTGCTGCGAATGTGAGTCCCGTTCCAGTGCCACAGGGTCCACAAACAATAGAGGGCTATCTATGGGTGCCGCCCAGTAAAACCTATCGTTTAAACAATCAAGCACAGTTGACGCAAGAGGCCGGCGCAACCGTTCGCGAATTATTAGATATAGCGCAGCTTTCTCAGCAATTATCTATCCCCTTAGCACCTGTTGTTATTCGTTTAATCGAAGCACAGGCTGGTAGTCATTTGATTGTTGATTGGCCTCGGCCAGACGATAGAATCGTAACGCATTTAGGCTATGCCTATCAGTGGTATGGCTTTGCTGTTGCTGCCATATTGATATTTTTAGTTGTTGCTTGGCGAAGGAGTTGGAAATAATGACTGCATCACAACAAAGAGGACGGTGGGTTCTATTAGGCATGGTGTTATTTTTTGCTGCCCCACTCGTCATCGTTTTGACTATGCATTTTTTTAATGTGCATCCTACTGGGGCCAGCCATGGTGTTTTGGTGGCAGAGGCAAAACCATTAAAATTACCCACTAGCGCAGGAGTTGATCAAAGCAAGCTATGGCAGGATAAATGGAATTTATTGTATGTTGCCGAGCGTTGTGAGGCTGTGTGTCAACAAAGCATTGCAGAGATGCGACAAATTCATGCCTCTTTAGAGAAAGATATTCCGCGAGTACAACGCGTGCTGATTACGGCGCAGCCAACCGATGCAAGCATTAAGCAACAGTTTCCAGACTTGGTCATTATTAGTGATGCCACGACTAATACTGAGGTTTGGCAACAGGTGACCGCATTAACTCAGTCACAAGAGGCTAGTATTTATTTGGTTGATCCATTTGGTAACTTGGCGATGCGTTTCCCGCCTAGTTTGCCTGCCAAAGATATACGTAAAGATTTAGTCCGTTTATTGAAATATTCATGGGCAGGGTAGTGATGCAAATTTCTTTTTACCAAAAACTTATTTTGTGGGCGAGTTTATTAGCCATTCTATTGGTTGGGCTGGGTGCCTATGTACGTCTTTCTGATGCTGGCTTAGGTTGTCCAGACTGGCCGGGTTGTTATGGCACATTAACAGTCCCACAATCTGAACATGCAATCGCTGATGCGAATCAAGCTTATCCAGACAGACCGGTAGAGCATGGCAAGGCTTGGAAAGAGATGGCGCATCGTTATGTGGCAGGGGTATTGGGCCTACTTATTTTGCTGATATTTGTAAAAAGTTGGCGTTTGCGTCAGTACATTCATGTATCACCATGGTTGCCCAGCTTTCTGATGTTATGGGTGGTATTTCAAGCGATGCTAGGCATGTGGACCGTGACCATGCTGCTGATGCCGGCCATCGTCACTATGCACCTGATTGGCGGCATGACGACTCTAGGCTTGCTTGTCTGGATAAGCCATCGACATAACGGTGAATTTTATGTGTTATCCAAGCAATACGCTTGGTTAAGACGCGCTATTCGTTTCGGCCTCGTTCTTATCGCCGCACAAATTATTCTCGGCGGTTGGACCAGTACTAATTACGCAGGACTTGCCTGTACTGACTTCCCTCTGTGTCATGGTGCCTGGATGCCAGCGGGTATGGATTTCACAACAGGTTTTGATGTGGCACGTGAGCTTGGCAAAACCGCGAGTGGTGAGAATATGGCGCTTTCTGCCTATACCGCAATTCAATGGACCCATCGAGTAGGTGCTTTGCTGGTCTTTGTCTATTTTGCTTTATTGGCTTGGCACTTAAAAGCAATTTCCGGTTTGCAAAGAGATGCCTGGAGAATTACGATTTTGTTAGTCTTGCAAATTAGTTTAGGGATTGCTAATTTGGTTTTACATTTGCCTGTCGTGCTGGCTGTAGCTCATAATGTCGGAGCCGCCTTGCTACTCACGCAAATGGTGATTTTGAATTCTAGAACGACGCGTAAACAAAGAGGGTAATCATATGTCTGCCACAAGCAATGTTCTGTTGAAACAATGGGGAGTGAATTTCTCTAGTTTCTTCGCTTTGTGTAAACCAAAAGTCTCTGCCATGATTGTGTTTACTGCCGTAATCGGCATGTTTATGGCAACGCCCGGCATGGTGCCTTGGCAATTATTATTAGCTGCGACCATTGGCATTGGTTTTTCATCGGGAGCCGCTGCAGCGTTTAATTGTTTGATTGAGCAAAAGATAGACGCCATGATGGCTCGTACGCGAGGCCGTCCTCTGCCCACTGGTCAAGTCAGTGTGTTAAACACAGTGATTTTTGCCAGCATTATTGGATTGATTGGGATGTGGGTGTTGTACGTCTTTGTGAATCCACTCACCATGTGGCTTACTTTTGGTACTTTCTTGGGCTATGCGGTGATTTATACCGTTTTCCTCAAGCCAGCAACACCGCTGAACATTGTGATCGGAGGGGCTTCTGGCGCGATGCCACCTATCCTCGGCTGGGCAGCTGTTACCAATATGATTAGTCCTGAAGCGTTGATAATGTTTTTGATTATCTTCGCTTGGACTCCACCTCACTTTTGGGCCTTGGCCTTATATCGTCGGGAGGATTATGAGCGGGTTGGTCTGCCAATGTTGCCAGTGACCCATGGCGAGAAATTCACACGTGAACATATTGTGCTGTATACCATCATCTTATTTGCGGTGGCGATGATGCCTGTTGGACTGGGGATGAGTGGTTGGATTTATTTGGTCACCAGCTTGGCTTTAAATATAGGATTTATGTATTACGTGATTCAGTTGTGGCGAGAGTATTCTGATGACTTGGCTAAACGCACATTCAAATTTTCTATCTATTATTTGATGTTGCTGTTCGCTGGATTGTTAGTGGATCATTATTTCTTCTTCCCCGCGCCAGTCTTGTAATACGGACAAACAAAAACGCCTGCTTAAAGCAGGCGTTTTTTATCATGCATTAACTGGCAATAGTAAGATTTTGCAGTGATCCCCAAATCACTAAAGTTGCCACCATCAAGAAGCCCATGGCGACTACCCCTGCAATCAAAATACCACCAAATAGCAACATCGATTGACCTTGATTTCTGAGTTTGTATATCTCAGGGACTCCATAATACATGAGCCCTACACTTGCCATCATGGCAAGACACACTGCGGCAATCACCAGCAAACTGCTCGGGATAAGCAGCGCGATAGCACTAAGCCACAGTGGGGTTGGACAAATCGCTGCCAATGTAAATGCGCTTTTGAAACTCACTTTCGTTTCAGCCAAGTCTGCAAGTTGGCGCATCACAATTGCCATCATGGCGACGACAATCAATTGGATAACAAATAATGCGGCGCCAACTAGAGGAAGAGAACGTGGATTGAGTAACTTGAGTATCTCCCATGCTGGTGTTTGGTCAGCATTTCCGATAATGAGAGAGGGAATCAGTGCCAAAGGCACTACATAAAAAATAAATAATTGATGGACTGGTGGACTTTTTTTAACAACCTCTTTCCAGCCTTTGCTGGGGGTGACGAATAATTTAACTACCGTAGCGGGATTCATAGTGTCCTCCTTATAATAAAAAACTAGCTTAACTCACTCCTATCTAACTTCTAAAAACGACTGCATAGCTTGGCAAGATCTCATGTATTGCACACTATTGATTGCACACTAGGCATTCACAGGATAACCAAAAGCGGGGCGCTAGACAATCATGAATCAGAACATATTCGTTCATGGCAATTAGTGGCTGGTTCTATTAAACTTAGGCTTTAAATTATTTTGTTCGTATAAATCTATTGATGCTGAATCATGAAGTTTTTTCGCCATTAATCCAATTATCTGTAATGAATAAGCTAAATGCACAACATCATTAAAAATCAATTGCCTATAGGGGTATTTGACTCTGGCGTAGGGGGCATTTCCGTACTCAAGCATCTCAACAAACTGATGCCGAATGAAGATTATATCTATGTGGCGGACTCTCAGTATGCGCCCTATGGGAATAAATCCGCTGAGTTTATCCGAGCACGCAGCCTAGCCATCAGTCAGTTTCTTTTGCAGCAACCGGTCAAGGCTATCGTGCTGGCTTGCAATACAGCAACCGCTGCCGCTGCCGCGATGCTAAGAGAGCATTTTTTAGACATCCCCATTATTGCCATGGAGCCCGCGATTAAGCCTGCGGTGGAAGTAACCCGGACGGGTGTGGTAGGCGTGATGGCCACCAGTGGCACACTGCAAAGTGCACAGTTTGCCGCATTGCTGGAGAGTTATGGCCAAGGGGTGGAAGTGGTCACACAAGCTTGTCATGGCTTGGTCGAGTGTATCGAGCGAGGTGAGCTCAATCATGCCAATACCCATGCGCTCATTACACAATATCTGCAACCATTGCTGGATGCGGGTGCAGACACCATCGTCTTGGGCTGTACGCATTACCCTTTTGTCAAAGATCAGATTCAAGAAATCGCTGGGGATAAGGTGCATTTGATTGATACAGGGCAAGCCGTTGCAAAACAGGTACACACAAGACTGTTGCAGGTGGATTTGCTCAATCCAATGACGACTCAGGGCAAGCTCAATTTTTACAGCAACAGTGCACAACAAAATGCTGAAGAAGTGATATCTCGCCTTTGGGGCGAGCATGTGAAGGTTCAAACACTAGATGTTTGACAGGGTTGCTTAGTGGTGACTGACTTTCTCACCCTTTTTTAATTGATATTGCGTACCGCAATAAGGGCACTGCACTTCACCATTGGCGGCAATATCCAAAAAAACTCGTGGATGTGAGCACCATAACGCCACTTCTTTAGTTGGACAATGCAGCGGTAAGTCCTTAGCAGAAACTACAATCTTTTTAGTATTAGCCATAATCAATCTCAACAACAATCGGTAAGTTTAACTGGGCATTAGGGGTGAATCTCACCCCTAATGCTGATATATCAGCGAACCATGCCTAGACAGATATTGCTTAGACGTAAGTGAGCCAATCACTATGTTTGGCTGACCTACCCTTTACCACATCAAAGTAAAGTGTTTGCAATTGTTCTGTAATAGGGCCTCGTTTGCCGTTTCCAATCGCACGATTATCTAATTCGCGGATAGGCGTCACTTCAGCAGCGGTGCCTGTAAAGAAGGCCTCATCAGCAGAATAGACTTCATCACGAGTAATACGTTTCTCGATCACTTGCAAGCCCAGCTCATCAGCCAATTGAATGATGGTGTCTCGAGTAATCCCCTCTAGAGCACTGGTCAGGTCAGGCGTGATTAATTTGCCATTTCTTACGATGAAAATATTTTCTCCAGAGCCTTCTGCCACAAAGCCATCGACATCGAGCAGCAGCGCTTCATCATAGCCATCTTGGGCTGCTTCTTGATGCGCTAAGATTGAGTTCATGTAATTACCATTTGCCTTTGCTTTACACATGGTGATATTCACATGATGGCGGGAGAAAGATGACGTTTTGACGCGTATGCCATTGTTAATGGCTTCATCGCCCATATAGGCACCCCAAGTCCAAGCCGCCACAATCACATGCGTAGAGAGCGTCTTGGCAGAAATGCCCATCGCTTCTGGACCATAAAACGCCATCGGACGCATATAGGCTGACTCGAGATTATTTTGCTTCACCGCAGCTTTTTGCGCTTCCATCATAGTGGCCTTATCAAAAGGCATTTTCATACCCAAAATATGGGCAGAGCGGAATAAGCGGTCGGTATGCTCTTTCAAGCGGAAAATGGCGGTACCTTTATCGGTCTTGTAGGCACGAACACCTTCAAATACGCCCATGCCGTAGTGCAAGGTGTGAGACAAGACATGCGTGGTCGCATCTCGCCAGTTCACCATTTTGCCGTCGTACCAGATTAGACCGTCACGGTCAGCCATTGATTTGGCAACTGCCATTTTCAATCTCCGCAATCAAAAAGCTTATATTGTAATGTTTGCAGGGTAGTGTGAACAGCTTTAAAAACAAAAAACCCAGCTAGATGCGGATCAAAACATCTCGGCTGGGTTTGGCTTGAATCATTCAAAAAGATAAAAGTAACTTATTTTCCTGGTGGGGTAGGATTGTCGGTATTCATAAATACTACGGTCACCACTTTATTATCTACAAAATCTAACTCAGTATGTTTGTAGTATTCGCCTTTTTCATCTGTGTTGATGTAATCATATTGCCAAATGGAAGCTACCACTTCGCCATCAGCACCAGTCAATTCTTCCGTTCTTGCAGGCTCGCCTAATTGCTCCACGACTTTTTCTTTGCTCAGGCCGCCAATCACGTCTAAGAAAGCTTGCTCCGCGGGAGATAAACTTCGTTCTGTGTTGGATGCTGATTCAGCTATCGCGGTTAAACTGAATAACATGGTGATTAAAGTAATAACTAACATTCTCAGCATTTGAAGTATCTCCATTATTGAAGTGCACTACATACCTTGAGCCTATCCTGTTGCGATTAGTTCCCAGTGAGCGACGAATTTAATCGGTTGGATATTCCTCGGCAGGAGGAATGATTTCTACAATCACTGAGTGCAAACGTCTGCTATCTGTACGCAGAGCAGTAATGCGCAGATTGTCTAGCATAATACTTTCACCGCGTTTAGGAATATGACCATAACGGCTTACGATTAATCCGCCAATCGTAGAGAACTCTTCATCGCTAAATTCAGTGCCTAAGGTTTCATTGAAATCACTGATTTCTGTCAATGCCTTTACGCGGTAGCGACCCTTGCTATCGCGAATGATATTGTCTTCTGTCTCATCAAAGTCGTACTCATCCTCAATATCGCCAACGATTTGTTCGAGTACATCCTCAATGGTAATCATGCCTGCTACACCGCCATATTCATCGACGACGATCGCAATATGATTACGATTGCTTCGGAACTCCTTGAGCAGCACATTCAGTCGCTTGGACTCGGGGACAAATACTGCGGGACGCAACATATCGCGTACATTGAAGTCTTCACCCGCGTAATAACGGAGCAAATCTTTAGCTAGCAATATGCCAATGATGTCGTTTTTGTCGCCATCGGTGACAGGAAAGCGCGAGTGGGCCGTTTCGATCACAAATGGGATAAATTGGTCAGGGGTTTGCGTGATATCAATCACATCCATTTGCGAACGTGGAATCATGACGTCACGTACTTGGGTTTCAGATACCTGCAACACCCCTTCTATCATGGTGAGTGCGTCGGCATCTAGCAGACTTTTTTCAAACGCCGCGTGCAATAGGCCAATCAGCTCTTCGCGGTCTTCTGGTTCTCGTAAAAGGATATGACTTAATCGTTCTAGCCAATTCGGCTTGTCACTGTCAGACATGATGCGGTTTGCTTGCTCCTGAAAATATTTTCTTTATTTTAAACGGCTTAAGTTTCACTGGCGTAGGGATTAGCATACCCCAGTTTGGCTAAAGTTTGAATTTCTATCTGTTCCATCAATTCTGCTTGCGCTTCAATTTCATGGTCATAACCTTGTGCATGAAGTACGCCATGCACCGTCATATGCGCAAAATGTGACCAAACATCCTTATGTTGCTGATGCGCCTCTTCAATGACCACGGGGGCGCAAATCACAATATCCGCCATCACAAGTGGGTGCTCTGTCAGGGCAAAAGTGAGTACATTGGGCGCGTAATCTTTACTACGATATTGCTGATTCAGTTCACTGGCTTGTGCGCGATCTGTAATCAATAAGGTAATCTCGCCATCGACTTGTAATGCCGCTTTCACCCAGCGACGAAATTCCTTTGGGCTAGGCAATGATGATGCATCGCATTGATACTGGATATTAAAAAATAATTGTGGGCTAGCACTCATGATGCTGCGTCTGATTTGTTCTGTCGACGTTTGGGATTAGGCTTGGCGTCGGCATCTCTATGGTTGTCTTGTTGATATTGCTCATAAGCATTCACAATTTTTTGTACTAGAGGATGACGCACGACGTCTTGCGATAGGAAATGGGTAAAGGCAATACCGCGCACTTGTTTTAGCACTTGTTGCGCCTCTACCAAGCCGCTTTTTTGACCACGCGCCAAGTCTATTTGAGTGACGTCACCAGTAATCACCGCTTTGGTGCCAAAGCCGATACGAGTCAAAAACATTTTCATTTGTTCTGGGGTCGTGTTCTGCGCTTCGTCCAAAATAATAAAGCTCTGATTCAGCGTGCGGCCGCGCATATAGGCCAAGGGGGCTACCTCAATCGCGCCACGCTCAAACATTTTATTCACCGTATCGTAGCCACCTAGATCGTACAAGGCGTCGTATAGAGGACGTAGATAAGGATCGACTTTTTGCGATAAGTCGCCCGGTAAAAAGCCTAAGCGTTCGCCGGCTTCTACCGCAGGTCTGACCAATACAATACGCTTGACCTTGTCACGCGTGAGCGCGTCCACCGCACTAGCCACTGCCAAATAGGTTTTGCCGGTACCTGCTGGCCCAATACCAAAAGTGATGTCATGGTCTTGGATTTGCTGCAAGTAATCGACCTGACGAGGCGTGCGGCCATGTAAATCGGAACGGCGTGTCATCAGTAGAGGCATGGCTTTGGCGGTCACCTCTTCGGGACGCAGTTTATTCAGCTCGACTAGGCCGAGTTGAATATCTTCTAAATCGATACTATGGCCGGCGCGCTCATAAAAGCTTTCTAATAATTGTGCGGCCAAATGGGTATTTTGTTTGTCACCTGTGAGTCTGAAATGTGGGCCACGTCGGCCTATTTTGATATCCAACGCTGCTTCGATTTGTTTTAGATTTTCATCTAAAGCGCCGCACAGATTGGCTAAGCGATGGTTATCTTCGGGTTGTAAGGTGAGTTCCAAAATATTCCTTAAGAATTGACTAATTCGCCACGTAAAGTATGGCTCAGTGCTTGCGTGATACGCACATCAACAAATTGATTGAGCAGGCTTTTATCACCAGCAAAATTGACGATACGATTATTTTCCGTTCGCGCAGCTAATTCATGGCTATCTCTGCGCGATACATTCTCTACCAATACTTTTTGAATGCTCCCTATCATCGCTTGACTGATGGCAAATCCTTGCTGCTCGTTTAAGGCCAACAATTGTGCCACGCGCTGTAACTTGACTTCATAGGGAGTGTCATCGGGCAAATAGGATGCTGGTGTCCCAGGTCGAGGGCTGTAAGCAAAAGCATAGCTGTAATCAAAACCGACATCACGCATCAGTTTCATGGTCGCCTCAAATTCTGCTTCAGTCTCACCCGGAAAGCCCACAATAAAATCTGAGCTAATCGACATATCAGGACGTATGGCCCGCAATTTTCGAATCGTCGACTTGTATTGCAAGATGGTGTGATTACGTTTCATCGCCATCAGCACGCGGTCAGAACCTGCTTGAACTGGTAAGTGTAAATGCGACACTAGCTTGGGGTTGTTGGCATAGCACTGTATCAGCGACTCACTCATATCGTTCGGATGCGAGGTGGTGTAGCGTATGCGCTGTATGCTGGGGATTTCGGCAATGTAATCGATCAAAAGCGCCAAATCCGCTGCTACGCCATGGGGGCCTTGCGCTCGGTAGGAGTTAACATTTTGCCCCAATAGGGTAATTTCTTTGACGCCTTGGTCAGCCAGCAGAGCGGCCTCGGTCAGAATGTCTTCAAATGGTCGTGAGACTTCTTCACCGCGGGTATAGGGCACAACACAGAAGGTACAGTACTTGCTACACCCCTCCATAATGGAAAGATAAGCAGTCGCGCCTTTCACTTCAGGTGGGGGCAGATGGTCAAATTTCTCTACCTCGGGGAAAGAAATATCCACTTGGGCATCGCCAGAAGCGCGCTTTTTGGCGATTAAATCAGGTAAGCGATGGATGGTTTGCGGGCCAAACACCAAATCCACATAGGGCGCACGCTGCACAATTTGGTCACCCTCTTGGCTGGCTACACAGCCACCTACGCCAATAATTAAATCTGGATTTTTTTGTTTGAGCGGTGCGATGCGTCCTAGATGGCTAAATACTTTGTCTTCAGCTTTTTCTCGCACTGAACAGGTATTGAGCAAAATGACATCAGCCTCTTCTATTTGCTCGGTCGGCACTAAACCATCGCTGCTATGCAGCATGTCTGCCATACGCGATGAGTCATACTCATTCATCTGGCAACCAAAGGTTCGGATATAGACTTTTTGTTGTTTACTCATGGGGACTAGCTTAGCAAACCATACCAGGCAAATAGCAATAGCAGGATGGCAAGCAACACAATTATCAGTCGCAAGGTGGTTTGTAATTGACGCTGGCTTTCCTGTAACGCATTGAGCTGTGCTTGCAGGGATTGTTTTTCCTCAGCGTCACGCGACAAATAGGCATCCACTTTGCGTGGCAAGGTGGGCAAAATGCTGCTCCATTGCGGTATTTCACGCCGTAAATTTTTGATGATGCTACGCCAGCCTAATTGTTCTGACATCCAACGCTCCAAACAGGGTTTTGCCGTTTTCCATAAATCTAAATCTGGGTCTAGCTCACGCCCTAGACCTTCAATGTTTAAAAGTGTTTTTTGTAACATGGTCAATTGCGGCTGAATAATCAGGCCAAATTTTCTTGCCGTATAAAACAAGCGTATCAACACGCGACCAAATGAGATCTCTTTGAGCGGTTTGTTGAGTATGGGCTCGCACACCGCGCGTATGGCTGTTTCAAAAGCATCGATATCGACATCTTTGCCCACCCAGCCTGATTCGACATGGGAGATGGCCACCTCACGATAATCTTGGCGGAAAAATGCCAAAAAGTTACGCGCCAAATAATTTTTATCACGCTCAGTTAAGCTGCCCATGATACCAAAATCTAAGGCGATATAGCGACCATCTGGGCTAACTAGGATGTTGCCGGGATGCATATCCGCATGGAAATAACCATCGCGAAAAACTTGCGTGAAAAATATATCTACGCCATCTTTGGCCAGCTTAGATAAATTGATTCCTGCCGCTTTTAATCTATCGATTTGCGCTACCGGGATGCCGCTCATGCGTTGCATCACCATCACTTGTGCATGGCAATAGTCCCAATAGATTTCTGGGATAAGTAGTTGTTGGCTATCGGCAAAGTTATTTTTTAATCTTGTGGCATTGGCCGCTTCTAATAGCAAATCGAGCTCTTGGTCTAAATGTTTGGCAAACTCTTCTACCACTTCACGCGGTCTTAAGCGCTCGCCGTCCGCTAAAAATTTAAGCATCAACCATGCTGCGGTATCGAGTAGGGCGATGTCTTTTTCAATCACTTGGCGGATATTGGGACGCAAAATTTTGACTGCGACCTCTTGGCCATTCAACAGTTTAGCGAAATGTACTTGAGCCACAGAAGCGCTGGCAACCGGTTGCGGAGAGAACTCGCTAAACACTTGGTTGATTGGTTGTTGGTAGGCGGCAATCAGGATTTTTTCTACCTCGTCATAGGCGAATGGCGGCACCTGATCTTGTAACTTGGCGAGTTCGTCCGCGATATCCAAGGGCAATAAATCGCGTCTGGTAGAGAGCATTTGGCCAAACTTGACGAAAATAGGCCCGAGCGATTCTAGGGCTAAGCGCAGATTTTCTCCGCGACTACGTTGTTGTTTCCGCCATCTAAGGGCATAGCCCAATAGGCGTTTCAGCCATAATAATTTGGCATGCTGCAGCACCAATTCGTCCAAGCGATAGTGCAGCGCGACAAAAATAATTTTGAGCAAACGGAATAAAGCCATCAGTAAGCCTCACTCTTGCTTTGCAGGCGCTGTATACGTTTTTCTAATCGGGCACTGTCTTCGCGCAAACGGTCAACCTCACTGATAAATTGAGCGACATGGCGTGGTTTGGCGAGCAGAGGTTGCTCTTCCTGCCAATATTCCACCAGCATTTCCGCCACATTTTTGATTTGTTGTTTGCCATATTGGCTGGCAGCACGGTGCATGCGACCCAGTTGGTGAGCGGGGATGTCACCAATGGCTAGACTTAAGTCTTGCTCGACATCCCAACGCATATCACTCAGGATTTGGCTCACGCGCATGGCCAGTTCGCTGTCCCCGTCAATCTTGACTAAATGACTGGCGCTGTGGTCGCCAGACATCATGCGTATGATGGTGCTGGGATTCATGTTAATAGAGGCATCTGCGGCTGATGAGTCTGGGGCGATACTTAGATGGCCATTTTCCTGAATGAGTAAATGTGCCTCCAGCAATAATACTTTTATCGCGATATGTTTGCCTGCATAAGGCATTAGTGCATCAGCGGCCCAAGCGTTTTGTGCCATCAGATGTTGCAAGAATTGATTGAAAAGTGGTTTTAGCATCGTGTCTGTTTTGATCTATTCAGGCTTAAATCTTCCAGCCTTTATGCAAAGCCACGACGCCGGCGGCCAAATTGTAATATTCCACCTTGGCAAAGCCTGCGCTTTGCATCATTTGCTTGAGGGTCTCTTGGTCAGGATGCATGCGAATGGATTCCGCCAAGTATTGATAACTGTCCGCATCTTTGGCGACTAGTTTGCCTATCAAGGGGATGAGCTTGAATGAATAGGCATCGTACACTGGCTGAAGTGGTTTCCATACTTGGGAAAACTCTAGTACGAGCAATCGTCCGCCCACTTTTAAGACGCGTTGCATTTCCGCCAAGGCCAGATCTTTATGCGTCATATTACGCAGACCGAAGGCGACAATCACGCAATCAAAACTCGCATCAGCAAAAGGCAGTTTCTCTGCATCACATTGCAAGGCAGGCACGACGATGCCTTCATCTAATAAGCGATTACGACCAACTTCTAACATCGAGGCATTGATGTCAGTTAACACTACCTCACCCTGAGTCCCGACCGCCTTACTAAATAAACGAGTCAAATCGCCGCTACCGCCAGCAATATCCAATACACGGTCGCCAGTTTTGACTCCGCTTACTTGCACTGCAAAGCGCTTCCACAGTCTGTGCATGCCCAGTGACATCAGATCATTCATCACGTCATATTGTTGCGCGACAGAATGAAATACTTCGCCAACTTTTTTGGCTTTCTCCTGCTCCTTGACGGTTTGGAATCCAAAATGGGTTTGTTTGTCTTCACTCATCGTTGTGCTCACTGCATTTGACGCTGGTAACCAGCGGCTTCTAAACGGGCGATATAGTCCATCCACATGCTCTCATAATGTTTTGCCAGCTCATAAAGATAATCCCATGAATATAAGCCAGTGTCGTGCCCATCATCAAAGATGAGCTTAATGGCATATTGCCCCACCGGCTCAATGCCAACGATATTCACATTTTCTTTTCCTACTTGCAGTACCTCTTGTCCAGCCCCGTGACCTCTTACTTCGGCTGATGGGGAATAGACGCGCAAAAACTCGCAGGACAACATGCAGTGGGACTGATCTGCAAAATGGATTTCCAATAAGCGAGATTTTTGATGCAGTTTGATATCGACTGGGCGAGGGGTGGAAGTGTTATCGTTCATATAAGTCAATAAAATAAAGGCGTTATGATAGCAGAAGCACCTTGAAAGGTGTTTTATTTAGCCAGTGTTGGAGGGGCTGGGCAGTGATAAAATTCCCTATTGTTTTGATTTAGCGCAAATTGCTCATGACTGAATGTATTAGCATGTGAACTTGCTACAAGGAGTATGGATTGGGTATCGAGACCTTGTTGTATTTATTAGGGCTGACCATTGTATTTGTCGGCTTGGCTGCGGGCGGTATCTTGTGGGCCATCAAAAGTGGTCAATATGATGATTTAGAGGGACCAGCGCAACGCATTCTGATGGACGACGACGATCCTTTAATCCCTTTTAACCAATCCAAAGACTCTGATCAGAACTCATGATCTAGCAAGATGAAAAGTGTTTGGGCATGCGCAATACTTTGCTTGAGCTTGCCTAGGCTTATGTTTTAAACTGTTACTTTAATTTGCGCGCAATACTTGAGAGGGCATGATGAAAGAGTTTTTTACCTTTGAGAATTTTCCATTGACGATGGTGGTGATATTGATTGTGATGTCTTGGCTGAGCGTTCTCTCAGTGATTTTCTTGCATTGATCAAACCACCCTCTTTGACACAGTTTTAGATAAAAAAAGCGGCTATTTAGCCGCTTTTTTTATTGCTTTAAGTTTAGGCCGTTAAAGCCAGTTTAATTTTTTGCATGGCTTTTTGCTCAATCTGACGAATACGTTCTGCAGATACGCCATACTGGTCAGCCAAGTCGTGCAAAGTAGCAGCATTTTCTTGGTCTAGCCAACGGGCTTGGACGATTTGGCGGCTGCGCTCATCTAGGCTGGCTAAAGCGTTTGCCAAGCCAGTTGTTTCCATTTCCTGTTGTTCCAAGTCAGCTAATAGTTGGCTAGGTTCAGGATGCTCGTCTTGCAAATATGCGATCGGGCTGTAGCTTTCCTCGCCATTTTCATCGGGTTGACCTTCTAAAGAGATTTCCTGCCCAAACATACGGGTTTCCATCTCTGTCACTTCTTCTGGTTTTACATTCAGCTCTTGCGCAATCATTTGCACTTCATCAGGCTGCAATGCGCCAGGACCTTGCTTCAGGCTACGCAAGTTGAAGAATAATTTGCGCTGAGCCTTGGTGGTTGCGATTTTTACCATGCGCCAGTTGCGCACGATATATTCGTGAATTTCTGCCTTAATCCAGTGGATGGCAAATGAAACCAAACGCACTCCGCGTTCAGGGTCAAAGCGTTTGACGGCTTTCATTAGGCCAATATTGCCTTCCTGAATTAGATCGGCTTGGGGAAGGCCATAGCCTGAATAGCCACGTGCAATGCTTGCCACAAGGCGAAGATGCGACATAATCAAGGCTTTGGCAGCGTTTAAATCGTTTTCGGTTTTGAGTCGGCGTGCATATTCGAATTCTTCTTCTGCGCTAAGCACAGGGATGCTCTTGATCGTACGCAAGTAGTGATCAAGGCTGTCAGCCGCGGTAATCGTAGGTAATGTCAAAGAGTATGTCATATTTGTTTTCCTCCTTTATTGCGCTATTTTAGCACTCATCATAAGAGAGTGCTAGTAAGGATAAAGTTCCAAGTTTTTGTAGGATGGATGATGAATTTGGCTGATTCATTGTTACACTGCCAAACAGCTTCTGTTATCAAAAAAATGAAGGTCATTATGTCTGTCACCGCCACTCATAAAACTCAAAACTCCACAGCAAAAATTCTATTCGCCAGCTTGATAGGCACGGGAATAGAATTCTTCGACTTTTATATTTATGCCAATGCCGCTGTTTTGGTGTTCCCCGCGTTGTTTTTCCCAGAGGGAAATCCCCAAGCTGCCTTGATGCAGTCCTTTGCGACGTTTGCGGTCGCCTTCTTTGCTCGCCCCCTAGGTTCAGCGGTATTTGGTCATTTTGGTGATAGGGTGGGACGTAAGGTCACTTTAGTCCTGGCTTTGATGACCATGGGGCTCTCCACCGTCCTCATAGGATTATTACCCAGCTATGCCACTATTGGGATTTGGGCCCCGATGTTGTTGGTGCTGTGTCGCTTTGGCCAGGGCTTAGGGCTGGGGGGTGAATGGGGTGGGGCCGTGTTGCTTGCAACAGAAAATGCTCCGCCAAATAGACGCGCTTGGTATGGCATGTTTCCACAACTTGGAGCGCCCATCGGATTTATTTTATCTGGGGGTATCTTTTTGCTTCTCTCCGAGCAACTCACAGACGCCCAGTTTATGAGCTATGGTTGGCGTATCCCCTTTATTTTAAGCTCGCTCTTGGTGATATTGGGCTTGTATATTCGTCTGAACATTCATGAGACGCCTGAATATTTGAAATATCGTCAGCAGCATCAGCCGGTCAAAGTCCCAGTTTGGCATACATTGAGATTTCATTTTTCTGAGTTGTGTATCGGCACTTTATTGGCGCTGAGCGCTTTTGTATTGTTTTATTTGATGACCGTATTTACACTCAGTTGGGCCACCAGCCAAATGGGCTTTAGCCGCGCAGAGTTCCTGCGTTTTGAGCTTTGGTCGGCATTAGCACTAGGCATCTTTATCCCAATTTCAGGATGGCTAACGGATAAATTTGGTGCATTCTTGATACAGCTTCTTGCCTTGTTGTGGATCTTGTTGATGGGGTGGGGGTTTGGAGGATTGTTTGCCTCGGCGCAAGCTTTACAGGTGTTGTTATTCTTATGTTTGGGGATGGCAGCCATGGGCATGACTTATGGCCCCCTAAGCACCATGTTGGCAAGTTTATTTCCTACCCAAGTGCGCTACACCGGTTGCAGTGTATCTTTTAATATGGCCGGAATTTTGGGCGCCTCATTTGCGCCATTTGTAGCGACTTGGTTGGCCAGCAGTTACAGTGTGGCTGCAGTGGGCTGGTATTTATCAGGGGCGTCTATCATCTCTATGCTGGCATTATTGTGGATGCGCTCAAATCAGCGTAAAAAGTTGGCTGATTAACGTCCCGACATCGCAAAAAACTCTTGAATCATAAAATCTTCTAGCGCTTGATTGTCCTGCAGTCTTGCAGATAAAACAATGATGCGGCCATATTTCTGTGACTGCCAATTAAAATCACCACTGTAGTGCTCACGAATAATTGCAATCATTTTTCTGACGATAGCACGCTCTATCGTTTCATTCGGCCCTGCCAGCACTGTGACAATCTCAAAGCGAGTATTTCGTCCATTTTGTTGCCATCCGCGGAAGGTGAATTGTGCACTATCACCGACAATTTCTCTGATTTGGAATAAACCATTGGTCCCTTCTTGTTGAAGATTGCGTGCAATAATTTCATCTCTTTTTTGTTCTGGTACCAGTCTGTCTTGGATGTTGGCATCTGTGCTGGGACTTTTCTCCGCCATCTCCTGAGCTTGTCGCTGTTGTCTTCGCGCATTCAGATAAGCAAGTAAATCATTTGCCTGGGGGGTCTCTTTGATGGGTGTTTTTTCTAGCATAGGCTTTTCTGGATGAGGAGTGATGGGAATAATACGATCCTCACTGTTGGGGCTAGTCATAAGTTTTTTTACTGCAGGCGTCAGTGTTTTTTCTTTTTTAGGTTTTACTGCTTGCTCTATGGCTTCTTCCTGCTTTAATTTTGGCACCTCAGGCATTGCAGATTTTGCAGTTGGCAGTGGAACGAGACGCACATCCAATGTGCGTATATTGAGATCAAGAGGGGCCTGTCTAATGTTGGGAAGAAATAAAAAAATAACCAGGGCATGCAACAACAAGGACGCTAGTATTGCCCTAGCAAAAATACTATCTATGCGGATATGCCAGTAACGTTGAGAGTTACGATAGCTAACATTCATTCTTATTCGATATGGACCAAGGAGTGCTGGATTGAGGCGAAGGCCCCCAACCAGCCGAGGCCTGCGCCAGTGAATATCAGCAGGAATAATGCACCGATACCAGGAAGAGCCAAATGGAACTGACTCGCGTACAAGTCGGCAATATCCGTAATTGAAATATTAAAAAAGGCAATCGCGCCTACCCATAAAACATAGGCAAATATGGCGCCACCTACTCCATAAAGTGTGCCAGCGTATAAGAAAGGACGACGAATAAACCAATGAGTCGCGCCTATCAGTTTGCTCACTTCTATCTCTTCTCTTTGCGTGAGGAATTGCAAGCGTATGGTATTACCGATGATGGCCAACAGGGCAACAGAAAACAGTAGCATTAACAGATGGCTTAAGTTTTTGGCTAACTCTAAGATTGTATCTAAACGCTCTAGCCACTTGGAATCTAATTGCGCAACATCAACCCCGTGCCAGCTCTGCATCTCTTTTTGCATTTGTTTGATACGATCGCTGTCAACTTTCTTGGGCACGACAAAATATGCATCAGGCAGAGGATTGATGCTCAGGGCGTCAGCAGCCTCTTTTTGAGTGCTGTCTTCTTTCATATTTTCCCAAGCCGTGGTTTTGCTGACAAAGCGAAATTCAGCGATATCGCCATGCTGCTTCAGGTGTTGCTCAATCGCATGTTTGCTGGCTTCATCGATGTCCATCTTTAGGTACAGGCTGATTTCTGGCTTATGATCGGTGGAGCCCAAGGCGGTTTGAATTTGATGCACCACACTAAACATGGCAGCGGGTAAGCATAGTGCAATCCCTATCACCAACATAATCAGCAGTGAGGATAGTTTTTTATCCCACATGCGCTCTGTCACCAAAGCAATTGTTTGGACTTGCTGGTCGGCCCATGATTTCATAAAACGAGTTCTCCATGGTTGAGATGCAAAATCTGCATTTGCGCTTTTAAGTCCTCTGGCAAATACTGAGGAATCTCATGGGTGGCAATAATGACCGTGACACCTACGCGCTGAAAGTCATAAAACAAATCCATAATATTATTGGCATAGCCTTCATCTAGATTCCCAGTGGGTTCGTCCGCAATCAAACAATCTGGACGACTGACAATTGCTCTGGCAATGGCTAGACGCTGTTGTTCCCCACCTGACATCGTAATCGGCATGACTTTTTCTTTGTTCAAAAGCCCCACTTTATCTAAAGCGGCACGAATACGGCTAGCAGCCTCATCTGCCGACACTCCGTTGATATACAAGGGCAAGGCGACATTTTCATAACAATTTCTGTCATAGAGCAATTTATGATCTTGAAAAACCAGTCCAAATTTTCTACGCAAAAATGGAACAGCTGCGGCATTTAAATGGCTGACATTTTGATTGTTGATGAGCACGGTGCCGCCACTCGGTTGCTCTAGTCCTGCAATCAATTTGAGTAATGTTGATTTACCAGCGCCCGAAATCCCGGTAACAAATACCAATTTTCCTGACTCAATTTCAAATGAAATATTGCTGAGCGTGGTGCTATTGCCTGGGTAGCGCTTACTGACTTGATCAAACTTAATCATGTATCAATGCCTCGACAAATTCTTGTGCTTGAAACGGACGTAAATCCTCTAACTGCTCACCGACTCCAATATAGCGTATCGGGATGGGTTGTTGTTTAGCGATTGCGGCAATCACGCCACCCTTGGCGGTGCCATCCAATTTGGTTAATACCAAACCGGTGACATTGAGCGCCTGATGGAAGGCTTGCACTTGCGCCACGGCATTTTGACCAGTATTTGCGTCGAGCACTAACAGCACTTCATGGGGCGCACTGGGCAAGGCTTTATCAATCACACGTTGTACCTTTTTAATCTCTTCCATCAAATTCAGTTGCGTGGGCAGGCGACCGGCAGTATCTGCCAAGACAATATCTATTCCCTTTGATTTTGCGGATTGCACGGCATCGAAAATCACGGCACCAGGATCACCGCCTTCGCTGGCGACCACATGCACTTGATTGCGCTCACCCCAAGCCTGTAATTGCTCGCGCGCAGCGGCACGGAAAGTGTCGCCTGCGGCAATCAGTACTGATTTTCCTTGGGCTTGAAATAAATTGGCCAATTTACCTATGGTGGTGGTTTTGCCCGCTCCATTGACACCCACCATCATAATCACAAACGGGTGATGGGTGCTGGTGTCTAAGGGCTGTTGTAGGGGATGCAATAAATCCAACAAGGCGTCTTCAAGCGCATTTTTGAGTTGGCTCGTGTCACTTAAAGCATCACGTTTTACTCTAGAACGAATATCGTCAAGCAGGGATACTGTGGCATTTACCCCCACATCCGAGGTCAGCAAAATAGTTTCTAGCTCTTCGTACACATCCTCATCAATCTTGCCCCCACTGAATATACCTTTGAGCTGTTTGCTGAGTTGCTCACGACTGCGTGATAAGCCTTTGCGTAAACGCTCTGTCCAAGATAATTGGCTTTTGCTTGCTTCGGTGGCTGAGGATTGTTCGTGATGAGAGGCAGTGGTGTCTATCGGAGTAGCCTGCTCAACGGCTTGGGCCTCCTCGCTCGCGACTGGTTCAGTGGCGACTTCAGCGGGTTTAGCGGGTTTATCTTTTTTGAAAAAATTGAACATGACACAGCCTCGGAATAAGCCACTATTTTAGCCGCAATCCGAGGCATTTGCCATGCTTAGCGAGGGTGTTTTAGCTGGAGATAGGCAGGCCTTGAGCGTCGAACATTCCCTCGAACATGATGGAGCTGAGATAACGCTCACCAGAATCTGGTAACACTACCACAATGGTTTTGCCAGCATTCTCTGCTTGATGGGCATAACGTAGCGCAGCTGTGACTGCTGCTCCACAGGAAATACCCGCCAAAATTCCCTCTTCTCTGGCCAATCTCAAGGCGTTTTGTATGGCTTCTTCGTTAGAGACTTGCTCTATCGCGTCAATCACGGAAAAGTCGACAATATCGGGCACAAACCCTGCGCCTATCCCTTGGATTTTGTGAGGAGCGGGTTTGAGTTCTTGCCCCGCTAGTTTTTGCGATAAGACAGGACTGGCGCTGGGTTCTACGGCAATAATTTTGGCCTTTGCTTGTGTTTGCGCTTTGAGATAGCGCCCTACGCCAGTGATAGTTCCCCCTGTGCCGACCCCGGCGACAAATATATCTACCAAGCCATCGGTATCCTGCCAAATTTCAGGGCCAGTAGTCTTTTCATGGATAGCGGGATTAGCAGGATTTTTGAACTGCTGTAACAGCACATATTTTTGTGGGTCGCTGGCCGCAATTTCCTCCGCTTTGGCTACCGCTCCGGTCATGCCTTTGGCACCTTCGGTCAATACTAATTTAGCGCCATAGGCCACCAATAATTTACGTCTCTCCAAGCTCATGGTTTCCGGCATGGTGAGCGTCAGGGGAATGCCCTTGGCAGCACAAACAAAAGCCAATGCAATGCCAGTATTGCCACTGGTAGGCTCAACTATTTCTTTGCCAGGGCCGAGTAAACCGCGTTTTTCAGCATCCCAAATCATCGCGGCACCGATACGACATTTCACTGAATAGGCCGGATTGCGACCTTCAATTTTTGCTAATACGGTAGCTTGGGCGCCATCCACAATCCGATTCAGTTTAACTAGTGGGGTGCGTCCAATAGAGTCCGCATTATTTGCAAACCAATTTGCCATTTCTCATCCTCAACAAAAAAGCTTAGGCGCTGATTT
>VFQS010000195.1_pt1 | contig 79653 bp, 74 predicted proteins | sample 3512361 | NCBI WGS metagenome assembly VFQS01 (sample SAMN10412375, study PRJNA504923) | tailings metagenome | isolation source: Relicate 1 Philex TSF3 active mining | place: Philippines | reverse complement strand
CCAAGACGTTTAACAGGTACTTCATTAAAATACCAAAGAAAAGTTTCTGTAGCTGTTAAAAGAGCTCGTCACTTAGCTTTAATGCCATACGTGGCCGATTTATTAAAATAATATTTAACAAATAGTTGTTGCTTCGCCGTAGGTGAGCTAACTTCTAATTAAAAGGACAACAACATGGAACTTATCTTAAAACAAGACGTTCAAAATTTAGGATTTAAAGATGACGTAGTAACAGTTAAAAACGGTTATGGTCGTAATTATTTAATTCCTCAAGGTTTTGCTATTTTAGCAACTCCATCAGCGAAAAAAGTTTTAGCTGAAAACTTAAAGCAAAAAGCTCACAAAGAAGCTAAATTAGTTGCTGATGCAAAATCTTTAGCTGAAGCTTTAAAAGCTTTAGAAATTAAAATTACTGCTAAAGCAGGTGGTGATAAATTGTTTGGTTCAGTTACTAGCGCAAATATTGTTGAAGCGTTAGAAGCTAATGGTCATTCAATTGATAAAAAATTCATTACTAGCGGTGTAGTAAAACGTGTAGGTAAATATACTGCTACTGTAAGATTACACAGAGATGTTATTGTTGAATTACCTTACGAAATCGTAGGAGAAAAAGCATAATTTTTCTAAAAAAAATATAAATGAGCTCCGAATTTTTCGGAGCTTTTTTTTATATTTACCTCATGAAGTATGCAAGATTAACGAAAGAACAGTTAGAAGATTTACATCCCGAATTTATTACTTTTTTGGCTACTCAATCCATTGATAAAATAGAATGGGATGATATCAAGAAAAATAGACCTCATATAGCCGAACAAGAAATCGATGTGTTTTCAGATTTGATTTGGGAAAAAGCTTTAACCAATGTGACGCATATTGATCATTTTTCTAAAAATTACATTTTCCTTTTTAAATGTATGCAAAATGCTGTTTTTTCTTTCGTTATTAAAACCAATAATTCACAAATTGACTTTGTTTCTGCTGATGGAATTCAATGGTTGTCTGAAAATTTATTTTCCGATGAAGTTGAAATTACAAGAGGTAAAAAAGACGTTTCAGAAAATAGAAATGAATCGTTATTTGAAATCATAAAGCAAGGTGGAATCATCAGTAAAGGAGAATTGTTTGCCAAATTAGACAGCTTAATCAATCAGTAGTAACTATGAATGTTTTAGAGATAATTAAGAATTTAAGAGAAGAATTAAATCAGCATAATTATAACTATTATGTGTTGGATAAACCTACAATTTCCGATTTTGAATTTGACCAAAAACTAAAACAGTTACAAGAATTAGAAGCGCAACATCCTGATTATTTTGATGAAAATTCGCCTACGCAACGAGTAGGAGGTAGTATAACCAAAAATTTTGAAACCGTACAACATGAATACCGCATGTATTCGTTAGACAATTCCTATTCCATTGAAGATTTACAAGATTGGGAAACCCGAATTCAAAAGGTTTTAGGCGATGTTCCGTTAGAATATACCTGCGAATTAAAATACGATGGTGCCTCAATTAGTATTACCTATGAAAATGGTCGATTAGTCCGTGCGGTGACACGTGGCGATGGTTTTCAAGGAGATGATGTAACTAATAATATCAAAACAATTAAAGCGGTTCCTATTCATTTAAAAGGTGATTTTCCAGATAAATTTGACATTCGTGGCGAAATTATTCTTCCGTTTGCCGGATTTGAAAAAATGAATCAGGAATTGATTGAAATTGGCGAAACACCGTATTCAAATCCAAGAAATACTGCTTCTGGAAGTTTAAAATTACAGGATAGTGCCGAAGTAGCTAAACGTCCGTTAGATTGCTTGTTGTATTTTGTAATTGGAAATAATTTACCTTTCAACACTCAATTTGAAGGCTTGCAAAAGGCAAGAGATTGGGGATTTAAAGTGCCAAATCAATCTAAATTAGCTAAAAATTTGAACGAAGTTTTTGAGTTCATTCGTTTTTGGGATACGCATCGACATGATTTACCTTACGAAACCGACGGTGTAGTCATTAAGGTTAATAATTTACAACATCAGGATGAATTAGGTTACACAGCAAAATCACCACGATGGGCTATGGCGTATAAGTTTAAAGCCGATCAAGTTACGACCACATTAAATTCAATTACCTACCAAGTAGGACGCACAGGGGCAATTACACCTGTAGCGAATTTAGAACCCGTGCAATTGGCTGGAACAATTGTAAAACGAGCCTCATTACATAATGCGGACCAAATTGAAAAATTAGATATTCGAATTGGCGATGCCGTTTTTGTTGAAAAAGGAGGCGAAATTATTCCGAAAATTATTGCAGTTGCTCAACGAGGAAACCAATCTGAACCAACGAAATATATAACTCATTGCCCAGAATGTCAAACCGAATTGGTTAGAACTGAAGGCGAAGCAAATCATTTTTGTCCAAATTTTTATGGTTGTCCGCCACAAATTATTGGAAGAATTCAGCATTTTATTACGCGTAAAGCTATGGATATTGATGGTTTAGGTGGAGAAACAGTGGCTTTGTTGTTTAATGCAGGTTTAGTTACTAATTATGCCGATTTATACGAATTAAAAAAAGAGCAAATCATTCCGTTAGAACGAATGGCAGAAAAGTCGGCTGAAAATTTAATTCAAGGTATCGAAAAATCAAAGAGCATTCCTTTTGAACGCGTTTTGTATGCCTTAGGAATTCGATATGTGGGCGAAACAGTGGCTAAAAAATTGGCAAAACATTATAAATCAATAGATGCTATTGCTCAAGCAAGTATTATGGATTTGATTTTGGTGGATGAAATTGGCGATAAAATTGCACAAAGTGTGATTCAATTTTTTGACAATCAAGAAAATAGATTAATTATTGAACGATTGAAACAATTTGGCGTTCAACTAGAATCGGGTGATGAGTCAGTTTTGCTTTCTGAGAAATTAAAAGGAAAAACCTTTGTTGTTTCAGGAGTTTTTGAAATTTATTCTAGAGATGAACTAAAAAAAGCTATTGAAGATAACGGCGGAAAAGTAGGTAGTTCTATTTCTGCTAAAACCGATTTTGTGATTGCAGGTGATAACATGGGGCCAGCAAAACTAGAAAAAGCCAACCAACTAAAAATTGCAATTATTTCAGAGGTTGACTTTAAGAATATGGTTGAACAATAATTGGTTTACAACTTCCTACACAACTATAGATTTTCCGTTACTGGTTAAAGTAGCATCATTTGAAAAGTAGAAATCAATTCGGCCTAAATTTAAGCCATAACAGCCTACTTGATTGATTAAAACTTCTTTTCCTTCAGCATTTTTTTCAACAACGGGTTTGTCTAAAAAAGTATGAGTGTGGCCGCCAATGATCAAATCAATATCTTTTGTTTTTTTAGCTAAAACGAGATCTGAAATTTTATTGGGTTCATTTTTATAAGAGAACCCTAAATGAGAAAGGCAAATGACTAAATCGCATTTTTTGTTTTGTTTTAGTATTCTAGCCATGTCTTGTGCAATTTCTACAGGGTCAAGGTAAAGCGTTTCTTTGTAAGCTTTTTTATCAACAAGTCCTTCAAGCTCTATTCCTAATCCAAAAATACCAATTTTAATTCCTCCTTTGTTTATTATTTTGTATGGCTTTACAATTTCATTAAGCACCGTGTTTTTAAAGTCATAATTTGCAGAAACAAAATCAAACTTAGCATGGGGTAATTGCGCATAAAAGCCATCAATACCATTATCAAAATCATGATTTCCCATGGTGGCAACATCATAATGCATCATACTCATTAATTTGAATTCTAATTCGCCTCCATAATAATTAAAATAAGGTGTTCCTTGAAATATATCCCCTGCATCAAGTAATACAACATGTTCTTCTTCTTGTTTAATGCTTTCTATTAAAGCGGCTCTTCTTGCAGCTCCACCCATATTTGGATTTCTGGGATGATCTGCAGGAAAAGGGTCTATATGACTATGAACGTCATTAGTGTGTAGTATGGTTATTTTTTTCGTGTCAAGCGTTGCAAAACTACTTAAACCTATATTTGCTAACCCTAATAAGGCAGAACTTGCGGCTGTTTTCTGGATAAAATCTCTTCTTTTCATGCGATAGGTTTTATTATTCTAAAATAATTTTTTCGTCTTTTAAAATGGGTAAAGTATCTACTTTTTTGAAATAATCGATAAGCATATTTCTCAGTTTGTAGTCCATATCATATTTTTCAACACTTTCTTTAAAAAAGGTCATGTTATCGCCACCATTAGATAAATAATCAGAAGTTGCTACATAATAGATTTTATCATCTTCAAGCGCTTTCCCATTAATTAAAATACGTTTTACAGTTAGATCATTTTTGTCTACATAAAATTGAATTCCGTATAATGGATGTGGTTTTTTTTCCGACATGAGGTAAGAACCCATTTCTCTTATTTGAGTGCCTTTTAACCCCACCACGTATAGACTGTTTTCAAAAGGCATAACTTCAAATGCGGTTCTAGAGGTTACATTACCTTGGGGAATAATCGAACGTATCCCACCGCTATTTAATAAGCAAAAATCGATTGATTTATCGTGTCTTTTTTGAAAGACAGGATTGCCAAATTCAAATGTAATTGCAGCTAATAAATTACCAATAGCTGTTTGCCATTTGCCTTTACTTTTATCTAGGGTTTCAGGACAATAGGCTAAAACACTATCTAATTCTTTTGTGATTTTGTTTCGATAGGGAGCAACATATTTTACAATTTCTTGGTTTTCTCCTTTTTCGTTAGTGATTCCAATTTTTTTACCTTCTACTTTATAATTTAAATAATCAGTAGTTTTACAAGAAATAAGGTTGAAAAATGTTAATAATATAACAAAATAGCCTAAAATTAATTTATTCTTTTTTACATTTACCATCATAATAAGTGACTTAATTAATAATTTTGTCTGAGAGGTAAAAATACTATGTTTTATACTATAATAAAGAACTTTTTTCTTAAAAAAAATGTTATTAAAAGATTAGCAACTCAAAATTCGATTGCATCTAATGATAAAGTGTTGACAATTGGAGTTTTAGTTGATGAAACATATTTCGCAGAAACTAGTCAATTAGTTGAGCGAATTATTTCGCAAGGCATTCAAAAAAATAATATTTCGATTTTAGTTTACAAAGATAAAATCAAGAAAAAAGATGTGCTCAATGAACCTTATTTTTCTTTTAAAAATATTTCTATCTCTGGAGAAATTGATAAAAAAGGAGTTATTGATTTTTTAGAAACACCTTTTGATTTATTAATTAACTATTATGATGTTAACAAATACGTACTTTTACTCTTATCTTCTAAATCAAAAGCGAAATTTAAAGTAGGATTTGATACAGTTGATAAACGAATCAATCATTTTATTATAAAAACACTTGTTGAAGATTACAATGAGTTTGTTTTAGAACTATTCAAATATTTAAAAATTTTAAACAAAATATAAAATGCAATCATTTATTGGTACTGGTGTTGCGTTAGTTACGCCTTTTAAAAAAGATTTTTCGGTTGATGTAGAAGCATTAACTAGAATTGTAAATTATGTTATTGACGGCGGAGTAGAATATTTAGTGGTACTTGGTACTACCGCTGAAACAGCAACTCTTTCAAGCGAAGAAAAAGAAATGGTAATCAATACCATTGTTACTGCAAATGCAGGTAGATTACCCTTAGTATTAGGTGTAGGTGGAAACAATACAATGAAAGTAGTTGAAGAATTAAAATCAAGAGATTTTTCTAAATTTTCAGCAATTTTATCAGTATCTCCCTATTATAACAAACCTACTCAAGAAGGAATTTATCAACATTTTAAAGCGGTTGCAGAAGCTTCTCCAATTCCGGTAATTGTCTATAATGTACCTGGAAGAACAGCAAGTAATATGTTGCCTTCTACAGTAATTCGTTTGGCAAATGATTTTAAAAATATTATTGGAATAAAAGAAGCAGCTGGAGATATTGTCCAAGCCATGAAGTTGATTCAAAACAAACCAGAAGGTTTTTTAGTAATTTCGGGAGATGATATGATAACGTTACCAATGGTTTTAGCAGGTGGAGCAGGAGTAATATCGGTAATTGGTGAAGGTTTTCCAAAGGAATTTTCGGAAATGGTGCGTTTAGGATTACAAAGAAAAGTTGATGAAGCTTATAAATTACATTATTTACTCGCCGATAGTATCGATATGATTTTTGAACAAGGAAATCCTGGAGGTATTAAAGAAGTCTTTAAGGCATTAGGTTTGTCAGAGAATACACTTCGATTGCCTCTTGTAAATGTAAATGATGACTTAGCAACAAGATTGCATAATTTCACTAGAAAATTAAGTTAAAAAAAAGATTTTTATAGTAAGTAAATAATATCTAAATTTGCAGTTGCTTTTTTAGATATCAATAGTATTGATATTATTAAAGATTAAATAAAACAAAATGAATAAAATTTTTAGTTTTTTCTTAACCCTCATACTTTTTGCCTCTTGCAGTCAGTATCAAAAAGCTTTAAAGTCAGATGATGTGTCTGTAAAAACAGAAGCTGCAAATAAAATGTATGATGGAGGAAAATATTTAAAAGCCATCCGTTTGTATGAACAAGTTGCGCCTGCTTACAAAGGTAAACCTCAAGCAGAGCGTTTATTTTATATGTATTCAAAATCGCTTTATAATACAAAACAATATTATTTAGCAGGATACCAATTTGAAAACTTTGCAGCTAGTTATCCAAGAAGTGAAAAAAGAGAAGAGGCTTCATTTTTAGCATCAGAATGTTTTTATAAACTTTCACCAGTTTATAGTTTAGATCAAACCGATACTGATAAGGCATTAGAAAAAGTACAAAAATTTATTGATACTTATCCAAATTCTGAATATTTGCCAAAAGCAAATGAATATGTTAAAGAATTAAGAGAAAAGCTAGAAAAAAAGTCATTTGAAATTGCAAAACAATACAATAGTATTTCAGATTTTAAAGCCGCTTTAAAAGCTTTCGATAATTTTATTGCTGATTTCCCGGGAACACCTTACAAAGAACAAGCGTTATATTATAGATTAGATTCGGCTTATAAATTAGCCATTAACAGTATAGAATCAAAAAAACAAGAACGATTAGCTTATGCTAAAACTACTTATGCTAATTTGATTAAATTTAAATCAGACACATCTTATAAAGAGGAGGCTGATAAAATGTTAGCAACAATTGAACAAGAATTACAACAATTTTCTAAATAAAAAATCATGGATTTAAAGAAAACAAGTGCTCCAGTAAACACAATTACTTACAACAAAAGTAAGTTAGAAGAGCCTACTGGGAATATTTACGAAGCGATAACTATCATGTCAAAGAGAGCTAATCAAATTAATACCGAAATAAAAAAGGAATTAATTGAAAAATTAGAAGAATTTGCTACCTATAATGATAGCTTAGAAGAGGTTTTTGAAAATAAAGAACAAATCGAAGTTTCAAAATTCTATGAAAAATTACCGAAACCACATGCATTAGCAGTTCAAGAGTGGGAAGAAGGTAAAATCTACTACAGAGATTCAAAATAAATAAATTATGTCTGTTTTAAGCGGTAAAAAAATCTTACTAGGTATATCTGGTGGTATAGCTGCTTATAAAACAGCCCATTTGGTTAGATTATTTATAAAAGCAGGTGCACAAGTACAAGTTGTAATGTCGCCTGCTTCTTTGCATTTTGTAACACCACTTACTCTTGCAACACTTTCAAAAAATCCTGTGTATTCAACATTTTATAACGAAGAAGACGAAAATGGTGTTTGGAATAATCATGTTGAATTAGGACTTTGGGCAGATCTTATGATTATTGCTCCAGCTACAGCGAATACACTTTCTAAAATGGCTAACGGTAATTGTGATAATTTGTTAATTGCCACTTATTTATCCGCAAAATGTCCTGTTTATTTTGCTCCAGCGATGGACTTAGATATGTACAAACATCCTTCTACAATTGATAGTTTTAAAAAGTTATCATCTTTTGGAAATATAATTATTCCTGCCGAAAATGGAGAATTAGCCAGTGGTTTGACGGGAGAAGGTAGAATGGCCGAACCTTCAACTATTGTTTCTTTTGTTGAATCGGATGTATTAGGCAAATTACCATTAAAAGGAAAAAAAATAATGGTAACGGCTGGTCCAACATATGAAGCCATTGATCCTGTGCGCTTTATTGGAAATCATTCTTCAGGCAAAATGGGATTTGATATAGCCGAAAAGGCTGCAATTATGGGTGCGGAAGTAACATTAATTTCAGGACCAACTCATTTGGTAACAAAAAATTCGCAAATTAATTTAGTGAGAGTTGTATCAGCAAAAGAAATGTATGATGCTTGCCATCGCTATTATAAAGACATGGATGTTGCTATTGCAGCTGCGGCTGTTGCAGATTATAAACCTCAAAATGTTGCTCTTCAAAAAATAAAAAAGGCTGAAACTACGTTATCAATTATATTAGAAAAAACGGAAGATATTTTAGCTTCTTTAGGAGAACAAAAACAAAATCAATTTTTAATTGGATTTGCACTCGAGACCCAAAATGAAATTGAAAATGCTAAGTTAAAAATTCAGAAAAAAAACTTAGATTTGATTGTTTTAAATTCCTTGAATGATAAAGGAGCAGGATTTGGTCAACTCACAAACAAAGTAACGTTTATTGATCGAGATTTTACTGTAGAACCAATGGATTTAAAATCTAAAGAAGCCGTTGCTTTTGATATTATAAATAAAATCATTAAACATTATGAAGCGTAATTTACTAGTCATTTTTACATTGTTTTTTTCGCAATTTTTTGTAGCACAAGAACTAAATGCTTCGGTAACGGTGAACTATCAGCAGGTAAATAATGGTAATCCTCAATTATTTAAAAACCTTGAAAAGCAAGTTAAGGAGTTTTTAAATAATACAAAATGGACCGATAAAGAAATACTTGATGTTGAAAAAATAGAGTGTAATTTTTTTATTAATATTTCAAAATATGGGTCAAATGATTTTGAAGCAACTTTACAAGTTCAATCTTCAAGACCTTTATATAATAGTACTTTTTCATCACCTATATTAAATATTAACGATAAAAATTTTTCGTTTAGATTCATAGAGTTTGAGACTATGGTTTATGATCAAAATAGTTTTAACTCTAATCTTGTTTCTGTATTAGCCTTTTATTCTAATTTGATTATAGGTTTAGATCAAGATTCTTTTGCTCCAAACGGAGGTACAAAATATTTAGAAATAGCTGCAAATATTGTTAATGTTGCTCAAACTAGTGGTTACAAAGGTTGGAGTTTATCAGAAGGAAACAACAACAATAGAAATTTTTTAATTTCGGACATATTATCAAGTACTTTTTTGCCATTTAGAACATCATTATATCAATATCATAGACTAGGATTAGATACGATGAGCGAAGATGTAGCAAAAAGTAAACAAGAACTCATAAAATCAATAGAAACACTTTCAGAAATTCAAAAAGTACGACCAAATTCATTATTGGTACGAACTTTTTTTGACGCAAAAGGAGATGAAATTGTTTCGATTTTTTCAGATGGACCAAAAATAGATGTAACTAAATTAGTAGAAACATTAAATAGAATTTCTCCTTTGAACTCTCAAAAGTGGAATAAAATTAGATAATACATTTATCAAATTGTAATTAATACCTATGCTACTTTCGTTTTCCATAAAAAATTATGCCTTAATAGAATCACTTGAAACTGATTTTTCGAATCAATTTTCAGTAATTACAGGTGAAACTGGAGCGGGAAAATCAATTTTATTAGGAGCATTAGGTTTAGTATTAGGAAATAGAGCCGATTTAACTTCCCTCAAAGATAAAGAGCAAAAGTGTATTATTGAAGCTATTTTTTTGATTTCGAACTATCATCTGGAGGCGTTTTTTCAGGAAAATGATTTGGATTATGAAGATAAAACTATCATTAGAAGAGAAATTTTACCATCGGGTAAATCTAGAGCTTTTATTAATGATAGTCCCGTTAACCTTCAAGAATTACAAGAATTAGGAACTTTTTTATTAGATATTCATTCACAACATCAAACGAGAGAATTATCAGAGTCGGCTTATCAGCTCGAAATAATTGATGCAGTTGCAGAAAATAGTTCAAATGTAATTGCTTATCAAAAACAATTAACTGTTTATAAATCAAAACAAAAACAGTTGAATGATATGTTAATTGAAAAGCAAACATTAGAGAAAGAGTATGAATATAATTCCTTTTTACTAAGCGAATTGCTTAGCGCGAATTTGAAAGATGGTGAGCAAGAAGAATTAGAGCAGGCGCAAGAGCAGTTTAGTAATGTAGAGTTTATTAAAGAAAATTTTTCTCGAATTCTTTCTATAGCAAATGAAGAGCAGCTTGGTGCAATTGTTAATTTGAAGGAAATTAGAGTGGCACTCCAAAAAGTAAGCGGTTTTTCTCCAATTTATTCCCAACTGCAAGAACGTTTTCAAAGTGCCTTTTTAGAGATTGAAGATATTATTAATGAATGCGAACAAACTAGCGATAAAATTATTGCTGATCCTGAACGCTTAGAGTTGGTAAACACGAAGCTTCAAACGATTTATACCTTACAGAAAAAACATCAGGTTCAAACTGTACAAGAACTTTTAAAAGTTCAAGATCATTTAGATTCTAAAGTTTTAAAAGTAGATGAATTAGAAAATCAAATTGCTAATTTAGAAAATGAAATTCAACAATCTAAACTAGAAATTGATGCTATTGCGAAAGAGATTTCAACTAATAGAGTTAAAGCTATACCTGATTTAATTGCCAAAATAAAAGCAATTTTAGATCAATTAGGAATGGCTGAAGCAAATTTTAAATTTGATATTTTAGCTACTGAAGATTATTTTGCAAACGGAAAAGATGAATTAAATGTTCTTTTTTCTGCAAATAAAGGAACTAGTTTTGGTGCTTTGAAAAAAGTTGCTTCTGGAGGAGAAATGTCTCGAATTATGCTTGCTATAAAATCAATATTGGCGCATTATTCAAAATTACCAACCATAATTTTTGATGAAATTGATACCGGTGTTTCGGGAGAAATTGCTATTAAAATGGGAGAGATAATGAAGGAAATGAGTCATACAATGCAGGTTTTTGCGATAACTCACTTACCTCAAATTGCAGCTAAAGGAGATACGCATTACAAAGTTATAAAGCGAAGTTTTGCAGAAACTACCGTTTCAGAATTAGTGTTATTAACACAAGAAGAACGAGTGGCTCAAATTGCAGAAATGTTATCGGGAAAAGACATTTCATCATCGGCAATAGAACATGCAAAAGCTTTGTTGAATTAATTTTTTCGACTACTTTTGTCAATCAATTAGATTAAAATCAAATTAAAAACTAAGAAAAAATGATAATAGAACCAAGAATGCGCGGATTTATTTGTTTAACAGCTCATCCAAAAGGTTGTGAACAAAATGTAAAAAATCAAATTGAATATGTTACATCAAAAGGAAAAATTGATGGAGCAAAAAAAGTATTGGTAATTGGAGCTTCAACTGGTTTTGGATTGGCTTCAAGAATTACAAGTGCTTTTGGTTCTGATGCCGCAACTATTGGTGTGTTTTTTGAAAAAGAACCTTCTGAAGGTAAAACAGCTTCTCCAGGTTGGTATAACTCTGCTGCCTTTGAAGTAGAAGCAACAAAAGCGGGTTTATATGCAAAAAGTATTAATGGAGATGCTTTTTCTAACGAAGTTAAAGATCAAGCTATTGAAATGATTAAAGCTGATTTAGGTCAGGTTGATTTAGTGATTTATAGTTTGGCATCACCAGTTCGTCAACATCCAACTACTGGTGTGTTACATCGTTCAACTTTGAAGCCTATTGGCACTACTTTTACAAACAAAACTGTTGATTTTCATACGGGTAATGTAACTCAAGTTTCTATTGAGCCAGCTTCACAAGAAGATATTGATAATACCGTTGTGGTTATGGGTGGTGAAGATTGGGCTATGTGGATGAATGCTTTAAAAAGTGCAGGCGTTTTAGCACCGGGAGCAAAAACGATTGCTTATTCATATATTGGACCAGAAGTTACCGAAGCGGTCTACAGAAAAGGAACCATCGGAAGAGCAAAGGATCATTTAGAAGCTACTGCATTTGAAATTACAAAACAATTAAGTGATTTAGATGGAAAAGCGTATGTTTCGGTTAATAAAGCATTAGTAACTCAAGCTAGTTCTGCCATTCCAGTTATTCCTTTGTACATTTCTCTTTTATATAAAATTATGAAAGCTGAAGGTATTCATGAAGGATGTATTGAACAAATTCAACGTTTATACCAACAGCGATTATTTACAGGTAATGCTGTTCCTACAGATGAACAAGGTAGAATTCGAATTGATGATTGGGAAATGAGATCTGATGTTCAAGAAAGAATTGCAAAATTATGGGTCGAATCTACAACTGAATCACTTGTTGAATTAGGAGATTTAGCAGGATATAAACAAGATTTCTTAAACCTTTTTGGTTTTGGATTTGAAGGAGTTGATTATTTAGCTGATGCTAATGAAATGGTGCAAGTGCCAAGTATAAAATAATTTAATTTCACATTAAAATATATGAAGTTCCACTTAGGTGGGACTTTTTTATTTTATATATCTTTGTACAAAATGTAAAACATGTATTTTTCTTTTATTATTCCTGTTTATAATCGGCCAGATGAAATTGATGAATTATTAGAGAGTTTGTCAAAATTAGAGGGGGATGCAGCTTTTGAAGTAGTGGTTGTTGAAGATGGTTCCACTATTTCATGCGAACACATTATTGAAAAATACCAATCAAAATTAACAATAGCTTATTTTTTTAAGCCAAATTCTGGCCCAGGCGATTCTAGAAATTATGGGATGACTCAAGCTAAAGGAGATTATTTCATCATTCTTGATTCGGATTGTATTATTCCCGAAGATTATTTAATAAAAGTTAGTGCAAGTCTTAAAAATGATTATGTTGATTGTTTTGGAGGACCCGATGCTGCCTTAGCTTCATTTTCAACTATTCAAAAAGCAATTAACTTTACGATGACTTCTTTTTTAACCACTGGCGGAATTAGAGGTGGTAGTGAAAAAATGGATAAATTTCAACCTAGAAGTTTTAATATGGGGTTGTCAAAAGTTGCTTTTGAACTGTCAAAAGGCTTTGGAAATATTCATCCAGGAGAAGATCCAGATTTGTCTATTCGTTTATGGAATTTAGGTTTTAAAACTAAATTAATAAAAGAAGCATTTGTCTATCATAAAAGAAGAATAAGTTGGGATAAGTTTCAAATTCAAGTCAATAAATTTGGTAAAGCCCGACCTATTTTAAATAAATGGTATCCAGAATATGCAAAAATTACTTTTTGGTTTCCAAGTTTGTTTTTGATCGGTTTTGTGGTATCTGCGTTTTTAGTGTTTTTTAATTGGCCTTATTTTTTGGCTTTGTATGGCTGTTATTTTTCACTTTTACTGGTGTGGTCATTTATTCAAAATAAAAGTCTTACAATTGCTTTTTATTCTGTTTATGCTGCAATTATTCAATTTTATGGATATGGGAAGGGTTTTATTTTGTCCTATTTTAAGCTATTCATTTTAAATCAAAAACCTCAAGAAGCTTTCCCGGAGTTGTTTTTTAAAAAATAGATAATGACAAAAATCATTGGTTTAACAGGAGGAATTGGAAGTGGTAAAACCACAATAGCAAATTATATTGCTTCAAAAGGTATTCCTGTTTATATTGCTGATGAAGAAGCTAAAAAACTAATGGAATTACCTGAGGTTATTACTACTATACAGGCTATTTTTGAAGAAAATGTTTTGGATGAATTTGGAAAACTAGATCGTAAGAAAATTGCAGATTTGGTTTTTAATTCACCAACTCAACTTACTCAATTAAATAATATTGTTCATCCATTAGTTAAAAATCATTTTATAGAATGGTTGAAAATCCATTCAAATGCTCATTTTGTTATTAAAGAGGTTGCTATACTTTTTGAAACAGGAGGAGACAAAGCTTGCGATAAAGTTATATTAGTTACAGCACCTGAAGAAATTAGAATTCAACGAGCCATGTTGCGCGATAATGTCACAAAAGAAACAATTTTGAATCGCATTAACAATCAACTTCCCGAATCTGAAAAAATTACCAAAAGTGATTTTATAATCCACAATATTGACTTAAATGAATCGTTTATTCAAATAGATGAAATTCTTAAAATTTTATCAAAACTTTAAAAAAAGGTTTTTATGTTAATCTTTGGTTAATGTTTTTTAGGAATAAATGTTAAAATGTTAAATTTGTTTCGATGAATAAGTCAAGATTTAGATTGTTGGTTTTTTTAATGAGTTTGTCATTAATTGGAATCATTTTAGTTCAATTGTATTGGATTTCTACTTCGTTGGATAAAAATGAAGAAGAATTCAAATATCATGTGCAACAAGTTTTAGGTAATGTCTCTGATAAATTAAAGGAGAAAGAATTAGTTTCTTTTTTTACAGCATACAATCAAATTAAAGATAGTATTGGTAAAGATCCAGAGACAAGCCAACTTAAAGAAGTGTATTTTTATGAAAGGGATACCAAAACGAATGAAACAATTATATACACCAATACACTCGTTGCTGAAAATTATGGCATAACAGGTTCGTTCTTTGATAATAAAGCAGATTCGACTCCAATAAAAAATATTGTATCTAAACGTAAAACAGAAATTTATAATGGTAATTCTATTAGTGATGTAAATTTTCAGTTTAATAATCAGCCTAATTCAACTATTTCAAAATCAGGTAATTTATCAAGTTTAGATAAAGCAAATTTTGAAGTCGTTTTTAAAGATATTGTAGCGCAAAAACCGTTACAGCAAAGAATTTCAAATGAAGAATTAGACGAATTACTTCGTTCTGAATTGAAAAAATATGGTGTTAAAACACCTTTTGAATTTGGAATTTACAGCAATGGATTAGCCACTAAAATTCGTTCTGAAAGTTTTAAATACGATAAAAAAACAACTTATGGAATTCCTATTTTTCAGGATAACGAAGGAATGTCAAAATATCAGTTATTAGTTCGTTTTCCGCAGAAAAGTAAGTTTGTTTTTTCATCTTTAATTGGAATAACCAGTTTATCTTTATTGTTTACTTTGGTAATTGTGTTGACGTATTCAAGTGCTTTAAATCAGTTGATTAAGCAAAAGCAAATCTCGGAAATTAAGACCGATTTTATCAACAATATGACGCATGAGTTTAAAACGCCTATTGCTACCATTAATTTGGCTTTAGATGCTATTAAAAACCCAAAAATTATTGATGACAAAGAAAAGGTTCAGCGTTATTTGCAAATGATTAAAGAGGAGAATAAACGAATGCATGCACAAGTTGAAAATGTATTGCGTATTTCTAAGTTAGAAAAAAACGAATTAGATATTTCTAAAGAACCTAGAGATGTAACAGAAATTATTGAAGATGCAATTGAACATGTTGGTCTAATAATTGAAGACAGAGCGGGGGTAATTAACCATCATTTTAATGCCACTCGAAATACTATTCTTTTAAATGAAGTTCATTTTACAAATGTATTAGTTAATGTGTTAGATAATGCAATAAAATATTCACCTGAAGCTCCAATTATTGATATTTTTACAGAAAATATTAAAGATTTTATCTTAATTAAGATTCAAGATCAAGGGGCAGGAATGAGTAAAGTAGCTCAAAAACGCGTGTTTGAAAAATTTTACAGAGAGCATACAGGTGATTTACATAATGTTAAAGGTCACGGTTTAGGGTTAGCATACGTGAAACAAATTGTAGAAGATCACAACGGTCAAATTTATGTCGAAAGTGAAAAGGGTAAGGGAAGTACCTTTATAATTAAAATGCCATTAATAAATTAAAAAATAATATTCAATTACTATGGAAGGAAAAAAAATATTACTAGTAGAAGATGATCCAAATTTTGGAGCTGTTTTAAAAGATTATTTATTGATCAACGATTTTGAAGTTACGTTAGCTAAAAACGGAATGGAGGGATTTGAAAAGTTTAAAAAAGACGCCTATGATTTATGTATTTTAGACGTGATGATGCCCTACAAAGATGGGTATACCTTGGCTAGAGAAATACGTGAGAAAAATCAGGAAGTGCCAATTATTTTCTTGACGGCTAAAACGCTTAAGGAAGATGTTTTAAAAGGATATAAAGTAGGAGCTGATGATTATTTAAATAAGCCTTTTGATTCTGAAGTGTTATTGATGAAAATTAGAGCAATTATTCAAAGAAAAGCTTCTGAAGTAAAACCAGATACGACTAAATTTGAGTTCGAAATTGGTAAATTCCATTTGAATTCAAAATTACGTTTCTTAACATTTCCAGGTCAAGAACCTATTAAATTATCACCTAAAGAATGCGAATTATTAAAAATGTTAGCCTTACATGAAAATGATTTAATGCCTAGAGAATTAGCTTTGACAAAGATTTGGAGAGACGATAACTACTTTACATCACGAAGTATGGATGTGTATATTGCCAAATTAAGAAAATTCTTGAAACTAGATGAAAATGTTGAAATTTTAAATATTCATGGTGAAGGTTTTAGATTGGTAATCAAAAAATAAATGTAAAGCTCTGAGAAATCAGGGCTTTTTTTATTTGTTTATTTTCGATTTGATGATGGATATTATTTCTGATCTATCGGTTAAAAAATCAAACCAACTCACATTTTCGGTTCGCTTAAACCAAGTCATTTGTCGTTTTGCAAAGCGTCGGGTATTCATTTTAATTTGTTCGATGGCATTTTCGAGTAATTTAGAATCTTCAATGGTAGCATCAAAATAATCAAACAATTCTCTGTATCCCACGGTTTGTAATGCATTCAATTGTTTGTTTGGATACAAAGCCTGTGCTTCGACTAAAAGTCCTTCATTTAGCATTATTTCTACCCGCTGATTGATTCTGTCGTACATGATTTCTCTTTCCGCTTCTAATCCAATGATAATAGGTGTAAAGTTTCTAGTATTTTTTCGTTTGCCAATAAAACTCGAGTAAGGTTTTCCACTTCCGATACAAACTTCTACAAAACGTTTCATACGCTGCGGATTTTGCAAGGTTTGCGGATTTTCTGTTTGCAATTTTTGAAAATATTCCGAATCTAGAGAACCTAATTGTTCCTGCAAATAGTCAATCCCAAATGTATCGTATTTTCTATTTATTTCAGCTCTTACCGAAGGATCAATTTCTGGAAACTCATCAAACCCTTTCAATACCGCATCTACATATAAGCCAGAACCTCCTACCATGACTTGAAGGTTATTTTTTTGAAACAATTCGTCCAATTTAGCTAAAGCTTCTTGTTCAAAATCACCCACTGAATACGATTCAAAAATGGATTTATTTTGTATAAAATGATGTGGTACAGTAGTTAATTCTTCTTTACTTGGAACAGCGGTACCAATTTTCATTTCTTTATAAAATTGTCGACTGTCGCACGAAATTATATCACAACCAAAATGTTGTGCTAAAGCAATACTTAAGGAAGTTTTTCCTATAGCGGTTGGGCCTATTATAGTGATGAGGTAGTTCAATACTAAAAAGTAATAATTTTAGATACTTTATTTTTTCGCAAATAGCTTTGAATAATTGTTTTTACATCACGATTATGCTGCATTGGAATAATGATATTTTTAAGCACGTTTACATTGGTTATTTGGTAATTTAAATCAAAAAAACAATAGCCTTTGTAAACGCCATTTTCAATTAAAACAGCGCTTCGTTCATCAAAACTACGTCCTTTATCTATAATAATCATATTATTGTTTTCAAATGAGTGTTCTTCCATAAATTCTTCTACTCGTTCATTATAGATAGCTGGCGTTTCTATACCTAAACACGCTCCGTTACATTGTTTTATTTTGTATTGAAAACAGCCGTTTTTGGTGTCATATAATCCGTTTACTTTTTGACAAAGGTTATATTTTTCTGTTATTTTGAATAGTATATTTTTACCCTCTTGCAAGGTGGTAAAAGAAGTGATTTCTTTTTTTCTACCATCGGCTTTTTCAACGGTTAAAGCCATATAGCCTTCCTCATTTTTATGTTGGTACAACGCATATTGAAAAATACTTTTACGTTGCGCTCTATTATAAATAGGTTTATTGATTTTAATTTCTTCGCTTTCTTTTAATAGCGCAATGAGTTCGCTACCTGTTTCTTCAAAAGTCACGGCAAAAACATCGCGTTGTATTTTTTTACTTTTGCTATTCGTTCCCGTGAAATGTTGGTTAACACGCTTCTTTATGTTTTTACTTTTGCCTATGTAAATTAAATCACCTTTTTCATTATGAATATAATAAATTCCTGTTTTTGAAGGTAAATTTTCAACAATGTCTAATAATTTTGGAGACATTCCCGATTTGATTTCGGTTTTGACAAAACTTTTTAAAATCTCTTTTTCTACATCTTTCGCCAAAAGCATTTTGAACAGTTTTACAGTTGCCAAAGCATCTCCACTTGCTCTGTGTCTGTCTGCCATAGGAATTCCTAAAGCACGAACTAATTTTCCTAAACTATAAGAAGCCTGATCAGGAATTAGTTTTTTTGAAAGTTCTACCGTACAAAGCGTTTGTTTTTTGAAATCATAACCCAAACGTCTGAATTCGGTTTGTAAAATTCGGTAATCGAAACTAGCGTTATGAGCTACAACAATGGTTCCTTCAGTGATTTCAATAATGCGTTTTGCAATTTCATAAAACTTTGGAGCACTGCGCAACATGGCATTGTTAATACCCGTCAATTTCACTACAAAAGGCTGAATGGGTTTTTCCGGATTTACTAAACTAATAAATTGATCCACAACTTCATGACCATCAAATTTATAAATAGCAATTTCGGTAATACCTTCTTCGTTGTATTGCCCACCAGTAGTTTCTATGTCGAGTATTGCGTACAAAATTGTTAAGTGTTCAGTCTCAGTTTTCAGTTAATTGGCATATTGATAAATTGCCTTATTGATAATTTCTAGTGCCAAAGATACTACTTCCTATTCGAACCATTGTGCTTCCGCACGAAATGGCTAGTTGATAATCGCCAGACATTCCCATTGATAGAATAGAGACGCGATTAATCGGATCTTTACTAGCAGCAACCTTATCAAAAATTGTTTTCAAATGGCTGAATTCTTTTTCGATTTGGTTTTGATTTTCAGTGAAGGTTGCCATTCCCATTAAACCTACGATTCTTATGTTTTCTAAACTTTTAAAATCTTCAGATGTTAAAATATGATTCAGATCTTCTTCATCTAATCCAAATTTAGTTTCTTCTTCAGCGATATGAATTTGTAATAAACAATCAATTACTCTATTGTGTTTTTTGGCTTGTTTATTTATTTCTTGCAATAATTTTAAACTATCTACACCGTGAATCAAACTCACATATTCCGCCATAAATTTTACTTTATTAGTTTGTACGTGGCCAATCATATGCCATTCGATATCTTTTGGCATTTGTTCCCATTTACCAGTCATTTCTTGGATTTTGTTTTCTCCAAAAATACGCTGACCTGCATTGTAGGCTTCCATTAAATCTGAAATAGGTTTGGTTTTTGAAACCGCAACTAAAGTCACGTGTGGTGGAAGTTGGGATTTTATTTGGTTAAGATTTTTAGCTATTGACATTTTAGTATCCTTTATTTACAATTCATAAACTACCAAACCACTTCTAAACTTTGGTTCAATGTAAGATGATTTTGGAGGCATAATTAAATTATTGTCGGCAATGGTTTTAATTTCTGACATATTAGTAGGGTAGAGCATAAAGCCCACTTCATATTCGCCTTCATCTATTAAATCTTTAATTACAGAAACGCTTTGTTTTCCTGGAATGTAATCTATTCGTTCGTCGTTACGCAAATCTTCAATACCTAATAACGGATGTAAAACCGTATCGTATAAAATTTGTGCATCTAAATTTTCTAAAACAGACGTCGCATTTTGAGTTTGTTTATAAAACAACGCATAAAAACTGCCACCTAAATACATTCCAAATTCAAATTTATTTTGCGGTTTCCACAATTCTTGATCTTTGGGTTTGATGATAAAATGATTAGCTAAATTTTTGATAAAATCATCTTTTGATAAACCATTTAAATCGCGAATGATTCTATTAAATTCATAAATCTTCACATTGCTTTCGGCAATTAGAAAACTCATAAAATAATTTAGGTTTTTGTTGCCTAAATGTTTGTCTTGCTCAAACAACAATTCTGCAGAAGCCGAACGGTGATGACCATCGGCAATATATAAATTCGGAATATTTTCAAAATGTTCTTGTAACCATTCTATTTCTGATTGTGTTTCAATTTTCCACAAGGTGTGCTTTTCCTTATTTGGAGTGGCAAACGCATATATGGGTTCACTCTTTTTTCGTAAAGCAATAAATGTATTAATTTCTACAGAATCTGGATAGGTAATCAAAACTGGTTCGGTATTAAAACCCGTTTGATGCAAATAATCTTTAAATAATTCTACGCGATATTGTAAGGTATCTTCGTGTTTTTTAATCTGATTTTTCTGATATTCTTCTACAGAAGTTCCTGCAATAATTCCAGTAAATGTTTGACTTTTGGTTTGTATTTCGTACAAATAAAAAACAGGTTGTTCTTCGGAAATTAAAATAGTTTCGTTTTTAAAATCCTGATATTTGTGTAAAACGCCTTTAAAACGCTTGTCTAAAGTAATCTTTTGAGTATTCGCATAGGCAGGATGAATCACGTGCAAAAACGAGTACGGATTGAAACTTAACCAAGCTGCAAGCTCAGCAGAACTATAATCTTCATAGGTTCTGCAAGTTACCAATGCAACTTTATCTGCTGTGGGACGAACTGCTTTAAAAGGGATTATTTTTGCCATTTTTATTTAGTTATCGGTCTCAGTCTCAATCTTTAGATTTAACTGCGACTGAAAACTGTGACTGTTTACTTTAAAAATTGCTTTGCAATTTTCTCTGCTTTTTTACTTTCTGAATAATCATAGAACCCTTCACCAGATTTAACGCCTAATTTCCCTGCCATTACCATATTTACTAAAAGCGGACAAGGCGCATATTTAGTGTTTTTAAATCCGTCATACATTACGTTAAGAATTGATAAACAAACGTCAAGACCAATAAAATCAGCTAATTGTAACGGTCCCATTGGATGAGCCATTCCTAATTTCATAACGGTATCAATTTCAGACACACCTGCCACACCATTATATAACGTTTCAATAGATTCGTTAATCATAGGCATTAAAATTCTGTTGGCTACGAAACCTGGATAATCGTTTACTTCTGTTGGTGTTTTGTCTAATTTCACCGATAAATCCATAATAATTTTAGTCACTTCATCAGAAGTAGAATAGCCACGAATGATTTCAACTAATTTCATAATTGGCACTGGATTCATAAAGTGCATTCCAATAACTCGTTCTGGATGAACTACTTGTGCCGCAATTTGAGTAATTGAAATAGATGACGTATTCGATGCTAAAATGACATTATGATCGCAAATATCACTTAATTGCTTAAAGATGTTCATTTTAAGCGTTACATTTTCAGTAGCAGCTTCCACAACTAAATCGCAACCCACAACGCCATCTTTAATATCTGTATATGTGATAATATTTGAAATGGTTTTGTGTTTGTCTTCTTCTGTGATACTTCCTTTAGTGACCATTCTGTCTAAGTTAGCGGCAATCGTTGCCATTCCTTTTTCAAGTGCTTTTTCAGAAATATCAATTAATTTTACGGTAAATCCGCTTTGTGCAAAAGTGTGAGCAATTCCGTTGCCCATGGTTCCTGATCCTATTACGGCTATTTGTTTCATAGTAACCCCCTAACCCCCAAAGGGGGAATTCCTACTAGGGGTAAGTAGGGTTTATAAATTTGAATTATATATTTTTTTTGTCAATTATTATTTCTAAATTGAGTTATATTAAATAGTTGATTTTACTCCGTTTTAATTTCCCCTTCGGGGGTTAGGGGGCTTATTTCCCCATAGAATCTATAATCATATATGCAACACGTAATGCTTCTGTTCCATCTTCTAAAGAAACAATTGGAGTTGTGTTGTTGTTTATAGCATCTGCAAACGATTCCAATTCGTCTAAAATAGCGTTGTTTGGATTTACGTTTGGGTTATCGAAATAAATTTGTTTTTTTACACCTTCCGCATTTTGTAAAATCATATCAAAATCGCCTGGTGTTTCTGGTGCATCTTGCATTCGAACCACTTCGCAAATTTTATCTAGATAATCTACAGAAATGTAAGCATCTTTTTGAAAAAAGCGACTTTTACGCATGTTTTTCATAGAAATTCTACTCGCTGTTATGTTGGCTACACAACCGTTTTCAAACTCTAAACGCGCATTAGTAATATCTGGAGAGTCAGAAATTACGGCAACGCTACTGGCATTGACTGATTTCACTTTCGATTTCACTACACTTAAAATAGCATCAATATCGTGAATCATTAAATCTAAAACTACAGGAACATCGGTGCCGCGGGGGTTAAATTCTGCCAAGCGATGTGTTTCAATAAACATCGGTTTGTTGATTTTATCTTTCACAGCTGTAAACGCAGGATTAAAACGTTCAACGTGTCCAATTTGACCTTTAACATTGTATTTATTAGCTAAAGCCAGAATTTGTTCTGCTTCTTCCACAGTTGTGGCAATTGGTTTCTCAATGAAAACATGTTTTCCTGCTTCAATAGCTAGTTTTGCACATTCAAAATGTTGCAGTGTAGGTGTAACAATATCTACCACATCTACCGCAGCTATTAGAGATTCAATGGAGTCGAATTTAGTATAACCAAATTCAGCCGCAACCTTAACTGCATTTTCTTCAAAAGCATCGTAGAAGCCTACTAATTCAAATTTTTCAGATTGATTTAATAATCGTAAATGTATTTTTCCGAGGTGACCTGCACCTAAAACGCCTACTTTAAGCATAGAATTAAATTTTATCAAAAGTACTAATTATTACATTAATTCCAATATTGAAATTCCAAATTCCAATGATTTAATAAAGTATTTTATTTGGGATTTTGAATTTGCATTTTGATTATTTTCAAGCTATTTTTACGAAATAAATTTTCACCCAAATTGAAAGATACTAATAAACATCAAGGACTTAGAAATCAGCTCGTAAAACAGTTGGAAGAAAAAGGAATTACCGATAAAAATGTATTGGCAACTATTAGTAAAATTCCACGCCATTTATTTTTAGCAGAAATTTTTGAAAATTTTGCTTATAAAGATATGGCATTCCCTATTGGTTCAGATCAAACGATTTCTCAACCGTATACTGTTGCCTTTCAAACCCAACTTTTAGAAATAAAAAAAGGGGATAAAGTATTGGAAATAGGAACCGGAAGTGGTTATCAAACTGCTGTTTTATGTTTGATGGGTGCTGTTGTTTTTTCGATTGAACGTCAAAATAAATTGTTTAAAAATGCTTCGCGCGAATTACCAAAGCTAGGATATCATCCAAAAAAAATGGTATTTGGAGATGGTTATAAAGGATTGCCTGAGGCTGCTCCGTTTGATAGTATTATTGTTACCGCTGGCGCCCCTATTATTCCGCAACCCTTGATGGCACAGTTAAAAATAGGAGGTAGGCTTGTTATTCCAGTCGGTGAAAAAGAGCAAATCATGACATTACTGATTCGTAAAAACGAAACACAATTTGAAAAACATGAATTTGGCGATTTTAAATTTGTGCCCTTATTAGAAAATAAAAATTAATCCCGAAGTATCGGGATTAATTAGGTTTGAGGATAGAAAGATAGCGTTCTAAACACTCTTTCTCTGTTTGTGCAATTAAAAGCAGAAAATTTTCTTTATTGTTTTCTACTTGGCAAGCTTCTAAAGCATTGTAATACTGCATTCTACTTTCATTTGTGCCTTTTATGTTTGCAATCACATAGCCATGTTGTAATAAAATTAAATTCATTAACAATCTAGAAGTTCTGCCGTTTCCATCTATAAACGGATGAATGGTAACTAATCTTTCATGCATTTCAGCAGCTAGAATTACAGGGTGTAAATTGTTTTTATTAGTTTGATACCAAATAAACAATTCTTCCATTTCTTTAGCTACTAAAAAAGGTTGCGGCGGCATATGTGAACTTCCTTTAATCATAACTTGTACTTTTCTATATTTGCCAGCATCTTCAGGATAAATTCCTCTAAGTATTAAATTGTGAATGCATAAAATTTCACGTTCATTGATAGCGGTATTTTTATCCATTAATTCTTTAATATAAGCAATAGCCTCTTGATGATTAATTGCTTCAAGATGTTCACGCATGCTTTTTCCAGAAATAGTTAATCCTTCATTAACGATTAAATCTGTTTCTTTTAAGGTTAATGTATTTCCTTCAATTTTGTTGCTTTCAAATGTGTATTCTAGTTCTAAAGCTTGTGTTACTCTAAAGCTATCATATTTTCTAAATTGATGTAATTCATTTTTTAAACCATCAATTTCTTTAATTATTTGTTCCAATTTTGTTGATAAAGGAGCGCGCTTAAATGAAGCATAATAAGCCATTTCTTCTTTAACTTGATGAATTGCTTCAAATGCAAAGCGATCATCGCCAATTTCAGCATATATTTTTTCTTTCAACCAAGCAATCATTAATTTTTCATAATTAATTTCAAGCACTGTAGCTAATTTTACAATTTGATCTCGTGTAGGTTTTCTTGAGCCATTTTCAAATTTACTAATGAGTGCCTGATCAATACCTAAAAGTTGTGCCAACTCTCTGGTTTTGATGTTTTTTTGCTCTCTTGCAGTTTTTAAAATTGTTTTCATATCGTAATGACTTTTAATTTCATGACAAATTTAGTCATAATTTTTGGTAAAAAAAACTAAAAAGCCTTTTTTATTCGATCTAAATCTCTTTTGGTATCTTGTTCTTTTAAAGATTCGCGTTTGTCGTAGTTCTTTTTCCCTCTACAAAGCGCAATTTCTAGTTTTGCTAATCCTTTTTCATTAGTAAACAATCGAAGCGGAACAATAGTTAGTCCTTTATTTTCTGAATCTTTGTTTAATTTTTTTAATTCTTTTTTATTTAAGAGAAGTTTTCGTTCACTTTTGGTTTTGTGATTGTAATGTGTTCCATACAAATACTCTTCAATATTTGAATTAATCACAAAAAGTTCACCTTCATGAAATTCGCAAAAACTTTCCGTAATAGAAGCTTTTCCTAATCGAATGGATTTAATTTCGGTACCTGTTAATACTATTCCAGCCGAGTATTTATCCAAAATCTCGTAATCGAATTTTGCTCTTTTATTGAGTATGTTAATTGTCTTTTGCATTAAGGGCAAATGTACTTTAAAAATTGATAATTTTAAAGGAAACTATTGTTTTCTAAAATTTCGTTTTAACAAACCATAGATTACAGTATCTGTAAATTCATTGTTGTAATAAAAATTTTCTTTGAAATGGGCTTCTTTTACAAATCCAACTTTTTGTAAAACACGCTCAGAAGCTATGTGTCTTGAATCAATAACCGCTTCAATAGAGTGAAAGTTTAAAGAATTAAAGGCAAAATTAAGAAGTATTTTGACAGCTTCGGTTACATAGCCTTTGCCCCAATGTTCAGGTAAAATCATGTAGCCTAATTCGGTTCTAAAATGTTCGGGTTGCGTTCTGTAAAAACCCATTATTCCGATACATTTATCGCTTCCTTTTTCGGTTACAGCCCAGTTGATATCAATGTTTTCGTCTATTTTATCGTTAATCATTTTTATGTGAGCCAAAGCACCATTAATATCTGTAATTAATGGTCTTGGGATATATTTCATCGTTTCTGGATTGCCTCGAAGAAGTAAAATTTCAGGAGCGTCTTCTGGTGTTAATTTTCGAAATTGCAACCGTTCTGATTCGAGTTTAGGAAACGGCGAGAAATTAAGTTGTAACATTTATAATTATAGAATTAAATTATTAATAGCAGCATCATGTTTTTTGCTTAAAAGTAAAATCATACTACAAGCACCTATGGTTGCCAAGAGCATATCTGATTGTGTGTCCCAAACATAGCCTTGAGTTCCTAAAAAGGCATCGCCACCTTCACCTGTGCCAATGGAAACCCACCATTCAATCCATTCATAAGCGCCACTAATCGCTAGACAAATTGAAACAATAATAAAATTGAAATAGTTTTTATTTGCTACGACATTTTTTCGAATGAATAATTCACGAGTAATCATAGCTGGAACAAAACCTTGTGCAAAATGGCCTACTTTATCATAATTATTTCGGCTATGCTCGAAGGTTTCCTTGATCCAATCAAATAAGGGTACTTCGGCATATGTATAATGACCACCAAGGAATAAAATATAGCAATGTATCAGAATAAAAAAATACGTAAAATTGGTAAACTGAAATTTTTTATAAGTAAAAACTAAAATCAATAAACCAATAATTGCTGGTGAAACTTCTAAAAACCAAGTGAAATATTCCTTTGGATTAATTTCGGAGATGATGAGTCCGATAAAGAAAAACAGGATGTAAAGTTGTTTAGTTTTCATAGGGGCAATTTAGAAAAATAAATTAAATAACCACACAATCGTCAATTAAGAAATTATGTGGTTAATCTATCAAACTAATTTAATAAAAATTATTCTATTTTATTGATTTCTAAACACCAATTGATTTTCAAAACTATCTAATAAAATGATACTTTCTGCGGTTACTTTACCCGCTAATATTTCTTTTGAAAGTTGGTTTAACACTTCGCGCTGAATTACTCGTTTTACGGGTCGTGCACCATATTGAGGGTCAAATCCTTTTTGAGCTAAATACTCAATTGCTTCAGGAGTAGCATCCAACGTAATTTGTTGTTGTGCCAACATTTTTATTACACCCTTCAATTGTAATCCCACTATTTCTTTAATATTTGAATTAGTTAAAGGTGTAAACATTACAATCTCATCTATTCGATTGATAAATTCAGGTCTAACAATTTGTTTTAATAAACCTAGAACTTCAATTTTAGCTGCTTCGGTTGTTGCTTCGATATTACCTTTAGCTCCGCTCAGTTCGGCTTTGCCTCGTGTTAGATTTTCGAGTTTTTCTTGTATTATGCCACTTCCCATATTTGAGGTCATAATGATAATTGTATTTTTGAAATCGGCTACACGGCCTTTATTATCGGTTAATCTTCCTTCATCTAGCACTTGTAACAAGATGTTAAACGTATCGGGATGCGCTTTTTCAATTTCGTCTAACAGCACAACTGAATAGGGTTTTCTTCGAACAGCCTCGGTCAATTGTCCGCCTTCGTCATAACCTACATAGCCTGGAGGCGCACCAACTAATCTACTCACCGAATGACGTTCTTGATATTCACTCATATCAATTCTAGTAATTGCGTTTTCATCGTCGAATAAATATTCGGCTAATGCTTTGGCTAATTCGGTTTTTCCCACACCTGTAGTTCCTAAGAAAAGAAAACTTCCGATAGGTTTTTTCATGTCTTGCAAACCAGCACGACTTCTGCGTACGGCATCACTAACGGCTTCAATAGCTTCTTCCTGACCTACCACTCTTTGATGCAATTCTTCTTCTAAACGAAGTAATTTTTCTCGTTCGCCTTGCAGCATTTTCATAACAGGAATTCCAGTCCATTTAGCCACTACTTCGGCAATATCTTCACGAGTTACTTCTTCTTTAATTAAGGACGTTCCAGCTTGATTTTCGGCCAATTGTAATTGAAGAGCATCCAAATGTTCTTGCGCTTCTTTAATTTTCCCATATCTTATTTCGGCTACTTTTCCATAGTCGCCTTCTCGTTCTGCACGTTCAGCTTCTAATTTTAAATCTTCTATTTCTTGTTTTACAGCTTGAATAGTATCTACAACGTCTTTTTCTGATTTCCATTTTGTATAAATTTCATTTCGTTGCTCTTTTAATTCTGATAATTCAATATGTAATACTTTTAATTTAATTTCATCTTGTTCTCTTTTTATTGCCTCAATTTCGATTTCCAATTGCATAATTTTTCGATCCAAAACATCTAATTCTTCGGGTTTCGAGTTGATTTCCATACGCAATTTGGAAGCTGCTTCGTCCATTAAATCAATGGCTTTATCAGGCAAAAAACGATTGGTAATATAGCGTTGCGATAATTCGACAGCAGCAATAATTGCATCATCTTTGATTCGAACCTTGTGATGGGTTTCATACTTTTCTTTGATACCACGCAAAATGGAAATAGCACTTTCAGTATCGGGTTCGTCTACCAACACTTTTTGGAAACGACGTTCTAATGCTTTGTCTTTTTCGAAATATTTTTGGTATTCGTCTAATGTTGTAGCACCAATAGCTCGCAATTCACCACGAGCCAAAGCAGGTTTTAAAATGTTAGCCGCATCCATTGCGCCTTCGCCACCACCAGCACCAACCAAGGTATGAATTTCGTCTATGAAAAGTACAATATCTCCTTCGGCAGAAGTTACTTCTTTAACCACCGCTTTTAATCGTTCTTCAAATTCACCTTTGTATTTTGCACCTGCAATAAGCGCCCCCATATCTAATGAATACACAATTTTGTCTTTTAGATTTTCTGGAACGTCGCCATCAACTATTCTGTGTGCTAAACCTTCTGCAATAGCAGTTTTACCAACGCCTGGTTCACCAACCAACATCGGATTGTTTTTGGTACGACGAGTTAGAATTTGTAACACTCTTCGAATTTCTTCATCACGTCCAATTACTGGATCGAGTTTACCACTTTTTGCTAATTCGTTGAGGTTTTTTGCATATTTATTCAAAGAATTATATGTTTCTTCTGCCGAAGCTGAGGTTACTCGTTCGCCTTTTCGCATTTCGTCGATAGCGGCTTGTAATCCTTTTTCCGTTACCCCTTGATCTTTTAGTATTTGAGCAACTTTGCTTTTTGATTTTAAAATTGCTAATAATAAATGCTCAATAGAAACGAATTCATCGTTCATTTTTTTAGCAATGATTTCCGCTTCGTTTAGTGTAGTTGAAGCGTCTCGAGAAAACATAATATCACCTCCAGAAACTTTTGGTAAACTTTGAATGGTACTTTCTAAAATCTTTTTAAAAAGCTCGATATTTACGTTCTGCTTTTTCAAAAGAAAAGGGGTAACGTTTTCATCTACTTCGAAAATTCCTTTAAACAAATGTTCGTTTTCAAGTTGTTGTTGCCCATAACTTTGAGCAATTTGCTGTGCTTGTTGCAACGCTTCTTGCGATTTAATGGTAAATTTATGGATATTCATTTTTTTATGTTTTTATTGTTGTAAGATGTTTACTTTTGTATTTTGATTCAACTTATGTTCCAAATATAAAAACAAGACAATTTGACGTTTTTTGAATATTTTTTGAAGAAATATCGGTCAAAATGACTTAAAATTTAATAAAAAACATCTTTTTTTGATAAATAGTGACTATAATTGGCACTAAAAAAATAATAGTTATGGAGTGGAAAGAGTTAACAGAACAATCTCAGTTAGAACAATTAAAAACACAATCGGATGAGCAACCTGTTTTGATTTTTAAGCACAGTACCCGATGTAGTATTAGTAGATTTGCATTAAAGCAATTTGAAAATGAATTTGATTTACAGGATAAAATTGCACCTTATTTTTTAGATTTATTAAATCATCGTGATATTTCAAATGAAATCGCACTTCAATTTAATGTTCAACATCAATCACCACAACTACTATTACTTAAGAATAGGGTAGTGGTGTATCACACCTCTCATGAGAACATTGATGCCAACGAATTAAAAAAGTATTTGTAAAAAAAAAGCATTTGAATTTCAAATGCTTTTTTTAGTTTATTATTTCCCATCTCTATCAACCTTGATGCGGTCGGGTCTATTAGCGAGTTCCCAAGCGAGTACAAAGGCTAATTGAGCTCTTTTAGCTAAAGCATCATACTCAATTTTATCGGGTGTATCAGTTGATTGATGATAATCTTCATGAATTCCATTAAAAAAGAAAATTGCAGGAATTCCTTTTTTCGCAAAGTTGTAATGATCTGAACGAAAATAAATACGCTCAGGGTCTTTACGGTCGTTGTATTTATAGTCTAATTCAAGTTGGGTATATTTTGCATTTACTTCTTCATTAATAGTGTGTAACTCACTACTTAAACGATCTGAACCAATTACATAAACATAATTATTAGTTTTTGGATGCAGCGTATCGCGTCTTCCAATCATATCAATATTGATATCTGCAATAGTATTTTCAATTGGAAATAATGGATTTTCAGAATAAAAACGTGATCCATGTAAACCATGTTCTTCACCAGTTACATGTAAGAATAGGATTGAACGCTTAGGGCCAAAACCATCATTTTTTGCTTTTTTGAAAGCTTGTGCTATCTCTAATAATGCTACAGTTCCAGAACCATCATCATCAGCACCGTTAAAAACTTCACCATTTTTCATTCCCACGTGGTCATAATGAGCAGAAATTACAAGTACTTCATTTGGTTTTTCAGTTCCTTCGATAAAGGCCCAAATATTTTCAGAATCATTTAATTTAGGTGCAAAACCTTTTTTCATGAATTCTGAAGGTACTTTTTGATAAAAATTGGTTGCGCCAGGAGGAAAGCTTACTCCAATCTTCTTATATTCATTGATTAAATATTCACCAGCTCTTTTTTGTCCAGGTTCACCAGTATTTCTACCTTCCATATTGTCATCAGCAACAATGTAAAGATGTTTACTCAATTCTGCCGAAGTAATACTATTTTTATAGGTTTCTACATCAGCTACTTTAATAGCTGTTTGAGTAGGGGAGCAGCCTACAGCAACATATGCTAAAGCAAAAAGGGATAAAATATTTTTTTTCATTTGGAATTTATTTTTGATAAAAATAGTAATAATTTTAATGTAATGGTAATTTATTATTTTTTAATTTTCAGCATATTTTATATTAAGCGGATAGTTTAGCTATTAGTATTTTTTCTAGTATTATTTTTAATGCAATCGTTCAATACAAATAAAGTTATTATTATATCCGTAACCAATCATTAATGTAATACGATAAAATCTATTATTTGTTGTATCATTCATATAATACACTGGAGTATCTCCAACACTTCCAAAACTCCAACCAAAAATTGAAGTTGAAAGAGTTGTGTTAAATGTAAAAGTTGTATTCAATGCCCCTCCACCTACACCGCCTGTTGCTCCATAAGTACCTGACATATAAGCCACAATACTTCCTGACACTGTCGCAATACATAAACCTCTACTACCGCTGGTTGAAACAGTTGCTTTTATATTATCTAGTGTTACAAATGATCCTGCATTAACATACCCAGATTTCATTTTTGGAGTTGTGGACCCATCTGAATATTTGTAGTTGCCCGAAGTATTTACATCTCCATTCACATCCAATTTAGTAGCTGGAGTAGTAGTTCCAATACCTACATTCCCAGAATCATCTACTCGTATCCCTTCATTACCCCCATCATTTGAAATATAGTTTCCAGAAAGCTGGATGTTTTTAGTAGCTGTATGATTCCCTAAATTATCTGCTGTAGTTGAAGTAGTAATCGATGGATTTAATTTGGTAATAATTAATGATGCTCCATAATACAAGTTTCGAGAACCATCGCTATTTATTATCCTTAGAGTACGCGGGCTAGAACTGCAATCTATTATATCGGTCATAAAAGTCGTTCCTCCCCAATCTGTCCCTCCTCCATTTGCAATATTTCCAAGATTCCCATCATTCATCCAAGCATTCCAAACACCACTCGTATATTCTTGCAATTGCATAGCATTATAAGTATTTGTTTGTTGGTGCGGAAGCCCCCATTGAATCTTATATATACCATTAGATAAGGTAAATGTTGTATTTGAAGTAACTGTTAAATCTCCAGATGCTATATTGTTAAATCTTGAATTCCAAGAATTAATTGCCGAACCTGCACCAATATTAGTCGTCGAACGAAAAATAGCTTGATTTTGAACATTTCCCACAGTAGTAGATAAACTTATCCATTGTTGTCCTGTACCGTCCCAATAGTAATAACCAGGCACTACTTGATAAGGATTAGTCCCAGCAGTAACCGTATTAAAAACCATTAAACCATTGGCAGGATTTGTTATAGGACTCGCTGAATTTGTAGCTGTTAATACTACTCTAGGTGGTAAAAATCCTTTGTTTGTTGCATTTACTTCTAATTTTGCTGACGCATCAGGATTTGTAGTTCCAATACCTGTTTGAGCTTGAACTATAAAAATAAAAAAACTGAAAAATAAAAGAAAGTACTTTTTCATATATGTAAAAATTAATTTTATGCGCTCACATACGGTATCGCTATTTCATTTACAGGTATTTTGTTACACAAACTTGTTGTTGCTATCAATTTCGTAATTACCAATTAGTTTCCTAAATAAACAAAGATATTAACTGATAATCTTCTTGGAGTAATATCCAAAGCTACTCCTGAACCACCCGATGAAACAGTAACAGTATGTGAATGAGAACCTGAACTTGCACTATTAAATGCCGCAATATCAACTGAGTGACTATGGTTTCCCGCTCCTGCGGTTTCAAATGTACCATAATATGCTCTATCAGTAGTAGAGGCTGAATTCTCCCATCTCCTTCCATCATTTGTGTCATATGCGCCACTATCTGAATTGCTTCTTCTTCCAATAGAATGACTATGATATCCATTAATAGCAGTTTCCGTATTTGGAGGATCTATACTATGAAAATGATCACCAGCAGTTGCTGCAGTTCCTGTAAAACTAACATTAGGTAAATTATTTTGCGCAATAATTTTAGAGTTCTCTCCAGCTACACTTCCTAAAGTACTTCCGGTTTGCATTAAAACAGCATTATTTGCATCTGGAAGATTTGTCCCAATACCCAGCAAATTAGCTTGAGTTTGTTGTGAAGCAGTAAGGGTAGATTTGAGTCGGCCATCTAATTTAATCCAACCGTTGTGATCTACAGTTTGTAATCCTGTTTTTATATCTCCTACATTATATTGGTTAATAGGTAAATTACCTGCAACTTGTTTCATATACACTCTAGTGTAATCATTATTGTAAATACCCCCACTGGATGCTGTCACTAAGACATTATACAATCTGCCTGCAATAAGGTTTACTTCCACTTTACCATTATATTCTGCATGGATATTATTGTTATAACTAGTTTGCATATCTGATCCAATTACTGCATTACCATTAGCCCCATCTCTCACCTGAAAATTAAGAGTTACTGTACAGTTTCCACAAGTTGCACTTGTTGAAAAATCAAATAAATATTTTCCTGAAGTAGTTACTGAAAAAGTAGCACCAGTTGAATTAATAGTTGTTGCATTACCAACTCCATCATAAATTTTCACCAAATCAGCAGCTGTTACTCCTATACCAGCGGTAATTGCAGTAGCAATAGTAGCCCAATTGCTCCCGTTCCAATAATAATAACCTGCTTGTAATCCTACAGAACCTAGGTTATAGACCAATAAACCTTCGGCTGGCGAGGCAATGGTAGCAGCATCAGTAGCACTTGTCAAAGTCACTCGTGGCGGTAAAAACCCTTTATTAGTTGCTGTTACATCGAGCTTTGCTGATGCATGTGGGGTAGTGGTACCAATGCCGGTTTGGGCATTTATTTTTCCTGTAACAATAATTACTAAAATTAAAAAATAGTTTTTCATATAATAAATTTATTAGCGTACCCAATACCAAATTATACCTGGATTTGGACTTGCAGATCCACCGCCACCGTCTGATATCCAAGGTGATGGCGCATAATTAACATTATTTGAAATTAATGTTCCCCACCAATTGCCCGTTCCGTCGGAAAGAGTTAAAAATCCTGTTCCTGCCCCTACTGTTGTACTTCGCCATGGCATTCTTTCTGCCATGCCATTATTATTACCAACATAATTCCAAGTCCCAAATTTTGTATTCAAAGTTACATTAGTTTGTGTATTATTCGTGTTTACAAAACTATAATTTCCATTCGCAGTCCATATTCCTCCATGACTCCTTCTAGCACCAGCATCAATCATGTACTGAAAGCCACTGGAACTTCGTTTAATATAATCAGCCCAACCAATAATGGAATAATTTGAAGTAGTTGTACTGATTACTCCTGCATTGGTAGTAAAAGGAATTGACGTATTGAGTGCAATTGAATTAGCATATGACCATCCTGCATAAGAAGAGTTTTTCAAAATTAAAGTCCAGCCACCACCATCAGTAGTCATATCAGCATAAATTCTGAATGGATTTCCGCTATTAATATTGGGATTCTTTATCCAATAAAAACCATCAGTAGAATTAGGGTAGTCTTGTTTAATTTGGTAAGCACTTGTAGACGCTGTACTTGGGCTTAAACCGTCATTCTCTGCATAAAATCTAGTGCGAAAAGCATTAAAATTATTGGTAATCTCTTGTTGTGACAATTCACGATTGTAAATTTTAAAACTCGCTACATTCAAATTCATTAACCAATTCAAGTCAAAACGCCAACTTGATAATCTCCCAATCCCTGAATTAAAATTTGAATTAGTAGTACTAAATGTACCTTGTATTTGACTTAAAGACTGACTTTCTCCATTAACATAAATTTTATTATTCGTTTTAGAACCAGCATACATTACAAATACTAAATGTTTCCATGCCCCTTCGATACCTAATTCGGTTACTCTGTCACTAGTTATTCCATATAAATCACCACCTGATGTATTGTATCCTATTGCTCCATTATAGACCCAAGCATCATATAAGTTAAAACCAAAATACATGCCATTGGCCAGAGAATTTGTCCGAACCCACAAATCAACAGTTACTACATTTGTACTGCCAATATTAGCGTTAAAATTAGCATAACTAGAGGTACCGTTAAACACAATAGAACCACCATTAGCAGAGTTGTAAGAAGTTGATGTTAAAGTTACATTCGAACCATTTCCTGACAAATCATTCCAAGTGGTTCCCGTTCCACTATAACTTGCAGTATTCCCTGCATCTAGATGTAATACTAACCCAGAATTTGATAGGCAAGTAATTGTTACGCTTCCATCGCCAGTAGTATTTGCCGTTCCAAATGAACTAATACCTGATATTGATTTTGAAGAACCACCGCCGCCGCCTCCATTAGCACTTCCGCCTCCAGCTCCGCCACCGCCACCATAAAATCCAGCTCCGCCACCGCCTGCACCTTGCCAAACGGTTCCAATTCCTCCAGTTCCTCCATAAATATCATTCCCATCTGTCCCGTTTTGTGCAGGTGCATTATCGAATGCAAATCCTCCGCCACCCGCAATTGTTGTTGAAGCACCATAGCCATATTGATACCTCCCATTAGTAGGGTAATTTGTAGATCCTTGACCATTACTAGCCGAACCACTAGATGCATTTAGTGCTGCCCCACCGTTATACCCAGTAGTTCCACCTGTTCCTGTTCCGCCACCACCACCGCCGGCAACAACTAAAGCACTGGCATTTGAAGGAGTTATTGTGTTAAACACCCCCGATAATCCTCCACCTGCACCTCCAAAACCCGAAGCACTATTTGCTGTACCTCCATTACCTGCAAAACCATATTTTGCGGTAGCAGATTGCCCTGGGAAACCACCCACAACAACATATACTACTTGGCCAGGAGTTACATTTATTGTAGAAGTAATATTGGCTCCAGCACCACCTGGCTGACCGCCACCACCTGTTCCTCCTTTGGCCCCGATGGCATTTACTTGAATAGAGGTAACTCGATTGGGCACAATAAATTGTTGTATCGCTCCAGTATATTGAAATGAATAGGTGGTGGGCAATTGTGGTTTTTTTACAGCCAAATTATGAAATGCCGATTGTGCATTCAACCCTATTGAACAAAGAAAAAACAACAATATGTAATGTATTCTTCTCATTAGAAAATAGTGTCTCCAAAAACATAACCTACCGTCGCACTATTCATAACCAAACCAATTACGCTATTGGTGGTGCGTGTACTAAGTCCACTAGCCGAATTCAATATAGTACTTGAAGGGGCAAAAGTTACTGTTCCTGCACCCACTTGTATCAATTGGCAACTAAAACCAATGGGTAGGGTAGGAACAGTTACCGTTACCGCTGAAGCCGAATTGATAAAAAATAATTTATTATTATCAGATGCTGATAAATTAAAACTGCCTGTTTTAGATTCTACTACCAATCCTCCTGAAATTTGAATCCAAGCCGAGCCATTCCAATAATAATAACCTGGTACTACATTATTAGGAGTACTCCCAGCTGTTGCCGTATTATACACTAATAATCCTGCTGCTGATGCAGCCGTTCCAGTAATTGGCGAAAAGGCATTCGTCGCCGTTAACGCTACACGAGGAGGTAAAAACCCTTTATCTGTTGATGCAACCTCTAATTTAGCAGAAGCATTAGGCGTAGTTGTACCTATACCGGTTTGCCCTTTAGCTGCTATACCTATTAATCCAATAACAAGAAGTAAGAATGTTTTCATATTCATTTAATAAAAAATAAGTGTAAGTGTTTGAGTAGGCTGGCTACATTCTCCTCCTATACCGCCCCAATTACTATTGTTTATATGAGGTCGTATAGTATATATTGTACCTGTACTGCATGAACATCCGTTTACACTATTTGTGAAAACCACTGAAGCACCTCCTATTGATGGATTACCACAATTTAAAGCAACTTTCCAGTTATTTGAACCAATTGTCCAAGAACCTTCAGTCGCTGTTCTAAGCGCAGTTGCAATTTGTGGAACTAAAGTAGCATCTGTTACAGTTATGCCTGTTGGATTTAAATTACTATAAATTTTAAAAGTTGTGTATGAACCCGTTAAAGCTGCTCTAAATGTATTAAAAGCAGTTTCGATTGCTGCTCCTGGTGCTCCACTGGAGGTAAAAGTTTGAGAAAAAATTACGGCGTTTACAAATTTTGATTTAGTAGCGTCATAATTCAATTTCACTTCATTAGAAGACAATGCTCTTTTATAATAATGAAAAGCACTAAATCTGAAATTTCCATACACACCATTTCCCATATTAGTTCCACTTATGGCACCTATTCCGTAATATAAATTTGCTGGTGGTATTCTTGCAGAATTAACTGAACCAGCTAGAACTCCATTGACATAAGCTCTCAAAGTTGTACCATCGTAGGTAAGTCCAACATAATGCCACATGTTCAAAGGTGTAGCTACAGAGGAAGTGATTGTTGGTGTATTCCAAATGGAGAATTTTAAAGTTCCCGAAACCATTTCGATATTGGAATCATGATATGACGTATTAATTGCCGCTTGTCCTAATTCAGATAACAAAACTCCGTTCCCAGTAGGATACACCCACATAAAAACAGATTGATTATAGGTTGAGCCAATATTACCTGTAAGAATATAATTAGAAGAACTACTTGATAAATTCAAATAGCGAGTCCCTGTTGATACATATGTAGGATTATTGTATGACGTAGCGTTGGCTGTTCCTATTAAATCCGTTAGAGTAGTTCCTCCTGAAAAAGAACTGTTTTCTCCAACTTCATAACGGACTGTCATTCCTCCAGTAATAAATTTTGGAACATGATTTACCGCCTGAAAACTAGATGCCATTATTTGTGATGACCCATTTTCAACAAATAAAAGAATGAATATGAAAATTATTTTTTTCATCAATTTGACAAATCACCTCCAGAGATAAATGTTGTTGCAGTAATACCTATTAAAGTAGCTATAGCATTAGCTCCTCCTGTTTTTGTAAGCCCACTTCTATTTGAAATAGTAGTCCCTGATCCAGACAGGGTAACTTGTCCTGCTCCCAATTGAATAATCATGCAATTAAAACCTGCAAATAACGCGGGAACTGTTAGAGTAATAGGACTTGCATTATTGAAAGTAATTATTTTTCCATTATCAGAAGCCAAAAGCGTGTATGTAGTTCCTGTTTGAAAATTCATTGTAGCTGAAAACCCAGAAAGTGTTGAAGATGCAGCATTTCCTCCAGTTAGATTTCCGCTAGTAGATAGATTTCCGCTAGTATAGCTTAAATCATTTCCCGTTCTTGTCCAATCCATATTGACTCGTGTCCAAACTGGTGTTCCTGAAGTTCCTGTGTTTACAAAGAATCCAGTAGGTGCATCCGTTTGATATACTAATAAGCCATTAGCAGGCGATGCAATTGCACCACGTTGTGCAGCTGTCATTCGAGGTAACAAAAAGCCTTTATCTGTTGATGCTACTTCTAATTTAGCAGAAGCATTAGGCGTAGTTGTACCTATACCGGTTTGAGCGGTAGAAGTATTTATAAATACTACAATTATTGCTAATTTAATTGTTTTTATTACCGTATCCATATCTGATTGTAGGTGTGAAATTGATATCCATTCCCAATACTTGCTGCATAATCGTCTACTTCCCATCTGTAATCTTGCCCTCTTATTCCCCAATGGTAATTAGCTCCCAACCAAAATGGGAAATTGGTCATAGCTAAATTTCCTTCATTTACAAAATTACTGACAGCGCTATTAGGAATATAAGCCGAATGTGAGACTAATGCAGTATAACTACTATTAATTCCTGACATACTACCTGAACCTGTTCTAAAATAGGATATAGTATTTGTATGACTTGTTTTAAAATGAATTATTCTACTATGACCCGATGTAGCTCCGTAAAAACGAAGTTCTGTGAAGTTAAATGAGTTTAAATAGGAAGGAGCTGCGTGTCCCCAAGTGGTTGACGAACCTGATTCATCAGTACCTAAAACGGTTGACCCTAAAACAGGGAGACTATTAGTCTTGACTTGAAGCGCAGGATTGGTCCCTCCACGATGCAAATAATTCAACACTAATGTCCAACCGCCGCCATCTGTAGTCATGTCGCAATAACAGTTGGTACTTGGTAGTGCACCAGCTCCGTCTGGATCAATACTATATTGTCCTGAAGGCGACATGGGATAATAACTTAATATTTCCTTACAACTTTTTAGACTTGTAATTGAAGGGCCTGGCATCCATTTACCCGTTCCAATTAGTTGTAATTTTCCAGTTCCTACAAAATCAATTTTCCCACTATAAAAAACGGTTCCTGTTGGAACATTTATTATATGACCATCTTGAATGGTAATTCCATTTGCCACTTGAGTAGGAGATGCCCATGCAGAACTTAAATTAAAATTTATGGATCCAGCAGTAGTTGTAACCGTCTGTGCAAATAAAGACGGAAGGGTTAAAAAAAATAGGTAAATACTATGTAATCCGTTACTTTTCATTTACTTTTTCTGTTAGCTCTTTAACTTTTTGCTGTAATTGTTCTATTTGTTTTTGTTGTTCTTTTATGGCTTCTACCAATAAAGCAACCACTTTGTCGTATTGCACTGATTTATAGCCTTCAGCTGTTTTTTCTGTTTGAACCACTTCAGGAATCACTTGTTCTACTTCTTGTGCGATGAAACCTAAAGCGCGGTTTTCGGTAAATTTTCTATTAGGAAATTCTTTGGTCTTCCAGTCAAAAGTAACGCCTCTCAATTGCATCACTTTTTGTAAAGGATTCTCAATTGGAAAAACATTTGTTTTAAATCGAGCGTCTGAAGAACCCGCAATAGAATTAGCTATAATATCACCTGCCACTTGTAAACGAACGGATGGGGTTGAAGTGCCAATTCCTAGATTACCAGCATTTGTAATGCGCATTCTTTCAGTTGATGTAGTATACGAATCGTTAACCAAATCAAAAATCATATTTCCGTTATCATTTCCAATACGAGCAGTCTTATTATTTAATGAAGCCCCCGAATGTTTAAAATCAATATATACTGGACTTGTATGTTCTACTCTAAAGTAGCCTCCACTAGAATGCAATTTCGTTTCAGGATTTGTAGTCCCAATCCCTACATTCCCACCATTTGGATTTAAAATTAAATTATAGTTCGTTCCATAGGCCGATTTTGATCTTGATTGCAACCAGGAATAGGTACTTGAATTACTCAATCCGAAATCCAATACATGACTCCCTGTAGTTCCACTCAAACGTAAATTACCATTAGCCACCGAACCAGAACTGGCTGGATCTGCCGGAGTAGTTTCTATTTGAAGCTTGTTCACGGGTGTAGTCGTTCCAATACCGGTTTGGGCATTCCCTTTTATGAATACCATACCAAGAACAAATAATACTATTCCTTTTTTCATATTAAAACGATTAGAATAAGGCTCTAAAGGCAATCCATTGTGTCCCATCAGAAATTACACGAATCCAGTTATTAGAAGCTTCTATTCCTAATGTTGCTGTTGTAGCTGCACTGTTTGCCGCATCTACAACAATTTTTTGCGAACTTGTTGTGGTAATTGTAACCGTATTGGCACTAATATTTTTAATTGTAAATTCTTTTCCAGTATTTCCAACTGCGGTTGGCAAAGTAAATGTAATACCCGATCCTGAAGACGCAATAACATAATTATCACTTGTAGTTAGTGTATAACTTGCTGTTTTTGAGGTAATTGTTGATACTCCTGAAGCCCAAGTTGGTACTCCACTAGCTAACGTTAACACTTGTCCATCGGTTCCTTTTGGCAGCATTGCTGTTGTAGCAGCTGCAGTTTGATAGGGTATGGAGCCGGCAGCACCTCCAGCAATATTGGTGGTGGTGGTAGCTGTAGTCGCATTTCCTGATAAAGATGCAGTAATGGTTCCTGCCGAAAAATTTCCAGAACTATCTCTCGCAACTATCGCTGAAGCTGTATTGGCATCCGTAGCCGTAGTTGCAGAATTACTTACTTTACCCGCGGTAGCAATAGTAGCCAATTTAGTGTCCACAATTGCTGCAGAAGCGCTAATATCAGCATTTACTATTTCTCCATCTTTTATCTTAGCAGAGGTAACTGCATTATCAGCTAGTTTCGCTGTAGTAACATTACCATCTGCAATCATTGTTGTTAGCACTTTTCCTGTTCCAATAGCAGTAGTACCTGTGTTATCCATAGTAACATCGCCACTCATAGTTACTTCTGTAGCTTCATTTGAGGCATTACCTACATATATTGTACCATCTGCTAAAGTGTTAATCGCCGTAGTAGCAGTATCAACATAATTCTTCGTTGCAGCATCTTGTGCCGATGTAGGATCTGTTACGTTGGTTAATTTATTTGAACCCAAATCAACAGCAGCAGCGGCAGCACCAAATCCACTCAACGGAATATTGGCCTTGTCTAGCTTGGCATTGGTTACAGCTGCATTTTTAATTTTAGCTGTTTCAACTGCATCGCCAGCTAGTTTCGCTGTGGTTACATTAGCATCTGCAATCATTGTTGTTAGCACTTTTCCTGTTCCAATAGCAGTAGTACCTGTGTTATCCATAGTAACATCGCCACTCATAGTTACTTCTGTAGCTTCATTTGAGGCATTACCTACATATATTGTACCATCTGCTAAAGTGTTAATCGCCGTAGTAGCAGTATCAACATAATTCTTCGTTGCAGCATCTTGTGCCGATGTAGGATCTGTTACGTTGGTTAATTTATTTGAACCCAAATCAACAGCAGCAGCGGCAGCACCAAATCCACTCAACGGAATATTGGCCTTGTCTAATTTAGCATCTGTTATATTGGCATCTGCAATCATTGTTGTTAGCACTTTTCCTGTTCCAATAGCAGTAACTCCTGCGTTGGTTATTGTCACATCACCCGATGGGGTTACTTCTGTAGCTTCGTTTGAGGCATTACCTACATATATTTTACCATTTGCTAAAGTGTTAATCGCCGTAGTAGCAGTATCAACATAATTCTTCGTTGCAGCATCTTGTGCCGATGTAGGATCTGTTACGTTGGTTAATTTATTTGAACCCAAATCAACAGCAGCAGCGGCAGCACCAAATCCACTCAACGGAATATTGGCCTTGTCTAATTTAGCATCTGTTATATTGGCATCTGTAATTTTTGCTGTCGTAACCGCATTATCCGCTAACTTAGCTGTAGTTACATTAGCATCTGCAATCATTGTTGTTAGCACTTTTCCTGTACCAATAGCAGTAACTCCTGCGTTGGTTATTGTCACATCACCCGATGGGGTTACCTCTGTTGCTTCATTTGAAGCATTACCTACATATATTTTACCATTTGCTAAAGTGTTAATCGCCGTAGTAGCAGTATCAACATAATTCTTCGTTGCAGCATCTTGTGCCGATGTAGGATCTGTTACGTTGGTTAATTTATTTGAACCCAAATCAACAGCAGCAGCGGCAGCACCAAATCCACTCAACGGAATATTGGCCTTGTCTAGCTTGGCATTGGTTACAGCTGCATTTTTAATTTTAGCTGTTTCAACTGCATCATTAACTATATCAGAAGTTATAATTGAGTTACTTAAATTTAATTTAGAATAAGCAATTGCAGCATTCGCGTTAACATCAATATTCATAATGGTTCCGTCTGCAATTTTTGCTGAAGTAATAGAACCATCTGCAACACCAGCTGCTGCGTTTAATGTATCCACATAATCTTTGATTAATTTAACTGAAGGATATTTTGTAGTGGAGTTTGCATCAGCGGTAATATCAGTACTTTTATTAGCAGCATCTTCTTTTAAAGCCAAAGCATTATTGGTTGCTATTTCATTAGCATCAACATCTGCTTGAACTGCGTTAATAGCGTTAGTCGCTGCTGTTGCATTAGCGCTTACTGTGGCTTGAAGTGTTGTTGCATTTGTATTAACCGTTGAAATATTAGTATCCACATAGGTTTTTACTGCATTTTGAGTTGGAAACAAAACATCACTCGTCCCTAAGGTTGTAGCTGTTGATTTATTTGCCGAATTTTCTTTTAAAGCTAATCCTGGAACTGTAGGCAAAGCAGCGGTTCCGCCTAAATCTCCCGATAATTGAATTTTTCCTTTAGTTGTAGAAGTAGCATCAGGTATCGTAGCTGCTGCAACTTGAGTGTCTACATAGGTTTTAACAGCGTTTTGTGTTGGGAATAAAACATCACTCGTCCCTAAGGTTGTAGTAGTTGATTTATTTGCCGAATTTTCTTTTAAAGCCAAAGCATTATTAGTTGCTATTTCATTAGCATCAACATCTGCTTGAACTGCGTTAATAGCGTTAGTCGCTGCTGTTGCATTAGCGCTTACTGTGGCTTGAAGTGTTGTTGCATTTGTATTAACCGTTGAAATATTAGTATCCACATAGGTTTTTACTGCATTTTGAGTTGGAAACAAAACATCACTCGTCCCTAAGGTTGTAGCTGTTGATTTATTTGCCGAATTTTCTTTTAAAGCTAATCCTGGAACTGTAGGCAAAGCAGCGGTTCCGCCTAAATCTCCCGATAATTGAATTTTTCCTTTAGTTGTAGAAGTAGCATCAGGTATCGTAGCTGCTGCAACTTGAGTGTCTACATAGGTTTTAACAGCGTTTTGTGTTGGGAATAAAACATCACTATTACCTAAAGTAGTAGCCGTAGATTTGTTTGCTGTATTTTCTTTAGTTGCTAAAGCAGGTACGGTAGGAGCAGCAGCTGTTCCGCTTAAATCACCTGCTAATTGTATTTTACCTTTAGTAAGCGCATCGGCATCGGCAATGGTAGCTGACGCTACTTGTGCATCTACATAGGTTTTCACCGCATTCTGAGTTGGGAACAATTCATCGCTAGTACCTAAAGTTGTTGTAGTGGATTTGTTAGCAGCATTTTCTTTTAAAGCTAAAGCTGCAGTAGTATTGGTTGCATTATTAGTAACTGTATTTTGCAGTGTAGTAATGTTATTTTGTAACGCAGTATCTGCAGCAGCACTCGTAGCTTCATTAGCATCTACATCGGCTTGAACCGCTGCAATAGCATTAGTAGCTGCAGTAGCATTAGCTGTAACGGTAGCTTGAAGAGAACTATTTGCATTATTTACTGCTGTAATATTAGTGTCCACATAGGTTTTTACAGCGTTTTGTGTTGGGAACAACACATCACTAGTACCTAAAGTTGTTGTAGTGGATTTGTTAGCAGTATTTTCTTTCAAAGCTAATCCTGGAACAGTAGGGGATGCAGCTGTTCCGCCTAAATCTCCTGATAATTGTATCTTACCTTTAGTTGTAGCATCAGCATCTGGAATAGTAGCTGAAGCAACTTGTGTATCCACATAGGTTTTTACAGCGTTTTGTGTTGGGAACAACACATCACTAGTACCTAAAGTTGTTGTAGTGGATTTGTTAGCAGTATTTTCTTTCAAAGCTAATCCTGGAACAGTAGGGGATGCAGCTGTTCCGCCTAAATCTCCTGATAATTGTATCTTACCTTTAGTTGTAGCATCAGCATCTGGAATAGTAGCTGAAGCAACTTGTGTATCCACATAGGTTTTTACAGCGTTTTGTGTTGGGAACAACACATCACTAGTACCTAATGTAGTTGAATTAGATTTATTGGAAATTACTTCTTTTGTATCCAATGCTGTTTGAGTAGCTATTGAAATAGGTTTTGCAGCATCAGAAGTATTATCAACATTACCTAAGCCAAGATTTATTCTAGCATCTATAGGATTATTTGCCCCTGTTCCACCATTTAATATAGATACAGTCCCCGACACATTATTAGCAGTTACAGCAGCATAAGCAAAAGGAACTGCTGTAAGTGGATTATCACTTAATATCATATAATCTTGACAATTTCCTCTTGGATCCAATTCTACTTTCAATGATTTTTCAGTGTTGTTCCAAGTTACATTATCAAATGAACTTGCATAGCCACCGACTTGTGTTCCAGAACCAATAATTAGATTTACCATACCAAATTCATCAGTAGTAGTTTGGATAGTTTCTTGGTATTCTAATTGCGATAAATCATCAATCAATGAAAATTGAATACACACATATTTATTTGCCATCGGACTATTTTGAATATCTTGACCAGGAATATTTTGTCCATTGGGATAATAAATTACAGCTTGATAGGTAATTCCATTTGTTTGTCCATAATAAAATGATGTACAAAGTAAAGCCAATAAGTAAAATAATTTTCTCATAAATGTTTGTCTTTATTCAATTCGAAATATCCTCCAAATAAAATTTGGAATGTGTTGAAAGAAACTTTTTCAGGAGTAGGATTTAAAGAAATACTTTTAGTAAGATTACACCCCAAACTTAAATAACCAGATTTTGAAATAAAATATTTTCCATTAACACCTAATACGGGTTGTAAAATTAATCCAGAAAAATCTTTATTGCTTGTTAAATTGTTTGTAGAATTATTTAATTGTTGTTTTCCATAAACGATTGTCGATAGGTTTAGTCCAGCTTGAGCGCTAATAAAAAAATAAAATGAATCAAAAAACTGGTAATCAATAGTATTTTGAAGTCCAATATATGATGTTTTCCATTCTAAGTTATTTGTTCTTGATTCACCTGTTGCGTTATAATCGTTCAATGTTATGCTTGATGACCAAGAAAAATCTTTATACTTTAAAGGGAGATTATAACCTAATTCATAACTTGAGCCTGTTCCATTGATTTTTATTTTTTCGGTAAAAGGAGTGGTGTTTTTGTATGAAAATGTGGTATAGTTTTTCCCCATTTTAAAAAACACTCCTTGTGAAAAAATGGAAAAACTGCTTAAGCAAAATAAAAAAAGAAATTGTTTTTTCATTATTATTTTATTTGGTATTATTAATTTTTTAGTTGTAAAAACTTATAAATTTAGATGTATTAGGATATAATATCAAATAACTTAGTAATAATAATAAATAATAAACTAATAATTAAAAAAAAACAGTATTGGTTTATTAGTATAAACAAATCAATTTTTTAAGCATAAAAAAACCCGAAACGATTGTTTCGGGTTGTGTTGCGGAGAAAGAGGGATTCGAACCCCCGGACCTGTTACAGTCAACAGTTTTCAAGACTGCCGCATTCGACCACTCTGCCATTTCTCCAATAAGTCGTGCTATCAATAGCTGATTGCGAGTGCAAATATAGAACGTTTTTTTATTTCTGCAAATCTTTTAATAATAAATAAATGAAAAAATCGGACTTTTTTTTTAACTCTTTCAAAACGAAATAATTAAATAACTGAAAAAATTAATAATTTACATATTCTGTAATTTCTAGACCATATCCAATCATTCCCACACGTTTTGTTTGTGCAGCAATATTTGAAAGCAATTTAATTTTAGTAATGTCAATATCGTGCAAGATTTGAGCACCAATACCAAAATCTTTACTATCCATTTTTATTTGAGGCGCTTGAAGTGTTCCTGATTCTTGTAATGCTTTTAATTCTACTAATCGATCTAACAATTCAATAGAACGCACTTCTTGGTTAATAAAGATAATGGCTCCTTTTTCGGCATCATTTATTTTACGAAACATATCATCAAGTTTCTTATCTGCATTATTTGTTAATGTACCTAAAATATCGTTATTAATTTGGGTAGAATTAATTTTAGTTAAAACAGATTCACCTGCATTCCACGTTCCTTTTGTTAAGGCAATATGCACTTGTCTATTGGTAGTTTGTAAATAAGCGCGCAATCTATAAGTTCCAAAACGCGTTTGAATATCAAAATCCTCTTTCTTTTGAATTAAACTATCATGTTGCATGCGATAGGCAACTAAATCTTCAATTGAAACTAATTTTAAATTGAATTTTTTAGCTACTTTATATAATTGGGGTAGGCGTGCCATTGTGCCATCTTCATTCATGATTTCTACAATTACACCAGCCGATTTAAAACCTGCTAAACGAGCAAAATCTATAGCTGCTTCCGTATGGCCTGTTCGTCTTAATACACCACCTTGTTTAGCAATTAAAGGAAAAATATGTCCAGGACGAGCCAAATCAAATGGTTTCGTACTAGGGTCAATTAAAGCTTGTATGGTTTTCGCTCTATCAGCAGCAGAAATTCCGGTAGTAACGCCATTTCCTTTTAAATCTACAGATACTGTAAATGCAGTTTCCATATGGTCGGTATTATTTCGCACCATTGCATGAAGATCTAATTCTTTACAACGCGATTCGGTTAACGGAGCACAAATTAGTCCTTTTCCATGGGTTGCCATAAAATTGATCATCTCTGGGGTTACTTTTTCCGCAGCAGCTAAAAAGTCGCCTTCATTTTCTCTATCTTCATCATCTACAACAATGATTACTTTTCCTTGTCGGATGTCTTCTATGGCTTCTTCAATGGTATTTAGTTGTATATTTTGTGACATGGGGTAGTTAGTTTGTATTGTTTTGGGTAATTTTTGAAAATAATTTTTGAAATGGTTCTGTAATCCAATCAAAATTTACCATAATGCCGATATCATTTGTTGCTCTATAGGTTAACAGAATTGCAAAAGGAGTCATTAGCAATGAAGCCATCCAAGCCCCTAAAAAGGGAGAAATTGTATCTTCTTGAGCCAGTTTTCTTCCAAAGGTATTGATGAAATGAAAGGAAATGAAAATAAGCATTGCAAAAACAATTGGAAGCCCTAATCCACCTTTTCTAATAATTGCTCCTAGTGGTGCTCCAATAAAAAACATCAATAAGCAGGAATATGCTATTACAAATTTTTCATGAATGGCTAGCCAATGTGCATTGATATTTTTTGATTTATATTCTAAATCGATTTGGGTGTTTTGAATACTAAAATCGGTACTAGAAATATTATTTTTAGCCATTTCTATAATCTGAATTTTCTCTTTTTTTGGAAAAATGGACAATAAATCTTTAACCATTATATCTTTTTTTGGAGCGTCTAGTTGTGTTTTTTGCAATTTTTTGTAAAAAATATTATCATTTCTTAAAGCTAAATTATCAGCAAATGACACAACGTCTTTATCAAAGTTGTTTTGAAGTGAGTCGAGTGTGTATTTTAGTTCAGGAATGGTTAACATTTTTTCTGAGGTAATATCTCCCTGGTCTATTTCTGCTTGATTAAGTTTGGTTAAGTCAATATTTATGACATATTTTTTGAAACTACTTTTTGCAAAAGGCAATTTATTACGATCTTCATAATTTGTTGGTTGAACATCTTCATAATAATAACCATCATACAATTCGAGTTGTAAATAGTTTGAATCTTCTTCACTTGTCAAAAGCCCTTTTTTCGCTTTAATTATTGTATTTGCCCCTAATCCAAGGTTGGTGTTTTTAACGTGCATAGTCACGCCATCTAAAAATTCACCGTTATCGCCCGACTTTTTATCTACTTTGATGGTTGAACTTCCAATTGTATTAAATTGTCCTTCACTAATTGCCATTGCAGGTTTTTGTTGTACAATTGTTTTTCTTAGGTTTATAAATTTGTATTGTGCTTCTGGAATAACATTATTGGCAAAAAAGAATGAAATAAAAGCAAGTATTCCAATGCTAATTGTTAACATTTTCATGGCCCGCTGTAATGAAATGCCTGAAGATTTCATTGCGGCAAATTCATAGTTTTCTGCAAAACTACCAAAAGTCATGATTCCGGCTAAAAGTATAGAAAGCGGAAGAACTAACGGTACTATAGTTGGAGCGTAATATGAAAGAAATTTGATAATCGTAAATAAGTCTAAATCTTTACCCGCTAATTCTGCAATAAATAGCCAAATTCCTTGTAAAACGAATATAAAAAATAAGATTACAAATACGGTAGTAAATGTAATCATATAAGATTTAATAATGTATTTATCTAATATTTTCACCCGATCGTTTTTAGTCTAATTTATTGATGTAGTAATTAGGATATTTTGATTTGGTAAAGGTAAAATGATTTTTTGATAATAGTTGATTTGTTTTAAAAGAATTAACAGTTAAAGTTGTTTTGGTGCCATTTTTTCCTACTTCAATAACCGTGTAAATATTCTTTGTTTGGGTATCAATTCCGATAAGAATCTCTTTTCGTGTATCTTTTGAATTGTTTGGCGTCAATTTAACAAATTGTATTTTTCTTCCTTTTACATTTTGAGGAATATCCCAAGCATATTTATATCCAGAGGTAAAAAAGGTCAACATTTTGTTTGGAGAAACCGCTTTTTCATCATTAGCATCAAAATTCTCTTGGGTTACTTCTTCATCTTCAGGAACAATGGTATATACTTTTTTTCCATCAAATATTTTGGTAACTCCCATAAAATTTAGGTGATATAAATTTCCTTGAAGCGCAACATTTCCATTACTCTCTTGATTGATTCGTTCTTTAGGATTGCTAAGCGAATATTTAAAATCAATAACTATATTGTTATATGATTTCACTTTTGTAGTTACATCATCTAAAAGCTCTTTTGCTTTTTTTGCATCTTGAGCTTGAAGAGAAAATCCAATTAAATAAATGAATAGGACACTGATAATTGATCTCATTAAATTATAAATTTTGTTCATTATTTAAAAAGTGCTCTAAAGATACTAAATCAGGAATTAGTACCGCTCGTGCTTTACTTCCTTCAAAAGGGCCTACAATTCCCGCTGCTTCTAATTGGTCAATTAATCGACCTGCTCTGTTATAGCCTAATTTCAATTTTCGCTGTATTAAGGAAGCACTTCCTTGCTGGGAGGTCACAATAACTTCTGCAGCTTCTCTAAATAATGAATCACGTTCAGATATATCTATATCAAGTTTTATGCCATTTTCTTCACCAATATATTCAGGTAATAAATAGGCTTCTGGGTATGCTTTTTGCGATCCAATAAAATCACAAATTTTATCCACTTCTGGTGTATCTACAAATGCACATTGCACTCGAACAATTTCGTTTCCTTGAGTATATAATAAATCTCCTCGTCCAATCAATTGATCAGCACCGCCAGAATCTAAGATCGTTCTAGAGTCAATTTTTGAAGTTACTCTAAACGCAATACGAGCGGGAAAGTTAGCCTTAATCATACCTGTTATTACGTTCACAGAAGGACGTTGTGTAGCAATAATTAAATGGATTCCAATGGCCCTTGCTAATTGGGCTAAACGTGCAATAGGAGTTTCTACTTCTTTACCAGCCGTCATAATTAAATCGGCAAACTCGTCAACAACTAATACGATATACGGTAAAAAACGGTGTCCATTTTCAGGATTTAATTTACGCTGTCTAAATTTTTCATTGTATTCTTTAATGTTTCGAACCATTGCTTCTTTTAACAAAGAATAACGGTTGTCCATTTCAATACAAAGCGAATTTAATGTATTAATTACTTTAGTGTTATCTGTAATAATTGCATCGCCACCATCGGGTAATTTTGCTAAATAATGACGTTCAATCTTATTAAAAAGGGTCAATTCTACTTTCTTTGGGTCTACTAAAACAAATTTCACCTCTGCCGGATGTTTTTTGTAGAGTAGGGAAGTAAGCACCGCATTTAATCCAACCGATTTTCCTTGTCCAGTGGCTCCCGCCATTAATAAATGGGGCATTTTGGCTAAATCTACTACAAACGTTTCATTAGAAATAGTTTTACCTAAAGCAATAGGTAATTCCATTTCTGCGCTTTGAAATTTCGGTGAAGAAATTACACTTTTCATGGAAACCATCGTAGGATTATTATTGGGAACTTCAATACCAATAGTTCCTTTACCTGGAATAGGTGCAATGATACGAATGCCTAACGCTGATAAAGAAAGAGCAATGTCATCTTCTAAGTTCTTAATTTTTGAAATACGAATTCCCGCATCGGGAACAATTTCATATAAAGTAACCGTTGGTCCTACAGTAGCTTTGATTTGGGAAATACCAATGCTGTAGTTTTTTAACGTATCTACAATTTTATTTTTGTTTTCTTCTAATTCAGCCTGATTAATCGTAATACCTCCCGATGAATATTCTTTTAATAAATCAATTGGAGGAAATTGGTAATGTGATAACTCTAATGTAGGATCAAATTCACCAAAATCTTGCACTAATCGTGCCGCTAGGTTTTCTTCTACTAAAACTTCTTCTTCCACTTTTTCAATAACGAATGCGTCTTCATTAACAAAGGGTTCGTTAGGAATGGTTTTATCTTCTATTGAAAAATGAGAATCGTTAGATGTTTTTGGGTCTAAACTTAATTCGGAGGCGTTTGAAATAGTAGGTTTTAATGCTTCTTTATCAATTTCAAAAGAATTGGGATACGTTTTCAATTCAAAATTTCCCATTTCTTCTTCGTCTTCCGTAAGAATAAAATCATCTTCTTTGTTGGAAATCGGCACTATTGGTAATTCATCTTCTGTGCTAATTGCCTCTTCGGTTGGTTCAGCTGCAACAGCAGGAGTGTTTGATGATTCTGCTACTAAATCGTCTTTGAAAGATTGAGATGATTTTTCAAAAATGGAGGTAAACGTTTCGGGTGAAACATTAACTTTAAAGACTAAGAATATTAAAATCCCAAAAAGTAATACTAATAAAGTTCCGGTTTTACCGATGTAATCTTGAATGAATAAATTCATTTCATAGCCTATGATACCACCTAATTGAGGTAGGTAATCCCACAGAAATCCAAAAAGTATTGAACCTATAATAATAAGAAAACCATCCCAAAAAAAGTTTTTCTTTAGTTTAGATAGACTCATATCTAATACCATATAAGCGCCTACTAAAAACAAGATTCTAATAAATAGAAATGAAGTAACGCCAAATCCTTGATACAAGAAAAAATCGGCTAAATAAGCGCCAAGTTTACCTAACCAATTTTCTGCTTCAAGTGAACGATTTGTTAATTGATTTACTGCGCTTTGATCAGCATTTCCTGTAATAAAATAGGATATAAACGAAAGCAATAACGCTAACGAAAAGAAAATGAATACTATACCAACAATGAATTTTTGTCGGCGATTCATCTGTACTGAAAATTTCTTATTAACTGTGTCAGTTGCATTATTTGCAACACCTTTTGAATTTTGTTTAGCCATTGAAACGGAACAATTTTTACAAAAATAGCTAATTTAAAACAAATATGGAAAATAAATAATGCAGCCGATAGCAATAGCTGTTAATGCTGCAAAAAATACAGCACCTGCAGCAATATCCTTGATAAATCCTATTCGTTCATGATAATCGGGGTGAATAAAATCGGCGATTTTTTCTACAGCAGTATTAAGTCCTTCAATACTAAGTACGAGTCCAAACACTAAAATTTGCATCATCCATTCCATTCTATTGATGCCAAAATAAAAACCAGCAATAGTCATTAAAACAGCTAATGATGATTGCACCATTACACTATGTTCGGTAGTAATTAGTTTAAAAGCACCTTTTAGTGCAAAAATCATACTTTTTAATCGACCCGTAAAAAGGGTTTCGTCTTTTTGAAATTTCATAGATTATAATACAGCTAAAGCAGCTTCGTAATTTGGTTCATTAGCTATTTCACTTACTTGTTCGGTGTGAAGAATAGTTCCGTTTTCATCAATTACCACAATAACACGAGAATGTAATCCAGCAAGCGGGCCATCTGTAATTTCTAAACCATAATTTTTTCCAAAACTTCCGTCTTTAAAATCCGATAAGTTGATTACATTTTCTATGCCTTCTGCGCCACAAAAACGTTTTTGAGCAAATGGTAAGTCTCTAGAAACACACAAAACTTTGGTGTTTGTTAATGAACTTGCTTTTTCGTTAAAGGTTCTTACCGAAGTTGCACAAGTGCCAGTATCAATACTTGGAAATATATTTAATATGATTCTTGAACCTGTAAAGTCAGCTAGTGAAGCAGTATTTAAATCGGTTTTGATTAAATTAAAATCGATTGCTTTTGAACCTACTGCTGGTAATTCACCATTTGTGTGAATTGGATTTCCACCTAAAGTAATTGATGCCATAGTTTTTTAATTAAGGTACAAATGTACTTATTTATTATTGTTTTGAATTAACCAATACTTAAAATCAAAGAAATTTTGAGGAGCTACACCATGTCCAACAGGATATTCATGGTATACTACGCTTAAACCTAAATTTTCGAGGGCTGGTTTTGCTTTTCGTGCCCAATCTACTGGAATTACTTGATCAACTGTGCCATGAGATATAAAAAATTTCAAGTGCGAAATAGCGTTTTTGTTGATAACTTCGGGGACAATATCTTGATTGAAATAACCACTTAACGCAACAACTTTTGCTATTTTTTCAGGATAGGTTAGTGCTGTTGCATAGCTTAAAATAGCGCCCTGACTAAAACCAATTAAGTTGATGTTTTGCACATCAATTGGATATTTTTGAGCTATTTGATCAATGAATTCGGCTATCAATTGTACTGATTCTTTGGCTTGTTCGTTGTCTGAAAATTTATTTTCATCGGCATCAAAATGAATGGCATACCAAGCATGACCATAAGGTTGTAAATCATAAGGCGCACGAACCGATATTACATAATAATCTTGTGGTAATTCAGAAGTAAATGAAAATAAATCTTCTTCATTACTTCCATAACCGTGTAACAGTAATAAAAGTGGGTTTTTGTCTTCTATTTTTTTAGGCTCACGAACTAAATACTGTAAATTCATTTTATAAATTTTTAAATAATTTTTGATAAAATTCGCCTAAAAAAGGTGCTGGTTTTTGTTCGCCATTTAACGCATTCATAAAACCAAACAGCCATAAAATAAATATAAATGTCCAAAAAGATGCAGTAATCATCCAACTATCGAAATATCCTATAGGATAGCCCAATAAGAAGAAAGTTATAAAAATACCTAATGCTTGGCGAATATGAAAACTAGCAAATGAATTTTTAGTTTCACTATTCATGAATATAGCAATTACACTGCCAATAATGGTTAAATAACTTACAATTGCGGTTTGCTTTCCTTGTGTTATTTCATTCATAATTTAAAAATTAATTAGGTATTAATTGTTTAGTATCAATTTTCCATTATTGTAAATTCCAATAACTTTTCCTTTCATTTGTTGTCCTAAAAATGCCGAATTTTTAGATTTTGACCCGATGTTTTCTTTTTGAAAAACCCAATTTCCATCGGGTACAAAAAGTGATAAATCTGCGATTTCATTTAGATTTATAGCGTTATTTTTAGTATTGAAAATCAGTTTACTAGCTATTAGTTTTTCAATAACAACTTCAAGTGGTAAAACTGTAAGTAAAGCACCAAAAGCACTTTCTAAACCGATGGTTCCATCTTTGGCTAAATCAAATTCTAATTTTTTATGTTCAATGTCTAACGGATTATGATCTGAGGTTATGCAATCGATGGTTCCGTCTAGAACTGCATTAACTAAAGCAGCACGAGTTATCTCTTCTCGTAAGGGTGGCAAAACTTTATATCTTGAATCAAAGCCCATCAATATTTCATCGTTGAAAACTAAATTATGCACCGCTACACTGCAAGTTACTTGTAATCCTTTTGCTTTTGCTTCTTTAATTAATTTAATACTTCCTTGCGTTGAAATCGTAGGAATATGCATTTTTCCACCGGTATATTCTAGTAAAAATAAATTGCGTGCTACATGTAATTCTTCAGCTAAAGCAGGAATTCCTTTCATCCCTAATTTAGTACTGATTACTCCTTCATTTGCGATACCGATTCCTTTAATTGTACTGTCTTGACAAAATGAAAGCAATGTTCCATTAAAATCTTGTACATATTGTAGTGCAATTTTTTGAAGATTGGCATTTTGCAACGCTTTTTTATAATCGCCAAATGCTATCGCCCCAGCGTTTTGCATATCATATAGTTCGGCCAATTCATTTCCTTCACTTCCTTTGGTTAACGCGCCAATAGGGTAAAGAGTAGTTGCATTTCCTTTTGCTCTATCGATCACAAATCGAATATGCGATTGATTATCAATTATTGGGTTAGAATTGGGTTGAAGTAATACAGCCGTAAAACCGCTCTTTGCCGCAACTTTCAATCCGTTTTCAATGGTTTCACGGTCTTCATAACCAGGTTCACCAAAGGAAACCGAACTATCCATCCAACCTTGTGAAATATGTAAGTTTTCAATTTCAACTACTTCACAATCAGGTGTCGCTTTGATTTCTTTATCAATTTGTGTAATTACACCCTGTTCAATTTTTAGGTCCATTATTTGTTGGTGAAATGGACTCGTAGGGTCGATAATTTTTGTTTGTTTTAGAATCACTGGCGTCATTTGATTAATTTTTGAATTAGTAGTTCTGTGAATAATAATAATAGTGAGGCTAATAAGAACCATTTCCAAACTTCGCTACTGGTTCGTTCAGAAGCAATATCGTTTAAAACAGTTCCAATAGTATTTACTTTTGTAAAAGTATCAAAATTTGTTGTATTTATATTTGATAAATTACTTTCGGTTCTTGGGTAATTAAAACTTATTTTTTTCAACGTTTCTTTACCTTTAATAACATCAAAATTACCTGCTTTTTCTGGATAATCGCCAAACGTAAGTTTGCATTTAGCATTTAATATTTGTTGTAAAGGAATAAAACTGTAGGCGTCATTTGTTATTGTAACTGCTTCGTCTTTTGCTAAAATAGTTTCTAAAATCATATTTTGATTTTCACCAATCGTAAAAGCATTAATTCCAGTTTTGTTTTGATTTTGCCCCATTTTGTATAGCGTAGGAACAATTAAAGGAGCATTTTGAAAATTACTATTTTGTTTATTTATAGGTGCCGAAAACGCATAAAAATTACCTAATCGATTGGTTGTTGAACCTGCGAAAATAGCAGTATCATCAAATTGTAAAATAGAGGTCAATCCAGATAAGCCAAAACTTGATTTTACTTTAGGATATTGAAAATTAGTTACTTTTTTTTCAAAAACAGTTTGGTAAAGTGGATGACTAAAATTGATTGTTGTAATTTGTTTTTCAGTTGAGGCAAGAGCTGAGAATTGTATCGCTCCAAAGTTTTTAGTGAAAGAATTAAGTTCTGATATCGTATTTTTTTCGTATGGAATTAATACTACTGTTCCGCCTTTTTCATAAAAAGATTGCATGGTTGTTCCAAGCGCTACTGGTAAATTCTCTAATTCATTTAAAAGTATAGCTTCTTGATTTTCAATTTGGTTATAGTCTAAACTTTTTAATTCTGTGCTGTTGAAATTAAATTCATCGGGTGTGTAAATTCGTCTTAAAAAATTATTTTTTTCATAAGTTCCTACGGCAATTATGTTTGTCTTTTCGGGTTTTGTAATGCTTAAATAGTAGGTATTATCATAGGTTAAGCTTCCATCGTCTATACTTACATAGCCGTGAAAATCTTTTTTAGGAATTGTAATTGTAATTTCGGTTGTTGGTTTTGAAAATTGCACAATAGTTTTAGCAATGGCTTTGGAAGTGTTACTGATTATCGATAACGGAACTTCGTTTTTAGTTGCTCCATACGATTGAAGGGTGATTTTTAATTCGTAAAACTGCTCTAACACTTGTGAGATTACAACATTGTCAATACTGCAATTGATCTTGCTCTCAGCTTCAGGTTGAATAAAGTATACGACATTATCTGCTTTTAATTCGGATACTTTTTTGCTTTCGGTTTCTATTGCATCGGTGATGATGACATAATCTTTATTAGTATTTTTCTTTTTGATTTCGACTTGATTAATTAAATAATCTAATTGAAAGGGAAGCGAAGAATAAGATAAGTTTTGTAATTCTTTTTGGATCGATTTAATATCGGTATCCCAAAAAACTTCAGAATTGGTAAGTAATGAAAATTGCTGATTTTCGGGTAATTCTTCTAATAATTCTTGGATGCTTCGTTTGAGTAATTCTCCTTTTGCACCTTTTGCTTGCATGGAAAACGAGTTGTCTAATAAAATGATGAGTTCGTTGCCTTTATTAGTAGTGTCTTTAGCATTAAAAAAAGGTTGAGCAAATGCGATAACCAAGCAAGCTAACAATAATAGGCGAGTAGCTAACAACAACCATTTCTTGATTTTTGAACTTTTTCGGGTTTGAATTTGAAGTTCTTTGAGCAGTTTTACGTTGGTAAAATATTCTTTTTTAAAACGTCGTAATTGAAATAAATGCACTAAAATTGGTAAAACCAACAGAAAAAGGCAGTAAAGAATTTCTGGATGTTTAAATTGCATTTATTATTAGAATTTGTCAAAAGTACGAAAATAGAATTGATAAATAATAATTGACAATTGATAATTATTTTTTCTTCCGTTTTTCGTCTCTTTTACGTTCAATGTTTCTATTTCTCGATTCGGTTTTACGCGGTTTACGTTTTCCTGGACCACCTAAGTTAACTTTTTTATTTTTGTCTTTCTTTTGATGAAATGCTTCACCACCTTCTCTTTTAGGGGTTTTTAGTAAGAACTTCATTTTTTTCTTTTGCTTTTCGAAGTCTAAATAACGTTCTTCAATTTTTAAATCTTCGGGAAGTGCAAACTCTTTAATTTCAGTATCCATTAAAAGTTCTACCTCAATTTTTGGTTCTACTTCACTTGGCGAAATAAAACTTATGGCAACTCCCGTTTTATCAGCACGACCCGTTCTACCGATACGGTGCATGTATTTTTCTGGCTCTTCGGTGAATTGTAGATTGATGACGTGGGTAATATCCGAAATATCTAAACCACGCGCCATAATATCGGTAGTAACTAATCCTCTTAACTCACCTGCTTGAAAAGCTGCCATCGTATTTAAACGATAATTTTGAGATTTATTAGAATGAATTACACCAAATTGTTCTGGAAATTCACTTTCTAAAGTTTCAAAAACCAATTCTACAATACGTTTATTATTGACAAAAATCAATACACGTTCCATAGTTTCGGTTTCTCGAACCAAGTGTTTTAATAAATTTAATTTGGTAAGAAAGTTGGGAACTTGATATACTACTTGTTCAATTTGTTCCAATGGAGTACCGCTTTGCGCTAATGAAACTTCTTGAGGAAATTCAAAATATTCATCCAGCATGGCATCAACTTCTTCGGTCATGGTTGCCGAAAACAAGATGTTTTGTTTTTTACCGCGCATCATCGATAAAATAGAAGTCAATTGGGCACGGAAACCTAAGTTTAATATTTCATCAAATTCGTCAATTACTAATTTTTGCAAACTGTCAAATCGTAAAACACCATCAAGTCCTAAATCCATTACGCGCCCAGGTGTTCCTACTAAAATATCAACTCCTTCTGCTAAAGCTTTTCGTTGTGTATTAATGTTAACGCCTCCGTATATTCCAAGTGTTCTCACACTCATGTATTTGGTCAGTTTTTCAACTTCTTCGGCTACTTGAACCACTAATTCTCGCGTTGGAACTAAAATGACTACTCTAGGCGATTCATTATTTTGAAATTTCCATTGTTTAAGAATAGGTAATAAATAGGCAAATGTTTTACCTGTACCTGTTTGTGCAATGCCCATCATATCTCTTCCTGAAAGAATTACCGAATGCGATTTTTCTTGAATAGGAGTAGGGTAAACAAAACCTAATTCATCTAACGCTTTTTGTAAGGATTTTGGTAAATCAAATTCTAGAAAAGTTTTCATAAATGGGATAAAATTATTAGCAAAGGTACATAAACTTTTTGGAATGATTTTTTGCTCTATTTGCTATTGTTTATTCTATTTTTAGTTACTTTACGATTCTTTTGCAAAATAAATTATGAATAGAGTTAAGAACCTGTTTTTACTGTTATTTTTTTGTTTTTTTACTGTAAGTGGTTTTTCCCAAGTAAAGACTCAAAGACGCGATAGTATTTCTATTTATGAGGATATTCACAATTTATCAAAGAAGAGTAAGTTTAATAAATTTGTATATAAACTTTTATTTAGAGCTTCTGCTTTAAATAAAGACGTGCCTATTTTGTCACAAAAATTTCAGAATAGAAAAGATACTGTAAAGTCAAATGGTAAAATAATTAGAAATATTACAATTGAAACTTTAGATCCTTTTGGATTTTCTATTCAGAATGAAAATAAATCTCCTCAAAGGAGTATTGATCGTTTTGGCAATGCAATTCATATTAAAACAAAACAGTTTACCATTCGAAATCTTATTTTATTTAAAAAAAATGAACGATGTGATTCATTGTTATTAAAAGAAACCGAACGATTAATCAGAAGTCAGCGATTTGTAAGAGAAGTAGCCGTAATTCCTGTTTTAGTAGATAAGGCATCTGATTCTGTGGATATAAAAATTAGAGTGTTAGATTCCTGGTCGTTAATTCCAAATGGAAGTTTGTCAGGTAGTCAAAGCAGTGTAAAAGTTACAGAAAGAAATATTTTAGGTTTTGGACATCAAATTTCTGGAGAAATTCAAAATAAATTTACTTCAAATGAAGAAGCATTGAATGCAAAGTATAGTGTGAGTAATATAAAGAATAGTTTTATTCGACTTGATTTAGATTATTCAAATGAATTTAATAATGATAGTAAGCGAAGTTTTTCAATTAACCGTCCTTTTTATTCAGTTGTTGCAAAAAATGCTGGCGGAATTCAATTTGAAAATAGAAAACTAACTGAATTTTTTCCTGTGGCAGACACATTAATAGGAGTTCCAACGAAGTATGAATATATAGATTATTGGTATGGTCATGCATTTAAAATTAATGGCGAAAGTACTTTTAATCAAAAAACCACCAATTTAATTTTAGCTTATACCTATAACAGAAAAGCTTATTTGCTTCAACCCAGTTCCGTTTTTGATCCTACTAATTTTTTTGCTTCTGAAAAGAATAGTATTGGTTATATAGGAATTTCAAAACAACGTTTTTATCAAGACAAGTTTGTTTTTAATTATGAAATTACCGAAGATATACCCTATGGAGAAAATATGGCATTAATTTTAGGATATCAAAATAAAGCCGATCGTTCTAGATGGTATTCGGGAATTTCCATTTCAAAAGGAAAAAAATATAGTTTTGGTTATTTAAGCAGTTTTATTGAATGGGGAAGTTTTTATACAAAGAGTGTCACTGAACAAGCAGCTTTTAAATTAGGAATCAATTATTTTAGTCCGCTATTATCTTTAGGAAATTGGAAATTACGTCAATTTATTAAGCCCACTTATATTTGGGGAAATAATAGAGATTCATCATTTAAAGACCAACTTACTTTGAATAATTATTATGGTATTGAAGGTTTTAACAATCGATTAACCGGAACTCAAAAATGGTTGGTTTCCTTGCAAACGCAAACTTATATGCCAGGAAGTTGGAATGGATTTCGTTTTAGTCCTTATCTCAATATTTCAATGGGTTCCCTAGCTAATAAAAATACATTGTTTGACAGTAGAGTATACTCAAAATTTAGTATTGGTGTCCAAATAAATAATGATTATTTAGTATTTAATAGTTTTCAAATATCTCTGTCTTATTATCCTTACATTCCTTTTGAAGGCGATAATTTATTAAAAACCAATTCGTTTGAGAATACCGATTTAACTATTTCCGATTTTCAATTGGGAAAACCAGCTTATATTAGATATGAGTAGCGATTGGAATTTATTTGAAATTTAAAATTTGCTTTTGCAATTTAATATTAGATAGTCATTGAGAACAGCTTTGTTTCAGGTGCTTTTCGCATTAAATGTAAATCAAATGCCATACACACGTTTCGTACAAATGGTTTTCCTTTTTCGGTGATGCTAATTTTGTGTTCTTTAATTTCAATTAGACCATCATTTTCCATTTCTTTTAATTGATTTAAAATTGCAGAAAGTTCTTTGAATTGCATTGATGGATTATTCCAAGAAGTTTCAAATTGGCACATTAAATTAAGAATATGTTTTCTAATTATTAAATCTTCTTTTGAAAGCAAATGCCCTCTTAGTATGGGTAATTCATTCTGTTCTAATCTTGCATAATAGTCTTCAATAGTTTTTTCATTTTGTGCAAATGCATACCAGTTATCGCTAATTGAAGAAACGCCTAAACCAATCATCAGTTGCGTTTTAGAGGCGGTATATCCCATAAAATTACGATGTAACTTTCCTTCTTTTGCAGAGATAAACATAGTATCGTTTTCTAATGCAAAATGATCCATTCCAATTTCATGATAGCCGTTTTTTGCTAATAATTTTTTACCTTCTTCATATAATTGTCTTTTTTCATCATCTTGCGGTAAATCGGCGTCATTGAACCCTCGTTGTCCATTTCCTTTGATCCAAGGTACATGAGCATAACTGTAAAACGCTAATCGATCGGGTTGTAGCGATTTTGTTTTATCTATGGTATCAATAACATCGTCTAAGGTTTGAAAGGGTAAACCAAATATTAAATCGTGACCTATAGAAGTGTAGCCAATTTCTTTTGCCCAAAAAGTTACTTTGGCCACATTGTGAAAAGGTTGAATACGGTGAATGGCTTCCTGAACTTTTTTTGAATAATCTTGCACCCCAAAGCTCACTCTGCGAAACCCAAAATCATATAGCTTTTGTAATTGTTGTTTGGTTGTGTTATTTGGATGTCCTTCAAAACTAAACTCATAATTTTCAGCTTTTGAAGCTTTTAAAAATAAACCATTGATTAGGATTTCTAACTGTTCGGCTGAAAAGAAAGTTGGGGTACCACCACCTAAATGAATTTCTTTGATAATGGGTTGGCTTGGCAATAAATCACAATACAATTTCCACTCTTTTAAAACCGCTTTAATATATGGCTCTTCTACTTCATGACGTTTTGTAATGCGTTTATTGCATCCGCAAAAAGTACACAAGCTTTCACAAAAGGGTAAATGAATATATAAACTAATACCTTCGGAATTGTTTGATTCATTGAATGATTGTAGTACAGTTGCTTTCCAATCTGCTACATGAAATAATTCTTCATTCCAGTAGGGGACAGTTGGATAACTCGTATAACGAGGTCCGGGAATATTGTATTTTTGGACTAAAGAAGGTTGCATAGTGTACAGTTATTTCAAATTACGAAATTAGTCTGTCGTTTCAATCTATAAAATGATAATTGTCATATTTTGTTTTGTGTAACAAATATTACATAAAAAAAGGAATTTGAATTGTACTTTTGAATTGTAAAATAGGAATAAAATGAATGTAAAATTTAATGAAATAATTAACACAAATGATCTTGTATTAGTTGATTTTTATGCAGAGTGGTGTGGGCCATGTAAAATGATGTCACCCATTTTGCAAGAAGTGAAAGCCACTTTGCAAGAAGCGGTTAAAATAATTAAAATCAATGTAGATCAACATCAAGATTTAGCGAGTCATTTTATGGTTAGAGGAGTTCCAACATTGATGTTGTTTAAAGAAGGTAAAATGCTATGGAGGCAATCGGGTGTTTTATCTGTAGCAGATTTAGTTAAGATAATTACCGCTCAAGTAAATTAATAAATACCCCAAATAGCTATTTGGGGTATTATTGTATATCATTAGTTTAAATACTAATTGTTATTTTCTTTTGATTACTTTCTCAGCTTTTTCAATAATAGCTGCACTGTTTAAACCATATTTTTCCATTAATTGGTCTGGCGTTCCGCTTTCCCCAAAACTATCGTTTACAGCCACAAATTCTTGTGGTACTAAATGATTTTGAACTATACATCTAGAAACACTTTCGCCTAAACCACCAATGATGTTATGCTCTTCAGCCGTAACTACACAACCTGTTTTCTTCACCGAATTTAAAATGGCTTCTTCGTCTAAAGGTTTAATCGTATGAATGTTAATTACTTCGGCTGAAATTCCTTTTGCTTCTAACGCTTCTGCTGCTTCTAACGCTTCCCAAACTAGATGTCCAGTAGCAATAATCGTAACATCAGTACCTTCGTTTAAAAGGATTGCTTTTCCAATTACAAAAGGTTCGTCAGCAGGCATAAAGTTAGGCACCACTGGACGACCAAAACGCAAATAAGCAGGACCATGATGATCGGCTAATGCTAAAGTGGCTGCTTTGGTTTGGTTGTAATCACACGTATTAATAACGGTCATTCCAGGTAACATTTTCATCAAACCAATGTCTTCTAAAATTTGGTGCGTAGCTCCGTCTTCCCCTAAAGTCAATCCGGCATGCGAAGCACAGATTTTTACATTTTTATCTGAATACGCCACCGATTGACGAATTTGATCGTATACTCTTCCGGTAGAAAAGTTAGCAAACGTTCCGGTAAACGGAATTTTTCCACCAATGGTTAAACCAGCTGCAATGCCTATCATGTTGGCTTCCGCAATTCCAATTTGGAAAAAACGCTCAGGATGGTTTTTCTTGAAATCATCAAATTTTAATGATCCGATTAAGTCGGCACAAAGCGCCACAACATTTTCATTTTTCTGACCTAACTCGGTCATACCAGCTCCAAATCCCGAACGGGTATCTTTACTGCCTTGGTTGATATATTTTTTCATTTGTTTTTAAATTTAATAGCATTCTACTGAACACTTGAAACTGAACACTGAGTACTGATTAATAGTCTCCTAAAGTTGCCACATTTTGTGCTAATGCATTGGCTAATTGCTCATCATTTGGTGCTTTACCATGCCAAGCGTGTGTATGCATCATAAAATCTACACCATTACCCATTTCGGTATGTAGTAAAATACAAACGGGTTTACCGTTACCTGATTTTGCTTTCGCTTCAGCTAACCCAGCTTTGATAGCATCAATGTCATTACCAGCTGTAACTTCTAATACAATCCAGTCAAAGGCATCAAATTTTGCTTTAACACTTCCCATGTTCAATACTTCAACGGTAGTTCCGTCAATTTGCTTTCCGTTCAAATCGATGGTAGCAATTAAGTTATCTACTTTTTTTGCCGAAGCATACATGATGGCTTCCCAATTTTGACCTTCTTGCAATTCACCATCGCCTAGAAGTGCAAATACTAAATTAGGATCGTTATTTAATTTTTTAGCTTGAGCAGCACCAACGGCAACCGACAAACCTTGACCTAATGAACCCGAAGCCATTCTAATCCCTGGTAAACCCTCGTGAGTGGTTGGGTGGCCTTGTAATCTTGAATTCAATTTTCTAAAGGTAGCTAATTCGGCTACTGGAAAATAACCGCTTCTTGCTAAAACGCTGTAAAAAACAGGAGAAATATGTCCGTTCGATAAGAAGAAAATATCCTCGTTAACGCCGTCCATAGAAAAACCAGGGTTACGTTTCATAACGTCTTGGTATAGGGTTACCAAAAATTCGGCACATCCTAAAGAACCTCCTGGATGACCTGAATTTACGGCATGAACCATACGAAGAATATCTCTTCGCACTTGTGTTGTAAAATCTTGTAGTTGTTGTGAGTTAGACATTTATAATAATATTTGTTATATGTCCACAAAAGTAATTTTATTTTTTTGGTGCTACAAATCATTTTATGAGAAGTTATTAAGAATTGTTGATAGTTGATAGTTACCCATATTTTTAAATTCGTAACTCGTTATTCAACATTACTTTTCATAAATAATTCCAAATTCTAATTCCTAAATTCTAAATTCAATTATCTTTGCGTTTCGTAAAAGTACACTATGAAGTTTGATTTAATTACCAAAGATCCACAAAGCAAAGCCAGAGCCGGAAAAATAACAACCGATCACGGGGTTATTGAAACGCCTATATTTATGCCTGTTGGTACTGTTGCCTCGGTAAAAGGGGTGCACCAACGCGAATTAAGAGAAGACATCAATCCTGATATTATTCTAGGCAATACCTATCATTTATATTTAAGACCGCAAACTAAAATTTTAGAAGCTGCGGGTGGTTTACATAAATTCATGAATTGGGATAGAAATATCTTAACCGATTCGGGTGGTTACCAGGTTTATTCGTTGTCTTCTAATAGAAAAATTAAAGAAGAAGGCGTAAAATTCAAATCGCATATTGACGGATCGTATCATTTCTTTTCGCCTGAGAACGTCATGGAAATACAGCGAACTATTGGTGCAGATATTATTATGGCTTTTGATGAATGTACTCCTTATCCATGCGATTATCGTTATGCCAAACGTTCGATGCACATGACGCACCGTTGGTTAGATCGATGCATTAATCATTTAGAGAAATTACCCTTCAAATATGGTTACGAACAAACGTTTTTTCCTATAGTTCAAGGAAGTACGTATAAAGATTTGAGAGCGCAATCGGCTGAATATATTGCAAATGCAGGTGCACAAGGAAATGCCATTGGAGGTTTATCAGTAGGAGAACCAGCTGAAGAAATGTATGCAATGACCGAAGTAGTAACTGCCATTCTTCCTGAAGATAAACCGAGGTATTTAATGGGTGTAGGAACGCCAATTAATATTTTAGAGAATATTGCGTTAGGAATTGATATGTTTGATTGTGTAATGCCAACGCGAAATGCCCGAAATGGTATGTTGTTCACCGCAAATGGAACGATCAATATGAAAAATAAAAAATGGGAAGCCGATTTTTCACCTATTGACGAAATGGGGCACACCTGGGTCGATACTGAATATTCAAAAGCATATTTGCGACATTTATTTGCTGCCGATGAGTTTTTAGGTAAACAAATTGCAACCATTCATAACTTAGGTTTTTACATGTGGTTAGTTCGCGAAGCAAGACGCCAAATTATCGCCGGAACATTTAGAGCTTGGAAAGATAAAATGGTAGTGCAAATGAGTCAAAGACTTTAAAACCTGAAACCTGAAACTTGTAATATGAAAATAATAGATAAATACATTTTAAAACGGTATTTGGTTACTTTTTCGGTGATGTTAATTATGTTTATTCCGATTGGAATTACTATTGACGTTTCTGAAAAAGTAAATCGAATGATTGAAAAGAAAATTCCATTAAAAGATATTTTAATCTATTATGGCGATTTTACTATTTATTTTGCGAATTTATTATTTCCAATATTTTTATTTTTATCGATCATTTGGTTTACCTCAAAACTAGCAAACAATACCGAAATTATTGCCATTTTGAGTTCGGGAATTTCATTTAGTCGATTTATTCGCCCTTTTATTTATGGAGCCTTTATAGTTTCGTTATTTTCTTTAATAATGGGATTTTTTTTAGTTCCAAAAGCAAGTAAAGGATTCAATGATTTTAGATATCAAAATTTAAAAGGAAACGTTCAAACTAGGGAAACATCGGATATTTTTAGACAAATAAAAAAAGAAGGCAATTTAGAAGAAAACATATATGTAAGTAATTATAATTATTTATCACAAACAGGTTTTAATTTCACTTATGAATTAATTAAAGACAATAAATTAATTGAAAAAGTAAACGCTAACCGAATTCGATATGATGAGATAAAAAAAAATTACACACTATATAATTACAGTAAAAGAAAAGTAGGTGTTGATAATGATCAAATAATTAAAAGCGATAAAATATCAATTAACTATAATTTTGAACCCGATGATTTAACACCTGTAGTGTATGTAGCAGAAACCATGACAATAGGTCAATTGAATAGGTTTATAAATAAAGAACGATCAAGAGGTAACTCAAATATCAATACTTATTTGGTGGTTTTTTATAAGAAATTTAGTTTGCCAATTTCGGCTTTTATTTTAACCATTATTGCTGTGGCAGTTTCTTCCATGAAGCGAAGAGGTGGTATGGGAGTTAATTTAGCCATCGGTATAGTAATTGCATTTATCTTTATTTTCTTTGATAAAGTTTTTGGAACATTGGCCGAAAAATCAAGTATTCCTCCGTTTATTGCAGTGTGGTTACCCAATTTTGTTTTCGGAATATTAGCTTATTATTTATTGCGAAATGCTAAACGATAACATAAAAAGTTATTTACATCTTCATTTAATTGTGTTTATTTGGGGATTTACAGCGATTTTAGGAAGATTAATTTCACTAGATGCTTTGCCATTAGTTTGGTTCAGAATGTTATTTGCGGTTTTGTTTATCTATGGATACATTAAGTATAAACGCATTCCAACAAAAATTCCAAAGAAAATTTTATTCAAATTTTTAGTAGCTGGATTAATTATTGCTTTGCATTGGTTTACCTTTTTCAGAGCCATAAAAGTTGCAAATGTTTCCATTACTCTTGCTTGTCTTTCAACTGGTGCTTTCTTTGCCTCATTGATTGAACCTTTGTTTTTTGGGAAAAAGATTGTGTGGTATGAAATTTTCTTCGGATTGATTGTTATTGCAGGGCTTACAATCATATTTAATGTTGAAACGAATTATGTTGAAGGCATTATTTTAGCATTGATTTCTGCGTTTCTTTCGGCTTCATTCGCGGTAATTAATAGTAAATTTGTAAAAGAGTATGAGCCTACAATTATTTCATTTTATGAATTAGCAGGAGGCGTTTTGTTTTTTTCTATTTCATTGCTTTTTACAAATAGTTTTTCGGCAGAATTTTTTCAACTCAGCACTTCAGATATTGTTTATTTATTCATTTTAAGTTCTGTTTGCACAGCCTATGCATTTATTGCTTCTACAGCAGTTATGAAATTTTTAAGTCCTTATACTGTAATGCTTACCATTAATTTAGAGCCTATTTATGGTATTATTTTAGCCTATTTTATTTTTAAAGATAAAGAACAAATGTCGCCTTTATTTTATATTGGCGCCCTCATTATTTTAGCAACAGTAATTGCCAACGGAATTATAAAAAGTTATAAAAAAAAATAACAACTAATTAAAGATAAGTTTAGAATGTTAATTGAAAATTTTATCTTTGTAATATTAAAAACCAAACCCTAATAAACCGATTATGGAATATTTAGATTTTGAATTACCAATTAAAGAGCTTGAAGATCAATTAGATAAATGTCAAATCATTGGTCAAGAATCAGATGTTGATGTATCTACAACGTGCAAACAAATTGAGAAAAAATTAGAAGAAACTAAGCGAAAAATATATAAAAACCTGACGGCTTGGCAACGTGTTCAACTTTCAAGACACCCAAATAGACCTTATACGTTAGAACATATTACGAATTTAACCAATGGTACTTTTTTAGAACTTTTTGGAGATAGAAGTTTCAAAGACGATAAAGCCATGATTGGTGGCTTAGGTCAAATAGACGGTCAATCGTATATGATTATCGGTCAGCAAAAAGGGATCAATACAAAAATGCGTCAGTACCGTAACTTTGGTATGGCAAATCCAGAAGGCTACAGAAAAGCACTTCGCTTAATGAAAATGGCTGAAAAATTTGGTATTCCAGTTTTAACATTAGTAGATACTCCGGGTGCATACCCAGGTTTAGAAGCCGAAGAACGAGGACAAGGAGAAGCTATTGCGCGCAATATTTTTGAAATGATTCGTTTAAAAACACCTATTATTACTGTAATTATTGGAGAAGGTGCTTCTGGTGGAGCATTAGGAATTGGAGTAGGAGATAGAGTTTTTATGTTGGAAAACACTTGGTATTCTGTTATTTCACCCGAATCTTGTTCGTCTATTTTATGGAGAAGTTGGGAATACAAAGAACAGGCTGCAGAAGCATTAAAACTGACTTCTTTTGACATGAAAAAACATAAATTAATAGACGATATTATTCCTGAACCTCTTGGTGGGGCTCATTATGATAAAGAAACTACTTTTAAAACTGTAGAACAATATATTTCAAAAGCTTATAAAGAGTTAAAAGATTTATCAACAACTGATTTAGTAGCTCAACGAATGGATAAATATTGTAATATGGGTCAATTCAAAGAATAACCTAGAACAAACTTATTATAAGAAAATCCGAAACTTAAAGGCTTCGGATTTTTTTTGGCTTATTAACAAAATAATATAGTTATTAACAGTTGGTTCTTGAGAACTCAAATTATTTTTTTGTAAAAATTAGTTAACTTCGCAATATGGAAAATATCAGAAATATAAACCCTGTTAAAGTAGATAAAACTACGATTATCAATTTAGAAAAAGGAAAACTACCTCCTCAAGCGTTAGACCTTGAAGAAGCAGTACTTGGCGCTATGATGATTGATAAAAAGGGGGTAGATGAGGTTATCGATATTTTGCAACCTGATGCCTTTTATAAAGAGGCCCATCAACATATATTTGAAGCCATTGTGCAACTGTTTAATGAAACACAACCTATCGATTTATTAACGGTATCTTCTCAATTGAAGAAAAACGGAAAATTAGAATTATCTGGGGGCGATTTTTATTTAATTCAGCTCACACAAAAAATATCATCTTCCGCACATATTGAGTTTCACTCGCGCATTATTTTACAGAAATTTATCCAACGAAGTTTAATTAAAATTTCTAGTGAGATTATTGAAGAATCCTATGATGAATCTACAGATGTTTTTGATTTGTTAGACAAAGCCGAATCAAAGCTTTATGAAGTTACGCAAGGAAATATCAAGCGAAGTTCAGAAACGGCTCAGAGTCTAGTAATTCAAGCTAAAAAACGTATTGAAGAAATTGCTGGGAAAGAAGGATTAAGTGGAGTTGCGACAGGTTTTCATAACTTGGATAAATTAACTTCAGGTTGGCAACCTTCTGATTTAATCATTATTGCTGCTCGTCCAGGTATGGGTAAAACGGCATTTGTATTATCTATGGCTCGAAATATGGCAGTGGATTATGGTCATCCGGTTGCATTATTTTCCTTAGAGATGTCATCTGTTCAGTTAATTACCCGTTTAATTTCATCGGAAACAGGATTATCATCCGAAAAATTGCGTACCGGAAAATTAGAAAAACACGAATGGGAACAGCTTTCTATCAAAGTAAAAGATTTAGAAAAAGCACCTTTATATATTGATGATACGCCTTCGCTTTCCATTTTTGATTTACGAGCTAAAGCACGTCGATTGTCCTCACAATATGGCATAAAAATGATTGTGGTTGATTACTTACAATTAATGACTGCTGGTGGAAATGGAAAAGGCGGTGGAAATAGAGAACAAGAAATTTCAACCATTTCACGAAATTTAAAAGCATTAGCAAAAGAATTAAATGTGCCGGTTATTGCATTATCTCAGTTATCGCGTGCAGTAGAAACAAGGGGTTCAAGTAAAAGACCATTGCTTTCCGACCTTCGTGAATCGGGAGCGATTGAACAAGATGCTGATATTGTATCGTTTATTTATCGCCCAGAATATTATAAAATTGATGAATGGGATGATGAAGAGCGTTCGCCTACACAGGGGCAAGCCGAATTCATTGTTGCCAAGCATAGAAATGGTGGTTTGGATGAAATCCGATTAAAATTTGTGGGTAATTTAGGAAAATTTGAAAACTTAGACGATTTTAGTTCGCCTTTTGAAGCATTACCTTCTAAGATGAATTTAGACGATAGTAATCCATTCATAACACCTAATTTACCAACTCCTAATGAAGCTTTTGGTAGCACCATGAATACATTTGAGGAAGATGATTCGGATGTTCCATTCTAATCTATTTACCCTATGAAAAAATGGTTGTTTCGTAATTTCGTCTTATTCTGTATATTCTGCTTTAGCATCAATGTAAAAGCTGCTTTTATTTTGTTGCCAATGGAAGTAGAAACGCAACAAAACCATTTAAAAGCATATGGAATTACCTATTGGGCATTGGATAAAAGTTATAAAGTAAGTTGGTTGCTTAATTATAGAGGAGGCTCTTTTTTATTACCCGATGCTCCAGAAATTAGAAAGGAATGTCAAGTTAGAGGAGTAACGTTTGAAGTGCTTTCAGATGCAGCTGCAAATGGTATTCTCGATGAAATAAGTGCACCTTCTCAAAATATGGAAACGGTAGTTTTAGAGAAAGCCCCTAAAATAGCGGTGTATACTCCAAAAGGAAAACAACCTTGGGACGATGCCGTTACAATGGTGTTAACCTATGCTGAAATTCCGTATACCGAAATTTATGATGAGGAAGTGTTATCCGATCAATTATTGTTATACGATTGGTTGCATTTGCATCATGAAGATTTTACGGGTCAGTATGGAAAATTCTTTGGAAACTATAAAAATGCGCCTTGGTATATCCAACAAAAAGCGGATGCAGAGGCTTTAGCAAAGAAGTTAGGATATAGTAAGGTTTCGGAAGAAAAATTAGCGGTTGCAAAAAAGATTAGAGATTTTGTAATTGGTGGCGGATTTATGTTTGCGATGTGTTCGGCTACCGATAGTTTTGATATAGCGCTTTCAGCCGAAGGAGTTGATATTTGTGAACCCATGTTTGATGGTGATGATTCGGATGCAAATTATCAATCAGCTATTGATTTTTCGGCTACTTTTGCATTCAAAAATTATAAATTGGAACGCCAACCTACCGTATATGAATTTTCCGATATTGATACAACTGAAGAACACGGAAAAGGTGTTTTTACAATGGATAAAGATTACTTCACTTTAATGGAATATTCGGCAAAATGGGATCCAATTCCAACAATGTTATGCCAAAATCATACCCAATTAATAAAAGGTTTTATGGGACAAACTACAGCTTTTAGTGCTGATAAAATAAAATCAAACGTTTTGGTAATGGGTGAATGCAAAATAAATGGCGAAGCTCGCTACATTCATGGCACCAAAGGTAAAGGTATGTTTACCTTTTATGGTGGTCATGATCCAGAAGATTACCAACATAGAGTAGGAGATGCACCAACGGTTTTAGATTTACATCCAAATTCTCCAGGGTATCGTTTGATTCTAAATAATGTGTTGTTTCCAGCGGCTAGAAAGAAAAAGTTGAAAACTTAATATCTACAAATTTCATCAATAATTTTTAGGTGATGATTCGTGTGTAAAGCTAAAAATTTTTCAGTCGCTTTTTTATTTAAGTTGCCAAAATAAGGATGAAAAAAATAACAATTTTCATGCAAATCTTCCCAATTTTCAAGGTTTTGATGCACTTTTTCCATATGCAATCGCAAGGATTCTCTTGTGATTTCGCCTTCGGGTTGCACTACTTTTGGTGCTTTAGCTTTTCCTCTTGGAATTTTTTGTAACACATCCAATATCAAAAATCGATTCAACTTAAATTTCCATTGATAAGTACTTGGATCCGATTTTTTACAAGCGGTTATAATCAGATCTATAGTTTTTAAGCTATGTTCAATTTGCCAGCCAACACTACTTTTTGAAACATTTGTATTCTTCCGATCCAAATCGTTTATTTTTGAGGACAAAATAGCTAAAATAGGATTAATGGTGTTCATAAAAATTTATGATTATTGACTTTTCCAAAGATATATTTTTTAGGCAATATTGTAACTATTCTTGTACTATTTATACAAATTAATAATAATAAGATGTACATGCTTGAAAATAATAAAATTATAACAGATGAATTCGGAAATGAAATTCGATTTTCTAATGTTTTGCAATTTAATGATGAGGTAAAATTTTTTGATTTTTCAGCAAAATATGTTGTTTTTGGTAATGAATATTATTCAGTAAATGGAAAGAAATATAAAGTGTCTACTGGAGAATATATCGTTGGTAATGAGTTTATTGATGCTTCAATTTTTATTGATAGTAATTTACCAGTTTCTGGGATTTGTATTGATATATCAAAAGATAAAATTTCAGAAATTATTGATTATAATTTTGAAAATAATGAGTCATTCAAAAAGTTTCTTTTTGAACAAGAATGGGTTGTAAATAAATATAGAGTTGAAAATACAAATCTTGGTTATGCAATTAATCAAATAGCATTAAAAATTGAGGATATTGTAAATGGTAAAAAATATTTAAGTAATGAAATATTTTATACTATAGCAGAATGTATTGTAAAAGATCAAGAAATGATTTATTCTCAATTCAAAAATTTAAAAGCTACAAAAGAAGAAACAAACGGAAGATTGTTGAATTTTATTTATGATTCAAAAAATTTCATTGACACTAATTTTTTGGAAAATATTTGTTTAGATGAAATAGCTAAAGAGTCTAAACTATCTCAATATCATTTTATTAGATTGTTTAAAGATGTTTTCAATATTACACCCTATCAGTATATTATCAAAAAAAGGTTAGAATATTCTAAAGTACTATTAAAAAGTGGGTTTTCCATCATTGAAGTAGCCTATACTGTTGGTTTTTCGGGTCCTACTAATTTCAGTAGAGCTTATAAAAACTATTTTGGTATTTCTCCAAAAAATGAATTGAAGTAAATTAGCAATTTTTGATATTTTTTTATTTTCTTGAGTTGGTATTTTTGTAATGTAATCTTAAATACACAACTATGAATACAAAATTTAACAAATACATCCATGTAGCCTTTGTTTTATATGGTTTATCATTAGTTTTTGGAAGTAATAATGCTAATCAAGCATTAATTTATTTTGGTTTAGCATTGGCATTTGATCCATTTGATGTTAATCAACCTTGGAAAGAAAGACCAAAATGGCAAAAAGGAGTTCTAATTGCAGAATTAATCTTCACATTTTTATTATTTATTACTATGATTTGGCCTGATTTTAAATCTGGACTAATTGATGGATTTACTGCAAAATAAGAGAATCAATGCATAAAATAATTTATTTTTTAATAGCATTTTCTGTTGCAAAATGTTTTGGACAAAATTATGAATGGAAGAAACTAGAAACAGAAGCCTATCAGGGAAAACAAGATGACATCACATTTGTTGATGAGAATACCGGTTGGTATGTTAATGGTTATGGAAAAATTTTTCATACAAAAGATGGAGGAATCACCTGGGAAAAGCAATTAGAACAAAAAGGGTCTTTTTTTAGAACTATTGCTTTCATTGATAAAAATAATGGCTTTGTAGGTACAGTAGGAACCGATTATTTTCCAAACGTAACGGACACCATTCCATTATATGGTACTAAAGATGGTGGTAAAACTTGGAACCCCGTTAACTATAAAGGAACTTATGTAAAAGGTTTATGTGCTATCGATATTGTTAAAGAGCAATACATCAATCACGGTAAAATTGATTTTAAGTATCATTTGTTTGCTGTTGGTAGAGTGGGAAGTCCAGCAAATATTATGATTTCTCATGATGATGGTGCAACTTGGACGTCTAAATCACTACAAGCTGATTGTAAAATGCTATTTGATATCAAAATGTTAAATAAAAACATAGGATTTGTTTGTGCCGCTACTAATGAAGATATTTCAAATTCAAATGCTTTAATTTTAAAAACCATTGATGGTGGAAAAACTTGGAAAAAAGTATATCAATCAGAAAGACCATATGAGACAACCTGGAAAGTTTCGTTTCCAACTGAAAAAGTTGGTTATGTTACCATTCAATCTTACAATCCCGATAAGTCAATAAGTCAACAACGAGTTGCTAAAACAACGGATGGTGGTGAAACATGGACAGAAATCAATTTAGTAGATGATGCAGGATCTAGAGAATTTGGAATCGGTTTTATTGATGAAAATCATGGTTTTGTGGGTACTATGAATTCAGGATTTGAAACAAAAGATGGTGGTATAACTTGGTCAAAAATCGATTTAGGTAGAGCCTGTAATAAGATAAGAATTTACAAGAATAGTAATAACAAGGTTTTTGGATATGCCATTGGTGTAAATGTAATTAAATTGTAATTAAAGTAACAATGAAGTTTAATAAAAAAATCATTATTGATAGTTTGTTGGGACTTATTTTAGGAGGTGGAATAGTATATTTCAGTTTTGCGGTCATGAGTAAAGAACTTCTTATGAAGTTTTTACCCGATGAAAGTGTTTTTGAAAATATTATTTTCTTTACTTCTATCTTTTTAGCACCTTTTTTAGCCATACTTTTGCATGAGTTAGGACATCTTGTAGCAGGAATAATTCAAGGATTTAAAACGGAATTATTTGTTGTTGGTTTTTTAGGGATTAAAAGAGAAAACAATAAACTAAAAATTTATTTTAATACCAATATTCAATATTTTGGTGGAGTTGCAGCAACTTCTCCAACTAAAATACTATCTGATGATGAATTAAAAATAAAGTATAAAATAATATTAATCAGTGGACCGATAATATCATTGTTTTTTGGAGTATTAGCATTTGCAATATTTTACCTTTTTGATTCTGCCTTTACCTCATTTTGGGGATTATTAGCAATTACTTCTTTTGGAATTTTCTTAGCCACAACTTTACCTGAAAAAACAGGAATCTTTTTTACCGATAGAAAAAGATTTCAAAGATTATCTGATAAAGGAAAAATTGGTCAAATAGAATTAGCTTTTTTACAAATAGTAAATCAATCTTTATTAGAAGGAAATTGTAAAAATCTTTCCCTTCAAAATATAGAAAAAATGAAGTCAGATGATGAAAAGATAATCCAATTTTGGGCATATTATTTTGAATTCCAATATTTCAAAGACAATGATAATATAGAACAAGCCGAAAATACAAAATCAAAACTTTACACTTATATAGATGCTATACCAAAGAGTTTATGGAAAAATTTAGAGATTGACTAGTATTATTTTAATGTATTTTTCTTAAAAAATCAATAAGAAACTATAAATGGATATAGTAATTTATATATACAACGGAATTACTGCATTGGATGCAGTAGGACGTTATGAAGTTTTAACTCAAATTACGCATTAGACTTCTTTATAAAATTGCCATTAGCAACAAGTTTGTACAAGCAAACACCTATGACTCGAGAAGAAGTCGAACTGGCGAATTATAACATATGACCTATGAAAAACAAATAAATATCTAAATATGAAAACAATTTTTTCAAAATTAAATCTTAAATACGGCATAATAATGGGATTGGGGTTCTGTTTATATACTACTATTATGTGGCTCACAAAACTTGATTCAACGCATCTTAAAGTAGGAAAATATTTTGACATACTAATAATACTATTGCCCATTTCAATAATTCTCATTGCTATAAAAAAAAGAAAATTCTTTAAGTAAATTAAACATTTTACAAAGAATTTTTATAGCTATTTATGTTAGTGCAATATCATTTATTATTTATGCTCCTTTCTTATATTGTTACCATAACTATATCAATCCAGATTGGTTTAACTTTGTTTTAGATTTAAAGAAAGAAGAATTGATTAGTACAAATATGTCAAAAACACAGATTGATACAATTTTAAATGAAATGAAAATTGTAAATGATGCTCAAAATAAACTTTTCAGACTTTCAGCATTAATTCCTTCAGTAATAATAATTCCTTCTATTATAGCTTTATTTTCTTTAGTATTTATAAGAAAAAAAAATAATTTGGCTAACCAAAGTTATACACACAAGTAAAAAATGATGAAAAGAATTTGTTCAATTTTAGAACTATTAATTTGATTTCTCTGATATCCCAGAATACCCGATAGCGCGGAATTGCATTACGTGCCCACAATCCAAAAACACTATAAATAAAAAACCCCGATTTTCATCGGGGTTTGATATATAAGTAAGATAAACTGAGTTAGACGTAATTATTTAATTTTATTAACGATAGCTGCGAAAGCTGCTGGGTGATTCATAGCTAAATCAGCAAGAACTTTACGGTTCAATTCGATATTGTTAGCTTTTAATTTCCCCATAAACTGAGAATAACTCATTCCGTGTAAACGAGCACCAGCGTTAATACGCATAATCCATAAAGCACGGAAATTTCTTTTGTTTTGTTTTCTATCACGGTAAGCATAAGCCATTGCTTTTTCTACCGCGTTTTTAGCTACAGTCCAAACGTTTTTACGTCTTCCAAAGAAACCTTTGGCTTGTTTTAATACTCTTTTTTTACGAGCTTTTGATGCTACTGAATTTGTTGCTCTTGGCATAATTTTAAATGTTTTTTGAAGTAAGGCGATTTTTCAATACTTATAAACTTCGTACATTGTATTTCATACTTTGTACTTCGTTCAGCCCACCCCAGGGTTACTAAATTGTTTTAACCAAACAAACTTATTAAATAAATTTTTCCTTTTGTCACCCTCTCCTTTGGGGAGGGATGGGGTGGGGCTAAATAATATTCAATTGTTGTTTAATGCTTCTCTCATCTGTTGGGTGAACCAATGTAGCATGAGTTAAAGCTAATTTACGCTTCTTAGATTTTTTAGTCAAAATATGACTTTTAAAAGCGTGTTTTCTTTTGATTTTTCCAGAGCCAGTCACTTTGAATCGTTTCTTAGCGCTAGATTTCGTTTTCATTTTAGGCATTTTCTTCCTGTGTTTATAATCTATCTTACTTATTATTATTTAGTTTTCAGTCTCGGTTTTTAGTTTACAATGTAATTACTGAATACTGCGACTGCTAACTGCTTACTTTTTTTTCTTCGGAGCAATGTACATAATCATACGCTTTCCTTCTAAAACAGGCATGGCTTCTACTTTTCCATGTTCTTCTAATTCTTGAGCCAAACGTAATAATAAAATTTGACCTTGCTCTTTATAGATAATTGAACGACCTTTAAAGAATACAAAAGCCTTTAGTTTTGCACCGTCTTGTAAAAATTTCAAAGCATTTTTTTTCTTAAATTCATAATCGTGCTCATCGGTTTGAGGTCCAAAACGAATCTCTTTGATTACAATTTGAGTAGATTTTGCTTTTAATTCTTTTTCTCTCTTCTTTTGTTGGTACAAAAACTTACCATAATCCATCAATTTACAAACAGGCGGTTCTGCATTAGGAGAAATTTCAACCAAATCCACTTCTTGCTCTTCAGCTAAACGAAGTGCATCGGCAATTTTATAAACTCCTGGTTCAATATTTTCGCCTACTAAACGTACTTCAGCAACACGTATTAAATTGTTGATACGGTGCGCTGCTTTTTTCTCTTCGCGAGGTTGAAAACCTCTGTTGTTTCTAATTGCTATGGCTTTATTATTTTAGTTAAACTTAAAATTGTTTTAATGTTTTGTTGATTTCTTCGTTAATTATTGCTGCAAATTCTTCAATAGTTACCGAAATATTTCCTTTTCCTTCCTGTCCTCTTTGTCTCACAGAAATGGTTCCGTTTTTCTCTTCTTCCTCGCCAACAATCAGCATAAACGGGTATTTGTTCATCTCTGCTTCTCTAATTTTCTTACCGATTGTTTCGTTTCGGTTATCAATTAGGGCGCGAATTTCGTGATTTTCTAGCAAATCTAAAACTTTTTTCGCATAATTTTCATATTTCTCACTCAAAGACAAGATTATAGCTTGTTCTGGCATCAACCAAATCGGGAAATTTCCTGCTGTATGTTCTAGTAAAATTGCAATAAAACGTTCCATCGAACCAAAAGGCGCCCGGTGAATCATAACTGGGCGATGTAACTTGTCATCCGCACCTTTATAAGACAATTCAAAACGCTCTGGTAAATTATAATCTACCTGAATCGTTCCTAATTGCCAACTTCTGCCTAAAGCATCTTTTACCATGAAATCCAATTTCGGACCATAGAAAGCCGCTTCACCAGCTTCAATCACATAATTCAATCCTTTATCTTTCGCAGCACTGATAATTGCATTTTCTGCTTTTTCCCAGTTTTCAACGCTACCTATATATTTATCCGGATTATCTAAATCACGAACCGATACTTGTGCTGTAAAGTTTTCAAATCCTAACGAACCAAAAACATACAATACCAAGTCGATAACATTTTTAAATTCAGCATCCAATTGGTCTGGCGTACAGAAAATATGCGCATCATCCTGAGTAAATCCTCTAACACGAGTCAATCCATGTAATTCACCCGATTGCTCATAACGATAAACCGTTCCAAATTCAGCATAACGCTTTGGTAAATCTTTGTATGACCAAGGTCTTGCATTGTAAATCTCACAGTGGTGTGGGCAGTTCATTGGTTTTAGCAAGAACTCTTCACCTTCTGCAGGAGTATTTATTGGTTGGAAGCTATCTGCACCATATTTAGCATAATGTCCAGAAGTTACATATAAGTCTTTCATCCCAATATGAGGCGTAACTACTTGCTCGTAACCTGCTTTTTTCTGTGCTTTTTTCAAGAATTGCTCCAGTCTATCGCGCAAAGCAGCTCCTTTTGGTAACCATAACGGTAAACCTTGACCTACTTTTTGTGAGAAATGGAATAACTCCAATTCTTTTCCTAATTTTCTGTGGTCTCTGCGTTTTGCTTCTTCTAGTAATTCAAGGTAATCGGTTAAGTCTTTTTGTTTTGGGAACGAAATTCCGTAAACACGAGTTAACTGCTTATTCTTTTCATCACCTCTCCAGTAAGCTCCAGCTACCGATAAAATTTTCATCGCTTTGATAATCCCAGTATTCGGAATATGACCACCACGACACAAATCAAAGAAGTTCGAATGATCGCAGAACGTAATGGTTCCGTCTTCTAAATTCGAAATTAATTCTGTTTTGTACTCATTGTCTTTATAAACCTCCAATGCTTCCGCTTTCGAAACCGAACGCATTTTAAATTCATGTTTCTCTCTCGAAATTTCTAATACACGGTCTTCAATCTTTTTGAAATCGGCATCCGTAATTTTTTTATCACCAAAATCTACGTCATAATAGAAACCGTTATCAATCGCAGGTCCAAGCGTTAATTTAATTCCATGATACATTTCTTGTAAAGCTTGCGCCATTACGTGTGAAGTCGAATGCCAAAAAGCTTTTTTCCCCTCTTTGTCATTCCAGGTATATAATATAAGTGTACCGTCCGTCGTTAAGGTCGTCGTCGTTTCAATAGTGGTGCCATTATAGGAAGCCGAAATAACGTTTCTAGCCAAACCTTCACTAATGCTTTTCGCAACATCCATTGGAGTAACTCCTTGAGCCATCTCCTTAACCGACCCATCGGGTAAAGTAACTTTTATCATTGTTTAAGATTTATAAGGTGCAAATATAAACGAATAATAAAATCCATACAATATATATAAGGTATAATGTTAAAAAGATTTATTTGCAGCACACATTTAGTCTTTCATAAGACTACTTGTCCCGCTGTCCGCTACAATCTTTTCTCTTTTTGTTGCCTGAGTTACTCGAAGGCAACAAAAAGAAAAAAGGATTTCCACTTCCATCGCGGCTAGACAAGATGTTT
>VFQS010000193.1_pt1 | contig 80408 bp, 79 predicted proteins | sample 3512361 | NCBI WGS metagenome assembly VFQS01 (sample SAMN10412375, study PRJNA504923) | tailings metagenome | isolation source: Relicate 1 Philex TSF3 active mining | place: Philippines | reverse complement strand
GGAACGCTGCGCGGCATCAGATCGGAATACATGCGCGCGATCGTCGGAATCCGCAACTTGTCATGCAGTATGTTGGCCCGGGCGGCTGGGCGGTCGAGCAGGTCGGGGTGTTCAGCGAGCCCGGACGTGATCCACGCGGCTGGGCGGTCAGCACGGCGTTTCTGGTCGCAATGGATCCCCGAACCCTGGATGCGTATGTCGCCGGCCGCGCGGAATGTCATGTTGTCTCGGTCGATCCTGATCCGGATGGCAGGGGAGTCTCCCTCAGCCACTATGACCGCCGGGTCCTTGCCGCGCTGGATCATCACTCGATCATCGCCGAAGGGGTCCGCCACATGCGGGACCGGCTTGAAGGCTCGCTGCTGCCGTTCCGGTTTCTGGGCGAGGATTTCACGATGCTCGAACTGCTGCAGGTACACGAAGCCGTACTTGGCTCCAGCCTCGACAAGAGCAATTTTCGCAAGCGCATGCTGGCAAAGACTTTCCCGGGCGGGCTGCAGCTCCAGACAACCGGCCTGATCGAACACGGTCCGCACCGCCCGGCCGCAGTTTACTACCTTGGGAAAAGCTGACCAGAGTCCGCGCTGGCCACGCCTGAGCTGGTGACCTGATTCGACGTCCCGATCGCACGTCAAATGGCTCAATCCGAGTATGGGACTGCGAATGCAGCCAAAAGATCATCCATAATCAGCATCAGTCCAAAATAATCTGATTGGTCATTTTCTACCTTTTCGACATCTGCGGCGATCCGGACGTCAAGTTCGGCCCGAATCACGCTGCCGGGACTTTACCCCTCAGGTAATATTATGATTTTACGTGATTTATTTACTTGAGAGCCGCTCCTTGCATACTTACTCTGGTCGGGAAGGAGAAGGCGTGAACGATGAATCAGGGTATGCTCAGCCGGCATCAGGAATTTGGCGGAACCGCCTGGTTGGCACTGCCGGGTCAGGATCCGGCGCTCGTGCGCGACCTGATTGATGCGTTCACGGAGCATATGGGCCCGGTTAACGTGATCGAACGCCTTTGGGTGCGCGACATCGCCATCCTGCCGGCACGCATCGAGTTCCTGCGCAAGGCGCAGTGGGCAGCCGTTGCCTGGTTCACGGAACAGGCCGCAGCCGAAGCCATCGGCCAGCAGCAGGGCAGCGCCACCGAGCTTGATGCCGCAGCTGTCCGCGAACTGCTGCTCCAGCAGCAGGAAGGTGAGACCGCTAGCCAGGATCCGCGGCTGCATCGCCTGCTGGGCAAGGCGGTCGCCGGGCAGCTCGGACTGTTCGCGCAGATGCTCGAGACCGAGGTCACGCTACTCACCGAGCGCAATCGCATGCTGGTGACCTTTGATGGCGAGCGCCGGAATCAGGTCAAGGAGGCCATCGAGCTCCTTGAGCGTACGGGGTTTCTGGGACCGGGCCGGCAGATTCAGCCGCCGGCAGATATGGCTGAGGCGGGCGGCGATGCCGCAGCAGCGTAGCGAAGCCGCACGCGAGGCCAGTCGCCGCAACGGTGCCCGCAGCAAAGGGCCGCGCACGCTGACGGGCCGGACGCGAGTCGCCTATAACGCGCTGCGGCATGGCCTGCGCGGCCGCCAGACGATCGAGCCGGCTTATCTTCCTGACTGGCTCAAGCAGGTCGAACGCTGCGTGGTGCACTGCTACCCGCAGCTTACCCAGCGCCGCCGCGAGTTCCTCGACCGGATCCTCGGCTGCATGCTGCTGATTGATCAGGCCGACCGGCTGATTGTCGAGGAGTTCGGGCGGCTCGATGCGATGCTTTCAGGATCGGACCGCGAGCTTGCCCAAAAGTTCGATCCGAAGCGACTGGGGCGCCTGCTCAAATATCGGACGCGATTTCGGGCCAGACGGGATCTGGCCTTCAAGCGGCTGATCGTTGGGGCGTATCCCCCAGAAAAGCGCGAACCGCTTTTCCGGTTTCGCAAGCCGCCCAGGACGCGCAAGGCCAAAGGCAAAGGCGCCAGGATCAGCGCGGCGCAGATGGCAGCTCTGGTCCGGGATGCATGGAGCCAGAGCGCTCCGGCTTCGGAGTAGCCGCTGCCTGTTCGGTGCCAGTCGGCACCAGCGCTTCGCAACCTGTTGTGACGTCAAAGTCCCCATAGTCTGCACCTGCTGCCGCACGTTGCTCGGCAGGGTGCTCTGCCCGTACGATTTTGGGAGGACAGGTTCTTCCCGGCAGAGACCGGCGAACATCGCATGCCCGAAGCAACCCCATCCCTCAGGCTGCAACCGCTGCTTGTCCAGACCGGTCAGCTTCAGAGACCAGCCTACGTCCTCGCCGGATCCCGTCCGCCGTGGGAATGGTCGCCCCTGGATCCTTCATGCTGCCACCCTCTGGACGGCGCGTCAGCGCCGATGATGCTTTGCACCCGCGGTCTCCCGGGTTCGTTTGGCAAAAATTGTGCTGCCTGGAACTCTGCGGCGCGCCGTCTCGCCCCCGACCGGCCTCCCAAAGCACAATAAAAGCAGCAAAATCAGATAAGAGTTGAACAGGCGCCGAAGCTATGGCGACAGCATGGACCGGCGGCGCGGAAAGGTTCCGGGCCGCGTTTGGGACCAGACAGATGACCAAAACTCCCACCGGCGGCCCGGCCCGCCGCACCAGCGAGAGCCATCCGCTGCAGATCGCCAGCCTGCCTGTCCGGGATGGCTACGGCCGGATCGGGATCACGCTGTGTCCGGGCAAGCAGCAGGCTCATGCCAGCACCGGCGCCTGGAGCCGCGATCTGAGCCTCGACCTCGACGCGATTGTGGCCTGGAATACCGCGGCGGTCGTGACGCTGGTCGAAACGCATGAGCTGGAGCGGCTCAAGGTTCCCGAGCTTGGCTCGGCTGTGCAGGACCGCCATCTCGGATGGTATCACCTGCCGATCCGTGACGGCAGTGTTCCCGATGCGGGCTTTGAGGAGTGCTGGGCACAGGTTGGGCCGGGCCTGCGAGCCATGCTGCGCGATGGCTTTAACATAGTACTGCATTGCATGGGCGGACTGGGCCGCGCCGGGACAATTGCGACACGGCTGCTGATTGAACTGGGCTCCCAGCCGGACGCTGCCGTGGTGCAGGTCCGCGCCGCCCGTCCGGGCGCAATCGAGACCAGCGCGCAGCTCCGGTACGTCATGGGGCTCACGCCGGTTGATGAGCTCGCTCCGGACACCGCTCCCGACGCGGTGCGTGACCGGGCAGTTGGCGCGCTGCTCGGGCTCTGCGTCGGTGATGCCGTTGGCACCACTGCCGAGTTCAAGCCGCGTGGCAGCTTCCCCCGTCTCACTGACATGGTCGGCGGCGGCCCGTTCCGCCTGACGGCCGGACAGTGGACCGATGACAGCGCCATGGCGATCGCTCTTGCCACGTGTCTGATCGACAACGGCCGGCTCGATGCGGCCGACCTCATGGCCCGCTTCGTCGCATGGATGGATCAGGGCGAGTATAGCTGTACCGGCACATGCTTCGATATCGGGGTAACGGTCTCGCAAGCCCTGCGTGCGTTCAAACGCACCGGCAATCCGCTCTCCGGCTCGACCGATCCCCACAGCGCAGGGAACGGTTCGCTGATGCGCCTTGCCCCGGTCGCGATCCGCTACTGGCAGGATCGCAAAGCGCTCAAGGAAGCCGCCGCCCTGCAGAGCCGCACCACCCACGGCGCGCCCGAAGCGGTCGATGCCTGCATCGCCTATGCGGATATCCTCGCCGATGCGATTGCAGGCCTGCCGCGCGACATCGTGCTGCGCCCCCGCAGCGCGAGCTATGCAGGGGCTATTGCGCCGATCATGGCTGGCTCCTGGCGCGGCAGGCACCGGGATATGGTGCAGAGTTCAGGCTATGTCGCCCACAGCCTCGAGGCCTCGCTGTGGTGCATCGGGCGCACCAGCAGCTTTGAGCAGGCAGTGCTGCTCGCCGCGAACCTTGGTGGCGACAGCGACACGACTGCCGCGATCACCGGTCAACTGGCTGGTGCGCTCTACGGCAAGGAGGGCATTCCTGAACGCTGGCTCAAACGACTGGCCTGGTGCGACCTGATCGAGAGCCTCGCGCTCGAACTCACCACGCCGTTTGGGTGGTATCCGGACTAGCGAAGTGGGACTGGCTTAGGCAACAGGCAGCACAAAGCCTGATCTGGCAGCAAGCCGTCAGGCTAGCGTTTCGACCAGTTCGGCGATTTCGAAGACAAAGCTCTTCCATCCCCGCATCCGCTTCGCCTCTTCTGCCGGGGCCCGCTTGCGCCGGGCCTCCGCCAGTGATCGGGCGTGGCCCCAGAACACCTCGGCCTTCCCGTTGTCCAGTTCAGCCACGATCCGCCAGTAATGGGTAAAGCTGTCGGTCGTCGGGCCGATGGTTTTAACATAGCCATCCGGCATGGTGGCGGTGAGGTAGCGGCGCTTTTTCTTCATGGGCGCGGCATCCTTATTCCATTGTCTGCGGTGTAATTTGCCTCACGCTGAAGCCTGCAAATCCTAGCAACATTCAGGCCAGAAGACTGCCTCGGAAGTCTGGCACACCCGGTGCGTGCCTGGACTGTCCAGATTGGACGACCATGATTCGGGTCGCAGAAGTTCATGGCCGTCCGGACGGGGAGCATAGTCTGTAACCGCCGCACCTGCCAGCCCGTTGCCAGTATCACCGGGGTCGCGGGACGGCCGCTCGGACTGGCACACCTGCGCTTTACCCTACCCTCTGAGCATGCAGGCCCGCTCCTGCTTCTGCCAGTCTGGCACAATGGCGCGGATATCAAGCAGCGCGGTGCTGTCGACCCCGGCGCGCAGGCGCCCGTCGAGCACGGCGTCCACTACGGCAGGGGCCAGGAACGCGATGCGCAGGACGCGCACGACATAGGACACGCTGACACCCTCCTGCGCAGCGAGGGTCGAGGGATCGAGATTGCCCGCGGTCATGCGCGCCCACCATTCCCGGGCTTTGGCGATCAGCCGGATGAGCGTAATGTCAGCGCCCTGCGCGGTGGCGGCAGCGCCGCTGCCGTGGACGAGGCGGACCGCCCGCCCGGTGCGGGTAAGCCGCATCTCGCGGGTGATGGTGAGCGTGGGCGAAGCGCCTTCGGGCGCTGTCAGCCCCAGCACATTGGCAAGCGCCGGCACGGATAGCGCAATCTCGATCCTGCTGTCATGGATGGTCACCTGATCGAGCAGCGCGGTGATCGTCGCCGAGCTGCCGTTTCGGAAACTTGCCGCCAGTTCTTGCCCGCGCGCCAATAACGGGGTGAGCGTATCCGGCGGCACTGCGCACCCGGCCCGCTCGGCCAACGCCAGCGGATCATCCAGCAGTGCCGCGAGTTCCTGCTGCACCACCTGCTCGGCTTCTTCGGCCGGCAGGCGCATGCCCGCTGTTCCGCTCCGTGCGGTGCCTTCGAGCAGAGCCTTGCTGACATAGTAGCGATAGCGCCGGTCACCCTTGCGGGCGTGGGTGGCGAGCAGCGGTTGGCTCTCGCCGTCCACGATCCGCCCGGTCAGGAATCCCTCGCTGTCAGTCCGCCCTGTACGCTCCCCACGCACGTTCCCAGCGAGTTGCTGCTGGACCTTGTTCCATGCCGCCCGTTCAAGGATCGGCGCATGCAGCCCCTGGAACACGCTGCCCCTATGCGGAATGTCCCCCACGTAGATCGGATTACGCAGGATCGCGTAGATCTGCCCGCGCGAGAAGGCCGTCCCGCTAAAGGCCCGGCCCGTGCCGGTCCTGCGCTTTGGCACCCGGATGCGCTCGGCCGCGAGGCTCTCCGCAACGCTGCGCACGTTGCCCAGAGCGAGGTAGCGGGCATGGATCTCGCGGACCAGCGCGGCATGTTCCTCGACGATCGCCAGCGTGCGCCCGTCAGGGCGATAACCGAGCGGTGGGATCCCGCCCATCCACATGCCCTTCGCCTTGGAAGCAGCCACCTTGTCGCGGATCCGCTCGGCGGTCACCTCGCGCTCGAACTGGGCGAACGAGAGCAGCATGTTGAGGGTCAGCCTTCCCATGCTGGTCGTGGTGTTGAACGACTGGGTGATCGAGACAAAGCTGGTCCCGGCCTTGTCGAGGGCTTCGACCAGTTTGGCGAAGTCGAGGAGTGAGCGGGTCAGGCGGTCGACCTTGTAGACGACGATGATATCGACTTTGCCATCAGCCACATCGCCCAGCAGGCGCTGCAGGGCAGGGCGCTCCAGTGTGCCGCCGGACAGCCCGCCATCGTCATAGACCTCCGGCAGCAGCACCCAGCCTTCACTGGCCTGGCTCAGCACATAGGCCGCACAGGCCTCGCGCTGGGCATGGAGAGAATTGAACCCCTGCTCCAGCCCCTCCTCGCTCGACTTGCGGGTGTAGATCGCGCAGCGCACGGCCTTCATGCAGCCTTGCTCCGCTGGCGCAGGCCGAAGAACACCGGGCCCGACCAGCGCGTACCCGTGATCGCGCGCGCCACTTCGCTGAGCGAACGCCAGGTCTGGCCGTTCCAGTGGACCACGCCTTCCTCGTCGATCCGCACCGTATGCAGCACCCCGTTCCATTCGCGCAGCAGCCGGGTGCCCGGCTCGGCGCGGGAAGCCTGTTCGGCATCGTTCTGTCCGGCCATGTAGGCGAGGCGCTGCAATGTCTTGCGCGACAGTCCGCCATAGACCGCCGCCTGCAGTTCCCATGCCAGAGCGAGGCTCAGCAGTGTGCGCCGGACCCGCGGCGGTGGCGTGCCGGTGAGGTCGCTCCAGCGCTGGCGCAGCGCGGCCAGCGGCATCGCGGACAGGGCGGCGAGTTCGGTATCGAGATCGGGGGTGGCCATTGACCTTGCGGATCCTTGCATCAGCAGGGCCGCACCAGCGCGGCCTTGCACCGCGCAGAGCCCGGAGCAGCAGGTGCGGCCGGACGGGCCGTTCAGCGGGGCAAGGGCCACCGGTGAATCGGACGATCCACACATGGCGGGATTACCCGGATAGTCCAGCGGAATAGAGGGGGCGGGGGCGACGCTTCCAACTCAGGGCCGGCGCAGCGCCGCTAAAGGTTGCGCTGTGTTTTCAGACTGGACCTGGGGTTCGACTGCCCTCCGCTCCCTTAAGACGTGTCAAACCTGCATAGACTAACGCGAGTGATTGCGCGCCTGCGGTGGCGTCAATATGGACCACCAGCAACGGAGCTTCCCAGCCCTTAAAGCTGTGCAGGGTCGTCGCCTTGATGCGTGCATCGCCCATGTAGAAGGCCATCTTCTCCCGCCGGCGCTCCTGTTGGTCAGTCGCAAACGTATCCTTCAGGCGGCATCGGATCTCCCCGGATGTGATCCGATATGCGGTTTGGCTCTATTATCGTTTCACGATGAGCCTGCGCGATGTGGAGGATTTGCTGGCGGAGCGCAGGATCGATGTGAGCTACGAGACCGTAAGGTGCTGGGCGAACAAGTTCGGCCCGGCTATCGCAGCCAACATCCGCAAGGCGCGCGGGTGTGCCGACAGTGTCTGGCACCTCGATGAAATGGTGGTCCGGATCAGCGGCAAGAGGATGTACATGTGGCGCGCCGCCGACAAGGAGGTCGAGGAGCAGCTCAGAACGACAGAGCCATGACCGGCTCTCCCGCCGCGCATTCCGGCTGGCTAGCGGGGCGGCGGATCAGCCAGTCCGCCCCCGCCAGCGCGCTCTGCGCGCCGCTGTCCTGATTGCCCAGCGGGGTCAGCCCGGCATCGTCCCAGCGCGCCCGGATAAAGGTCTCGCGCCCTCCGGTGGCGCCCAGCGGACCGGCCAGCGCCAGCCTGCGCCAGCGCAGCAGTTCGGCCAGCGACTGCCCTTGCAGACGCGCCAGCAGCGGCAGCAGGAACAGCCGCGCGGTGACCATCGCCGAAGTCGGATTGCCGGGCAGGCCCAGCACCCATTTGCCGCGCGCGCGGCCCAGCCAGACCGGCTTGCCGGGCTTGATCGCAACCTTGGCAAAGACCAGAACCAGACCGTGGGCGGCAAACATCGGCTTGGCAAAGTCGCGCTCGCCGACGGACGCACCGCCGGTGACGATCACCACGTCGGCGGCATCGAGCGCGGCCCCGGCCACAGCTTCGAGTGCGGACAGATCGTCCAGCCCGATCGTGCGGGCGACAACGCCTGCCTCCGCCTGCGCGACCATCGCCGCAACGCCGTGCGTCACGCTTTCGGGAATGGCATCGGCCCGCCAGTGCGCTTCGCCCGGCGGGGCCAGCTCATCGCCGGTCCCGATGATCGCCACTGACGGCCGCAAGGCAACCGTCAGGCTGGCCAGATCGGCGGCGGCCGCAGCAATCATCGCACGGGGGGTGAGCCGGGTGCCCGCATCAAGCAGCATCTCACCGGCGGCAAAATCGCTGCCCGCCTTGCGCACGTGCCAGCCGGGGCCATAGCCTTCGGCAAACCGCACCCGGTCGCTCTCGCGGGTCGCATATTCCTGCATGATGCAGCGGTCGGCACCGGCCGGCAGCGGCGCTCCGGTGAAGATCCGCACCGCCTGACCGGCTGTCACCATGCCGGCAAAGCCCGCTCCGGCGCGGCTTTCGCCGACCACCTGCTGGGCCTCTCCGGGCCGGGTGGCGGCATCGATCACGGCATAACCGTCCATCGCCGCGACCGCCACGCGCGGGGCGGCACTGCGGGCATGGAGCGGCGCGGCCAGTACCCGCCCTGCCGCATCGGCCAGGGCAACCGTTTCGGTCCCCAGCGGCGCGACCTCTGACCCGATCAGCGCAACCGCTTCATCAAACGAGATCATGCCGCCGTCCATTCCCCGGATCGACCACCGGACTTGGCCGTAACCCGAATTGCGCCGATCACCATGGCCTTGTCGACCGCCTTGAGCATGTCGAACAGGGTCAGGGCGGCGACCGAGACCGCGGTCAGCGCCTCCATCTCCACCCCGGTCTGGCCGCTGGTGCGCACCTCGGCACGCAAGACAAAGCCGGGCAGGGCATCGTCGATCGCGATGTCCACCACCACTTGCGTCAGGGCCAGCGGGTGGCACAGCGGAATCAGGTCGGCGGTGCGCTTGGCAGCCATTACACCGGCCAGTTCGGCCGTGGTGATCACGCTGCCCTTGGGCGTGGTTCCGGCCCGCACGGCGGCCAGCGTTTCCGCCGCACAGCGCAGTTCGCCCTGGGCCTCGGCACGGCGGCTGGTCACGGCCTTGTCGCCCACGTCGACCATCCGCGCCCTCCCCTCGCCATCAAGGTGCGAAAGCCCGCTCACGCGCAGACATCCCGCAGGCGCGGCAGCTGCCCGGCGATCGAGCAGGGACGATACCGGCTGTCGAATTCCAGCCCCAGGACCAGGTCCCAGGCATCGCGGCAAGCCCCGGTCGAACCCGGCACGCAGAAGATGAAAGTATCCTCCGCCTGCCCGGCAAAGGCACGCGATTGCAGGGTGGAAACGCCGATCGTGCCCATGCTGACCTGGTGGAACACCACGCTGAACCCGTCCATAACCCGTCGCAGCAGCGGCATGACCGCCTCTGGCGTGACATCGCGCGGGGTAAAGCCGGTGCCACCGGTGCTGACCACGATATCGACCGCCGGATCGGCAATCCAGGCGCGCATCTGATCGCGGATCACCTCCACGTCATCGGTCACGATGGCCCGCGCGGCCAGATTGTGGCCCGCCGCGGTCAAGCGCTCCGCCAGCAGCGCGCCCGACGTATCGGTTGCCATGGTCCGGGTATCGGACACGGTCAGCACCGCGATGTTGAGCGGATGAAAAGGCAGGTTTTCATCAATTCCGGGCATGGGGATCAGTCCTGTTTCGCGGTCCAGCGGGCAAGGTCGGCCTGGTCGGCCTCGGTCGGTTCGATCCAGCGGCTGCCCTCCGGACCGTCCTCGCGCTTCCAGAACACGGCTTCGGTCTTGAGGCGGTCCATCAGGTAATCGGCGGCTTCGAAGGCGGCCCGGCGATGGGCCGATGCCGTGGCAACGAAGACAATCGCCTCACCTGGCCGGATCTGGCCGCAGCGATGCACCACATGGCTGCGGGAAATGGCAAAGCGGGCATGGGCATCGGCGGCAATCGCCTGCATCGAGGAGAGCGTGACACCGCGATAGCTTTCCAGCACCAGCGCGGCCACCGGCTGACCATCCCTTGCCGCACCGCGCGCATGGCCGGTGAAACTGACTACGGCGCCTTCGCCATCCAGCGCAGCGGTAAAGGCCGCCAGACGCGCGGCGGGGTCGAACTCCGCCTCGGCCAGCTCGACGTGGCTGCTCATCCGCCCGACACCGGTGGAAACAGCGCGACCTGATCGCCGGCCCGGACCACAGTGGCGACCGGCACGATCGCTTCGTTGACGCAGGCCCGGATCCGCCCCCGGCCCAGCGCCTCGCCCAGCGCGGGATAGGCATCGCCCAGCGCGGTCATCAGTGCGGCAACGGGCAGCCCGCTGTCCGGCAGGTCAAGTTCCACCTCGCGGCCGCAGGCATCGGCGAGCCGTCCGCACAGCTCGATCCGCAATGTGGTAGTGGGCATGCTATCCTCCGATTGACGCCAGATGCGGCGTGCCACCGCTGTTGCCTTCATGCAAGCGGTGGGCCGGAGCCTTGGTGGCGGTCAAGGCGGCAATCCGGGCGACCAGCGCATCGTGCTGGCTGTCATACTGCAACAGCGGCCTCAGATCGATCCCGTGATCGCCGAACAGACAGAGGTGCAACTTGCCCCGCGCGGAAACTCTGAGGCGATTGCAGGTGGCGCAGAAATCCTTTGCATATGGCGCGATGATCCCGATCTGGCCGGGACGGCCCGGCTGGGCATAGGCGACCGCCGGTCCGGCCCCTGCTTCGCGCGGGAGGCGCTGCCAGCCGAGTGCCGCCAGCTTCGCGGCGATCTCTGCCCCGGCCAGATGGTGGCGTTCAAAGAAGGCCGGGTTGTCGTTGGTGCGCATGACTTCGATGAAGCGCAGCGCCAGATCGTGTTGCTGGACGAAGGCGATGAAGGCGTCCAGCTCATCATCGTTGACCCCGCGCATCAGCACGCTGTTCAGCTTGATCGAGGCGATTCCGGCCTGCCGCGCGGCGGCGATTCCGGCCAACACCTCGCCCAGCCGGTCATGTCCGGTGATCGCGGCGAACCGCGCCGGATCGAGCGAATCGACGCTGATGTTGAGCGCCGAGATTCCCGCTGCGGCATAATCGGCCGCACGTTCAGCCAGACGATAGCCGTTGGTGGTCATCGCCAGCTTGCGGATCCCCGGCGTGGCGGCCACCGTGGCGGCCAGGTCCAGCAGTTCGGCGCGCAGGCTTGGCTCACCCCCGGTCAGGCGGACTTTCCACAGGCCCAGCTGCGCAAAGGCCGCGATCAGCCGCCCGGTTTCCCGGACCGTCAGGTTGGCGGGCAGACCCGCCTGCTTGCGATAGCCATCGGGCAGGCAGTAGGAACAGCGAAAGTTGCACACATCCGTCAGCGACAGGCGTAGATATTCAAAACTGCGGCCGTGGCCATCGGTGAGCGGCTGGATCATCCTATTGCACCATCGCCCCTTCAGCCCCGGCAATCGCCACGCCGCTGACCCCGGCCTGCCCGGCCAGGATCGCGATGTACTGGGCCACGGCGCGGCGGTAACTGGCTTCCTCAAGATAGCCCGCGATAGCCTCCTGCACGGCCTCGAACGGCAACTGCCGCCCTTCGCCCCGGCGGCCGGAACGGATCACGTGGACGCCGAAGCGGGTCTTGACCGGCTGGGTGCAGAGGGTGTTCTCCGCCAACGCGAACAGCGCCTCTTCGAACGGCTTGACCATCTGCCCCGGCCCGACCTGCCCCAGGTTGCCGCCTTGTTCGCGTGAGGGGCAGGCGGACCGGGTACGCGCCAGTTCGGCAAAGCGGTCCGGATCGGCCTGCAACTGCCGGATCAGGGTGCGGGCATCGCCGGTGGCCAGGCCCATGGCAAAGTCATCCGCCGGATCAGCCTCGATCAGGATATGCGCCGCCTCGACCAGCACGGGCGAGGCGAAGCGGGTCCGGTGCGTGTCATAGTAGCGGCGGCATGCGGCCTCGTCGGCCTGAGGGACGCGCACTTCCTGCTCCAGCAGGGCGTCGATCCGGCCATCCTCCTCGGTCAGCGGACGGCCCTCCGCATCGCAGCGGTCCTCAACCGGGACGCCTAGGCGGTCCGCTTCGTCGAGCAGCAACTGGCGAACGGCGAGGGCTTCCGCCGCCGCGTTCCAGGCCGCTGCGGCATCGGGGGCGGGGTGATGCTGGGCTTCGGCGGCAATGGCCTCGGCAGGGATTTCCCGCCCGCCGACGATCACAGGTTCAGCGTTCATCGGGCCAGCTTCCTTGAACGAACCACCTGATAGCCGGGCCGCCAGACGTAGCGCACCGGGGCGCTCAGCATGTGTACCAGGCGGGTGAAGGGGAACAGGAACAGGATCGTGAGGCCCATGAACACGTGCAACTTGAACACCAGCGCCACATCGGCGATCTGATCCGCCGCGCCAGCGCGGAAGGTAAAGATGCCCTGCGCCCAGTTCATGAACTTGACCATTTCATGTCCGTCGAGGTGCTGCATCGACAGCGGGATCGTGGCGAGGCCAAGGGCCAGCTGCGCCCACAGCAGCAGGATGATCATGTTGTCGGCAAAGCTGGACGCGGCGCGGATGCGCGGGTCGAAGAAGCGGCGGTGGATCAGCAGGGTGGCCCCGACGATCCCCAGCACCCCGGCAAAACCGCCCGCGACAATCGCCAGCAGTTGCTTGGCCCCGTGACTGATCCCCAGCGCGTCGAACACGGCGATCGGGGTCAACAGGCCCACCACGTGACCAGCAAAGATCATCAGCACGCCAAGGTGGAACAAGACCGACCCGACGATCAACTGCTTGCGGCGCAAGAGCTGGCTCGATCCGGCGCGCCACGAATAGGGCTCGCGATCATAACGGATCACCGACCCCACCGCGAGGACGGCGAGTGCGATGTAGGGATAGATCCCGAACAGCAGGTGGTGGATGAATTCAGCCATGAGCGTGGCTCCTCACAGGTTCCTGGGCAAGCATGCGGTCAACCATTCCCGCGACTTGCGGGCAGTCGGCGCTGCCGGGTGCGGTAGGCGCATCGAAGCGGATCTGCTCCTCCTCCCACGCGGCGTCGAGCGCGGCGAGGTCATCGGGATCATCCGCCGGGGCGATCTCGAACGCCTCACCGCCAGCTCCGGCCAGATCGGCCAGAATCCGCATCGGCGCGGCATAGGGCGTGCCCTTCTCTTCCAGCCGGTCGGCCAGCGCGGAAAGGATCACCCCCGGCTGGGCCAGTTCCTCCGCCGCCTGGGCAGAGGGCAGGACCGAGAGGTATTCGAGGAACAGCGGCAGGTAGTCGGGCAGTTCCTTGGCCGCGATTTCCAGCCCTTGCGCTTCATAACGGTCACGCAGATCGACCATGGCCTGCCCCCGGTCGCGGCTTTCGCCGTGAACGTGCTCGAACAGGTGGAGCGATACCGCCCGGCCTCGGTCGAACAGGCCGACATAGCGTTCTTGGGCATCGAGCAGGTCGGCGCTGGCGAGAGCGTCCAGCAGCGGTTGCAAGGCGGCGCGCTGTTCGCTGCTAAGCAGTCCATCATCCGCCAGCGCACCGGCCAGTTCCGGCACGGCCTGCTGCACCGCCTCATCGGGATAGCGCAGCAGCGCGGACAGGATGCGAAGGGTCAGGCGCATCAGAACACCTCCGTTGGAGTCTGGAGCTTCTTGCGCGCGGGCGCGCCGAACAGGTTCGACTCGCTGGTTCCGCCCGAACAGCCATTGCCGAAGGAAAAGCCGCAGCCGCTCTTTTCGGCGTACATGTCTTCCACGTCCTCGCGGTGGCCGGTCGGGATGACGAAGCGGTCCTCGTAATTGGCGATGGCCATCACGTGGTACATTTCCTCGATCTGGGCGGGCGTCAGGCCAACTTCGCGGGCGATGCCTTCATCGACCACGCCGCCCACGGTCTTGGCGCGCATATAGCCGCGCATCGCCAGCATCCGTTCCAGCGCATCGACCACCGGGGCTTCCTTGCCCGCAGTCAGCAGGTTGGCGAGGTACTTGACCGGAATGCGCAGGGACCGGACATCGGGCATCCCGTTGCGTGCGGAAATCTTGCCCGCGCTGGCCGCCGCGTTGATTGGCGAGAGCGGCGGAACGTACCAGACCATCGGCAAGGTGCGGTATTCGGGGTGGAGCGGGAAGGCGACTTTCCATTCCATCGCCATCTTCCACACCGGCGAATGGCGCGCGGCTTCCAGCCAGGCTTCGGGGACGCCGTCCTTGCGCGCCTGTTCGATCACGGCCGGATCGTTGGGGTCCAGAAAAATATCGAGCTGGGCCTGATAGAGGTCCTCGACATGCTCGGCGCTGGCCGCTTCCTCGATCCGGTCGGCATCATAGAGCATCACCCCCAGATAGCGGATGCGCCCAACGCAAGTTTCAGAACAGACCGTCGGTTCGCCCGCCTCGATCCGGGGATAGCAGAAGATGCACTTCTCGCTCTTGCCGGTTTTCCAGTTGAAGTAGATCTTCTTGTACGGACAGCCCGAAACGCACATCCGCCAGCCCCGGCACTTTTCCTGATCGATCAGGACGATCCCGTCTTCCTCGCGCTTGTAGATCGAGCCAGAGGGGCAGGCCGCGACGCACGTGGGGTTCAGGCAGTGTTCGCACAGCCGGGGCAGGTACATCATGAACGTGTTTTCGAACTGGCCGTAGATTTCCTTCTGGACCCCTTCGAAGTTGTAATCGGCCGAGCGCTTGGAAAATTCGCCGCCCAGGATTTCCTCCCAGTTCGGGCCGCCTTCGATCTTTTCCATCCGCTGGCCCGAAACCAGGCTGCGCGGACGGGCAGTGGGGAACGCCTTGCTCTCACCGGCGGATTGCAGGTGGCCGTAATCGAACGTGAAGGGTTCGTAATAATCGTCGATTTCCGGCAGGTCGGGGTTGGCGAAGATCTTCGCCAGCAGCCGCCACTTGCCGCCCATGCGCGGGCGGATCGAGCCGCTGGGCGTACGCACCCAGCCGCCGTTCCAGCGGTTCTGGTTTTCCCAATCCTTGGGATAGCCGATCCCCGGCTTGGTTTCGACGTTGTTGAACCAGGCGTATTCCATGCCTTCGCGGCTGGTCCACACGTTCTTGCAGGTCACCGAACAGGTGTGACAGCCGATGCACTTGTCGAGGTTCAGCACTTTGCCGATTTGTGCGCGGACCTTCATGCTGCGTTCTCCCCTGCGGCGAGCGGCCCTTCGAGCCAGTCGACCTTTTCAAGCTTGCGGACGATGACGTATTCGTCGCGGTTGGAACCCACGGTGCCGTAATAATTGAAGCCGTAGGCCTGCTGAACGTAACCGCCGATCATGTGGGTCGGTTTCAGGATCGCGCGGGTCACGGAGTTGTGAATCCCCCCGCGCTGGCCGGTCAGCGGCGATCCCGGCACGTTCACGATCTTTTCCTGCGCATGGTACATGAACAGGGTGCCCTCCTTCATCCGCTGCGAGACGACCACGCGGGCCACCAGCGCACCGTTGGCGTTGAAGGTTTCGACCCAGTCGTTGTCGATAAGGCCTGCCTTGGCGGCATCCACCTCGCTCATCCACACGATCGGCCCACCACGCGACAGGGTCAGCATCAGCTGGTTGTCGGTATAAGTGGAATGGATCCCCCATTTCTGGTGCGGGGTGATGAAGTTTAGGATGACGTGCGGCTGGCCCGCCGCCTGATCAAGCATCGGCTTCACCGCCTTGGTATCGATCGGCGGGCGATAAACGCACAATGCCTCGCCAAAGGCGCGCATCCACTTGTGGTCCTGATAGAGCTGCTGCCGGCCCGTCAGGGTGCGCCAGGGGATCAGTTCATGGACGTTGGTGTACCCGGCGTTATAGCAGACGTGCTCGCTCTCCAGCCCCGACCAGATCGGCGAGGAGATGATCTTGCGCGGCTGGGCCTGAATGTCGCGGAAGCGGATCTTCTCGTCTTCCTTGGGCAGCGCCAGGTGGGCGTGTTCTCGCCCCGTAAAGGTCGAGAGCGACTCCCACGCCTTGACCGCGACTTCGCCGTTGGTTTCCGGCGCCAGCATCAGCAGCACTTCGGCCGCATCGATCGCGGTGTCGATCCGGGCCATGCCCTTGGTCGGCCCGTCTTCGCTGACCGTGCCGTTAAGCTTGCGCAGGCCTTCCACTTCATGCCCGGTCGGCCAGGACATGCCCTTGCCGCCGTTGCCCAGCTTGTCCATCAGCGGCCCCAACGCCGTGAAGCGCTTGTAGAGGTTCGGATAGTCCCGCTCCACCAGCGCCACATTGGCCATGGTCTTGCCGGGAATCGGCTCAACCTGGCCCTCGCCCCAGTCGGCGACGTCGAACGGCTGGGCGATCTCGCCGGGGGTGTCATGCTGGATCGGGACCATGACCAGATCCTGTTCCACCCCCAGCACTTCGGGCGCGATCTCAGAGAAGGTTTTGGCGATCCCCTTGTAGATGTCCCAATCGCTTTTCGATTCCCACACCGGATCGACTGCCGCCGACAGCGGGTGGATGAACGGGTGCATGTCGGAGGTGTTGAGGTCGTCCTTTTCGTACCAGCTGGCGGTCGGCAGGACGATGTCGGAATAGACGCACGTGGTCGACATCCGGAAGTCGAGCGTGACCAGCAGGTCCAGCTTCCCCTTCGGCGCTTCGTCGTGCCATTTCACGTCCTTGGGCTTTTGCTGGCCCATTTCGCCCAGGTCCTTGCCCTGCACGCCGTGCGCCGTGCCGAGGAGGTGCTTGAGGAAATACTCGTGCCCCTTGCCGGACGAGCCCAGCAGGTTTGAACGCCAGACGAACATGTTGCGCGGCCAGTTGGCCTCATCATCCGGGTCCAGGCAGGACAGTTCCAGATCCCCGGCCTTGAGCGCCTGCGAGACGTAGTCCTTCGGCTCCATGCCGCTGGCCTTGGCCGCCTTGCCCACGTCCAGCGGGTTGGTCTTGAGCTGCGGCGCGGAGGGCAGCCAGCCCATCCGTTCGGCCCGGACGTTGTAATCGATCAGGCTGGCGTCCCAGTCGCCCTTGGGCGCAGTGGGCGAAAGGATTTCGCTGACCCCCAGCGTTTCGTACCGCCACTGATCGGTGTGGGCATAGAAGAAGCTGGTGGAGTTCATCTGCCGGGGCGGACGGTTCCAGTCGAGCGCGAAGGCCAGCGGCAGCCACCCGGTCTGCGGGCGCAGTTTTTCTTGGCCCACATAGTGCGACCAGCCGCCGCCCGACTGGCCGACGCAGCCGCACATCACCAGCAGGTTGATGATCCCGCGGTAATTCATGTCCATGTGGTACCAGTGATTCAGACCGGCCCCCAGGATCACCATCGACTTGCCATTGGTGGCTTCGGCATTGGCCGCGAATTCACGTGCCGCCGTGATGATTGCATCGGCGGGAACCCCGGTGATCTTTTCCGCCCAGGCCGGGGTGTAGGGCGCGGAATCGCTGAAGTCGCGGGCCACGAAGTCCCCGCCCAGCCCCCGGTCGAGGCCGTAGTTGGCGCAGAGCAGGTCGAATACCGTGGCGACGAACGTGCGGCCCTCCTTCAGTTCCAGCTGCCGCACCGGCACGCGCTTTGGCAGCACGTCGGGATGGTCGGTGCCCTGGAAGTGATCATGCTCGCGGTTGCCGAAATAGGGGAAGGCAACGTCGACGACTTCGTCATGATCCTTGTCGAGGATCGCGGTCATCCGCAGCTTAACGTCAGCTCCGTTGCCGTCCTTTTCCTCCAGGTTCCACTTGCCCTTGTCGCCCCAGCGGAACCCGGCCGAACCTGACGGGGCGACCACTTCGTCGCTCGCCTCGTCAATCGCGACGGTTTTCCATTCCGGGTGGTTCTGTTCACCCAGTTCGCCCTTGAAGTCGCTGGCGCGCAGCAGGCGTTCGGGCACCAGCTTGCCGTCCTGTTCGATCAGGCGGACCAGCATCGGCATGTCGGAATAGCGGCGGCAATAGTCCTCGAAATAGGGCACCTGCCGGTCGAGGTGGAACTCGCGCAGGATCACGTGGCCCATCGCCATGGCCAGCGCCGCGTCGGTGCCCTGCTTGGGGTTGAGCCACAAATCGGCGAACTTGGTTGCCTCGGCATAGTCCGGGCTGACCACCGCCACCTTGGCCCCGCGATAGCGCGCCTCGGTCATGAAGTGGGCGTCGGGCGTGCGGGTCTGGGGGACGTTCGATCCCCACAGCATCAGGAACCCGGCATTGTACCAGTCAGCACTTTCGGGAACGTCGGTCTGCTCGCCCCAGGTCATCGGGCTGGCGGGTGGCAGATCGCAGTACCAGTCATAGAAGCTCATGCAGGTGCCGCCGAGCAGCGAGAGATAGCGCGATCCCGCCGCATAGCTGACCATCGACATCGCCGGGATCGGGGAGAACCCGATCACCCGGTCCGGGCCCCACTGCTTCGCGGTATAGGCATTGGCCGCCGCGATGATTTCGTTCACTTCGTCCCAGGTTGAGCGGACGAAGCCGCCATGGCCGCGGATCGCGGTATAGCTCTTGCGCTTGACCGGATCGTTCTGGATCGACGCCCAGGCCGCGACCGGCGGCAGATCCTTGCGCGCCTCGCGCCACAGCTTGACCAGCCGCTTGCGGATCAGCGGATACTTCAGCCGCTGGGCCGAATAGATGTACCAGCTATAGCTCGCCCCGCGCGGGCAGCCGCGCGGCTCATGGTTGGGCAGTTCGGGCCGGGTGCGGGGATAGTCGGTCTGCTGGGTTTCCCACGTGATGATCCCGCCCTTGACGTAGATCTTCCAGCTGCACGATCCGGTGCAGTTCACCCCGTGGGTGCTGCGCACGATCTTGTCGTGCTGCCAGCGCTTGCGATAGCTGTCCTCCCAGTCACGCGCCTCGGCGGTGGTGACCCCGTGGCCGTCGGAAAACTGTTCCTTCTTCTGGCGGAAGAACGTCAGGCGGTCGAGCAGGTGGCTCATGCGGGGGCTCCTTGGGCAATGGGGGCAGAGGGGGTGCGGCCGCGTTCGACATCGTGCAGCAGGCCGCCCTTGCGGGTGTAGATGAACCAGGTCAGCGCAGCGCAGCTGGCATAGAAGATCGCAAAGCCATAAAGCGCGGCCTGCGGGGTCCCGGTGGCGCTAATCGACATCCCGAACGCGCGCGGGATGAAGAAAGCGCCGTAAGCCGCGATGGCCGAGGTGAAGCCGACGATCGCCGCCGATTCCTTTTCGGCCTGCCGGGTGCGCTGGGCGGCATCCAGCTCCGGCATCAGCCGCGGCACTTCCTGACGCATGATGTTGGGGATCATCTGGAAGGTGGAGGCATTGCCCACGCCCGTCACGAAGAACATGAAGACGAACGCGCCCAGGAAGCCGTTGAAGTCCTTGGCTTCAAGGAAATGGATCACGCCCAGCGCGCCGACGATCATGCCGATGAACACCCAGAACGTCACCCGCGCCCCGCCCCAGCGGTCGGCCACCCAGCCGGTCGCAGCGCGGCTGATTGCGCCGACCAGCGGGCCAAGGAACACGTACTTCAGCACGTTAACGTCGGGGAACTGGCTCTTGGCGAGCAGCGGCAGACCGGCGGAAAAGCCGATGAACGAGCCGAACGTGCCGGTGTAGAGCCAGCACATCAGCCAGTTATGCTTGCGCTGGAAAATGACCGCCTGTTCGGCAAAGCTGGCCTTGGCATCGGCGATGTCGTGCATCCCGAACCAGGCGAGCAGCGTGCTGGCGATGATGAACGGAACCCAGATGAACCCGGCGTTCTGCAGCCACAGCTGGTTGCCATCGCTGGCCATGCGCCCTTCGCCGCCCAGAGCGCCAAAGACGCCCGCCGTGATGACCAGCGGCACCGCGAACTGCATCACCGAAACTCCCAGGTTGCCGAGGCCGGCGTTGAGCGCCAGCGCATTGCCTTTCTGCGCCTTGGGGAAGAAGAACCCGATGTTCGACATCGACGAGGCAAAGTTGCCGCCGCCAAAGCCGCACAGCAGGGCCAGCACCAGGAAGATGAAGTATGGCGTATCCGGGTTCTGCACCGCATAGCCGATCCCGAAGGCCGGGATCAGCAGCGATGCGGTGGACAGCGTGGTCCACAGCCGCCCGCCGAAGATCGGCACCATGAAGGAATAGAAAATCCGGAACGTCGCGCCCGAAAGGCCGGGCAATGCGGCCAGCCAGAAGAGCTGGTCCGTGGTATAGTCGAAGCCGATGAGGGGTAGCTTGGCGACCACCACGGACCAGACCATCCACACTGCAAAGGCAAGCAGCAGTGCGGGGATCGAGATATAGAGGTTGCGGTTGGCAATGCGCTGGCCGGTTTCCGACCAGAACGCAGAGTCCTCTGGCCGCCAGTCGGTCAGCACCTTGCCCTGGGCCGCAACCTGGACATGGGCCTTGGCATCGTGCAGCCCGGCCATTTCCGGGAACTGCGGCAGCGACCGCTCGTCAATCCCGCTGGCCTTCTGCTCCATCTGCCGGATGGCAAGGTGCATCCAGGCAAGGGCAACCGCGACAAGTGCGAACAGCACCGCAAAACAGCTGGTCCAGATGCCCGTCAGGTCGCTGACCGCGCCGAACACGATCGGCAGGACGAACCCGCCCAACCCGCCGACCAGCCCGACAAGGCCGCCGACCGAACCGACGTGATCCGGGTAATAGACCGGAATATGCTTGAACACCGCCGCCTTGCCCAGCGACATGAAGAAGCCGAGCACGAACACCGTGATGACGAACGGCACCAGACTCATCGAGGTGGAGAACCGGATGTCGCCCTTGATCCCGTGAATCGTGTAGTCCGTCGCCGGATAGGACAGCATGAACAGGCAGAGCATCGAGACGCCGAACGTGGCGTACATGATCCGCCGCGCGCCGTAGCGGTCCGACAGGATCCCGCCATAGGCCCGGAATACAGAGGCCGAGAGACTGAACGTCGCGGCCAGCATCCCCGCCACCTTCACGTCCACGCCATAGACGCCGATCAGGTACTTGGGCAGCCACAGCGCCAGCGCCACAAATGCGCCGAACACGAAGAAGTAATAGAGCGAAAAGCGCCAGACCTGCTCGTTCTTCAGCGGCTCCAGTTGCTCGATCAGCCCGCGGGGCTTCTCCCCGCTCAGTTTGCGCGCGGCGAGTTCGGGATCGTCCTTGGCGAACAGGAAGAACAGCACGGCGGTGATCGCCAGCACCACGGCCCAGATCTGCGCCACCGCCTGCCAGCCCATCGCCACCATGACGAACGGGGCGACGAACTTGGTCACCGCTGCACCAACATTGCCCATGCCGAAGAAGCCGAGCGCGGAACCCTGCCGTTCCGGCGGATACCACTTGGACACATAGGCCACGCCCACCGCAAAGCCGCCGCCCGCCAGGCCCAAGCCAAGTGCTGCCAGCAGCATCAGGGCATACGTATCAGCATGGCTGAGCAGCAGGGTTGAAGCCGCCGATGCCAGCATGGTCAGCGGAAAGACGATCCGCCCGCCGTATTGGTCCGTCCAGACCCCCAGGAACAGGCGCACCAGCGATCCGGTCAAGATCGGCGTGCCGACCAGCAGGCCGAACTGGGTGTCGTTCAGGCCCAGCTCCGCCTTGATCTCGATCCCGATGATCGCAAAGATCGTCCAGACCGCGAAGCAAATGGTGAAGGCGAAAGTGCTGAGGCCGAGGGCCCGGTGCTGCGCTTCGGAGCTGACCGTTGGCGGCAATGACATGGCGGCTGGTTCCCTGTTGTGGGTTGAGTGCCATTGGACTGGATGCATTCTGCCAGACAAAGCTTGATCCGGATCAAGAAACGCCAAGCCGGTCGGACAATCTGGAAACGGCCTGATCTTGGGCGGAAGTGCGCCAAATCCAGATCAAGCCTCTGATTGATGTGCATCAATTCCGCTGCTAGATACGGAGCCAGACAACAAGGAATCCTGCTGCGTGCGTCCTGGCGAACGACCCGAAATCGCGAATCTCCCCCTGTTCCGGGAAATGCAGGATCGGCAGCGCGACCGGATTTTTTCCGGATCGTTCCTGCAAGTCTTCCCGCCGCAGCTGACCCTGTTCGAACTGGGCCAATACCCTGATTTCCTGCACGTTCTGGTCGATGGGCTGGTCGAACTCTACGCCCACAGCGCCGGGCGCGACACGACGATGCGGATCGTCGAACCGGTCACCAGTTTCATCCTCGCCGCAGTCGTCACCGATCAACCCTATCTGATGTCGGCGCGCACGCTGGTGTCATCGCGGATCCTGCTGGTCCCGGCGGCCTTGGTCCGTGAAGTGGTCAAGGATGATCCGGCGCTGATGCAGGCGACCATGCGCGAACTGGCCCACGCCTATCGCGACATGGTCCGCGCACTGACCGACATGAAGCTGCGCCAGTCGGCGGAACGGCTGGGCAACCTGATCCTGCGGCAGGACCGGCGCCAGGGCGGAACCGGGTCGGTCCTGCTCAAGGCTGAAAAGCGCCTGCTCGCCTCGCTGCTGGGCATGACCCCGGAAAACCTCTCGCGCGCCTTTGGCGTGTTGACCGGACACGGGATCACGGTCAGCGGCCCAAACGTGACGATCACCGACCGCGCCGCACTCGAAGCGTTTTCGCGCCCTGATCCGGTGCGCGACGATCTGGTTTAGAACTTCGCCTCGACCTGGAACCACAGCTTGGTGGTGTCGGTGGCAAACGTCTGTGCATCGTAATGCGCCAGCTTGGCCGCCAGGGTGAACCGCTTGCCCAGCGGATAGCTGGCCAGCGCGTTCCATTCCTGACCATAGGCGATCCCGCCCCGGGTCGAGCCGAAGTCATGCCACGCCGCGCGCAGCACCAGCCCGGATAGCGCGCCCTTGCCGGGCACCTTGTAGCTGGCATCCAGATAGACATCGCGCAGACCGCTCGCCGGGGTCGTCAGAAACTTGTCAGCCCAGCCGTTGAAAGCGTGGAGCGTGGCGAGCGGGGTTTGCAGGCCCACCGTGCCGTTGCCTTCCAGCCGCTCATAGCCAGCCTTCACCGTCACCGGCCCCACTTTCACCCCCGGCTCGATCAGCCAGTAATCGAGCGCAAGGCGGCGCGGATTGCTGCCATGATCATGCTGGCGGGCATATTCGGCGGCATAGAGCACGGCTGACTTGCCCCCGATCGGCAGTTCCCCCGCGATGCGCGCGCCCAGCGTGCGATTGCTGCTCGCCGGGCTGGCCGGGACGTCCAGCCAGTAACCATAGGCCGAGAGCGTGCCGACGCCCTTGATCGCATAGGCGGCCCGAACCCCATGGATGTTCGTGTCGCGCCAGATGCCCTGCGGCGAATCCGGGCCGAACACCCGGTTCACCCGCCAGGCATGGATGTAATCGAGGCTTGCCCCTTTGACCGGCCGCGCGGTCACCCGCACCGCATCTAGCGTCTGGTCGTTCTGACGCCAGCCGACCGAACCAATCCAGCGCTGGTTATCCAGATTGACCGCCTGCCGTCCGGCTGTGACTTCCAGCGAACTGGCTGGCCGCCAGCGCAGATAGGCCTGGTTGAGCAACACGTCGGAAGGATCGGCCACCACCGGATAACCCAGCTTGCCGTTGACCGTGTCGTTATACGTCGCAGCCCCCAGTACCGCGATCGCCTCGCCCTCGATCACGGCGCTGAAGCCATGCAGTTCGGCCGTGCGCACCCCGGCCCGGATCCGCAGGGTGGAAGCTACGGCCTGATCGGCCAGACCATCCTGCTCAACCGTTTCAAGGCGATAGCGGATATCGGCATAGGGCGTGACCGGCTGTGCCTCGGCGTGCGCAGCAGTGCTGCCCAGCAAGGCGGCAAGAATAAGGGCGATGCGTGAATTGACTTGATTCATGCCTGCCATTTCCGACGAAAATCCGCTAATGTAATTGACTTTCATCAATGATTTTCGCGGTATCCGCAGGCAAGGCATGAATATGGACTTCACCCTCTACACGCTGGCCCGCAGCTTCCACGTTGCCGCCATCGTCGGCTGGATCGGCGGGGTCTGGTTCGTGACGCTGGTCGTGATGCCCGCCATCACCCGCAGCGAGCCGCCCGCCAGCAGGCTGGCCGCCTTTCACCAGATCGAGCAGGGCTTTTCCGCGCAAGCCAAGTTCTGGGTCCTGCTGGCCGGGGTCAGCGGGTTCTGGATGACCCATCAGGCCGGTCTGTGGAGCCGCTTTGCCGATTCCGCCTACTGGTGGATGCACGCCATGCTGGCGCTCTGGCTGGTCTTTGCGGCGATGCTGTTCGTGGCCGAACCGCTGTTTTTGCACCGCCGGATGGCCCGGTCCCCCACGCCAGAGGTCGACTTTGCCCGCATGGTCATGGTGCACCGGCTGCTGTCCGCGCTGGCGCTGGTAACCGTGCTGGGTGCCATGGCCGGCGCGCACGGGTTGATCTGAGCCAATGACCAACCCTGCCTCCATCCTGTTCGCCGCGCCCCACCGGCTCGCGTTCCTCGGTGGCAGCCTTAGCCTGGCCGCCGCCGCGCTGTGGTGGCCCATGCGGCTGGCGGCGCTGCATCTGGGCTGGGCAGCCCCCCCGACGGGGGCGCTGCCCGCCACATTGCTGCATGCCCCGGCGCTGTTGCTGCTGGTCTATTCGGCCTTCATTTTCGGCTTCCTGATGACCGTGTTTCCCCGCTGGATCGGCCAGCCGGATCTGGGCCAGCGCCAGTTCGGGCCGGTTTCGACCGGACTGGTCGCCGGACTGGGGCTGACAATCGCGGGCCTATGGAGCGGCAGCGACGGGCTGGTCCGGTCCGGGTTCAGCATCTTTGCTGTGGGCTGGGCGCTGGGCCTGTTGGTGCTGGCTGCGGTGATCTGGACAAGCCGCAAATCCGGCCAGCCACACTGCTGGCACGCGCTGTCTGCCTTGGCCGCGCTGTCGATTGGCCTCGGCGCGCTGGCGCTGGTAACCGCTTTCTTGTTCGGCGGCGATCCCCGCTCGCTGCGGTGGGGCAATGTGCTCGGCCTGAACGGCTTCATCCTGCCAGTGTTCCTGACCGTAGCGCACCGCATGGTCCCGTTCTTCGCCGGGAATGTCGTGACTGAATATCAGCGCTGGCGGCCCGACTGGCTGCTGGCCGCGCTGTGGGGGCTGCTGGCAGTGCGGATTGTCGGTGAGCTCGCACTGCTCCCTGCCATCACTGGCCTGGCCGCTGCAGGGCTATCACTCTGCACCGGACTGATGGCGTGGAAATGGTGGCCGCGCGGCCCTGCACCGGGCTTGTTGCAAGTACTGATCTGGGGTTTTGCCTGGGCGCCTGCCGGCTTTACCCTGGCCGCGCTGGACTTGCTGCCGGGTGTGCAACTGGGGCTGGCCCCGACCCACGCGCTGGCGCTGGGTTTTGCCGCCAGCCTGTTGGTGGCGATGGTAACCCGGGTCACCCACGGCCATTCGGGCCGTCCGCTGGCGATGGTCCCGCTGGCGTGGCTGGCCTTTGGAACAGTTCAGGTGGCGACGTTGCTGCGGATCGGCGCTGCGCTGCGGGATGAACATGGCCTGCTGCTGGTCACAGCCGCCGCCGTTTTGGCCGTGGGCTTGCTGCCCTGGCTGGTTCGCAACGCGCTGATCTATCTTCGCCAGCGCCTTGACGGTCGTCCGGGCTAGACCTGCGACAATGGACAATCCCCCGCCGATGACGCCGCAAAAAGCGCTGGAATTGCTTCAGGAAGGGAACCGCCGGTTCCTGGCCGATGCTCCCTATAATCCGCCGATGGATCGGCTCCACCGGCTGCATCTGGCTGCCGCCCAGCGCCCCTTCGCGGCCTATCTCAGCTGCTCGGATTCGCGCGTGCCGCCGGAACTGCTGTTCGAGCGAGGCCTTGGCGAACTGTTCATCGTTCGTAACGCGGGCAACACGCTCTGCCCGACCGCGCTGGGCAGCCTCGAATTTGCAGTCACCCAGTTACAGGTGCCGCTGATCGTGGTGATGGGCCATGAAGCCTGCGGCGCAATCCGCGCAGCCGTATCGGTCGCCCGCGGAGAGACTGCATATACCGGCAACGTCTCCAAGGTCCTGCAATCGCTGCTCCCGGCGGTGCTCGAAGCCGATCCCTGGGCCGAAGACCTCTGCAACGCCGCCGCATTGTGCAACGTGCGCAAGGTTGTGAAGGAATTGCAGGAAGAAGCATCCCCGGCCCTGCTGGCCCCGCAAGCCAACGGCAAACTGCTGGTGGTCGGAGCCTATTACCACCTCGATTCCGGGCGGGTCGAATTCCTCGATGGATGATCACATGCGCATTGGCAGTGTCAAAAGGATTGCACCGCTAGCGATGGAACGGCGCGGCGAGTAAAGTGAGGCCATGCCCCGCCTGCGTAAGCCTGCCAATCCGTTCCGGTATTTTCACTCATCGCCCGAGGTCATCCGGCTGGTGGTGATGATGTATGTCCGCTTTCCATTGTCCCTGCGAAATGTCGAAGACCTGCTATTCGAACGCGGCATAGATATCTGTCACGAAACCGTTCGCCTTTGGTGGAACAGGTTCGGTCCGCTGTTTGCCGCCGATATCCGGCGCCAGCGGGTTAGCCGGATGAAGGGCTTCCGGCACTGGCGGTGGCATCTCGATGAGGTCTACGTCAAGATCAACGGCGAGATGCACTACCTCTGGCGCGCCGTGGATCACGAGGGCGAGGTCCTGGAAAGCTATGTCACCAAAACTCGCAATAAATCGGCCGCTTTGCGGTTCATGCGCAAGGCTCTGAAACGTCATGGCAGGGCTGAAGCCATCGTCACCGACGGGCTGAAATCCTATCCCGCCGCGATGCGCGAACTGGGTAACGAGGCGCGCCGGCAAGTCGGCCGGCACGCCAACAACCGGGCCGAGAACTCCCATCTGCCCTTCCGCCGACGAGAACGGGCGATGCAGCGCTTCAGGCAGATGAAGTCGCTACAGAAATTCGCCTCCGTCCACGGCTCAGTCTACAATCACTTCAACCAGGAACGTCATCTCGTCGACCGCCAAACCTACAAGCTTCGCCGCTCGGCTGCCCTGGCCGAGTGGCAAAATCTTATGGCCTGAGGTGCTGCGCGGGGAAGGGGGCCTTTAACCGGCAGAGAACGTTTCGCATCAGACTGACACCTCCCCGAGTAGCGGTTGCGCTCAAAGCTGATCAGGCAGGTGCCGGTCACGGCATGGGCTGTCTCGTGGAAGCCGTCGAACGACGACAGCATCGGCTGCAGGGCTGGCCGCTCGAGATCCAGCGCCTCGGCCACGGTCAGCTCCTTCTGCTCGGGATGCGGATGCAACGATGCCCAGCGCAGGCACTCGGCTGCCAGCCACCCGTTGAGTTCCTCGATGCTGGCAAAGCGCAGGCGGGGCTGGAAGAAGCGCCCCCGGATGGTCTGGACCTGATTCTCGACCTGACCCTTCTCCCATCCCGCCGCCGGCGAGCAGGCCGTTGGCTCGACCATGTAATGGTCGGCCATGACCAGGAACCGGCGGTTGAACACGCGCTCCTTGCCCACGAAGACCGCGGCTACGGCGGTCTTCATGTTGTCATAGATCCCCCGCAGCGGAACGCCGCCGAAGAAGGCGAAGCCCCGGGCATGGGCATCGAACACCATCTCCTGCGTCTCGCGGGGATAGGCCCTGACATAGATCGCCCGCGACGCGCACAGCCGCATATGGGCCACCTTCACGCGCATCGGCTTGCCGGCGATCTCCACATCCTCGTGGCTCCAGTCGAACTGGTAGGCCTCGCCAGGCTGGAACAGCAGCGGAATGAAGGCCGGGGTGCCGTCACCCGCATCCTTGCGCCGGGCTTCGGCCCAGCGTCGTGCGTAGCGCCGGACCGCATCGTAGGATCCCTCGAACCCCTCACGGCACAGCAGATCATGGATCCGCGTCATCCGCAGCCGGTCACGCCGGTGCCGGGCCTCGTTCTCCGTCAGCAGCGTATCGAGGCGCTCCTGGAACGGCCCAAGCCGGGGCAACGGCTGTACCGTGCGGTGGTAATCGAACGCGCCTTCCGGCGCCCGGATCGCCTTGCGCACCACCTTGCGCGACAACCGCAGATCCCGCGCAATCGCCTTGATAGCCTTACCGTTCGCGTGCTCGCGCCGGATCCGAACGACTGTTTCCACTATCAACATCCCGATCTCGCCACCTGGAAAACCAGGCAGCTCGCTACACCATCGGAATGAGGGGTCCCTTTTAGACGCCGATCACCCCGCTAACGGGGTCCCTTTTGCACGCCGGTCCACAATGAACGCATCCGCCCCTGCCGCTTCAGATAATTCTCGCGCTCCGCCGGATCACCATCAGTCATGAAATAGGGGATTTGGACTGCCGGTTCGATTGCTCCTCGCTCCGCTCCGTCCCACGCCAACGGTAGCTACATGGGAAGTTACCCTACCGTATTGCGCTCTCAATGCGTCCAGGCGTCAAAGAAGTTCCATCAATTGCAGGGCAGCGCGCTCACCAGATTCCATGGCGCCCTCCATGCCGCGGGCGAGGCGTGCGGTGTGTTCGCCGGCGAAGATCACGCGGCCCACGGCATTGTCGAAAGCCTGAGCAAACCCTGCGCGAATCTGACCTGGTCGCCAACAAGTGTAGGCGCCGCCTGCGAACGGATCGTCCTGCCAGTTTACGTGGCGGACAGGCCGAAGCTTTTGCGTCGCGGGCGGCCTTGCCCGCTCAATGCTGCGCAGAACTCTGGCAACCGCCTGATCTGACGGCAGGCGGCTGAGCAGGTCGGCTGCATGTCCGTTTACGTAAGCCATCAGCAGGTTTGGGCCGGATACGCCGTCGCCAAGAGGCATAACGCGTCCGGCCAGGGTGTCCGTCCACATCGAAGCGGGTTGTCCGTCAGTTTCCCAGAACGGTTCAGTCACTTCGAAGAATACCTGGAAGGTTCGGTTATAGGCGATTTCGTCGATCGCCGTCTGTGGCAGCAGTGGCAGCGCCGGCGCGAAATTGATCAGGCGGGCGGTCGATGCCGGCAGCGTGCACAACAGCCAGCGTCCGCGATGAACCGTGCCGTCGACTGTCACGGCTTCCACGCCATCGGAATCACTGCGAACACCGATTACGTGCTGGTTAAGCCGGACTTCCGATTTCAGGGTTGCGGCCATTGCTTCGGGGATGCGCATGTTCCCGCCCTGGGCGTGGACAGTCGGGCCGCCATCGCCAATCATGATGCGCATGTTTTCCTGAATGTGCCACATCATCAGGACCGAAAGGTCGCTGGCCGAATTGCCGTAACCGGGGTTCACCGCGAATGCGATCCGAAGCTGCTCCGGGGTCCACCCCTTGGCAGTCAGGTATTCAGCGATGGACTGGTCGCGGTCGGCGAACGCGGGGTCGCGCCAATCGTCAGCAGAATGAAAGACCGGCGCGGCAGGACGCAGGCCCGCCATGCCGACAGCATAAGGGGGCAGTGTGCGGAGAGGGCCTTCCGGGAACGGATTCAGCGGGGATTGCGCCCACTGCGCGGCCGAGAGGCTCTGTCCAGCCAGATGGATGGTCATGGCGCCATTCTTGTCGGCACGGGGCATGATGGGAATCAGCGGGACGTTGAGCTGATTGGCGCGGTCGATCACGCGGGCATAGCCGGGTGCAATTACGCCGCCGCCTGCATCCGGATGACCAGCAACGTCATCAAGCGAGAATACCCGGCCGCCTACACGCTCGCGGCCTTCCAGAACCGTGACGCGAAAGCCCTGTTCTTCCAGCAGCATCGCCGCGTTAAGGCCGGAAAGGCCGGCGCCCAGAATGAGAACGTCCGTTGCGGGTGGGGTGGGCCCGGCAGCAGGTTTCTTGCGGGCTTCAGCGGTGGTCGCCGTCGGGATCAGTGCTGCAGCCAGGCCCGCCTTGACCAGCGTCCGACGAGTCAGCCCGCCAGACATCAACGCGCTTCCTTGCGCATCCAGTCGATCAGGGCCTTGCGTTGGGCGGGGTCGGCCAGGCCGGGATAGGCCATGCGATTTCCCCGGACCATCTTCGCGGGATTGATCAGCCAAGTGTCCAGGGTTTTCTCGTTCCAGACAATTCCCGAGCTCTTCAGCGCAGGCGAATAGACGAAGTTGGGCCGGACCGTTCCAGCCTTGGCCCCAAACACCTTGTTGAGGTTTGGGCCGACCTTGTTCGCTTCGCCCGCCTTGATCGTGTGGCATGCCCGGCACTGCAGCCACGCACGCGGAGCGGGTTGGCTGGCAGCAGTTTGCGCGGAGGCCGAAAAGATCGGTGCGACGGCAAATGCGGCGGCAAGAGCAATACTGAACTTCGTCATCGTGGTGATTTGCCTTGTCATGCTTCTGACTTTTTCATGTCCGGCCGGAAAGCTTTGGTACAGCACAATTCTGCAGATTTCCGGCCATTTTCTGCGTCAGTTCGCGAACCGTTCAACACAGTTGGCCAAGGCGGTTCATGTCCGCCCTGGCCATACCGTGCAATCAGAAGGTTTGGGTCACTGTTAGGCCAAACTCAGGCTTGCGCGATGGCGTGATCGCGAATGCCCGGTTCGAATCGCCCGTGGGAGCGCGGGCGACGCCCGGACCGCGGTCGATGTAGCGCAGGATGCCAACCGGAGTCTTGTCGTCGAACAGATTGCGCGCATAGAACTGGACCCGCAGACCGCTGTCGGTTTCGATACCGGCCTGGATGTTGACGCGGGTCGAGTTGCCGGTGTCGATCAGGTTCAGGATATCGTAGAACTTGCTGCGATAAACCATGTCGATCCCACCAAAGACGTTGATCGCATCGGAAAGCGGCACTTCTGAACGCAGTCCGATCGCCCCGGTGTGCTTGGATACCATTGGCGGGGTCTTGCCCGCGATAGACGCTGCGGCGCGGCAGCCGGGCAGGTCCAGATTGGTGGCCGTGCCAACCTTGCAAGCGGTGCCAAGCGTGATCAGGGCCTGATCAGCCTCGATGCCCTTCCGGATCTTGGCGTCAAGGAAGGTGTAGTTGAACTGCAGGCGCAAGGCGCGGCCGGCAATCGGCAGTGCGCCTTCCAGCTCAAGCCCGCGGATGCGGGTGCTGCCGATGTTTGCGCGATAGCTGTTGATCGCGGTCTGCGTGGCATAAGTGTTGGTAAGAACCTGATTGCGGTATTCCTGCCAGAAAGCGGACAGGTTCAGGTAGCTGAAGCCCCAACGGGTCGTCTTCAGGCCGACTTCATAGTTGGTCAGCTGCTCTTCGTCGTAAGTGGACTGAGGTGCGCCGATCTGGTTGAATCCGCCCGGCGCGTTGCCCTTGGCAAACTGGGCATAGAACGAGAGGTCGTTGGTCGGCCGCCAGTTGACCGTGATGCGCGGCAGCGTCGCCTTGAAGGTTCCTTCGCGTTCACCCGCGACACCCACGATCTGATCGGGGTTGGGGCCGCGCAGGGTGGCAAGGTAGGTTGCGCTGAAAACGTCGCCGGCGCGATAGCGGGGCGTGGTGTTGATCACCTTGTCGACCTGGTGGCGAAGTTCAGCGCCCACGGTCAGGGTGTCGGTCACGTCATAGTCGACGCCGCCGAAGATCGCGTGGTTCTTGACGGTAATCGTGTCGGCCAGAACATCGAGGCCCAGTTCGCTCGCCTCAAGCCATTCGCTCAGCGCTCGTTTGCGATCATGGCTGATGAAACCGCCCACGCGCCAGCGCAGCGGGCCGGTGCCGGGCGACGAGAGGCGCAGTTCGTAAGTCTGGGTCTTGCGGCGGATGCCGTCGGTCGTGTTGAACGCCGACTGCGAACAGAGCTGGTTAGGCAGCGGCACGAAGGCGCAAACCGCAGCTGAGCTGAGGATGTAGTATTCGCGAGCGTCATAGGTCTGGTCGGTGCCTACCACTTCGTGGAGGTCTGAATAGCCGACCTGGAAGGACAGGTTGTAGCCAGAACCGCCGATATCCCAGTTCACATCGCCGATGAAACGATCAGCGTTGCGGTAGATGCCGGGATACTGGAGCTTGTTCGAGTTGATCGCGTAAGTCTTGGGGAGGGTAGCCGTGCCGCAGTAGTACGGGCGCGTGGTGAGGAAGCAGTTGTTGGCGGAAGCCGGCTGCAGGGCGATCGCGTACATGCCGTCATCGTCCCGCTGATGCAGCCAGCGAACGCTTGCGCTGATGTCCGTAGTCGGATCCACGAAAACGCCGGCGGTGTACTGCACGGTGTTCTGGTCACCCAGGCGTTCGCCCGGAACGGCAGTGTTCGCGAACTGGCCGCCGATGTCGTAGTACTTCGCGCCAACCTGGACGCCGATTCCTTCCGCCACCGGCGCGGAGATGAACCCGCTGACTTCGCGGCGTTCAAAGCTGCCGAGCGTGGCGGTTACCTTGCCTTCCAGCGAGTTGCCGGGGCGCTTCAAGGTAACGTTGATCGCTCCGGAAAGCGTGCCGCGACCGAACACGGCGGACTGGGGGCCCTTGATGACTTCGATCTGCTCCACAGCGGCCAGATCAAGCGAGGAGAAGTCGCCCAGATAAGGCGCACCGTTCAGGAAGATCCCGACTTTGCCGTCGGTCTGGATAATGTTCGATGCACCGCGAATGATCGGCCGGTCAAAGCCGCGGCCGAACGACTGCTGCATCTGGAAGCCGGGCGTGAACTCAGCGATGTCAGCTATGCCGGTGGCCAGGCGGTCCTGAAGAACGGCTTCCGAGAACGCGCTGATTGCGATCGGCACTTCAAGTGCGGTTTCGTTCTGCTTGCGGGCGGAGACGATGATTTCGGCCGGCTGTTCTTCGTCATTCGTCGCCGTCGCTTCGGCGGATTCGGACGCGGCAAACGCTGCCGAAGGGACGCAGGCAATCAAGGCAGTTGAGGCAAGCAGGAAGCAACTTTTCTGCCATGAAATTTCGGTACGACGCATGGAACCCCCCATTCAGGAAAACACAAGGGAGGTTTAATGGATGTCAAATAGTTGTCCAGACAAATCTTGTTTTCAGTAAAATGGAAACCAGAACAGTGGGTTAGATTTGATCATGTCAGGTTGCGCATGGACGGTGGCGTCGGATTCGAATGCGGCGCGCTTACCACGCCGTCACGGGCGCGCAACATTCATGCGCCAGATTGGCAAGATTTGGCGGCAGTACGGGATCATATGATGCCGCGAAATCGAACGGCGTTTCCGTCGTCGTCCATTCGTTGACGTGGCGACCGCCAACAAATCGGATCAGCGACATTGATCCGACCCGTGAACCGAACGGACCATGGGCAATGCCCGGTGGCCGCCAGAAATAGGCTCCCGGATTCATGGTGCCATGCGGTCCGCACAGCGCCCCGGCAATGACATAGGCCTCTTCCACCACGGGATGCATTTCCTGCGGGCCGGCACCCCCCAGAGGTGCGCTCTGCGGCAGGACCAGCGACAGAAACGTGCGTTCGCCGGTGCCGGGATCGGTGCGCAGATTTTTCCTTGAGATGCCAAGATGCGCAAGGCGCGGATCATTGAGCGTCATGTCCCACGGCATCGTGGCGGTGTAGAGGAATCCCACGGTCCTTGGCGAGCATTCCGCTGCACCATTTCCTGGTCCGCGCAGCCAGACAGGCTCACGGCTATAAAAAGCCAGCATGACGCAACCTTCAGGCGACTGGATCGACCGACGGGTAAATCCGGCGGGACGAAACGCATAGCTGTCTGCGCCGAAAATCTGGGAATCGATCTCGATTCGCCCTTCGAGCACATAGAACTCTTCGTCGGCCAGGCTGTGCTCCGTCAGGTCGCGTTGCCATCCAGGGGGATAGCGCAGCAGCAAGGAGCAGGCGCCGCCGCGGTCGGCTCGGCTCAGGATCTTGCACTCGGCACCTGGGATTCCGCGGGGGGCGGGGGACCAGGGCAGGCATTGGGACTGGATGAATTCGATATGAGGGCGTGAAAACATGAACCACTTCCCACTACGAACGGAACAATTTGTCGTTGATGGACATCAAGTTCGCAGTTGGGATCAGTCTTGCATGGCCATTCATACAAACAAAAAGGGGGGCAGTTGGCCCCCCTTTCATTTCGTGCCTCGCGGCAAGTATCAGAACGGCTTGACCGAACCAAGGAAGCAGACCGACGAGATTGTGATCCAGTAGATGTAGGCCGCAATCCGCGCCTGACCGATTTCACGTTCAAGGGCAGCTTCCTGCGCTGGATCATCCCGTTCCGCCAGAATGCGGAACCGCACGGTCCAGCGACGCATCACGACGCGCAGGAACAGGCCGATGATCAGGGCGAACGCATAAAGGCCCATCTTGGTCGGATACCAGAACGTTCCTTCACCAGAAACGATCGGGCCAGAGCCTCCGTAAGCCATCGCCACGACCGCGAACAGGCCAATGATCAGCGGGTAGCGCAGGAATTCCTCGGCCTTCGTTACCGCGATTCCCAGATCGGTCTCGCGTTTGATGAAGGCGGTCCAGGTCATCGCCAGCCAGGTGAGGAAGAACAGCCACATCCACCAGATACCCGTACCCTCAAGCACGGGCACGAAGCCATAGAGTTTGCCCATGTGCAGACCCAGCGGGAGCAGCAGAACGATGCCCGTGCGCGCCAGAATGTCGATTCGATAGGCGGTTTCCATGTGCCGCTTGCGCTCGGTGAGCGGCAAATTCCGATTGGTGACGTGGTAGCTCGTCTGGAACACACCCCACTCGCCGCCGAGCCAGTAAACCATTGCAATGATGTGAACCCACCGCAGGATGGCGAGTTCGTTTGTGATAAGGAATTCCATGCCCTGTCCCCTCTGAAAGGCGATCCCCGGATCTGCCGACAATTTGTCTGGACAAATTGGTCTTTTGCAGAAAATATCGCGTCTCGCAACACTAAGGAAAAGAGTTGATGAAACATCGCCTGATAGAAGGACGCCTCGCATATACCTCGCGCAAGCCGGGGATCGAAGGGCAATCGCGCGGTTTTGAAACTTTCATGTTCACGCGCCACACTGACGGCAAGGTGACATTGCGCGCGCACTGCGAGATTGATGAGCCCGAACCGACGGTCATGCGCGACATCATCTATTCCATCGACGAACATGGGCAGCCGATGGACTTGCACGTGCGGTTGACCGTTGGCGATGCCTTCATGGGCAGCGGCTGGCTGCGTTTTGATGGCGAAACGATCGAATGCGAAAGCTATGGCCCCTCAATCGGCCGATTGTCGCAGCAGGTAAAAGCGCAGTTGCCGGTCGATGGCTTTGGAACGCATCCGATTGTGGCGGACGGTTACCTCTTGTCCACCAAGCAGTGGGAAGTCGGTCAGAAGCAGACATTCAACGTCTATCTGCCTTCACCCGACCATCGCGGTGCTACTCCCCCGCAGATCGCCCATGTGCGGATCGATGGCCTGTTTGTCGGGCGTGAGGAAGTCACGGTGGAAGCGGGCACCTTCGCCGCCCGTCATTTTCAGTTCATTGACGACGGCACCAGCGGGCTGGCTGGCGAGCATCCGCCCTACGACCTGTGGATCACCGACGACGAGGACGGAATCTTCCTTAAAGGCGGCGTGGGCGGTTACATGATGACTTGGTATGAACTCGTCGAACTGAAGCGCTGACCGGTGGATCCGGGCCAGATCAGGCCCGGATCAGCACTTTACCCATATGCCCACCTCGGTCGAGGTGGGCATATGCTTGCAGCGTCTCGTCAAATGGGAACTGACAATCGATCACAGGTTGCAGGCCAGTGACGGCGACGTGCTCCAGCAAATCCGCCAACATGGCCCGGCTGCCAGATGTAATCCCTTTCAGCGTCAGGTTTCGGGCGATCAGGCCGAACATGTCGGGCGCACTTCCGGATTTTGCGGCCAGCCCCCCGATCAAGGCAATCCGGCCATTGGGCGCGGTCGCTGCCAGAGTCCGTTCGATTTCCCCCAGTCCGATCGTATCGACGACAATATCTGCGCCGCGCCCGCCGGTTTCTTCCAGCAAGGCCGCGGCCCAGTCCGGACGGCTGCGATAGTTGATGAGATACCGCGCGCCCAGTGTGCGGCAATGCTCCAGCTTTTCATCGCTTGACGACGTAATCGCGACTTCAGCGCCAAGCGTGCGCGCGATCTGTAGCGCCATGATGGCGACACCGCCGGTGCCGGGTACCAGCACCAAGTCGCCCGGTCGCACGCCAGCGAAGGCAACCAGCGCGTGCCAGGCAGTCGTACCGGCTGCAGCAAGGGTAGCGGCCGATTCGTCGCTCACGCTGTCGGGTACAGCGATCAGGGCTGCGGTTGGCAAACAGATATATTCGGCAAGCCAGCCGTCGCACGAAACGCCAAGATCCTGAGCGAATGATGCCGGGCTGAACGGCCCGTCACGCCACGAGACGAAATGGGGGGCGATCACGCGGCAGCCTGCGGACAGGCCGAAATCGTCGCCCGCGATCTTCAAGATCGTACCCACGCCATCCGACAAAGGAATACGGTCATGTGGCTTCGGCGGGCCATAGTTCCCGCGCAGCATGAGCAGGTCGCGGTGGTTGAGGCAGGCCGCATGAACGCGAATCAGCGCTTCGCCCGGTTTCGGTTCCGGAACCGGGCGTTCAACGCAGCGCAGACCTTCAATGCCCGTTTGTGGGCCAAGTTCCCATGCCCTCATGCCGTCCCACCTTCTCCATAGGCCGCCAGCGGCAATGGCGTTCCGCGTTGCCGGATGATTGCCTGACGCCGGAAGAAGCGAAGCAGTCCACTGTCACCCATGCGGCTTGGACCCATGCCTGAAAGTCCGAAACTGGATTTTTCGGTTTCCCAGACGATCGCGGTGAGCGAGCCGTCGTTCAGTGAAACACCACCGACATTCAGGCGACGCCCGACCGCCTCCGCCTCCTCAAGCGATCCGGCAAAGACGGCGCCTGAAAGGCCAAACTCGCTATCGTTGGCAAGGACCACGGCTTCGTCGACCGATCCAAAGACCGTGACCGGCAGAACCGGGCCAAAGCTTTCCTGCGCCATGACCGCCATGTCTGGCGTAACATCGACCAACACGGTCGGACGGAGGTACTTGCCGCCGCCCAGCGTTTCCACCTGGCCGCCGGTCATCACCTGTGCACCGGCTGCCACGGCCTGATCGATGTGCGCTTGCACGATTTCGGCCTGACGGGCGAAGATGAACGGGCCGATATCGCCCCGATTGATATCGGGAAAGTTCAGTTGCACGGCCGCCGCTTCGCGAACGAGGGTGGCGATGAACGGCTCCGCGATTTCCCGCGCAACATAAATCCGCTCGATCGACTGGCACGCCTGCCCCGTGTTGACCACCGATGCGCGCAGCGCGGTCCGGGCGGCGGCTTCGGGATCGGCGCTGGCCAGAACGATGAACGGATCCTTGCCGCCCAGTTCAAGGCTGGCCGGGATAAAGGCGCGCGCCGCAGCTTCACCGACCTTCCGGCCGGTCGCGACCGATCCGGTGAAGGCAATGTAATCGACCAACGGCACCAGCGCGGCGCCGGTGGCGCCATCACCTTCGACCAGAGTCAGAACATCGGCCAGTTCGGGCACGTCGGCCAGAGCCGCCATGAATGGCCGGATAAAGCGCGGGGTAACTTCCGATGGCTTTACCAGCACAGCGCAGCCGGCCATCAGGGCCGGGATCGCGTCGATCAGCGCCAGAATGAGCGGAAAGTTCCACGGCGAGATCACGCCGACCAACTGATATGGTACCAGCCGCAGGTCGGTTTCGATGGTAGGGTGGCCGGTTTGGAAGCCGCGGGTGCTATGCTGGTTGACCAGATCGGGGGCATTGTCTGCCCAGCGGTTCAGCATCGCGGGAATCGAATCGACTTCGGTTCGGGAGATGCCGGCGCGCCCGGTGTCCGCAGTCAGGGCATCGATCAGGGCACCGCGGTGGCGGGCGATCGATGCCCCCAGCTGCTTCAGAATCGCGCCGCGCTGTTCGATCGGACGAGCCGTCCAGGCGGACTGTGCGGCCCGCATCCGTGTGGCAAGTGCGGCCAGGTCATCGGGGGAAAGCGGGCTGATGGCATAATCCGCCTGCCCCGTGCGAGGGTTGATTACTGCGATTTCGGCCGTCATTGCTGTGCCTTCCAGGCGTCAAGGATATCCGAACCGGTAGCGAAGCCTGCGGCGGGAAGCGCCGCCAGGCGCTCGATCAGGCGGTCGAAAGCGTCGATGCGATAGGGCAGGCCCATGATATAGGGTGTAAGATGCATCGGCAGCATCCGCCCTCCACCGGTTGCCGCTTCCGCCAGCAACCAGGCTGCTGCGTCTTCGATCTGCAAGGTGTAACTGTCGACCGATTGCTGTTGGACGTTGATGATCTGCCGATCGGAAAGTTCGTGATTGAGTGGGATGTTGACGATGCTGCCCGCCGGGGTGGCGAACGTATAAGGCAGTTCGTCGTTCACCCAGTCGCACATGTACTCAATGCCCGCCTCGGCTAGCAGTTGGGGAGTTTCAAAGCTTTGCGAGCGGGCAATCGACAGCCAGCCGCGCGGGCGCTGCCCGGTCAGGCTGTGCAGGGTCTCGATGGCCTCGCCAATGATGGCTGCTTCGGCGCCGGCGGGCATGTTGCTGGCGATGGTGGCGTTCATGTCTGTGGCGTGTGCGATGATTTCATGGCCGCCAGCAAGGATGTCCTCGATCAGTGCCGGATAACGTTGCGCGATGGCAGCGTTACAGGCGACAGAGATCCGCGCGCCAACGGCCTCGAACGCGTCGAGCAGGCGATATATCCCGATCCGCGTGCCATATTCGCGAGCGGTATAGTGGCGGTAATCGGGATATGCGGTCTGCATGTGGCCCGGCGCACGGAATGGCGTGTCCGACGGAATCATCGGGAAATATTCCAGACTGATGACCGGCCAGATCTGCAGCAGGCGTTCGCCCGGCCAACGCAGCGGCGCGCGCGTGGGCAGAGCGGAATAGGGATAGCTGTCATGGTCCATGCCCCGGCGGCGCATGGAATATTCCAGATAGCTCGGATCGAGCGTCATGCTGCTTCTCCGGTTTGTGCGCGGTAGCTGTCGACGATTTCTCCGGCACGGGCGATCCAGGCCCGGCCATCGGCCGCGATGTGGCGCAGCACTTCCTCGAACGGGCCGATGCGATGAGGCTGGCCAATCAGGTAGCTGTGTAGCGGGATACACATCACCGTGCCCGACTTTTCGCCTTCGCTGGCCAATCGCTCGAACTGCCGAATCAGGGTGTCGGCATATTCGCGCGGGCTCATATTGTAGACGAAGAAGCCGTAGTGATCGTTGACCTCAAGGCTATAGGGGATTGCCGTCAACCGGCCCGACGCGACGCGAATGTCTGTCGGCTGGTCATCGTGGTAGAGGTCACAGGTGTAGTCCAGCCCGTATTCCGCGATCAGGTCCAGCGTGCGCGGGGTGTGGGTCAGCGCGGGCGCGAGCCAGCCGCGGATCGTCTGGCCCGTGGCGCGCTTCACCGTGGCAATGCTGTCCTCGATGATCGCGCGCTCCTGGGCTTCGTCCATCCCATAGCTGTAGCGGGTGTTGTAGATGCCATGGCTGAAGAATTCCCAGCCGCGCTGCGCGGCGTCGTCCACCACTTCGGGAATATGGTCGCACAGCGCGACCGACAGGCTGACGGATCCGGGGAAGCCGTGCTTGCTCATCACATCTGCCATGCGCCAGTGGGACACCCGGTTGGCGTGATCGCGGTGGCTGTAACCCACGACGTCAGGATGCGGGCGCCCCCAGCTTTTGCGGTGGGGATTGGCCGGGGGATCCAGTTCGTAAAATTCCAGATTGGGGGCAACCCATACGGCACAGGACTTGCCACCCGGCCATTCAAGCCGGGGTCGTTCGCGCCAAGGGGCGTAATCATAGAGGCCGGGATCGGAAACCTGCGTGTCGGTCATCAGTAGGCCTCCAGCCAGTCGATCACCGCCTGCACTGGTTCGACGTCTGCATATTTCAATTGCAGATCGGTCAGGTTGGCGAAGTGGTAGCTTTCATGCTTGTCGGCAGTCGTCTCGATCGGAACGATCGTGCGATAACCGTGACTTAGTGCGTCGACCGCGGTTGCCCGTACACAGCCCGATGTGGATCCACCGGTCACCACAACCGTATCGACCTTGTGCCACACAAGGTAGCTGGCCAGCGGAGTTTCGAAAAAGGCGCTGGGCATGCGCTTGGTGTATTGCAGATCGTCCGGCCCCACTTCGCAGCGCGGATCGAGCAGGTGGCGGTCTGAGCCATACTTGATGTTCTGCAGCGAATCTTCGGTATCGGTGCGGGTGCCCCAGACACCGGCATCCGCGCTGTCCGCCTTGTATGCGACCTGGCTCCAGATAACCGGCATGCCCTTGGCGCGCGCCAGCGCGGAGATCCGGTTGATATAGGCAATCTGATCGGGGTCCGTTTCGTAAGCGGTGCGGAACAGATCAGTGCGGGTATAAGCCTGCTGCACGTCCACGTTCACGATCGCAAGCTTCTGCCCGAAGCCGAACTTGCGACGCGCGGGGTTGCCGATCACTTCCTCGAAGATTTCGCGGGCGGTGCGGTTATCGCGGACCATCTTGGTGCCTATCAGGGTCAATGGGAGTCCTCCAAACTCGTGCTTGCATCCATTCTGGCCAAGCGTTACCGGGATGTCGAGCGAAAATGTCCGGACAACTTATGACCAGCACGATCACACGCCATTACGTCGATATCGATACGGATTCGGGGCGTCGCAGAGTTCATTATCGCAAGTGCGGCAATGGCGGGCCCACGCTGCTGATGATCCACCAAAGTCCGCGATCTTCAGCGGAATATGAGCCGTTGATGCGCGAATGGTCGCGCCAGTTCACTTGCATCGCGCCTGATACGCCCGGCTTTGGGCAATCTGATCGGTTGGCCAAACCGGGCCCGGACATCGATGATTATGCCGATGCGCTGGTCGAATTCGTCGACGCGATGGGAATCGCGGGAACGCTGGCCTATGGCTTTCATTCTGGCGGCATTATTCTGGTGACCGCGCTGCGGCGGCACCCGGATCGGTTTCGGGCGCTCGCCATTGGTGGCTATGCGATCTGGACGCCAGAGGAAGTTGCCCTGTTCGGCCAGAACTATCTGCCCCATTTCCTGCCGTCGGCCTATGGGGAGCACCTCACCTGGCTGTGGAACCGGATGCTGGAGCAGACCTGGTTTTTCCCGTGGTTCGATACGCGGCCCCAGACGCGCATGTCCGTTGCCCATGACGATCCGGTCCGGGTCCACGGAGGGGTGATCGACATGCTTGATGCGGGCAATGCTTACCGCGACGGATATGGCGCGGTCATCAACGCGCCGCGCGACATTCCGGCAGCGGATGCCGTGGTGCCGCCGTGCCTGATTACGGCATACAATGGAGATCCGCTTCAGGCGCATATCGACCGGCTGGGGGTGCTGCCGGCCAACTGGGAGGCCCGCAAGGTGGTGACACCGGCCGACCATCAGGTCGCCAGCGCGGAATTCCTGCTGAGCCAGAGCGGCATCACCGCTGCGGAATTTCCGGAAGTCGATGATGCAGGTTTCGTGGCGGTGAAGACGGATGCGTTCGACGGTCTGATCCACTGGTCTGGCAAGACTGGTTCAGGGCGGTTGACGATCCACGCCCCCGCGCGTTCGGTGGCGCAGGTCGACACTTCTGCCTCGCTGGCGATCGACCTGCCGGGGCATGGCCTGTCACACGGGTGGATCGGGGATGCGCCGACCGATTGGGCCCTCTGGCAGGAAGTGATCGACGTTGCGGCAACCCGGCTTGGCGCTACGTCCCTCGCGTTCGAGCCGCTGCCGGTTGGTGAAGACGATCAGCTGTATCCCGACCTTTCGCCTGATCGCCACGGCGCATACCTTACACGGGCATGGAACATTGTTCGGGCCGAACGCTTCTTTGCCCCCTGGTATGTCGCCAGTTCCGACACCGCGATTCCCTTTGAGGTCGATGCCGTGACTCCAGAGGCGCTCGCATCTGCCCATCTTGCCCGCCTTCGGGGCGTATCGGCACGTGCGTGCCATCAGGCTCGGCAGGCTGCCGACATTCTGTAACCAAGGAGTTCCTTTGTCATGACCGACACACCCATCGACATTCGTTCGGCCATGCCGCTGCTGGCGCGCCATGAAGGCGTCTGGGACGGCGTTTACAGCTACTTCAATGCCCGCAACGAAAAAGTGGACGAACACGCCAGCCGCCTGATCTGCCGTTTCCCCGATGGCGGCCCGTTTCCCTATCATCAGACCAATCATTACACCTGGGCCGACGGACGCCGTGAATCGCGGGATTTCCCGGCGCTTTACCGCGATGGCCGCGTCTGGTGGGACAACGACTTGATCAAGGGCTGGGCAGCGGAAGTCCCGCTCGACGAATACAACCGCACCGTCATGCTGTATTGGCAGCGCACGGGCGACCCTTCGCTGTACCTCTATGAGCAGATCCAGATTTCCGACGACGGTCAGCACCGTTGCCGCACCTGGCACTGGATTCGCAATGGCCAGCTCGAAACACGCACTGCGATCAACGAAACGTTCGTGACTCGCGATTGGCGTGCGATCGACGCCGAGATGGAGGCCGCCGCTGTCTGAACCGCTGACCCTGTTCGACAGGATCTGGCGATCCCATGTCGTCGCCTCGCTTGAGGGCGGAGCCGACCTGGTGGCGATCGACCGGATTTTCCTGCACGAACGCACCGGGGCGGCCGCGCTCAACGCGTTGGCCGCCGCCGGGCGCAAGGTGGCCGATCCGGCGCGTGTCTTCGCGGTGACGGACCACATCGTCGATACTCGTCCGGGGCGTACCGACCAGACGTTGATGCCCGGTGGTCAGGCGTTCATTGCAGAAACACGAGCTGCCACGCAGGCGGCCGGAATCCGTCTGTTCGACGTCAATGATCCGGATCAGGGCATCGTTCACGTCATTTCCCCCGAGCTGGGCATTGTCCTGCCCGGGGTCACCCTGATCGCCCCCGATAGCCACACCTGCACGCAGGGGGCATTCGGTGCGCTGGCATGGGGGATTGGTTCTTCGGAAGCGGAACACGCGATGGCCACCGGCACGCTCCGCCTCAAAAAACCCGGCACGATGCGCGTCACCTTTTCCGGAACGCTGCCCGCCCTGGTGACACCCAAGGACATGGCACTGGCGTTGATCGCCCGTTACGGCGCGGGGGGCGGTGCAGGTCATGCAGTGGAATTTGCCGGGGACGCCGTGCGCGCTCTTGGCATGGAAGGGCGCATGACGCTTTGTAACATGGCCACAGAGTTTTCGGCCATGGCAGGCATGATCGTGCCGGATGAAAAGACCTTTGCATGGCTGGAAGGGCGCCGGTACGCGCCTGCGGGCCCGGCCTGGGATGCAGCGCTGGCCCATTGGCGCACACTGATCAGCGACGCAGGGGCGCGGTTCGATCGGGAAATCGAAATCGACGCGGGCAGCCTTGCACCAATGATCAGTTGGGGAACCAGCCCTGAGCATGCGGTCGGGATTGACCAGTGCGTCCCCGAAGACGCGCCGCAGCGGGCGTTGGATTATATCGGACTGGAAAAGGGGACCCCTCTGAAGGGTATCCGGATCGACGCGGCGTTTATCGGCAGTTGCACCAACAGCCGGTTGTCCGATCTGCGCCAGGCTGCCGCGCTGCTGCGCGGGAAGCGCGTGGCTGATGGGGTAAAGGCGATCTGCGTGCCCGGTTCGTCGCGCGTCAAGCGCGAGGCCGAGGCAGAAGGGCTGGACCGCGTATTCGTTGAAGCCGGGTTCGAATGGCGCGAAAGCGGCTGTTCGATGTGCTTCTATGCCGGTGGCGAAAGCTTTGGCCATGGGGCGCGGGTGGCTTCCACCACCAACCGCAATTTCGAAAGCCGGCAAGGGCCGAATGTCAAAACCCACATCGCCAGTCCGGCAACGGTGGCGGCCAGTGCGCTGGCAGGGTGCCTGGCAGACCCGCGGGAGATTGCCTGATGGCCCAGCCGCTTTCACAAATCACCTCGCTGCCGCTGCCACTGCTGCGCGATAACGTCGATACCGACCAGATCATCCCATCGCGCGAAATGAAGAGCACCGGCAAGACCGGTCTGGCCGGCGGCCTGTTTGCGGGCTGGCGCTATATCGGCACGTCGGGCCGCGAGCCCGATCCGACCTTTGTGCTCAACAATTCCCGTTACGCGCAAAGTGAAGTCATCCTGGCCGGGCGCAATTTTGGTTGCGGATCAAGCCGTGAGCATGCGGTCTGGGCTCTCGCGGAATTTGGTTTTCGGGCCATCCTGGCGGAGAGTTTCGCCCCGATCTTTGCTGGCAACTGCGTGCGTAACGGAATCGTTCCGATCGTGCTGGAAGCAGACGCCATTGCCGCCATTTCGGTCAGCGATGCTCCCGTGACCATCCGGCTTGACGAGCAGGACGTTACGTCTGCCGATGGTCAGCGCTGGACTTTCGCCATCGATGCGGAAGCGAAGGCCATGCTGCGTCATGGTCTGGATGCCATCGACCTGACCTTGCAGCAGGCGCAACGGATTGCCGAATGGCAGGGCCGTGACCGCGCAGCACGCCCCTGGATTTACCTGGAGGAAACCGCATGACTCAGCATATCCGGATTAGCGAAGTCGGACTGCGCGACGGGTTGCAAAGCATCGATCGCGTCATGCCGACCGAGGCCAAGAAGGCCTGGATCCTGGCCGAGGTCGCCGCTGGCGTGACCGAGATGGAAGTGGGCAGTTTCGTGCCGCCCAGCCTGCTGCCACAGATGGCGGATACGGCTGAAATCATCGCGTTCGCCAAGACGGTGCCGGGGCTGGAGGTGGTTGCGCTGGTTCCCAACCTCAAAGGCGCGGAACGGGCTATCGCGGCCGGGGTGGACAAGATGTCCATCCCGTTCTCGATGTCGGAATCGCACAGTCTCAAAAATGTGCGCAAGACTCACGCGGAAATGCTGGACCAGATCGCTGCTATCGCGGCGCTGGTTGCTGCCCAGCCTGAGGGCCGCCGCCCGCACTTCGAGGTAGGGCTGTCCACGGCATTCGGTTGCACGATCGAAGGCCCGGTTCCGGAAAACCAGGTCGTTCGTCTGGCAGAACAGTCGATCGCGGCGGGCGTGGCTGAAGTCTGCCTTTCGGACACCACCGGCTATGCCAACCCGGCACAGGTCCGGCGGCTGGTGCGCGCGGTGAAGGGTGCAGTCGGCGCGGACCGGTTGAATACGCTGCATCTCCACAACACCCGCGGACTTGGCTTGGCCAACGTGCTGGCAGGGCTGGAGGAAGGGATCACGACGTTCGATTCGTCGATAGGCGGGATCGGCGGTTGTCCATTCGCGCCCGGCGCATCGGGCAACATCGTGACCGAAGACCTGGTGTTCATGCTGGAAGCGATGGGGCTGCACACCGGGATCGATATCGCTGGTCTGGCCGCCGTGCGGCGGATCATCGCGGACGCCCTGCCGGGCGAGCCGCTTTATGGGTTCATTCCCGACGCCGGGGTGCCTTTGGGTTTTGAAAGGATCGCTGAATGACGTCGACCGCAGATGTCCCCATGCCGCTCAAGGGCATCCGGGTTATCGAGTTTACCCATATGGTCATGGGGCCGGCCGTCGGCGCGATGCTGGCGTCGCTTGGTGCGGATGTGGTCCGCGTGGAACCGGTCGGCGGCGACAACACGCGCCGCCTGCTCGGGTCTGGCGCAGGTTATTTCCCGATGTACAACCGGCACAAGCAGTCGATCTGCCTCGATCTCAAAAGCGAAGCAGGCCTGAGCGTGGCCCGCGACCTCGCCGCCGACGCGGATGTCTTGATCGAAAATTTCAGGCCCGGTGCACTCGACCGCCTTGGCCTGGGATATGAAGCCCTGTCCAAGGTCAATCCGCGGCTGATCTATTGTTCGGAAAAAGGCTTTCTGCCGGGACCATACGAAAATCGTACGGCGCTGGACGAAGTGGCGCAGATGATGGGCGGTCTGGCCTATATGACCGGACCTCCGGGACGTCCGCTGCGCGCCGGGGCCAGCGTGATCGATGTCACCGGCGGCATGTTCGGGGTCATCGCCATTCTTGCAGCGATCAACGAGCGCCACACAACCGGACGCGGGCAGTTTGTCCAAAGTGCCCTGTTCGAAACCACGATCTATCTGATCGGTCAGCACATGGCCCAGAAAGCCGTCACCGGGAAAGCCGCGGACCCGATGCCGGCGCGCATTTCGGCCTGGGCAATCTACGACGTGTTCGAAACGCGCGACGACCCGATCTTCATCGGGGTCGTTACCGATGGCTTGTGGGGAAAGTTCTGCAAGCTGTTCGGTTTGGACGATCTGTGGGCGGATGAAAGCATCCGCATCAACAATGCCCGCGTCCAGGCGCGTGACCGGATACTGCCGCGTATTCGTGAACTGATCGCCGGTTTTACCCGCGCCGAGCTGATCGACCGGCTGGAAGGCACGGGGCTGCCTTTTGCTCCGATCGGGCGCCCGCAGGACATGTTTGACGATCCGCACCTGCTGGCTAGCGGGGGGCTTGAACCAGTCAGGCTGCCCGACGGCACGCAGACCGCGCTTCCGGCCTTGCCGATCATGATGAACGGACGCCGGCCCAGCGCCGCATCGACGCTGTCCGAACCCGGCGCCGATAGCCGCATGGTGCTGGCGGGACTGGGGTACGCGCCGGAACGGATCGAAGCGTTACTGGCTGCAGGGTCGGTGGGCTGATTCAGGGGCGTCGATACGTCATGAACTGATCCTGCGGTGCCCCCTTTGGCAGTAGGCTTCGCGGATTTCATAAGGGAGAATAGGCTATGTTCTGGAAATCCACTCGAGCGGCGCTGGCGCTTTTCGCCTTGCTGCCGATGACGCCAGCACTGGCTGCCGATAAGTCGGCTTCCGCTTCACGGGATGCGGCGACGCCGGAATTCCGGGCTTGGGTCGATGCGCGGGCCGGAACGGGGCAGCCTGTGCACTGGGTTGCCGAGGGCGGGGTCTATGAATACCCGTCCGGCCGCAAGCTGTTTGGGATGGTAGGGTTTGATAGCAGCCGTGTGATCTGGCCCGCCAAGGCTGGAGAGCCTGTTATTCACCTCACGCGCAAGACATTCGCCTATACGGATCCCCAGACCGGAGAGATCCTGCGCGAATTCAACGGGCAGCCGGTTACGCCGATCGCGTATCCCTATCAAATGATCTCCTATCGCCAGGAAGGCGATCAGATCTTTGCCGACGTCGAACAGGGGAGCGGCAAGGATATCCGCACCATCGAGGCCCGCGATGGCATTCGTTATCGTTGGCTGGGCAAGGATACGCTGGCGGTCACCGCTCCGATCTTTCTCGATTTTCCACTGCCCGGTGGCGCGCGGTACGAAGCTTGGGAAAACTACGATTTCTTCATCCACCGTGCCGGAAAGCTGGATGAACCCTACCAGATGAGCTGGCAGCGATTTGGCGCACTGCCTGCGTGGGCTGGCAAGGGCAAGGCAATCTACCATCTGGTTTCGTGGCGGGTTGAGAGCCAAAAGGAATTTCCGGCGCCGATGCTGGCCTGGGCCAGGGAAAGCATGTCGCTTTGGCTGAAGCCGCCGGCCGATGTCGCGGAAGTGCGCCGTTTGCAGAAGGGCGACGCGGGCGAAGCTTGGGCGAAGTGATCTTTGCCACGGCCCAGGTTCAATCCCTTTGCATGCGGGAGCTGCTTTCATGACTGTCTGGATTCTTGTCTTACACATCGCGGTTCTGGGCTACTGGCTTGGCTCCGAACTGGTGATCAATTCGACTTATCGTTACGTCAGCTATGCCGGATCCATGCCCTTTAACGAGCGGCAGCGTTTGATGGACCATGTCATGATCGTCGATCAGCATGTGCGTTATGCACTTGTCCTGCAGGCAATGCTGGGGACGATGCTGGCCGCGTCCTATGGACTTGTGCCGGGCGGGGAAACGGTTGCGAACATCGCTCTGGCCATCGGCATCGCCTGGTTGGCCTTCGTCGAGGCGGTGCATCGGCTGCACCACAGCGCGATCGGCCAGGCCCTGGCCGCGATCGACCGGGCATCGCGATATGTGCTGATCATCATTCTGCTGGCGTTGGCAACCGGTATTGTCGGCAGTGAATGGGGCATGCCGCTCTGGCTGCGGTTGAAGCTGGGCCTGTTCGCAGGGGTGATCTCTTGCGGGGTTGGCATCCGCTTTGCGCTGATCGCGCATTTCCGCACTTGGGCTGTAATGGCCCGCGATGGCGTTACGCCTGAACGCAACGCGGTGATCGAACGGACTTATGTTCGGGCAACTTCGGTGCTGGTTCTGCTATGGGCGTTCATCGCGGCGATCGTCGTGGTGAGCGTGGTCAAGCCTGTATGACCCAGCCGGACCGGGTCTCGCTGATCGCCAGCCTGCGTCAGCGGTACGGTAACGAGGCCGTGCTGACTGATCCGGTCCGGCTGGCAGCGGCCAGCCATGATGTCTATGCATCGGGCGTCGCGCCAATTGCCATTTTGGTTCCGAAAGATGCGGCCGATCTGGGGGCGGCGATTGCCGAGATCACAGCGCATGGGCTGGCCGTGGTCCCACGTGGCGGCGGGCTGAGCTATACCGCAGGTTATGTCAGGCAAGCGGGTGAGGCCGTGCTTGTCGACTTGTCCAGGCTGGACCGGATTCTGGCGATCGACCCAGTCAACATGACCGTGACGGTAGAGGCAGGCGCGACGTGGAAAGCGATCCACGCCGCTCTTGCTGAGTATGACCTTCGGCTTCCCTTCTTCGGCACTTTCTCAGGCGCCGGCGCGACCGTCGGTGGTGGATTGTCGCATGGTGCCCTGTTCTTCGGGTCGGCACGGTATGGAACGGTTGCCGATATTGTTCTGTCGATGGACGTCGTGCTGGCCGATGGCAGTACCATGCGCACCGGGCAGGCCGCACTTCAGGCACCTTGCCATCCGGTGTTTCGTGGCCTCGGCCCGGACCTGACCGGACTGTTCCTGCATGACGGAGGCGCCTTCGGGATCAAGACGAAAGCCCACCTTCGGGTGATGCGCCGCCCTGCCCATACCGGGTATGCCAGTTTTGCCTTTGGGCGGATTGTCGATGCTGTGGATGCGCTTTGCGCCATCCAGCGCGAAGGGCTGATCGAAGACGGATACATCATGGATCCGGGGGCGACCGATCATCTCGATGTGGATGCGGCGGCCGTGGCCCGGTCTGTGCGGGCCGTGACGCGCAATTCGGGCGGCGTGCTGGGGGCGGCGAAAGCTTTGCTGGCCATGTCGCGCGGTGGATTGGATGTGATCCCGCAAGGGCACTTTTCACTGCATCTGGTTTGCGCCGAGCGCACCCGGTCCGGGCTGAACGAAGCCTTGGCCAATTGCGCCAGCATCGCGCATTCGCATGACGGACGCCGAGTTGCACCGACGATCCCGATGGTTGCGCGAGCAGACCCCTTCCCCGGCCTGAACGGCGTGTTGGGGCCGGGCGGTGGGCGCTGGGCCGCTCTCAACGCGAAAGTGGCGCTTGGCGAAGCGCATCGGATCGTCGCCGCTTTTGATCAGATGATAGCGGCAATGGCCCGTGAAATGAATCGTCACGGTGTGCGTGTAACGCGTCTGGCGTCAGCACTCGCCACTCCGTGTTTCAGTTTCGAGGGCGTATTCCACTGGAGCGACAGCTGGCTGCCGCTGCATCGTAGTGCTCCGGACGCTGCGGCCCTGGCACGTTTGGACGAACCCGCGCCAAATCCTGCGGCAAGAGAGCTGGTCGCGCGGTTGCGGGCGATGACGGTGGACCTGTTTCGCGCGCACGGTGCGGCATCGAACCAGATTGGACGAACCTATCCGTTCATGCCCGTGTTGCGGGATGAGCCGGCTGACTTGTTGCGGGCGATCAAGCTGGCAGTCGATCCGCACAACCTGATGAACCCAGGCGTTCTGGGTTTTCCCTGTTCGTCCCGATGAAGCGGTCGTCCTCGATTTCAACCACCAGGAGTTATCATGTCTGAATTCTTTGCGATCGTTTGCCGTGACAAGGCCGACACGAAGCCGACCCGCATGGCCGGGTTGAAGGAGCATCTCGCTCACCTTGACGAAGTGTTCGACCGGGTTGCGCTGGCTTGCCCGCTCCACGGCGAGGATGGCGGTTTCGTCGGTTCGCTGGTGATTGTCAGCGCGTCCGACCGGGCCGATGCACAGGCCTTCATCGCAGCAGACCCCTATTACAAGGCGGGTATCTGGGACACGGTGGAGATCAGCCGGATCGGCGTCAAAGCTGGCAGTTGGGTGGGCGGCAAGCCCTGGTAAGGAATTGATCCGGGCAGCAGTCGCGCTCAGGCCGTCTGGCTGCCCAGTTCAATCAATAGCGCCTTGATCAGATCGTCGATCAAGGCGCGTTTCCGTCGCATCAGGAATATCGGGGTCGTCCATGCCCCGTTCCCCATGTCGCGCCATTGCAGGTCCGATAGGTCTTCGCACAGCGAATGCGGCAGAATGGCGAGGCACCGGGACCGGCGCAGCGCCTGCAGCGTGAACAAGACCGATGTTGTCATGATACCAGGACGCGGAGGGGCCATCCCCGCGTTGACGAACGCTTCTCCGATCTGCGCATCCAATAACGCCGTGTTGCGGCCTATGATCCATTGAGCCTCGGCGAGATCGGCCAGGCCGTTGGCGTTCGAGAGCAGGGTATTGTCCGCAGCGCCGGTAACGCCCCATCGCTCAACTGCGAGCTGTTCAAGCAGTACGCTGTCCGTCTGCTCCGCAGTTTGCGATGAAATGGCTACATCGATCTCTCCGCGATGAAGCTTGGCGACAAATTCCCGATCGATCCCGCTTTCGACATCGATGCGCACGCGCGGATAGCGCTCGGCAAAGCGCATGACCCGGCTGCCCAGGTGGCTGGATGCGGCAATCGGGCTTAGCCCCACAACCAATCGACCGCGCTGCAAGCCTAGTTCCGCACTGGCAGCATGTCTGAGTCGGCCAGCATCTGCCAGAACCTGCCGGGCGTGTTCAGCAATGGCATCGCCTAGCCGGGACAGGACCATGCCGCGCGCTGCACGCTCGAACAGTTTTCCGCCCAGTTCCAGTTCCAGCCTTGCGAGGCTTTTGGACAGGGCCTGCTGAGTTAACCCCACGCGATCCGCGGCAAGTGTCAGGCTGCCGGCATCGACGACAGCAAGGAAGTGGGAAAGTTGGCGCAGTTCCATAGCCAAACCATCAACCATAAGTTGTACAAAATGACAACCGGTTGCTGGTTCGATCGAGGTGTACCGCACAAGCTTGGGTCAAATGCCTTTCTTGGGAGTATTGAACCATGGCTAGTCTGAACAGCGTTTCCCAGTGGGACGAAGTCGTCGATGTGTTGATCTGCGGTTACGGTTGCGCGGGTGCGTCTGCCGCCATCGAGGCTCGTGACACTGATCCCGATGCGCGCATCCTGATCGTGGAAAAGGCGCCGCAGGAATTTGCCGGCGGCAATTGCCGGGTTTCCGGACAGTCGCTGCTGATTTCAAAGAACAAGGACGCTCTGAAGGATTATCAGCGAAAGATGAGCGCTGCCAATCCCGTCAGCGAGGAACTGCTCGATGACTGGGCCGACCGGATGGTCAACCTTGAGCCTTGGATTCAGCAGATAGCAGCCGGCGCCGGTCAGGAATTCCTGCGCGGCACGGGTTTCACCGAGCGCGACGCCGTACTGGAATTCCCGGAACTGGGCGCGCGCGATGCCGTGGCCTACACCTCCACGATCCTGCCGATCCCGTCAGGCGTCTGGTTGGCCCTGAAGGCTAACGTGGAAAAGCGGAACGTGCCCGTCTGGTTTGATAGCCGACTTGTGGACCTCATCCAGGACCCGGACACGCTGGAAGTTTTCGGCGCGTGGATCGAACAGAACGGTCAGCGCAAGGCGATCCGCGCCGAACGCGGCGTGATTGTGGCAATCGGGGGCTATGAAGCGTCGCCCCAGATGCAGCGCGACTATTATGGCCTGTCGAACGTGGTGCCGCTGGGAACACCGTATAACACGGGGGATGGCCTGCGCATCATGCAGAAGGCCGGCGCGGACATGTGGCATCTGCGCAATCAGGGGCAGTCGGGCGGTATCTGGCCGGGTATCCGCCAGCCGCATCAGCAGACCTGCTACTTGCGCAATTTCATGCTGCCGGCGTTCAGCTGGTTCGACGTCGACAGCGAAGGGCGTCGTTTCTACAACGAGGCGAACGAACTGCAGTTGACCCACTACAAGGAAAAGAAGCACGGTCGTTTCGTTGATGTGCCGCTCAACGTGGCCCATCCGGTCCACATGATCTTTGACGAAACCACCCGGCAGGCAGGCAAACTGGTGCTGGAGGTCATGACCTGGAGCGCGGTTGTCGTTGCAGAAGAATGGAGCGAGGACAACAGCGCCGAGATTGCTTCCGGCCTCGTCCACAAAGCCGACACGATTGCTGAATTGGCTGCCAAGATTGGCGTCGAAGTGGCCGTTCTTGAGGAACAGGTCGCGCGTTACAACGCAAGTTGCGCCGCCGGCAACGACGAGGTTTTCGGCCGGAATGCGGAAACTCTGCTGCCGGTAGCCAACGGCCCGTTCTATGCCTTGCCGATCACGCCCGCCATTGTCTGCACCGGTGGCGGTGCACGCCGGAACATGGACGGTGTGGTTTTCGGTCATGACGACAAGCCGATTGCGCGGCTCTACGAAGCGGGTGAACTCGGCTCGTTCATTTCCGACCTCTACCAGAACGGGTCGTACCTGACCGAAGCGATGATCACCGGCCGCGGCGCGGCGCGCAGCGTGCTGGCGCTGGCACCGTCGGTGTTGCCGGCCCCGGCAGGGCAGGCCTGAGATGCTGGTCAAGACTCCCGCAATCAAGCTGGGCGTCGAAGTGCGCGAAAGCCGGGTGGAGGATGGGCGCCTCATCCTCACCGGTGTCGCCAACGCGATGCCTTGTACGGTCGAGATCGGAGGAAAGGAGCTGATGCGACTTGCGGGCAAGCTGATGCGCCCTGCGGTGGTGGCTCTGGCGCTGCGTTCGATGTTCTCAAAATCCCAATAACCGCGATAAGGCGCGCTTCGGCCCGGCATCCAAAGCTCGAAGTTAAGGAGAAGTTCCTTGAGCGATTTTCTGGCAGTCCACGAGCTGGCCTTGCTGCGGTTCGCGCACATTCTGGCGATGGTCTATTGGCTGGGCGGTGAATGGGCTGTCTTCCAGACATCCTACAAGATCGTTGATCCGGCGCTGCCCGTGGCAGAGCGCGTACGCCATCTCGACACCGTGTTCCGCATCGACGTTGTGTCACGGATCGGTATCATCTCGCTGCTGCCGCTGGGGCTGCACATGGGGTACCTTTGGGGCATGCAGCCATTCGGCGGTAGTTTCCTTGTCGCGGTCTGGTTGGGCTGGGTGGCCTGGGTTGTCATCACGTTGCTGGCTTTCCGCGACAAGATGCGGCGCAAGGACACAGTGTTCGGCAAGTTGGAGGACTGGTCGCGCTATCTGGCTATCCCCGCCGTCATCGGCACCGGCATCACATCCTTGCTGGGCATGGGGCCGTTTGAAGCAGGTGATGGACAGCAATGGTATTCGGCAAAGCTGATCGTTTTCGGGCTAAGCTTGATCGTCGGGCTTGTCCTGCGATATTATCTGCACGAGTGGCCGGGGATTTTCGCCCGGCTTGCGAAAGGACCAGACGCCGCTGCCGAGGCACGTCTGGCCGATCTCATCCGCTCAGCTCGGATCGTGGCCGTGATCTACTGGATCACCATTGGTGCCGCTGGCTTCCTGGGGGCGGTGAAGCCGATCTGACGCTGGTCAGGCGGATGAAGGAAGGGGGCGGTCGTGATCCACGGTCGCCCCTTTTTGTTGTGAAATTAACATTTGACGGTGAACCCTCCCCGATGAATATATTTGTCCGTACAAATTGACCGCTCCGGGCCACAACCGGTTCTGGCGGCAAGCAAGCGCAAGGGGTAGGATATGAGCATTTCGCGACGTGGCATGATGGGAGCCTGCGCGGCCCTGACAACGGCAGCTGCTGCAGGAGTTGGCTCCAGTGCGAAGGCTGCGACGGCCGCAGGTGCACCAGCGCCGTTGTCGATGCGTCCGGATGGCAGCTATGAAACCGTTGCGCTGGCCAAGGATGCCATCATGCTCGGCGTGGTTCAGTCGCGGGTAGTGCCGGTCGAAATGGCGAACCTCAAGCAGTCGCGTTTTGCCAACGTCCAGCACATGGCGGACCTTATCGATCGTGCCAACGGGCTCGTCGGGCACGATATCCTGTTCTTCCATGAATTCCCGGTCACCGGCTACTATCATGGCTGGAACCTTGACGATGCGCGAAAGGTGGCGATTGAGCTGCCCGGCCCGGAAACAGAACTGCTGGCGCGCAAGGCCCGCGAATATGGGTGCTGGCTGGTGTTCGGCTCGTACGTTCGCGATCCAGCCTGGCCGAAGTCGCTACTGTCGATCACGGTCATCATGAATGACAAGGGGGAAATCGTCGACCGGCACTGGAAGGCGCGGAACCTGAAGGGGTTCTTCGGGGGACGCAAAGAACTGTTCACCACCACCATATACGATGTGCTGGACCGCTATGTGGAAATGTACGGTCCGGATGCGGTCCTGCCTGTCACCCGGACGCCGCTGGGCAACATCGCGACGAGCTCCACGCAGAAAGAGCCGGAGCTGTTCCGCGCCTTTGCGATGAAGGGGGCGGAACTGATCCTCCGGACGGCAACGGGTGGTTTCACGCCGCTCGATATCCAGGCAACATCGCTGTACAACGGGGTGTATACTGCGGTGGCCAACAACGCCGCCTCACCCGAAAACACCCGCTATTTTGCCGACACTGGCGGCGGTGGCAGTGCGATCTATGGGCCTGACGGGGGTGAACTGGCGAGCGCGAAGCTGGCGTTCGAAACTCTGGTCAGCCAACGGATTCCGATCGGAGCCTTCCGTGCGCGCCATCGTCAGCCGCTGGTTCATACCGAACTGTTTCTGCCGGTATTTGAGCAATATCGTTCGCAGTATGGCCCGAACTTGTTCGACGCCTATCAGCCTACCGACGCGCTTGATGCGGGAAGGCACCTTCAGGACAAGGCCCGCTGGCCGCGCACGTAATCCGCGTGCCATCCTCAAACTGTCCAATTGATCGTTCTTAGGAGCAAGCTGCGTGGCTGCTTATCTTGTTGTCATTGCGCACATTGATGATCGTGAGGCTTTCATGGGCGGCTATGCAAGGGTAGCCGCCGCGTTGGTGACCCGGATGGGCGGTCGATACCTGCTGCGCGCGCCGGGCGCACTTGGGCTGGAAGGCGATGGTCTGGACGGCGCTTCGGTCGTAGTCTCCCAGTGGGCTGACATGGCCGCGCTGCGGGCGTTCTGGGAAAGTGAGGAATACGCCCGCATCCGCCCCCTGCGCGAGGGTATTGCCCGCTGCAAGGTTCTGGCATTGGAAAGCCCGGACGCTCCGGCTGTAGGCGGAGATGCGACAGGGCATGACCGCGCCGCCGCCATCGCAGGAATCGTGGAGGCAGGCGAGCGTTGGAAGTCGAGTTACGCCTCTGGCGACCTGGTGGCGATGCGCGATCTTTACGAGCCGGACTGCCTGGTCAGCCCCAACGCCGCGCCGTTGCTGAAAGGGGTCGATGCGGTGATCGATCACTTTGCCCGTCATGCCCGGTCCGGAAACCGGGTCGAGGTGGAATCAACGATCGAGTCAATCGAGGTTGAAGGCGCGTTTGGCTATCAGGTGCTGCGCTTCGTGATGTCCATTGTCCCACCGGACCGTGACGCCTACCAGATCGCGGGGCGGACCCTGTTGGTCTACAGGCGGGGCGACGATGGCAACTGGCGTGTCTGGCGGGACATGGACAACAGCCTGGCCCCGGGCGAGGCCGTTATCTGAACCGGTTGGCTCTGTGATGGAGCTGGGCGCAGCGACATGCTGCGCCCGGTTGCCATTCCAGCCCGCAAACGCACAAATGCCATTATCGAGGCGCCTGAATGGCCAATCGCCGCGTCAGGAAGCATTGAAATATCGGTCATTTCCGCGCCTCCTTGCACTTAGTGATTTTGCTTCAGATCCCGATGGCGCCGTTCATGCGTTTTCGGCCTAACCCATGTAAGCCCCGCCGCTGACGTGCAGCACATTTCCGGTCATATAGCTTGATCCTGGGCCAAGTAGGAACAGGATCGGGCCTGTGACATCGCTGGCCGTCGCCATCCGCGCAAGCGGGATCTGCGCGAGATATGCGTCCATGTCGAACCGTAGCGGAGCAGCCGGGTCCAGCGTTCGTCCCCGGCCACCTCGCAGGAACGGAGTGTCCACCGCACCGGGCGACACGAAGTTGATCCGCACCCGAGGGGCAAGTTCACGCGCGACGGATTGGCCCATCGCGACCATCCCGGCTTTGGCTGCCACATAAGGGGCATAACCTGCCTGCGGGATGTAGGCCATGTCGCTTGTCAACATCACCACGCTTGCCGTGCCGTCATGCTTCAGCAGCGGCACGGCGGCGCGAAGGCACAGCGTCATCAACCGCAGGTTGCCATCCAGCACATCGTCGATCTGATCGATCTCCCACTGATCGATCGGTTGGCGTGGGCCAGCGAAACCCGAAGCGATGACAAGGCCGTCGAGCCGGGGGCTGATCTGCGCCATTTGTGCAAACGCCGTGGAGATCGATTCCGGGTCACGCCCATCAAAAGCGATGGCATGGTGTGCAGGGCCGGGCGCTTCGGCCAGCGAACCGGGCAAGTCCATGGCAATCACCGTACAGCCACCATCGACCAGCGCCCGAACGACGTCTGCGCCGATCCCGCCGCAGGCTCCCAGCACGGCAATATGGGATCCAGCAGGGGGCATGAATTTTGTTGTGTCAGCCATATTCAATACATTCCAGTAGTTCGCCGCTGGGCCCCCGCAGGGTTGCGGCGCGGCGGCCATTGTAGGGGAAACCGGCATGGGCAGCCGGCGGTGCGAGCCATTCGACGTCCAGTGCATCAAGATTGGCGACGCCAATGCTGACCAATGCGTTGCCAGGAGGCAGCATAGCATCGTGCTGTGGGCGGGCCTTGGCCCGAGGAGGGTATCCATCCACCTCGAAGATCGTCATCCGCCCGTTCTGGACCATAGTCAGATCAGTGCGGTAAATGTCCGGCAGGTCGAAGGCCTGATTGATCATCCTGTAGGTCAGATTGAATGTGTCGGCAGCCTGCAAGCCTAGATGCCGCTCATACCAATTGACCGATGCCGCCCGATCGGGCGTGGCCAGGATGGCTATGAACAGATGATCGACTGGTGACTCTGCGCGGGGCAGGTCACAGTTCGGCATGTCTGCTCGCACTTCGTTCAGATAGACCATTTCCCGGCCCCGGCCCAATATCTGCATCGGAATGAAATAGGCCATTCCCTCCAATTCGCGCGGCAAGCCCTGGATCGTAAAGCCGGACCCGTCCAGCCGGTCCGGCCAGCCGAACACGTCCTGGACGGTAAGTTCGAAGGCGGCCCAGCCATGGCTCGTGGTCGGGACGAAAGCCGGGCACTCCGGCTGTTCGACCAGACGAAGTGCACAGGGTGACCCGCTTTGCGGTCGAAGAACGGCCATGCGCGAACCGGCGCTGGCGGGCGCGCCCCAGGCAGCGGCAAGCCTGTCGTTAATCCGCGAGGCTTCGACCAGTTCCAGGCCAAGGACATCGCGGTAGTCCAGGATCGCTGCTTCAAGGTCAGGGGTCACGGACAGGCCGCCCACGATCTGGCCGTGGCGCGGCGGATCTGCAAAAGGCGCGCTCATCGGAAGACTGGCGGCCGCTTTGCCAGAAACGCACTGACGCCTTCTGCAAAGTCATCACCGTCGAAAGCGGCGGCGAATTCAGCGCGGGTGGTATCGTCGTCAGCGACCTGTCCATCCAGAATGCGCTGGACCATCACCTTGGACATGCGTTGGCTGTGACCCGAAACCGCCACAAGGTCACCTGTGATGCGGTCAAGTGCGGCGGCAGGATCGGTGTCGAGGAGCGTGACCATGCCGATCGCGAGCGCCTCTGCCGCGGTCAGCAATGTACCGGTGAACAGGATGCGCTTAGCCTGGGCCGGACCGACCAGGTCGACCAGCAGCTTGGTGTCGTGCAAGGGATAGACCAGCCCCAGTTTGGCCGGGGTGATGCCAAAGCGCGCCTTTGGACCAGCGACGCGGAAATCGCAGGCCAGTGCAATGCCGCAGCCGCCGCCCACGCAATCGCCCTCGATGAAGGCAATGGTCGGCTTTGCCGCGCGGGCCAGTTCATGCTGTACGCGATTGATCGCGGCCTGATTGGCGGCGCGCCATTCCCGATCGCGTGCGCCGGTGGCAAATTCACCGATGTCCGCACCTGCGCAGAATGCGCTGTCCGGTTTGGCCGCGCGTACCACCAGCACATTGACTGCCGGATCGGCCATCGCCCGGGCCAGAAGTTGCGGGAACAAGTCCCACATTTCCTGGTTGAAGGCATTGCGCTTGTCTGCGCGGTCGATCAGCAGGTGAGCCACCGCACCCTGCAGTTCCAGCCGCAGGGTCATGCCGGATCGACCGTGGCAAGGTGCTGCGCAATCTGGTGGCGGCTTGCCACCCACACGCCTTCATGGGCGCGGACATGGCGGAAGAATTCTTCCAGCGCCCAGATGCGGCCCGGACGGCCGATGATGCGCAAGTGCAGGCCCAGCGACATCATGCGGCCAAGGCCCTGCTGCCCTTCGCGGTAGATCTGGTCGAAGTTGGCCTTGGCATAGTCCAGCCATTGGTGCGGGGTCAGCGCCGGATCGGTCCACATCTTCATGTCGTTGCTGTCGAGTTGATACGGCACGATCGCCAGCGGCTTGCCCGGAACGGTCGTGCGATCCCAGAACGGCACGTCGCCCGAATAATCGTCCATGTGGTAGGCAAAGCCTTCCTCGATCAGCAGGCGGCGCGTGGCATCGGTGTGAAAATAGCGCGAGAGCCAGCCATAGGGGCGCACACCGACGGTGCGTTCGATCGATTCCACCGCCTTGCGGATGAATTCGCGCTCCTGCTCCTCGTTCATCTTGAACTGGTGGACCCAGCGCCAGCCGTGGCTGACCGGTTCATGCCCCAGTTCCGCGATGGCGGCGGCGATTTCGGGATAGTTTTCAAGGCTGAGCGCGGCAACCGTCCAGCTGGCCATGATGTCATAGGCCTTGAGCAGACGCACGATACGCGGCGCGCCGGCCTTGATGCCATACAGGTAGTTGCTTTCGTTGCCGTAGTTGCGGATCGGCGAACGGATGTGGATGCCCAGTTCGTCGACTGGCTCCATGCCGCGGTCCCCGCGGGCCACGGTCATTTCGCTGCCTTCCTCGACGTTCACCACCACGGACAGGGCCATGATGTTGCCATCGGGCCAACGGATCGATTCTTCGTGCATCAGTGCATTTCCTCCCCGCCCGAGACGTTCAGCGCCTCGCCGGTAACATAAAAGGCATCATCGCTAGCAAGCCATGCGCAGGCCGCCGCCGTATCGCTGGCCAGACCGGGGCGACCCATCGGGTTCTTGCGGTGCATGTCAGCGATGTAATCCTCGACCGTGGCGAAACCCAGCAGCCGCGAGAAGTATTCGTTCTGCTGCGCGCCAAGGCCGGTGGTCACGTGGTTCGGGCAAACCGCGTTTACGGTGATCTTGTGTTTGCCCAGTTCCAGCGCCGCAGCGCGGGTCAGGCCGACCATACCATGTTTGGAGCTGACATAGGCCGGAAGATCCGGAAACGCGCTTTTCGCTGCTTGCGAGGCGATGTTGATGATACGCCCGCCCCTGCCGCCGGCGATCATCGCGCGGGCTGCCGCCTGCGAACAATAGAACGCGCCCGACAGGTTCACCCCGATCACCTTGGCCCAGTCGGCTGGATCGACATCCAGAAAGGGCTTCATCATGAAGCCGATGCCGGCGTTGTTGATGTGGATGTCCACGCTGCCGAAACGGGCCACAGCCTGATCGATCAGGCCTTGGCATTGATCGGCCTGGCTGACGTCGCAGGCGATCGTGGCAATCTGCGCGTTGCGGCTGCGCAGGTCTTCGGCAACGGCTTCCGCCTCGGCATCGATGATAAGATCGGACACGACGCAGTTGGCGCCTTCGTTAGCGAAACGCTGGAGGATCGCCTGACCGAGCCCCTTCTGCTTGCCCGATCCGGTGACGACGACCGTTTTGCCCGAAAAGCGGCCCGGCATCACAAGTTTTCCGTGAGGATGAACTGCGGATTGTCGGCAAAATCCTGGAACGGCTTGGCCATTTCCTGGAACGCGGCGGTCGAGATGTCGCCGACGAAGCCTTCCATGTCGGCAATGTCGATCACTTCGACATACTGATAAGGCGCGGCTTCGCCCGAACCGAACAGGCCGAGCGACTTGTGGACGGTGAAGCGGATCACCGAACCCAGCGCGTTGACGGCGGGGATGTCGGACCCGCGTGCCCAGGCCTCGTAAGCCGCCGGATCAACGCCATCCTTGAGATTGAAAAGCACTATGATGCGCATGGTGAAAACCTTCTATCCTGCGTGAAAATGATCTGGCTGCCGATAGGCGCGAAGCTGCCCGTCGATCTGACGGGCGAGGGCGAACAGGCCGGCTTCGGCCCCGCGCGGACCGACGATTTGGACGCCGATTGGCATGCCGTTGGCGGCAGTGCCGGCCGGAATGGTCACGGCGGGCAGGTTGCCGACATTGGCGAGACAGGTGAAATCGGCCTGGTTGGCGGGGGCCGGTTCGGCATGGTCGAAGGCCGGCTGCGGTGCGGTCGGCAGAACCAGCGGCCCGGTCTGCGTGACGATTTCATTGAGGCGCTCAGCGGTGCGGGCCAGAACTTCGCGGTCGGCCTGCCGGTCCTCGTCCTTGCGGCGCGGGCCATAGGAGATGAGCTTTGCCAGCGTCGGCGAAAGCAGAGCTGTGTCCGCGTCGGCCAGGTCCGCGTGGAGCGCGGCGGCGGTGGCGATGAACCCGGCATAGCGGATGCGCGATGGCGCATCGGCCAGGGCCAGCGGCGCAGCCATGTCGAGCAGGCTGCAGACCTGCTGGAAGCAAGCCAGAACGTCGCTTGTGCATTCCACTCCGCCCAGATCGGCCAGCGTTACCGGCTTGCCGGGCAGCGCTGCGTTGCCGAACGTGCTTGTAAGCTTGGCGGCCTGTTCCAGCAGGTCAAGTGATCGGGCCAGCGGGCCGATCACGTCCAGCGCAGGCTCCGCCAGTTCTAGGCCGTCGCGGCTGACGGCGGTTTGCGCTGGCTTGAAGCCATACACGCCGCAATAGCTGGCCGGGATACGCACCGACCCCATGGTGTCGGTTCCCAGCGCCAGATCACACAGCCCTGCCGCCACCGCCGCACCGCTGCCGCCCGACGACCCGCCGGGCGTGAAGCCGATGCGGTGCGGGTTTTGGGTGGCGCCGAAGAACGGGTTGTCCGTCTTGGCCCCCAGCGCCGCCTCTTCCATGTTGAGCGTGCCGATGATTGCAGCGCCCGCATCGCGCAGCGCAGCTACCGTGGCGGCATCCCGCGCGGCGATCCGGCCACGGTGCAGCGCCATGCCTGCCGTCCACGGCAGGCCGCGCACCGCGATGTTGGACTTGACCCCGACCGTCACGCCGACCAGCGGCCCTTCGCCGAACCGCGCCGACCGGTCGAAATCGACAAAGGCGTTCAGCTGCTGGTTGGCCTCTGCCAGCGCGGCGAAATCAAGCGGGGTGCGATCGGTCACAGCGATCTCCGGTCGATTAGGCGGATTGGCTTCTGGCGGGAATCGATCTGGGTTTCAGCAGCGGTTTCACCCGGTGCCACCAGTTCAACGCCCACTTCGATGCCGATGCCCTTGCGCAGCAATGCGGCCACTTCGCCCATGTCGCTGCCACCGCGGCTTTCCAGGCGCACCAGCATCTCATCACGGCCGCTGGCGTCGCGGATAACATGGCAGATGAACTCGCCTGTCAGGTCCGGGCGGTTCTCGATGATCGCGCCGATGGCGTGGGGGAAAATGTTGATCCCGCGCAGCTTGACCATGTTGTCGCTGCGCCCTTTGAAGCCGGAAATCCGTTTGAACACCATGCCGGTCTGGTTGCTGCCGGTCAGTTCCTCGGTGATGTCATGGGTGTTGAACCGGATGCAGGGCGCGATGTCGTCCTTGAACAGGCAGGTTACCACCATGTCGCCTGTTTCGCCGGGTGCAACGGCGGCGCCGGTGTCCACGTTCAGCAGCTCGAGGAATTGCGCGTCCTCCCATACATAGAGACCGTCGCGCTCCGGGCCTTCGCCCGCGATCGTGCCGGTGTCGCCCACGCCGTACCAGTCGAATGCCTTAGCACCCCGCCAAGCTGCTTCGGTGGATGCGCGATCTTCCGTCCCCAGGTGGCCGATAATCATCTTGAGATTGATGCGGTCGAACAGCTTCTCCGCTTCGGCCACTTCGGCCAGCTTGCGGATGTAGTCGACGAAGCCGACCATGCAGGTCACGCCGAAGTCAGCCATCAGGTTGACTTGGTTGACCGACCGCGTCTCGATCCCGGTGCCAGCGCTCAGGAACAGGGAATTGGTATAATGGGTTACCGCTTCGCGGATGTAGTGTCCCCCGTTGATCATGCCGTGGCCATAGACTGACTGAACCACGTCATCGCGGCCCAGCCCCATCCAGCGATACATGCGGCCGATCATCAGGTTGGTGATTTCACGCCCCTTGGGGCCAAACATCAGCGGTTGGGGGCGGCCTGTGGTGCCGCTGGTAGTGTGGAACACGACCGGCGTATCACCACGGCCATCGAAATCACCATAGGGCGGGTGCTCGTTGACCGAGGCCATGAGGTCTGACTTGTCGTAAACTGGCAGCTTGGTGATGTCGTCCAGCCCACGAATATCGCTCGGCTCAATGCCTTTGTTGCCCCACAGTCGCTGGTAGAAGGGAATTTCCCAGCCGCGTTTCATCAGCTTGATGAAGCGCTCGTTCTGCAAAGCGTGAAGTTCGTCCCGGCTCATCCGGGTATATCGGTCGACGAATGCCTGGCCCACGGGATAGTCGGCCAGCAATTGCTTTGGGTCGAAGGTTTCGAAGTAGGTGGGAAAGCTCATTTTGGCTCCGTGGCGAAGGCGATGGGGTCGGAAAAGATCTGGGCCGCGTTCGGTCCGGCGAGCAAGCGGCAGAGGTCAAGCTTGGATCGGGCGCGCCGCGGATCGAGCGGTGCCTGCGGGCTGCCAGGATTGGCTGCAACCGGCTTGCGCAACGTTCGACCATCGGTCAGTTGCACGACCAGTACTTGCGGCGACAGGGCATTGTGATCGGGGTTGCCATCCAGTGTCACCCGCACCTGTTCGGCCAGTGCATCGATCGTGGTATCAAGGCGCGGGTCGATCGCACCATCACGAAGTATTAGCGGTGCCAGAAAGGCAAGGCACAAGCGGTTATAGGACTGGGGCGCATCAGGCCGGAATGGTCGACCGACCAGCCGCTGGATCAAAGGCGGGGCCAGCAGTTCAATGGATTCGACGTTTTCGATCGAAACCAGCCCTTCGTCCCGCAAATCAGCCAGCGCGCCGAGCGCGCCATGACTCGCGCGGCCGGACGGGTAAGGCTTGATGCTGACCTCACTGATCCGCCAGACTTTCCCCAGCGAAGCGAGATAATCATCCAGCCGCACCGGTTCGATAAGCGCGTCATAGCCGAACGGTCCGGTTAGTACGTCGTACGGGCCATCGACTCCTGCCTTGGCCAAATCATTCGCCATGATTGCGCCTCGCGCTGCATTCGCAATCTGGATCGGCAGGGCGGTGGATGCTTCGACATGCGCCTGCATGGTGCCGGACAGGAAGCTGTAGGCCAGTCCCACTGAATCGGCCATCCGTGCGCGATCAAGTCCTTCAAGCCTTGCCACGGCCAGCGTAGCCCCGATGATGCCGGCCGTCGCGGGGCGGAAAAACCGCATGCCGCCTGCAGCGGAAAGGCCCAGGCCACTGGCGATGTCCACGCCGACGGCAAGGGCTGTAAGGAACGCATCGGGCGTGCTGCCGCCCAGGCGATCGGATGACGCCAGCAGCGCAGCCGTTACCACGGACAGGGCGTGTACCACTGCCGGCTCATGCACCGCATCCCATTCAAGGCAATGAATGGAAAATGCGTTGAAGAATGCAGCCGAAGGGCAAGGCAGTGTGCCGCCCGCCAGAGAGCGGGCTTCGGTACCGGCTCCCCAGCCAGCGACAGCGCGTGCTATCGGTTCTGCTTCTGTGGAAGCGGCGCCAGCCGCACCAACCGCCAGGGTATCCGCCAGCAACCGCAGGGCATCGGCTCTGACAGCGGGGGGCAATTCGATCGGCCCGCTGGCAAAATCGATGATCCGCTGAATCGGGTTCATTGCAGCCAGTCCTTCAGGATGCCGATGAGTGGAGTGGTGGTACGACCGTGCAATACCGCGTCGGCAGCGTATTCAAAATCAGCCGCGTGATCGGTCAGGGCAAACAGGGACTGGGCCTTGGCCAGGATATCGGCCTCGGTCATGGGGCGTTCCGGATCGCCAAGCGTATCGACAATGGCCACTTCGTGACCACCACACCGCACCCGCGCCCCGAAATGGGCCGGATAGCGGCTGGTGAACTCGGTACTTTCCACAACCGCGATGCGGGCACGCGTACTGGCGGTTGCTGCGATTGCCGACGGGGTGAAGTCCGCATGCTGCGGCATGCCGCGATCCGCGACCAGCGCGACTGAGTGCTGGATGGAGAATTTTGCCTCGATTTCACTGGTCGGATTGGCACGATTACAGAATGTCAGGGCGTCCGCATATGTCTCCACGGTGATCGGGCCATCGAGACCGCCGAGCCGGTTTTTCAGTTCCAGCGCGGCGTCGATTGCGGGGTGCGCATGGCGGCAGGCCGCCCACGGCTTGAAGCTTACTTCTTCGATCCGCCAGTGATCGGTCAGTTCAAGCGGCTTCGGGGCGGCGGTGGTCGCAGCATGAAGCCCTTGCGGCCCTTCGAGGACGAAGGCCGGGCCGCGTGCGCCAGCAAGGACAGACCGGGCCGCATGCAGTCCGGTCGCAACTGCATGGCTGACGTGCCACTGTTTTGCATCGCACTGTTCATGGCGCATTTGCCATAGACCGCCGGATATGGACCCGGCCAGACCAAGAACATGCATCAGGCCATCGGTCGGTGCCGATCCAGCGCTGTTCTCGCCAGCGGCAGATGCCATGCCATCCAGAGCCGCAACTGCCGCACCGAATACGCCGGCCGTGGCCGTGTTGTGCCAGAACGCATAGTGTCGGGCATCGAAAGTGGCGCCCACGGCAATCATCGCCTCATAGCCGCGCACGGCAGAATCAAGCATCCGGTCCATATCCAGCCCGGCAGCAGCCAGCGCCACAGGCCAGACGATCGGGCCGGGATGGAGAATGGCCATCCGGTGGACGTCATCCATTTCCAGCTTGTTCCCTATCCAGGCAGCCCGCTCGCTTGGGGAGCCGTGAATTTTTCGGGCGATCGAACCGGTTTCGGAAGACAAGCCGCCTGCAACGCAAGCCAACCAGTCCAGCAAATGCAGCCTGGCCCGTGCGCTCACCTGCGGTTCCACCGGCCGGATCAGGCGGCTTGCCAACTGAAATGTCAGGCTATCTTGCGTCACGCAGACCGCACCGGTACGGACAGATTAAATGCACATCTGGTATGAATGTGCGCAGACGATGCGAGAGGCAGAATTCCTAAATGCACGAAGCGAAGATCAAGCAGTCCCGTTACCTTGAACTTGCCGACGAACTGCGTGCTGCAGTTCTGCGCGGTGATTTCAGTGCGAAGCAGTCTTTTCCCACGGAGTCCGTGCTCTGCAAGCAGTATGGGGTCAGCCGGTTTACGGTTCGCGAGGCATTGCGCAAGTTGACCCAGGAAGGCCTGATCAAGCGCCGCCGCGGATCGGGTACGGTGGTGAAGTCGCCTTCTGCGCGCGGCGGCACCCTGCATCAGCCGCTCTCCAACGTTGGCGAAATTCTTCAATACGCCAAGGGCACCACGATTTCGTTCGAGCAGCTTGAGAGCGAAGAGGTTGATCCGGACATCGCTGAAAAGACGGATATGCATCCGAGCGGCAAGTGGTTTGTCTTTCGCGGCGTACGCACCGCAGAAGGCCGGACCAAGCCGATTGCGCTCACGCTTGCCTGGATTCATCCCGATCTGGCCGATGCGGTGGCCAAGTTTGAAAATGGCAGCCCCACCTTGTTCGGCCAGATCGAGCAACATGCCGATCGTTCGGTCAATCGCGTTACGCAGGACATTCAGGCCGTCAAGGCAGCCAAAGAAACCGCTGACGTCCTTGGAATCAAGGAGGATGATCCGGTCCTGCTGATCCTGCGCTGCTACTTCGATCGGGATGACCAGTTGTTCGAAATTTCGGCAAGCTACCATCCGGGCGAACGGTTCACGTACTCCATGCATATCGAAGTGGACTGACGTTTCCGTCATTGTTGTCCATCCTTGTTACGCCGCCAGTCCGGCGTGTCAGAAAGGCGGATGGCCGGAGCAAACAGATGGACACCGCCAACCTGTTCGATCAGTTCCCGTTCGGTCACGAACGACTGGTCAAGCGCTTCGCGGAAATCCAGCACGGGAGCAAAGGCGACGTCCTTATCCGCGAACCAGGCTTCCCACTCCGCGCGGGTACGGGTCGCGAAGACGCCGGCAAGGAATGTGATCAGTTGATCCTGCTCCCCTGCCGGTTGGTCCGCCACCGCGATCAGGTCGGGCCGGTCCAGCGCATTGAGCAAGTTGGCCGCGAACTTCGTTTCACGGCCGCCCAGTACCACATGCCGATTATCGGCAGTGCGATAGACCTGATAGAAGGCGGCGCCCCCTAGCGACCTTTGCGTTCGCGAAACCGGCGACGGCCCGCCTGCGATGGCCGATCCGGCAATGTGCGAGCACCAAGGTAGCAGGCTGTCGAACATGGCCACATCGATGTAATCGCCACGTCCGCTTGCCTGTCGGCCGATCAGGGCCATCAGTACTGCGGCAAGACCGGTCAGCCCGGCAGCCATATCCGCTGATGGCACGCCCGGAACCACCGGGGTTCCATCCGGCCCATCATTGACCGACAAAAAGCCGGCATGCGCCTGTACGGCCATGTCGTGGGCCGGGTGATGCGCCATCGCACCGGTTTGCCCAAAGGCGGATACCGAACAATAAACGATGCCGGGATTGCGATCCGCGACCGTATTGTAACCGAAGCCCAGCCGCTCCATCACGCCCGGCCGGAAACCTTCCACCAGAACATCGGCTTCATCAATCAGACGCCACAGTGTCGCGCGCCCGTCATCCGTCTTCAGGTCAAGGCGAAGGCATTCCTTCCCCCGGTTCAGGTTGTTGAACCAGACGGATTCACCAGCCTCCATCGGCTCCATCGCGCGGGCCGGGTCGCCCGTGGGCGGCTCAACCTTGGTCACTTGCGCTCCCTGGTCTGCCATCATCATGGTCAGCATTGGTCCAGGGAGGAACAAGGAAAGATCAACGACTTTGATGCCGGTCAGCTTCCCCATCGGCCTTACACCACCCTGGCGGAACGCAGACGGGCGATGGCTTCCTCGTCATAGCCAATTTCGTCCAGGATCGCATCAGTATCGGCGCCCAGTAAAGGTGCGGCTTGCGTGGGCAGGCGCTTGCCATCCAGTCGAATTGGGTTGCCCAGTACCCTCATCCCGGCCAGATCCGGGTGATCCGTGGTCTGGACCATGCCTGTCGAATGGATGAAGGGGTTGTCCAGCGCCATGTCGAGGCCATAGACCGGCGCTACCGGCATGTGGCCTTCCAGCAGGCCAAGCCAGTGACTGGTCGGCTGCGCCGAGAAGATAGTGTCCAGGATCCCGGTTAACTCGTCACGGTTGGCAAGGCGCGCTGAGGGGGTTGCAAACCGGGGGTCATTCGCCAGACCGGTCTGGCCGATCCGTTCGCATAGAATTGTCCAAAACTTCGGCAGTTGCGCCATGACGAAAACCCAACCATCGGCTGATTTGACCAGCTGGCTCGGCGTTACCGACGGGTGAGCAGACCGCGGGCTGCGCGTCGTCACGTCACTGGTGTTCAGATACCACACGGCCGGATAGCTGGTCTGGTGCAGAGCAGTTCCAAGCAGGTCCACGTCCACGTCGCGTCCCTCTCCAGTGCGCTGCGCATCTACCAGCGCTGCGAGGAGGCCGATGCTCATCATCGTGCCGGTCATGAAATCAACCATCGACAAGCCGAACCGGGTCGGCGGACCATCGGGTTCGCCGGTCAGTTCCATGAAGCCTGCCTCGGCCTGCATCAGGTAATCGTAACCGGGCCAGCGCGCGCGCTCGTTATCCCGTCCATATGCCGAAAGATGGGCGCACACGATTGCCGGATTTACCTGCTTGAGCGCATCATATGTCAGGCCAAGCGCGCCTGGCAGATCCCCGCGCATGTTGTTTGCAACCGCATGGGACCGGGCGACGAGGGCGTGGAAGATCTCTTGGCCTTCATCGGTGCGCAGGTCGAGCGTAAGCGACCGCTTGTTGAGGTTGAAGGCCTGAAAATAGAGGCTCTCCCCCTTTCGCAAGAAATGAGGACCAACCGCACGGGCCGTATCCCCACCACTCGACGTGTCGGTGGCAGGCGGCTCGATCTTGATGACTTCTGCGCCAAGCTGAGCAAGGAACATCGTGCCATACGGGCCAGCGCCGTATTGTTCTGCAGAAAGGATCCGAAATCCGGAAAGGGGGAGACGTTGTGCCATTATGCAGGGTTCCGCTTGATCCATTGCTTGGAGATGATCATGCGCTGCATTTCATTGGTGCCTTCGCCAATGCACATGAGGATGGAGTCGCGATAATAGCGCTCGATCTCGTACTCCTTGGAATATCCGTATCCACCGAAGATGCGCAGCGCCTCTTCGCTGTTGCGGACAGCGGCCTCGGAGGCGAAGTACTTGGCCATGCCGGCTTCCATGTCGCAGCGTTCACCGCGATCATAGGCTTCGGCAGCGTCGAATGTCAGCAGGCGGGCGGCACGCGCGCGCGTTACCATTTCGCCCAGCTTGAGCTGGATGGCCTGGTGATCGGCAATCGGGCGACCCATCGTCTGTCGGACCTGCGCATATTCGGTAGCAAGCCGCAGGGCGCCTTCTGCCAGGCCGACACCGCGCGCCGCAACGTTGATCCGGCCCAGCTCCAGCCCGCCAGTGGCCTGGAAGAAGCCATGCCCTTCGACACCGCCGATCAGATTGTCGGCCGGGATACGATAGTTATCAAAGACTAGCTCGGCGCTGTCGATTGACTTGTAGCCAAGCTTGTCGAACTTTTTGCCGACATGGAAGCCTTCGCCCTTGGGGGCGATCATCAGGCTCATGCCCTTGTAGCGAGGATCGGCCTTGGGGTCCGTCTTGACCAGCAGTGCAAAGCAGCTGCCCTGGATGCCGTTCGAGATCCAGGTCTTGGTGCCGTTGATCACGTATTCGTCCCCTTCGCGATGGGCGATCGTGCGAATTGCCTGGAGATCAGTCCCGGCATTCGGCTCCGTCAGCGCCAGGCCACCACGAATTTCGCCCGTGGCGAAGACCGGAAGCCACTTCGCTTTTTGCGCTTCGGTACCAAACCGTTCGACAGCCGCAGCCATGATCAGGTGCGAGTTGACGATGCCAGTAATCGCCATCCAGTAGGACGAGATGTAAGCGATGATCTTGACGTAGGTGGAAGCCGGCAAGCCGAGGCCGCCATATTCACGGCCAATGGTCGCCCCGAAAAGCCCCAGTTCGGCCATCTGGTGAACCAGCTTTTCAGGCCAGATGTCGCCGTGGTCATGTTCCATCACGACCGGGCGGACTTCCTTTTGCACCCAGCGTTCAATCGTGTCGAGGAACGCCTGTTCCTCTTCTGGCTCGATGAACCGTGGATCGCTTGCCGACATATCTATTCTCCAAATTCAGTCGTTTGAAGGGCGGCACGCGCGCAGTCGCTGCGTGCCGCCAATGTATCAATTCAATCGTCGACCGGGCCGAAGCCGCGCTTCCAGATCAGCATGGTCCGTTCGAACGTGCAGACGACATCGCCGTGCTGGTTCTTGCCGATGGTGCGAACGGTGACGATACCTTGTTCGGGGCGCGAGCTTGACTCGCGCTTGTCCAGGACTTCGCTCTCCGCATAGAGCGTGTCGCCAGGAAACAGCGGGTGGGTCAGCCGGATCTTGTCCCAGCCCAGATTGGCGACTGCCTTCTGGCTGCAGTCCGAAACGCTCATCCCCACCATCAGCGCGACGGTCAGCGGAGAGCAGACGAGCGGCTTCCCGAACTCGGTCTTCTTGGCAAATTCATAGTCGAAGTGCGCCGGGTGCGTGTTCATCGTTAACAGCGTGAATTCCACGTTGTCGGCATCGGTAATGGTCCGTCCCGGGCGATGTTCGTAAATGTGGCCGACCACGAAATCTTCGAAAAATCGACCAAAAGTCTCACGGAAACGACCGGGAGAGACTTCGATAACTCCTGCACGCATAGGCTTTTTCCTTCTTATTCGGTTTCAGTCGCTTTCAAGTTTATGCCGGATTGGATGCGGCCAGGATTCTGCGGTATCGGTGCATCACTGGTGCTTCCAGCATCCGGCCGCGAAACGCGATGGGACGCCCCCCGCCAGCCTCGAAAGCCGCCAGTGCTTCCTGTGCTTCTACAACTTCGGCATCCGACGGGCGCATCACGCCCGCGATCGTTGCGATCTGACGTGGATGGATTGCTGCCTTGGCCGAAAAACCGAGCGCCTTGGCGGCGCGGCATTCCGCCTCCAGCCCTGCATCATGGTTGAGATCGATAAACGGCACGTCGATCGCGGCGATCCGGTTGGTGGCGCAACTCATCACGAGCGCGCTGCGCGCTGCGAAGAGGGGATCCCAGGCAAGGTTGACGCCTAGCTCGGCGGAAAAATCCCCGCCGCCAAACATCAGGGCGCCAACCGTGGAGCATGCGCCGATCGCATCGGCATTCCTCAGGCCACGAACGGTTTCGATCAACGGAATGATCGAGGGCGTGGCGGCACCCAGAATGGCGGCGACCTGTTCTGGTTCGGCCGCTTCCTGCACCATGGGCAGAAACAGTGTGTCCGGCATCACTTTGGCATCCGCGAGGGCCAGCAGATCTGCAAGGCCGGCCCGCGTGGCCAGGCCATTGATGCGCAGAGCCAGGCGCGGCGACGCGATTTGCGCCAGCGTTTCCAATGCAATGGCGCGAGCCGAATCTTTCTCGGCAACAGGGACAGAATCTTCCAGGTCCATGCAGACGAGGTCTGCTTCGCTCGAAAGTGCCTTTTCGATGCGGTCCGGGCGGTTCGCCGGCACGAACAGGAAGTTTGTGAAGCGGATCATAATTCTCAAGTTGTCCGGACAAGTAATAAAGTCAATGTTTTTCTGGTCGGTTTGCGGGACCGCGCCTGCCCTGGCGGTGCCGGTGAGATTTCCCGGTCCGGCCTGCCGCATCAGCGGGTCAGGTGCCGGACCGGGCAGGAGGCATCAGAAGGGCTTGATGTTGCCCAGAAAGGCCGTTCCCAGCAGGAGGATATACACAACCCAGACCCAGATTCGGGTCAGGTCCATCGTGCGCCGCAGTGGCACTTCCGTTTCATCGCTGGAGCCTTCGGCAATCAGGCGGCCAAGCTGCGGCCCGACCGGTTTGAATGCTACGTCGATCATGATCGCGGCCGCAAAGATCAGGCCGAACATGACGGCTTTCCCCGCAAGCCACAGCGGTGCCAGCGGGGCGCCCTTCACAAGGGAAACGACGCCCAGCGCCAGATAAAACACTGTAAGCGCGATCTTCAGCACGAACTCGATACGATTGTTACGTTTTGCCCGCGGCGTTTGATCGTGGAAATGGCTGTCCCAGACCAGCCAGAGCCAAAAGCCCCCGATTGCCCATGCCGCGACGATCGCCGAGCCGGGAAGATCCCACCAGCCACCGGCATCGACCATGGAAAGGGTGAGGGGCACCATCAGCGCCCAAGCCGACCGCGGGACCATATCAACATTGACCAGCAGCTGCAGCAAGGCGAGTCGCTGGGGCAGCGTCCACTTCTCGCGCTTCCTGAAGTGCTGGCCTAGCAGGAACACGCCGACGTCGGCGCCAAGCCACAGGACGAACAGCAGCAAGTGCGTGAAAACAAGAACTTGATACAAGGTGACTGACATCTCGGGCATTTCGGGAACCCCTTCGCTTGGCAGCGGCAGACCGTATGCCGCGTGCGATTTTCCAACGATTGACATTGCCTCCCTTGCATAAGCTGTGGCGCTGTGCAAACTTGTCCGGACAAATACAATGTCATCCGACAGGAAGGGTTTGTACATGAGGACAGTATTGTACCGGGGTGTTGCCATCGCCGCTTTGGCCGTAGTTGCCAGCAGCAACGTCGCATTCGCGCAGGATGAGTCTGGGGCAGCAGTGGCCCAGGAAAGTGAAGGTGATTCGTACGGCCTGAACGAGATTACCGTTACCGCTCAGCGGCGCAGCGAAAGTGTGCAGTCCGTTCCCATCGCCATCAGCGCATTCAATGACGCGGAACTCGCAACGCGCGGCGTCAGCAGCGCGCTTGAGGTAACGCAGTACGTTCCGAACCTCGTTGGCATCAACAATACCGGTCTCGGATCGGCAAACGCGTACTACATGCGTGGCCTCGGCAATACTGAATCCATCCCCACATTCGACCCCCCGATCGGCACTTATGTGGATGACATTTACCTTTCGCGGCAGAATGCGAACAACCTCTCGCTGTTTGATGTCGAGCGGGTCGAAGTGTTGCGCGGGCCCCAGGGAACGCTGTTTGGCCGGAACACCACTGGCGGTGCTGTTGCAGTGTTCCTCAAGGATCCCGAACCGGACCTTGGTGGTTATGTTCAGGCCGGCTATGGCTCGTATAACCTGTGGCAGCTCAACAGTTCGCTGAACATTCCGCTGAGCGACAGCTTCGCGGTCAAGGTTTCTGGCTATGTCCAGGACAGCGACGGCTATGCGAAGAACACCGTCACGGGTGAGCGCCAGAACAAGAATGACGGTTGGGGCGTGCGACTGGGGCTGCGCGCGGACTTGTCCGAAAACGCGACCTGGACCGGTTCGTATATCCACACCTTTGCTGACGGCGCCAACATCGCCAACTTCGATTGCAACCCTGCCAATCCTGCGCAGTGCGATGGTCGCTTTGTGACGACTGGCTTCCGGCGGGACGGCAACTTTGGCGGGCGGATCACCGGCAAGAAAAATGATTTCGGTCATTTCGTGAAGACGTCGATGGACTTCGTCTCATCGAATCTGAAGCTGGGCAACGACGACCTGAGTGTCAGCCTCATCACTGGCTACGTTTACACGACCCAGGATTACGCGCTCGACTTCTCGGACGGGCGCGCACTGCCGAGCATCAATGTTCCGAAGGCCCCGGTGCAGAGCTTTGTCCGTGGCGGCTTCACTGTGGCAAATGAAGGTGAATTTTCCCAGTTTTCGCAGGAAATCAAGGTAAACGCCACTCTGGGTGACGGGCTGGTCGACCTGGTTGGGGGTGTCTACTACTTCGAAGAAGACAACTTCAGCGATTTCGCCGATCTGTTCACGATCGCCAGCGCCGCAACGCCCGCACCGCAGGGGAATACGCTGGTTCTTGCGGACCGCATCATGACGAATTCGACGCGGGCTTACGCCGGTTTCCTGCAGGGCGACCTGAATCTCACCGAACAGCTCAAGATTACAGCGGGCGTGCGTTACACGGATGAAACCAAGCGGTTCTCGATCCGCGATAATCGCGCTTCGTGTAATGATGGAACGGTCGAAGCGACCTGCCTTGCCGACGCCAATCTGGTCGTTCCGAATAGCACAGTGATTCCCCGCAAGCAGAACGTCAAGATCTGGACGCCGCGCTTCGCTGTGAACTACAAGGCCAGCAACGACATCCTGCTGTTCGCTTCCGCAACCAAGGGCTTCAAGTCAGGTGGCTGGAATGCCCGCGGGACCAGCCCGTCCGAACTGCTGCCGTTCGATGCCGAAAAGGCCTGGAGCTATGAAGCGGGCGTCAAATCGGAACTGCTGGATCGCCGCCTTCGCGTTAACCTTGCCGCTTATTGGCTGGATGTCAGCGGCCTGCAAACCCCGTCGGGTTTTGTACGCGCCAATGGTTCGATCGGTTTCGTTACGCGCAATTTTGCGGATTACGAAAACAAGGGCATCGAGCTTGAAATCAATGCCGTTCCGGCGCGCGGTCTGAACGTGTTCGCATCGTTCGGATATCAGGACGACAAGTACAAGATCGACCTCAATCGCCCTGTGCTCGATGCATATGGTGTGCAGTCGGTGGGGGCCCAGCAGGCCAAGTGCCTGGCTCAGCTTGCGGCGGGTCTGGTGCCCGGCGGCAACGCAACGGATTGCGCACAGGGGATCGTGGCGGCAAACGGCTCGCTTGCCAGCCCGGTACGTACGCCCAAGTTCAACCTTTCGATCGGTGGCAGCTATGAAGCGGTGCTGGGCGGCGGGCTGAGCCTGATCCCCGCCATCAACGCGAACTGGCGCGACAAGAGCGAAGTTGGCACCAGCAATGTGACCTTCTATGACGATCCCGTGACCAGCTCCACCGGGACGGTCTATGCCAACAATCTGCTGGGCAATGGTCCCCGCATCGCAGGTTCGCTGAGCGAAGCTCGGTGGATCGCCAATGCTACGCTCACGCTCAAGAGTGAGGCAGGTTGGTCGGTTTCGGTGGAATGCCGCAACTGCTTTGACGAGGAAGCCGTGGAATCCACCCTGGCGAACCTTGAATACATCAATCCGCCGCGGACCTGGCTGCTCAAGGGCCGGTTCTCGTTCTGATTGATGAGCGTTTGACTTGAACAGGATCGGGGGCGCGGTTTTGCCGCTCTCCCGATCCGCCCTGAACGACGGATGGAATTTCGCAGATGAAAGCACTCCCGCAAACAGCGAGCGGTTCATCCGACCGCGAATTCGCGAACGGCTGGAAAGTGCTGTTGGCCGGCATGCTGGGGGTAACCTGCGGCGCATCTCCTATCCCATTCAATCTCATCGGCTTTACGGTTGAGCCACTGTCGGCAGAATTTGGCTGGAGCCGGACCGAGATCATTCTTCCCGCCACGATCTATGGCCTGATCGCCTCGCTCATGGCGCCAGTGTTCGGCTGGCTTGCAGATCGTTACGGAGTGCGCACGGTTGCGCTCAGTTCTGTGTTTGCGTTTGCCGTGGCCCTTTCGGCGGTGGCGCTGACGCCAGCTGCCAATACACCAGCCACGCTGTACTTCTATTATGGCCTCTGGGTTGTGATTGGGCTGGTGGGCATCGGCTCCACACCGGTGACGTGGAGCCGGGCCGTAAACCTGTGGTTCTTCAAGCATCGCGGCCTTGCTCTGGGCATTCTGTTGATGGGCACCAGCCTGGCGGCACTGTTTGTGCCGAAACTGGCGGTCTGGGCCATTGCCCAGTTCGGATGGCGCACGATGTTTGCAATCATGGCCCTGCTGCCATTGCTGGTCGCATTGCCCGTGGCATGGTTATACTTTCGCGAGCCGCGTCCGGAGGAACGGCCTCAGGCACTGCTCAACAGCGACGGCCGGCTGGCCGGGATGACACTGGGCAAGGCGATGCGTGGCTATCGTTTCTACGTCATGTGGATTTCGATCAGCATCGTGGCCGGATGTTATTCCGGGGCTTTCATCAACATGCCTGCGATCCTGATGGATGACGGGATGAGCGCCCAATCGGCCGCCAGCATCATGGGTGTGCTAGGGATCGGTATTTTTGCGGGACGGGTCATCACCGGGGCGCTGCTCGATCGCTTCTGGCAAGGCTTTGTCGCGTTTCCCCTGCTCTGCCTGCCGGCCATCACCTGCCTTATCCTGCTGGGTGGCGACGTGACCTTCACGCTTGCCTCGTTGGCAGCCTTCTTTCTTGGCTTTGCCGCAGGGGCAGAGGCGGACCTGATCGCCTACCTGGCTGGGCGCTATTACGGGATGGCCCACTACGGCAAGATCTATGGCATGCTTTACATGCCGTTCGGGATCGCTTCTGCGCTCTCCTCGATCCTGTACGCCTATGTTCGCGACGTAACCGGTTCCTATGATCCGGTGTTGATTGTGGCGATGTTCGGCTTTGTGGGCGGCGGAGCAATGTTGCTGCTGCTCGGCCGGTACCCAAACTCATTTGATGACGACGCTGCGCAACTGCCCGTCAGCGCAACCTAATTCCTTTTTCTGACCTACTGAGGACACGACATGGCCACGCTTGCTGAACCCGATCTGATTCAGGCCCTTGCTGCTGGCGGTGCACGGGTATCAAACGAACCGGCCACCCTGGACCTTTTTGCGCACGACATTTTTTCGCGCGGTTCCGATTTGGCGGCGGTGGTCCACCCGGTTGACACGGCGTCACTGGCAGCTGCGGTCAAGGCGGCCAGCGACCGCGGTTTGACGGTAGTGCCGCGCGGTGGCGGCATGAGCTATACCGGCGGCTATACGCTAGGCCAGATGGGCGGCGTGCTGTTCGACACGGCCACGATGAGCCGCATTCTGGAAATCAACGAAACGGATATGACCGTAACGGTCGAGGCCGGTTGCACCTGGGCCGCACTCCATGAAGCTCTGCGTCCGCGCGGTCTGCGGACTCCGTTTTGGGGTACGCTGTCCGGCATTCACGCTACGGTCGGCGGTGGGATGAGCCAGAATGGCATTTTCTGGGGTACGGGGCGCTATGGCACAGCGGCGCAAAGCTGCGTGGCGATGGAAGTGGTCCTTGCTGATGGAACTGTCTTGAAGACAGGCAGCGAGCACACGCGCCCTTACGGTCCAGACCTGACTGGGCTGTTTTTGGCCGATACGGGCGCGCTGGGCATCAAGGCAACGATTACGCTACGCATGGTGCCTGAGGCGCGAGCCCACGGCTACGCGAGCTTCACATTTACCGATCCGGATGCGTATTTGGCCGCCATGGCGGAAATCGAGCGCGCCGGCATCGCCACGGAATGCTTCGGGTTTGATCCCCGTCTCAACGCAATCCGCATGCAGCGCGACAGTCTGGCAACCGACGCCAAGCAGCTGGTTGGCATGATGAAGAAGCAGGGTTCTGTGCTGAAAGCCCTGAAGGAAGGCGTCAAAGTGGTTGCTGCGGGGCGGAGCTTCATCGACGAGGCAAGCTTCTCGATGCACGTTCTGGCCGAAGCCAACATTCAGCAAGCCGCCGATGCGGATATCGCCAGTGCGCGCACCATCGTCGCTCGTCATGGCGGGACTGAAGTCGAGAACACCATTCCCAAGATCGTCCGGGCCAATCCCTTCGGTCCGTTGAACATGATGCTTGGCGCGCAAGGAGAACGCTGGGCGCCAATCCACGGGCTGGTTCCACACAGCCGTGCGCAGGCCTGCTACAAGGCAGTGGTCAAACTGTTCGATGCAAACGCCGACCGCATGGAACGGTTCGGCGTTACGCACGGCACGCTGATTGCCGCCGTGGGTGGATCGGGTGTAGTGATCGAGCCGTGCCTGTATTGGTTCGATGCGCGAAATCCGCTGATCGACAACACGGTTGAACCGGCCCACCTCAAGAAGCTGGAAAGTTACCCCCATGATCCGGAAATCTGGGCGTTCGTGCAGGAAATGAAGTCCGCGATTGTTGATGTCTTCTTTGCGCACAAAGCTGCGCATTTCCAGATCGGACGGACCTATCGTTATCGCGACAGCCTGGATCCGGCTGCGGATGCATTGCTAGTCGCTCTCAAGGCTGCGGTCGATCCGCGTGGCATCATGAATCCCGGCTCTCTGGGACTTTAGGAGAACGCAAATGGAGGTCGCGCGCAGGCATTTTCTGGCGGGTGCGACCTCCGGAATGATGATCGATGGGATTGCGCCGGCATTTGCCAGCGAACGAAAGCAACGGAAAATGGCTGACGAAAAAACCTATGCAGCGGTTGCGATGCAATTGGCCGCCCAATCGGTTGAACGAGCGCCCGATAAGGCAGCCGCGCGCCAGCAGATGCTTGCGACCATTGCATCGATGGAGCCGAAGATTCGCTCGGCGGGCATTTTCGTCCAGCAATATGCCGGATCTCCGGTGAAATTGGCGGTGCTGCCGGAATATGTGCTGACCAGCTATCCCGGTCGGATTTCGATCCCCGATTTCGCGGACCTGGCTGCACTGGAGGTGGGTGGTCCCGAATATGAGGCCATGGGCGCGATGGCGCAGCGCCTCGGCATGTTTATTGCCGGCAATGCCTATGAGGTCGACCGTCATTTCCCCGGCCTCTATTTCCAGACAAGCTTCATCATCGATCCCTCTGGTGATGTTGTGCTGCGGTATCGCCGGCTCAATTCGATGTTTGCGCCGACGCCGCATGATGTCTGGTCGAAGTATCTCGATATCTATGGAATCGACGGCGTGTTTCCGGTCGCCCGCACAGATATTGGCAACCTTGCGGCAATCGCATCGGAAGAAATCCTCTATCCGGAAATCGCGCGGGCGATGGCGCTGCGCGGTGCGGAAATTTTCGTGCACAGTTCCTCCGAAATTGGTTCGCCCATCGACACGCCCAAGGCCATTGCGAAGCGCGCTCGCGCCCAGGAGAACATGGCCTATGTCGTGTCGGCCAACACGGCTGGCATCGAATTGTCGAGTTTGCCGGTCGCGTCAGGCGACGGCAACAGCATGGTGGTGGATTACAAGGGGCGGGTGCTGGCGGAATCAAACGCGCGCGAAACCTTTACCGCATTTGCAGAAATCGATCTTGGCGCTCTGCGCGCGGCACGGCGAAAGCCTGCGATGACAAATTTCCTGGCGCGCCAGCGGCTGGAACTTTTTTCCGCAGTCTATGCTGGTAAATCGCCGCATCGGGCCAACAGTTTGATCCAAGACAATGAAGTAATAATTCCGGACAGGCAATTCTTTCAGCGGGTCCAGGAAGAATCCATAAATAATATGATCAAGGAAGGGATCGTATGAGCAATGTAGTCGGACCTAAGGTTCCGCCATATCGCGCCGTAATTACCCATGAAATTTTCCCGGAAAGCAATCTTGATGAGGCTGCGCGTTTTGATTTCATAACGCACATGAATAAGTTTCTTTCTTCATCGCTTGGTCCGGGCAATAAGCTGGCCTACGAGCGTCGCGTTTTGCCCGCTTTTCAAAAGGAAAAAGGGCGCGCCCCGAAGGATCGGTTCGAAATCCGGCATGCCATGAACAAGGATCCGTTCCATCAACTTTGGTCTGCGTCCAAGCGCAACACGATGGAAATGCGGCAGCAGAACGGACGCTCTGTGGTGCTGCGCCAACTTGATGAACTGGATGCCCGTGCGAAAGCCTTGAATGAGGGCAAGGCGACCTTGCAGCTTGATCCTTCGGTTGAAGTGCCCCGGTATCAGTCTGCGGTCGACATTCACTGCATGCCGGGCTGCTATCATGGCGAGGAGCGTCCGGGCGATGTGTCGGCGGGCGCCAACTACGACTGCGGCATTTTTGCTACGACGGCGGGTGCTCTGGGCGGGTTGTCGGATGGGGGCGGGCAAGCCGTCGTCGAATGGCTGCGCAAGAACTATCCGGATTGGAAGCCGCGTCGCGTGCTGGATATTGGTTGCACAGTTGGTCACAATGTCGTTCCACTTGCCCTCGCATTTCCCGAAACAGAGTTTGTGGCGATAGACACGGCGGCTGCTTCGCTGCGCTATGGCCATGCTCGCGCGCAGGCCCTCGGCGCGACAAACATCACCTTTATCCAACATAACGGCGAAGATCTCTCGCGTTGGGAAGATGGCCATTTCGACTGGGTGCAGACCACGATGTTCCTGCACGAACTCAGCGGCAAGGCGCTGCCCGCGATCATTCGCGAAGGCTTCCGAGTGCTGGCGCCGCATGGGCTGATGCTGCATGTGGAGCAGCCGCAGTACTCTCCGGAAATGCCGCTTTACGAGCAGTTCATTCGCGATTGGGACGCGTTCAACAACAACGAACCGTTCTGGTCAGCGATGCACGCGCTCGATCTCAAGCAACAAATGGTCGATGCCGGCTTTGGTATGGAGGATCTGTTCGTGGCAGCCGTAAAGGCAGTGGCCGATCGGGCAATCTTCCCTGAAGCGGCGACTGATGAAACCGAGGATCACGGCCGTGCTGCGGCCTGGCACGCCTATGGTGCCTGGAAGGGAGGCGCACCGAAATGACCGACGCAAATCTGGACTGGATGGTTCTGGCCAATCGCAAGCCAAAGGGTAAGCGCCCATCCTATTTCGCCGATCCGCAGAACGAGGAGATCTACTCGATCCTGCTGTCGCTTGTCGGTGAAGTATCGGTAATGCGCCAGCGACTGGATACGGTTGAGCGGTTGCTCGATGCAAAGGGCACGATTTCTCGCGCTGATATCGAGGCTTTCGTTCCGGTGGGCGATGCCGCAGCCGAGCGAAGTGACATGATTCGCGAGTATATCCTGCGCGTTATGCGCGGACCGATGCAAGCGCTTGAGGCGCTGGCTGAAAACGATCTACCGATCGAAAGCATCTGCGAAGAATTGATCCAGAACTGATTTCATCATGTCTGGATGACCGGGTGTCCGGACGGTACTGTCCGGACACCACGTTTTTATATGCAGCCATGATCCGTCAGTTTGTGGGGCATTTCGTAATGCTTTCGCAATTGGCCCGGCCTGCCCAATTCCCATCTCCGGAACGATTGCATGGAATTCACTGCCCCCACCGCCGAACAGGTTCTGGCCATCAAGGTGAACGCCG